>Ga0335069_10001372_pt1 | contig 39445 bp, 28 predicted proteins | sample Lox_Sample_11_FD_206714 | JGI IMG/M metagenome (GOLD analysis project Ga0335069, IMG submission 206714) | Soil microbial communities from Loxahatchee National Wildlife Refuge, Florida, United States - Lox_Sample_1.1 | ecosystem: Environmental > Terrestrial > Soil > Wetlands | place: USA...
GAGAGCACGCCGCCGGCCACCGGTGCTGCCCGCGCTCGCCGCCGCGCTGCCGGTGGTGATGCTCGCCGCCCTCAGCCTCGGAGCCGTGGCGGTCTCGCCGCTCGCCGTGCTGCGCTCCGCGGCGTCCGCTCTCGGCCTGCCGGCGAGGCCGCTCCCCGAGGTGCAGGAGGTGATCGTGTGGTCGGTGCGCCTGCCGCGGGTGCTGGCGGCGGCGCTGGTGGGCGGAGGGCTGGCCGTGGTCGGCGCATCCCTGCAGTCGCTGTTCCGCAACCCGCTGGCCGACGCCGGGCTCCTCGGCGTCGGCCCCGGCGCCGCGCTGGGCGCGGTGCTGGCGGTGAACCTGGGCTGGGCCCAGCAGCGCTTCCTGGCCCTGCCCCTGTCGGCGTGCGTCGGCGCATTCCTCGCCCTCCTCCTCGTCTACGGGCTCGCCCACGCCGGCGGGCGGCCGTCGTTGCCCGGGCTCCTGCTCACGGGGGTGGCGGTGGGCGCGCTGGCCGCGGCCGCCACCTCGGTGCTGCTGGTCGCGACCGAGGAGTTCCGGGTGCGCACGATCCTGTTCTGGCTCGCCGGCGGGCTCGAGGGCCGCGGCTTCGAGCACGCGGCGCTGGCTGCCGCGTTCGTCCTTCCCGGCAGCGTGGCTCTGTGGCTGCTGGCGCGACCCCTCGACGTCCTCACCCTGGGCGAGGAGGAGGCGTCGGCGCTCAGCGTGCCCGTGCACACGGTGCGGCTGGCGGTGTTCGGCATCTGCGCCCTCGTCGCCGGGCCGGTGACCGCGGTCGCCGGCTCGGTGCCCTTCGTCGGCCTGATCGCGCCCCACGCGCTGCGGGCGCTGGTGGGCCCGCTCAACCGCCGTCTGCTGCCGGCCTCGTTCCTCGCCGGCGCGGTCCTGGTGGTGGTCGCCGACCTCGCCGCCCGCTGGCTGGGCGACAGGGTGGAGCTGCCGCTCGGCTCGGTGACCGCCTTCGTCGGCGCGCCCTACTTCCTGCTGGCGCTGCGCGGGCAGGAGGGAACCGCGTGACCACGGCGGCGGTGGAGGCCAGGGAGGTCCACCTGCACCGGGGCGGGCGGCCGGTCCTGCGTGGTGTCTCCCTGGCGCTGTTCCCCGGCGAGGCGCTCGCCCTCGTCGGGCCGAACGCCTCCGGCAAGAGCACGCTGCTGCGCGCGCTGGCCGGGCTGCTGCCTGTGGTCTCCGGCGAGATCCACGTCGAGGACCGCCCGCTGGGGGCGTGGTCGCGGCCGGCGCTCGCGCGGCGCGTGGCGCTGGTCGCGGCCGAGGACGAGGCGCCCTTCCGCCTGGCGGTCGCCGACCGCGTCCGGCTGGGCCGCTACCCCTACCGCGGCCCGCTGGCGCCGTTCACCGCCGCCGACGAGGCGGCCGTCGGCCGCGCCCTGCGCCTCGTCGAGATCGAGCACCTGGCGGGGCGGGCGCTGGGGACCCTCTCGGCCGGCGAGCGGCAGCTGGCGCTGCTGGCCCGGGGCCTGGCCCAGGAACCGGCGGTGCTGCTGCTCGACGAGCCGGCGGCCCACCTCGACGTGCGCCACCAGCTGCACCTGCTCCGCGTGATCGACGAGGTCCGCGCCCACGGCGTCGCGGTGCTGGCGGTGATCCACGACCTGCAGCGGGCGGCCTGGGCGCCGCGGATGGCCCTGCTCGAGGCGGGCCGCGTCGCCGCTTCCGGGACGCCGGCGGAGGTGCTGGAGAGCGAGGCCGCCGGGCGCGCCTTCGGCGTGGCTATCCGTGGGGTCGGCGACGGTGAGCAGCGGCTGTGGCGGTTCGAGGAAAAAGCCCTGAGGGCGGAGAGCGCCTCGCCGCCGCCCTCTCAGAGCGGCAGGTAGTCGGTCGCGGTGTCGCCCGAGCCGCGGTGCGCAGGGCAGAGCGAGGCGAGGAAGTCCTCGTAGCTCATCACGTCGGCATGCTCGGCGCGCCAATGGGACTCGATCCCCGACCAGCCGCGCCCCTGGAACACGCGGGCGCACTCCGGGCATTGCCGGGGCCACTGACGGCCGCGGGGGATGCGCTTGCGGCAGGAGGGGCAATCGAGGGCGCGGCCCGCACGGTGGGCCCGGCACAGCGAGGCCCAGAAACGGCGGTACGGCAGCTCGGCCTCGTGGTGCGCGCGCCAGTGCGCGTCGATTCCCTCCCAGCCGCTGCGGAACACGCGCGGGCAGAGCGGACATCGGCGGCGCCCGCGCTTGGGGACGCCGTGCTCGCAGGCGACGCAACTCCTCGGGAGCGCGGCCATGGCTCCGGCGGCGAGTCTACAACGAAGCTGCCGCCAAGTGACGCGAGCGGTCCGGACCGTCTTCAGCCGGCGAGGACCACGCCCTCGGTGTCGGCCAGCTCCTGGCAGTCGCGGCAACGCTCGGCGAACGGCATGGCCCGCAGCCGGGCGGCGGAGATCTCACCCCCGCAGTCGGCGCAGACGCCGTACTTGCCGTCCCTGAGCCGGCGCAGCGCGCTCTCGATCCCCTGCAGGGTGCGCGCGGTGATCTCGACCACCGCCGCCCCCACCCCGGCGTTGGAGGCGTTGTCGGACAGCGCCTCCACGTCGTTGACGTCCACCGTCTCGGCCGGCGTCGAGGACTCGCGCAGCTCGCGCAGGCGCGCCTCGAGGTCCTCGCGCTGCCGCAGGCGCAGCTCCTCGAGCTTGCGATAGTGCTCAGAGACGCCCTGCAGACCCTTGCGAACGGCGCGAACCGCTGTGGCCATGGAACTACCCTCTCCTCGCCCGAGCCTGCGGCACGGTTCGAGCGCAGGACGTGAACGCCGGGTCGTGAGACTGCCCTGCACGTGCGCTCCTTTCTGCCGCCACCCTCGCAGCCGCCGATCCGGAACCCTCGCAACGGGCGTGCCACGCGGCGGTGGACGGCCCGATCTGGCGACGAGAGGCACGAGTGACTCGCCGCGGACCGTTTCTCGTGGATCGCTCCGGGAAACCGCGCGCTTTGACATCACTCGAGGGCCCGCCGGCGGTGGCGGGGCCGGGCACAATCTACAAACCGCGCGGGGAGAGAACGATGGGGCACTGGCCCGCTCCGCTCCGGCGCTGCGAACGCCACCGCTTCGGGCGGTGGTGTCGGCGGCGGACCAGCGGTCTTCGTCCGAGGCCTGCCACCGCGCGGCCTCGGCAGACCCTGCCGGGCTGCGCGACACGGGTCGCCGGCCACGTCATTGATCGTCCGCGCGGCCAGCGAGGGGAACAGTCCTTGCAGGCGCCGACGCTACACGCGGCGCGAGCGGCATGAACGACGAGCGGGTCGCACGAGCGGCGGACGCCCCTGAACACGATCATCGGCTGGGCGCGCCTGCTGCAGAGCCGCCAGCTCGGGCCGGAGGACGCCCGACGGGGCGGGGGAGACGATCGTCCGCAACGCCAGCCTGCAGGAGGGTATGATTCGCGAGCTCCTGGACATGCCCTCCCTGCTGAACGGCTGCTTGCGGCTGCAGGTGGCGCCTCTCGACCTCGGGCACGCGGTCGAGGACGCCGTGGCGATCGCGCGTCCCTGCGCGCAGGCCGGAAGCATCGACCTGCAGCGCGGCGACGCCGACCGGCTGCGCCAGGTGGCCTGGAGCCTCCTCTCGAACGCAGTGAAGTCCACGCCCGCCAGAGGAGGGGTGCGGGTGAGCGGGGCGAGCCACCCCGGGCCGGCCGAGGTGGCGGTGGCGCCGGGTGGCGCACGGCAAGGGGGCGCCGCGTGAAGGCGGCCGGGCCCGCGGGTCCAGCGGGCGCCGCGGCCGCGGCCTCGAGTCCCTGGGTGCTTCCCTCCGATCCGCCGCTGGCGCTCGCGCTGGCAGGGGCCGACGGCCGCATCCGCCGCGTGAGCGGCCGGTTCTGCAGCCTGGTCGGCCGTTCCGAGGCGGAGCTGCGCGGGCTGCCGCTCGCGCGGCTGCTCCACGAGGAGGACCAGCCGGCCCACCTCCAGGAGCTGCGCGCCCTGCCGGCGGGCGGCCCGTACCGTCGCGACGAGCGCTACGTCCGTCCCGACGGCACGGTGATCTGGGCGACGAACGAGATCGAGCGGCTCGACTCGACCGGTGAGCCCGACACCCTGCTCGTCGTCGCCCGGGCCTCGGCCGCTCTGCTCGCCCGGGCCGAGCTGGCCCGCGAGCGGGCCGAGGCGGACGTGCGGCGGCGTGACGAGTTCCTGAGCGTCCTCTCGCACGAGCTGCGCTCGCCGCTCGCCGCCATCCTGGTCTGGGCGCGCCTGCTGCGCGACAGCGGCTACCGGGAGGTGGACCCCCAGCGCGGCCTCGAGGTGATCGAGCGCTCGGGGCGCGCGCTGGAGCGGATCCTGGAGGATCTGGGCCACGTGGCCCGCATCTCGGCGGGCAAGCTGCAGCTCACCGACCGCTGCGTCCTCGACCTGCGCTCGGTGACGCAGGCGGCGGCCGAGGGGATGGCGGCCGAGGCGAGCGCCAAGGGCGTGCAGCTGCGGCGCACGCTCCCGGACGCGCCGGTGCTGGTCGACGGGGATCCCGGACGGCTGCAGCAGGCGATCACCAACCTGCTGTCGAACGCCGTCAAGTTCACGCCGGCCGGGGGTCGCATCGAGGTCACGGTCGCGGTGGCCGGCCAGGAGGCCGTCGTCCAGGTGACGGACACCGGCGAGGGGATGGCCGAGAGCTTCGTGCCCCTGGTGTTCGAGCGCTTCCGCCAGGGCGACAGCACCACCACCCGGTCGCACCACGGCCTCGGCCTCGGCCTCTACATCGTCCGCCACCTGGTCGCGCTGCACGGCGGGCGGGTGAGGGCGGCGAGCCCGGGCCCCGGCCAGGGCAGCGTGTTCACCATCACGCTACCGCTGGCGGAAACCCGCGCCAGCCGGGAGGATCTGCAGGCGCCCCCGCGGCTGGCGGAGGTGCGGCCGGGCCTGCGGGTGCTGGTGGTGGACGACGACGACGACACCCGCGAAGCCCTGCGCCTCATCCTCAAGCAGAGCGGGCTCGTCGTGGACACGGCCGCCTCCGCCGCCGAGGCGCTGGAGAAGATCGCGCGGATCCACCCCGAGGTCCTGCTGAGCGACATCGCCATGCCCGGCGAGGACGGTCTCGCCCTCATCCGGCGGGTGCGCCGCCTCGCCCCCGAGGAGGGCGGCCGTATCCCTGCGGCCGTCCTCACCGCTTACGCCAGCCTGGCGGAGCGGGATGCCGCGCTGCAGGCCGGCTTCGACTGGCACGTGGCAAAACCGGTCGACCCATCGGAGCTTCTGCAGGTCGTGGCGGCGCTCTCTCGCCCGCGGCGCTGAACGAACGCTCACCGCGCTCGAGAGAGAGCGCCGGAGGCTGGAGCGTCCGCCCAGATCCTCTCACCGCCGCCGTACGGCTCGCCCTTTCGGAACATCTCGGGGGCCGGAGGGTCCCCCCCAGGTCCTCCGGCCCCCGCCTTGCGGTTCTCCGCAAGAACTCGAACCCTCTCCTCGTTGGGGCTCGAAGTGCTCCGGAAGCCGGAGAATCCCCCCGGTCCTCCGGCTCCCGGCTTCGAGCCTCGGCGGGCGGCCGTGGTTCGCGACCGCCATCGCAAAGGACATCGGCCCCTCATGCACGAGAGGTGCCATTCCCTCGCGGTGACCGCCCGCGTCGTCACGGATGCACGGAGGGTCGTCGGGGACTCCGCCCTGCCCAGACCACAGGGTGACGGCCCTGCTGTGCCACGATGCGGGTGCCGGCCCTCTCTCACGCCGCGGGCGACGGGAGACTGGGATCTGCCTCTCGGAGACGGCGCACGAGCGTGTACACTCTACAAAAGACGCTGTCGTCCTGCCCGTCGGCACAGCGAGAGCACGGCGCACCCACCTGGTGAGGCAATGGCTCGGGCCCTGATCGTCGATGACGACACCGCGTTCGTGTCCGGACTCGCGGAGGTCGTGAAGCACGAGGGATTCACCGTCAGCACTGCCGGCACACTGCGCGACGCGCGACGGGAGCTGGCGGACTCGGCGCCTGACATCCTGCTCGTGGACCTGTTCCTTCCCGACGGCAGCGGGATGGAGCTGCTCGAGGGCCTCGAGCCGCCGAACGGGCCAGAGGTGGTCCTGATCACCGGCAACGCCAGCCTGGAGACGGCGGTCGACGCGCTGCGCCGCGGCGCCACCGATTACCTCACCAAGCCGCTCGACATGGGCCGGCTGAAGGTGACGCTGGCCGCGCTGCAGCGCACGGTCGAGATGAAGGACCAGATCGGCAGCCTGCGCACCGAGCTGCGCCGGCTGGGCCGCTTCGGTCCGCTGGTCGGCAGCTCGCCGCCGATGCAGAAGGTCTACGACATGATCGCCCGGGTGGCGCCGACCGAGGCGACGGTGCTGGTCACCGGCGAGACCGGCACCGGCAAGGAGCTGGTCGCGCAGACCATCCACGTGCTCTCCAAGCGCAGCAAGGAGCCCTTCCTCGCGGTCAACTGCGGCGCCATCTCCGCGACACTGATCGAGAGCGAGATGTTCGGCCACGAGCGCGGCAGCTTCACCGGGGCCGACCGCCAGCACAAGGGGCACTTCGAGCGCGCCAACCACGGGACGCTCTTCCTCGACGAGATCACCGAGATGCCGCAGGAGCTGCAGGTGAAGCTGCTGCGGGTGCTGGAGACCGGCCTGCTCTCGCGGGTCGGCGGCAGCGATCCCATCAAGGTGAACGTGCGCGTGCTGGCCGCCACCAATCGCCGTCCCGAGGAGGCGGTGGCGCAGGGCAAGCTGCGCCAGGACCTGCTCTACCGGCTGAACGTCTTCCCCATCCACCTGCCGCCGCTGCGCGAGCGCGGCGACGACTTGCAGCTGCTGGCCGAGCAGTTCCTCGACGAGATGAACAAGACCCACGGCACCGGCAAGGAGTTCACCCGAGCCTGCCTGGAGCGGCTGCGGCGGCACAACTGGGCCGGCAACGTGCGCGAGCTGAAGAACGTGGTCCAGCGCGCCTACATCCTGGCCGAGGACGACGTGGGCATCGACGCGCTGCCGCTCGGCGTGCACGAGGAGACCGGCGCCTCCAGCCTGGTGATGCGGGTGGGCACCTCGATCGCGGAGATGGAGCGGCGGCTGATCCTGGCCACCCTCGAGCACTTCGAGGGCGACAAGAAGCGCGCGGCCTCGGTCCTGAAGATCAGCCTGAAGACCCTGTACAACAGGATCAACGAGTACAAACCCGGCTCGGCCTAGGGCGCGGGCGCCGTGCCAACCGCGCCGCAGCGGTTTGTAGACTTGACAGTGCCGGCCTGCGAAGCCGGCGCCGACCACCAGGATGGTCGACCCTCGTCAGGCCTCCCCGGGCAGCAACCGGCGCACCCAGGCGGCGTCGTGGCGCGGCCGCAACGCCAGCTGGAGCGCCTCGTCGACCAGGGTGGCCATCTCCCCCCAGGTGCGGTCCCAGGAGGTGGTGGCGAGCATCGAATCGACGGCCCGCCGCCAGCGTGGGCTCCTGCGGTCGTGCGCCAGGGCACCCTCGACCTGGCTGACGAAGTCCTCGACCGTGTCCGCGATGCGGACCAGGCCCTGCTCCCCGTAAGGACGCACGACGTCGTGGATGGCCGTCGACACCACCGGGCAGCCGGCGGCCAGGTACTCCGGGGTGGTGGTCGGGCTGACGAAGCGCGTCGACTCGTTCCTGGCGAACGGCAGCAGGGCCACGTCCCAGCGGGCCAGGTAGCGGGGCAGCTCGCGGTAGGCCTTCTGCCCGAGGTAGTGGATGTTCGGCCGGCGCGGCAGGTCGGCCGGGTCGATCTTCGCCGTAGGACCGAGCAGCACCAGCTGCCACTGCGGTCGGGCTGCGGCCACCCCGTCCAGCAGCGCCAGGTCCGTGCGCTCGTCGATGACGCCCAGGAAGCCGAGCCGGGGGTGGGCGATGCCGGCCTGGTCGGCGGGTTCGCCCAGCACCTTGCGGGCGGTGCGGAAGTGGCCGACGTCGACGCTGCTGGGGAAGGCGTGGATGTTCGAGTGCCGGGTGCGCCTGGACTCGAACAGGCTCCGCCCCCCGGCGAACACCACGTCCGCCGCCTGCATCAGCTCGGCCTCGAGGCCCGGCAGCGCCCTGGGGGCGCCCCGGAACGCGGACAGCTCGTCCATGCAGTCGTAGACGACAGCGACGGGGTCGAGGTGACGGGTGTAGTCGAGCGCCATCGGTGTGCAATACCAGAACACGTAGCCGGCCGAGTCGCGCAGCAGCATGCTCAGCAGGCGCTCCAGCGCGTCGCGCCCGGCATCCGGGGACTGCGCCTGGGGCAGGTGCGGGACCACCACGAAGACGGCCTCCGCGGTGATGGACAGGCCGAGGTGGGCGGTGATGCCCGACTCGAACACCGGCTCCTCGACGAAATACACCCGTTGCCGGCGCGCGAAGCGGCTCATCAGGTGGTGGGGACGCTGGTAGACGGTGTTCCATCGCAGGTGCGACAGGCAGACCAGGTCCGGCATCTTCGGCGGGAGCGACGTCCGGCGGGTGTCGGGCAGTGCCCGCGCCTGGCGCCCCTGGAGTCCTGACTGCGTGAGAGTGCTGCCCATGGTTCGTCCTTTCCGATGAGGGGGGCCCGCCGAGCAGACGGCGTGACGTCCCTCCGGAAATGAAAGAACCGTGCCGGCACGGGTGGCCGCGCAATGGGGCGGCACCCGCCCGCACCCCCGTGGCTCTTTCTTGCCTCGGGCTGCCGCTGGCCCGGGGGCTTCTGCTGCGGCGTGTCCTGCCTCAGCCTCTCCGGCGGCACGTCGCGCTTCTGCGCCGCCGGCGCCACGCTGCGGTCGAAGGCCGCGGCCTCCTTCCCTACCGCGGTCCGGGCGTGAGCGCCTCCTCGTCTCCGGCGCGGACGTCCTCGACGATCAGCGCCGCCGTGGCCAGCAGCGAGAGCACGCACAGCAGCGCCACCACGCCCAGCGCCAGGAGCGCCCAGGCGGGCGCGGCCAGATTGCCCTCGAGGCCGCCGGTACCGTGGATCACGCCGAGCATGCCGGCAACGCCAGCGCCCACCGAGAGCACCAGCGCCCACAGCGCGTAGGCGAGCACCCGCAGGGCCCGGCTGCCCGCCCAGAAGAGCCCGACCAGCGCCGCCGACAGGATCGACAGCGCCGCCCACTGGACGTTGGCGCGCCGGCCGCCGAGGTGGACGAGGCCGCCCGCCTCGAGCAGGAACACGTCGCTCCAGAGGGCCCACACCACCACGAGCAGCGGCAGCGCGGCGGCGGCGAGGGCCCGCCACGGCGAGCGGCGGGGGCGAGGGGACGCGTGCTGCACCTTGATCAGGGGGCCGGCGAGGCCCGCGCCTCCATGATACGCCCCGGCGGCCGCAGCCGGCGGACGCGGAGCCTGTTATCATCCCCGCCCCGGAGGCGCGCATGGCCCTCTTCGAGCTCGATCCGCTCCTGCACGCGATGCTGGACACCGCCCCGGACATCTCGGACCTCAACCTGTCCGTGGGCCGGCCGCCGCAGGTGGAGATCGACGGCGTGCTGAGGCCGGTCCCCTACGCCGGCGTCGACCGCCTGATGCCCTACCAGACCGAGCTGATCGCGCTGCGGCTGCTGCGCGGCAAGCGCGACCTCACGGAGAAGCTCCTGCGCACCGGGTCGGTGGACCTCTCCTACAGCCTGTCCCGGCGGACGCGCTTCCGGGTGAACGTCTTCTCCCAGCGCGGCAGCTACTCCGTGGTGCTGCGGGTGATCCCGAACCGCATCCCCACCGTCGCCGAGCTGGGGCTGCCGCACCAGCTCGAGCAGATCGCGGACGAGCGCAACGGCATCGTGCTGCTGACCGGGCCGACCGGCTCGGGCAAGTCCACCACCCTGGCCGCCATCATCCGCAAGATCAACGAGGAGAAGGCGATCCACATCATCACCATCGAGGACCCGATCGAGTACCTGCACCCGCCGGCCCAGGCGACCATCAACCAGCGCGAGGTGGGGGCCGACACCCAGACCTTCGCGCTCGCCCTGCGCGGCGCGCTGCGCCAGGCGCCCAAGGTGATCCTGGTGGGCGAGATGCGCGACCAGGAGACGATCTCGATCGCGCTGGAGGCGGCCGAGACCGGCCACCTGGTGCTCTCCACCCTGCACACCATCGACGCTGCCAAGACCATCGACCGCATCGTGGGGGTCTTCCCCAAGAACGAGGAGCGCCAGATCCGGACCCGCTTCGCGCAGTCGTTCAAGTGGATCGTCAGCCAGCGGCTGGTGCCGAAGGCCGGCGGCGGGCGGCTCGCCATCTGCGAGATCCTGCGCGCCAACTCCCGCACCCGGGAGTACGTGCAGGAGGGCGAGAGCGAGGGCAAGAGCCTGCAGGACGCGATGGAGGCGGGCGGCCTCGACGGGATGCAGACCTTCGACCAGGAGCTGGAGCGCCTCATCAACGCCGGCGTCGTCGACCGCGACACCGGGCTCTCCTACGCCACCAACCGCACCAACCTGCAGCTGCGGCTGGACACGCAGGGCGAGGACGCGGCCGTGCCCATCTCGCTGCTGCCGGACGAGCGTCCCAGCGGCTCCTTCCGGGTGGGCGACCCGCGCCGGCCCGCCGACGAGACGCCGACCGAGCTCGGCGATCTCCTGGAGAGGTGACCCGTGCAGTCCCAGTGTCCCCAGTGCGCGACGCGCATCCAGGTCGACGACGCCAAGGTGCCGGACAAGGCGTTCAAGGTGCGCTGCCCGAAGTGCCAGGCGATGTTGTCGCTGCCGGGGCGGACCGCGGCGGCGGCCGTGCCGCCGGCCGCACCGGCGCCTGTCCCGCCCGCGCCGCTTCCGGCCCCGGCGTTCCCCAGCGCGGCCGCGCTCGCACGCCGTGAGCGGCTGGAGGCGGGCGAGAACGACGCCATCGTGGCCGTGGCCGGCCCCTCCGCCAACCCCATCCGCGAGGCGATCGCGCGGCTCGGCTACGAGGTCGACGCCGTGGAGGACATCGAGGAGGGCGCCCGGCTGCTCGAGCAGGGGGTCTACGAGATGGCGGTGACCTCGGCGGGCGCCTCCGAGCCGGGGCGGCCCGAGACACTGGCCCAGCGCATCCTGCGCCTGTCGCCCGACGCCCGTCGGCGCCTGTTCGTGGTGCTGGTGGGCGACGAGTTCCGCAGCGGCGACGGCATCCAGGCCTGGGCCAGCCAGGCGGACCTGGTGCTGCATCCGCAGGACGCGGAGCGCGCCGAGACCCTGATTCGCGCCACGCTGGCCGAGCGCCGGCGACTGTACCAGCCGTTCTTCGACGCCCGCCGCCGGATCGACGGGGAGTGAGCGACCGCCTGGGCGCGGCCGCGTCGGCTCAGCGCCGGCGCGCCCCGGCGGCCGGCAGGTAGGCCTCCTCGACGTAGTCGCGGACCATCCGCTGGGCGCTGAAGGGCCCGACCACCGACTCGATCGACGCCTTCATGGTGCGGATCCACTCCCGGGGCAGCGCACTCTCGTCGCGGCTGAAGAAGCGGGGCACCACCTCGTCGGCCAGGATGCGGTAGAGCGACTCCGCGTCCGAGCGGTCCTGGGCGCCGGTGTCGGGGTTGGGCACGCCGTCGCCGATCGCCCAGCCGTTGTCGCCGCGGTAGCCCTCGGCCCACCAGCCGTCCAGGATGCTGACGTTGACGCCGCCGTTCACCGGCACCTTCATCCCCGAGGTGCCGCTCGCCTCCTGGAGCCGCCGCGGGGTGTTGAGCCAGACATCGCAGCCCTGCACCAGGGCGCGGGCGACCTCGATGTCGTAGTCCTCCAGGAACACCAGCTTGCCGCGGAACTCGCCGTGGGTGAGGGCGATCAGCCGCCGCACCACCTCCTGGCCTTCGCGGTCGGCGGGGTGGGCCTTGCCGGCGAACACCAGCTGCACCGGCCGCGCCGGGTCCGACAGCATCGCCCGCAGCCGGTCGACGTCCGACATGAGCAGGGAGGCCCGCTTGTAGGTGGCAAAGCGGCGGGCGAAGCCGAGGGTGAGGGCGTGCGGGTCGAGCAGCGCCTCCACCTGCCGCAGCTCGTCGGGGCTGAGGCCGTGGCGCGCCGACTGCAGGCGCACCCGCTCGCGGACGAAGCGGATCAGCCGCTCCTTCTGGGCGCGATGGGCGGACCACAGCGCCGCGTCGGAGGTGTCGTGGATCTTCTTCCACAGCTCCGGCTCGAGCAGCTTCTGCTCCCACAGCGGGTCCAGATGCTGCGCGAAGAAGGTGCGCATCTCGGGGCCGACCCAGCTGGCGGTGTGGACGCCGTTGGTGATGGAGCCGACCGGCTGCGGCGAGCCGTCGGGGAACAGGTGTCGCCACATCGCGGAGGAGACCTCGCCGTGCAGCCGGCTCACCCCGTTGGTCCGGGCCGAGACGCGGATGGCGAAGGCCGTCATGTTGAAGTTGCCGTTGTCCTTGCCGAGAGCCAGCGCGTCGTCGGGCTCGCAGCCGACGTCGCGCACCCAGGGCTCCAGGTACTTCTGCACCAGCTTGCGGTCGAAGGTCTCGTTGCCGGCGGGCACCGGGGTGTGGGTTGTGAAGACGGTCGTGCCGCGCACGGCCTCGAGCGCCTCCTCCAGGCTGTCGCCCATCTGCACGCGCTCGCGCGCCCGCTCCAGGGCCAGGAAGGCGACGTGGCCTTCGTTCATGTGCCAGACGGCGGGGTGGATGCCGAGCGCCCGCAGCGCGCGCACGCCGCCGATGCCGTGCACGATCTCCTGGCACAGCCGCATCTCCCGCCCGCGCACGTAGAGGACGCCGGTGATCGGCCGGTCGGCGGGGTCGTTGAGGGGGATGTCCGTGTCGAGCATCAGCACCGGCACCAGCCCCACCTGCACCTTCCACACCGCCGCGTGCACCACCCGCCCCGGCAGGTCGATGGGCACCGTCAGCATGCCGCCGCCGGGGGCCTGCACCGGCAGCACCGGGAGCCGGGCGAAGTCGTAGTCGGGGTAGATGTGCTGCTGGAAGCCGTCGGGGTCCACCGTCTGGCGGAAGTAGCCCGAGCGGTAGAGCAGCCCCACCCCCGTCAGTGGCACGCCCAGGTCGCTCGCCGCCTTGCAGTGGTCGCCGGCCAGCACCCCCAGGCCGCCCGAGTAGATGCCCAGCGACTCGTGGATCCCGAACTCCATCGAGAAGTAGGCGATGGGGCCGGAGAGCTCGTGCTGCTGGGGGAACCAACGGGGGCGGCTGCGGTACTCGTCGAGCGCGGCGATCACGTCCTCGTAGAGGCGCACGAACTCGGGGTCCGAGAGCAGCCGCATCCACTGCTGCGGCTCGACGTTGATCAGCAGCTGCACCGGGTTGTGGTAGCGGCGCCAGGGCTCGGGATCGATCCGCGAGAACAGCCGGCTGGCCCGCGGCGACCAGCACCACCAGTAGTCGTAGGCGAGGTCCCGCAGCCGCTCGAGGCTGGGCGGCAGCTCGATGTCGGCGACGTGCAGGGTGCGGACGTTCATGCTGTGGCTCTCACTCCAGGGTGACCGGGTAACTCGCTGCGGATTATACCTTTCACGCACGCGGCCGGCCCGGCGGCGTCCCCCGGGCCGGGGTGCTCAGCCGGCGGCGCCTGACTCGACGTAGCGCTTGATGCGCTGGCGGCCCTCGCCCGGGGCCGAGGTGATCTCGACCCCGTACTGGCCGGGCGGCCGCACGCGGACCACGGTGCCGGTGGCGCTCACCGCGCCGAAGCCCGGCAGCTCGAAGCCGAGCCGCAGGTCGTCGCCCACCTCGAGCGGCTGCCGGCACTCGAGCAGCACGCCGTTGACGCTGAGGTTCAGGGCACGGCCGCCGAAGCGCACGCCGCCGCGCGCGCCGCCCTCGACCCCGACGTCCACGGCCAGGCGGGTGGAGGCCCGCAGCGGGACCCGTACCAGGCGCACGAGGCGGTCGTCCCAGGTCCCGGCCGCGCGCAGGGGCAGGATGGCGTTGGCGCCGGCCTCGATGAGGTCGAGGTGGTCGGCGCCGAACTCGGAGCGACCCAGCACCACGATGGCGGTGGGGCGCGTGAGCGGGTCCTGGCGCAGCGCCGCCACCTGGGCGGCGGCGCCAGGCAGCGCCGAGTCGACCACGACCACGTCGATGCGGCCGGCGGAGGCGAGCTGCTTCACCTCGTCGGCGCCGACGGCGGCCAGCCGCTCCACGTTGGCGCGGTAGAGCACCGTGCCCGCCAGCTGCGGCTGCAGGTCCTCCGGGGACATCAGCACCGCCCGCATCAGGGCTCCCCGGCCTGGTCCAGCTCGCGCAGCCAGGCGGCGGCGGTGGCGTCGCTGGGCATGCGCCAGTCCCCGCGCGGCGAGAGGCTGACCGAGCCCACCTTGGGGCCGTCCGGCATCACCGAGCGCTTGAACTGCTGGGCGAAGAAGCGCTCCAGGAACACCCGCAGCCAGCCGCGCAGGTCGGACGGCGAGTAGCGGCCCGGGAAGGCGTGGCCGGCGAGGTAGAGGAGCTTGCGCGGTCCGGCGCCCAGCCGCACCATGCCGTAGAGGAAGAAGTCGTGCAGCTCGTAGGGACCGATCAGGTCCTCGGTCCGCTGCGCGCACTCCTCGTCGCCGCTGGGCGGGATCAGCTCGGGCGAGACCGGCGTCTCCAGCACCGCCCGCAGCACCGCCCGCTCGCTCTCCCGGGCGTGGTGGTCGGCCACCCACTCGACCAGCCGCCGCACCAGGGTCTTGGGCACGCTGGCGTTCACGTTGTACATGGCGATCTGGTCGCCGGCGAAGGTGGCGAAGCCGAGCGCCAGCTCGGAGAGGTCGCCGGTCCCCACCACGATCCCGCCCTCCTTGTTGGCGAGGTCCATCAGCACCTGCGTGCGCTCGCGCGCCTGCAGGTTCTGGAAGGTGACGCTCTCGCGGTCTCCCCGGGCGAGGCCGATGTCCCGGATGTGCTGCTCGCAGGCGGGGCGGATGTCGATCTCGCGCAGCTCGGCACCCCAGCCCGCCGCCAGCCGCCGGGCGCTCTCCAGGGTGCGGCCGGTGGTGCCGAAGCCGGGCATGGTGACGGCGAGCGTGTCCGCCCGCGGGCGGCCCAGCAGGTCCAGGGTGCGGGCGCAGACGAGCAGGGCCAGCGTCGAGTCGAGCCCGCCCGAGACGCCCAGCACCAGCCGCCTGGTTCCGGTGTGCTCGACCCGGCGCGCCAGCCCGGCGGTCTGGATGGAGAACACCTCGTGGCAGCGCGCGTCGACAGTGGCGGGATCGCTCGGCACGAACGGGTGCGGCTCCAGGGGGCGGGCCAGGCGGCGGCCGGCGGCGGCCGGGACCGGCGACAGCGGCACCACCCGGTGGCGCCGGCCGGCGTCGTGGACGGCGTCGGCGAACGAGGTCTGCCGCGCCCGCTCCACGCGCAGCCGCTCCACGTCCACGTCGGCCAGCGCCAGCTCGCCCTCGCGGCGGAAGCGCTCGCTCTCGGCCAGCAGCACGCCGTGCTCGGCGATCAGCAGGTGGCCGCCGAAGACGAGGTCGGTGGTCGACTCGTGGACGCCGGCGTTCGCGTACACGTAGGCCGAGAGCGTGCGGCCCGACTGCTGCATCACCAGCTGCCGCCGGTAGTCGGCCTTCGCCACCACGTCGTTCCCCGCCGAAGGGTTGAGGATCACGGTGGCGCCGGCGACCGCGTGATGGCAGCTCGGCGGGATGGGCGCCCACAGGTCCTCGCAGATCTCGACCGCCAGCGCCACCCCCGGCTCTGCCGGCAGCTGGAAGACGAGGTCGGTGCCGAAGGGGACCTCCGCCCCGGCGAGGCGCAGGGTGGGTGCGGACAGCTCGCGCGAGGAGGAGAACCAGCGCTCCTCGTAGTACTCCTTGTAGCCCGGCAGGAAGGTCTTGGGCACGACGCCCAGCAGCTCGCCGTTCTGCGTCACCGCGGCGGCGTTGAACAGCTTCCCGTCCTCGAGGACCGGCAGCCCGACCACCACCACCAGGGGCCGGGAGCGCGTCTCGCGCAGCAGGCGCGCGAGGGCCCGCTCGGCGCCGCCCACCAGCGTCTGCAGGCTGAAGAAGAGGTCCCCGCAGGTGTAGCCGGTGATCCCCAGCTCGGGGAGCACCAGCACCTGGACCTCCGCCGCCGCGGCGCGCTCGACGAAGGCCAGGATGGCGTCCACGTTGCGCTCGGGATCGGCCACCCGCACCGGCGGACAGGCGGCAGCGACGCGCAGGAAGCCGAACGGCGCGGTCGTCATCGTCGGGAATCTTAGCGCGTTTGCCGCGGGCGCCCTGCCTTCAGCCGACGGCTCAGGGCAGGGCGACGGCGGAAATCCCTCCCTCGGCGACCGTAACCTCACGGCCGGCGTCGCCGGCGACCTGGAGCGTGTAGCGGCCGGGAGGGACGTTCTCCAGCCGGCGGGTGGGGCCGCTCAGCCGGATCGTCCCGTCCGGGGTGAAGGCGTTCCACAGGCAGGGGCGCCCGTCGGCGCGCAGGAGGAGAGCGGTCGGCTCCGGCAGCGCCAGCGTCTGCGGCCCGATTGCGATCTCCAGCGAGCCGCCGGGGGTGAGGACGAGCGCCAGAGGCGTCGCCTGCGGGACGGTCAGCGCCGGCAGGTCGACCGTGGCGTAGCCCGACGACTCGGCCCGCAGCTGGTAGCCGCCCGGCTTGACCGCCGGCACCTCGCCCCGGCCGTCGCTGTCGAGCGTGACGCCGCCGGAGAAGACGGCGGCGCCGCCGGCGTCGAGCACGCGGACGAAGAGGCCCCGCAGGGGCGTGCCGAAGACGCCGTCCCTCGCCTCGATGGCCAGCCCCTCGCCGCGCCGCAGCTCGACCCGCACGTTGTCGTCGTCGCCGGCGGTGAGCTCCCGCGTCTCCACCTCGTAGGCCGGCTTCTGGAACGACACCTGGTAGCTCTTCGGCTCCAGCTCCTCGATCTGGAAGCGCCCTCCCCCGTCGGTGGCGGCGGCGAGGGCGATCCGCTGGCCTCCCGCGGCGTCTTCGACCCGGACGGCGACGTCGGGCAGCGGCCGGCCGGACCCGGCCTCGACCACGCTGCCGGCGAGCCTCGCCGGCGGCGCCTCCAGCTCGACGGTGGTGTCGCCGGTGAGCGTCAGCGTCTTGCGGATGGGGGCTCCCTGCTGGCCGACAGCCGTGATCGTGTACTGGCCCTCATCGAGGCCCTCGAGGGCGAAAGCCCCGGACTCGTCGGTGCGGGAGCCGGCGCTGCGACGGCCGGGCGCGTCGGGGAAGGCCATCACCGTCGCGTCGGTCACCGGCTGGCCGCCGCGGGTCACGTGGCCGTCCACCCGGAAACCCTGGGCGAAGACGATCTCGGCCGTGGCCTCGGCCTGGCCCGGGGCGATCGCCACGGTGGCGGAGGCCGTGCGCGAGCTGCCCAGGAGGTCGCCGGCGTTCGCGTTGAGCGACAGCGTGCCGTCGGGCACGCCCGGCAGCTCGAAGACGCCGCCGGCGGCGGTGCGGGTGCTGGCGAAGTAGTCGCGCGCCTGCGCGCTCACGCCGACCCCGGCCAGCTGCGCCTCCGGCAGGCCGCTGACCACGCCCGTCACGTGCGCCCCCTCGGCGAGCGAGAGCTGCACCTGCTGGTCGGCGTCGGCCGTGACCGCGGCCTCGACCGGCGCGCTCGACTGCGAGCGCAGGGTGGCGACGAGGGAGTAGCGGCCGGCAGGGAGCCGCTCGAAGCGGAAGCGGCCGGCGTCGTCGGTCAGCGCGCTCTGCTCGTCGCCGCCCGGCATGCCCGCACCCATGCCGAAGCCGGCCTCCCCCGCCGCCGAGAGCGTGACCTGGGCCCCCGGTACCGCGCGCCCGCCGGCCAGCACCACCCCGGCCACGGCGGCGCCACGGCCGAGCCGCAGGTCGAGACTGGCCGCTGCCTCCTTCACCTCCAGGTTGGCGCTGGTGTCGCTCCAGTCGGGGTGGCTGGCGGTCAGCGTCCAGGTGCCGGGGGCCAGGCCGGCGATCTCGTAGCGCCCGTCGGCGTCGCTCATGGCCTCGTCGTCGTCGCCGCCTTCGCCGGGCAGGGAGAACCTCTCCATGGTCGGCCCGCCTCCCGAAAGCCGGGCGCGCACGGTGGCGCCCGCCACCGGGCGCCCCCCGCGTCCGTCCAGCACGCGGCCGGACACCACGGCCCCCCGTGAGAGGCGGAGCTCGACCCCGTCCACCGCCTCGCCCTCCGTCACCGCGAGCGACGCGACGGTCCCCGGCTGGTACCCGCGCGCGGATGCCCGCAGCGTCCAGCGGCCGGCGGGGACGCCGTCGAGGGTGAACGAGCCGTCTTCGGCGTGAAGGCTCTGGGGCTCGTACGGACCCCGGCCCCCGCCCGGCCCCACCCGCATCACGAAGCGCGTCCCGCCCCGCGCATCAGGCTCGTAGCGCAGCTCGAAATCCTGCACCGCGTGGCCGTTCTCCGCCTCGACCACGTGCCCGCGGATCGAGCCCGTGCCCGGGACGGCGATCTCGAGGCCGTCGGCGGGAGCGACGACGCCGGCGCGCCGGGGACCGAGGCCGGGCGGGCCCAGGAGCTGCAGGTCGTAGCTCTCGCCGGCGCCGAGCCCTTCGAGGACGAACAGTCCGTCGGCCCCGGTGGCCTCCTCGGTGCGAGGCGTCGCCGGTCCCAGCGCCGGTCCCGGGGCGGCCGAGGGCCGGGCCGACACGTACCAGCCGGCGGCTCCGGCACCGGCGCGGTCGCGGACGTAGCCGCTGATCGCCGCCCCCGGGCGCAGCGACAGCTCGATCGGCTGGCCGGCGCTCGTCTCGCTGACGTTCACCGGATCGACGGCGGCCCGCGCGAAGCCGGACGCCCGTGCCGAGACGGTGTAGTCGCCGGGGGACAGCCCGCGGAACTCGAAGCGTCCGTCGGGCCCGGCCTCGCGGCGCACCTCGCTGCCCGGGCCGATCAGCGAGATCTGGGCCCCGCCGCGGCCGGCGCGGATGCTGCGCGAGCGCGAGAGCGTGACCTCGGCGCCCGCCACCGGACGGCCCTCCGCGTCCCTGACGACGCCGCGCAGGGACAGCCCGCGGCGCATCACCACGGTGAGCCCGCTGCGGGTGGCGCCGGCGACCAGGCTGATCCCGCCGAGCGCGCGCTCCTCGTACTCCTCGTGGGTGACGTCGAGCCGCTGGCCGTCGCCGGGCGCGAGGCGGGTGGCCCGGAAGCTGCCGTCCACGGCGCTGCGGGCGACGGCGCCGCCCTCGATCGTCCGGACGAAGGACCGGAACACGTTCTCGCCGCTGCGGCCGAGGCGGAGCGAGGCGCCGGCGACCGGCTCGCCCCGCTCGCCCACCACCCGGCCGGTGAGGGTCGCCCCGTGCACCAGCGCCAGGTCCTGCGCCTCCGCGCGGCCGGCGGCGAGCGTGAGCGCCCGCGTCCAGGGCACGAAGCGCTCGTCCTCCACGCTCAGCGTGTAGCGCTGCGGCGCCAGCCCCCGCGCGAGGTAGCGGCCGTCCGGGCCGGAGCGCAGCAGCGTGCGCGCGCCGGCGTCGCCGCGCAGGAGCAGGCGCACGCCGGCGACCGGACGCCCGCTGTCGGCCTCGACCACCCGGCCGCCCAGGCTCGCCGGGGGCGCGAGCACGACGGTGACCGTCCCGGCCGCTCCGGCGGCCAGCGCCAGGACGCCGCGGCCGCGCTCGCCCGCCTCGGCCACCAGCATCCCCGCTTCGGGGGACCTGCCCTCGAGCACGAAGCTGCCGTCAGCGCGCGTCTCCACGGGCCGGGCGTGCGCCTGGCCCTCGAAGCGCACCAGCGCCCCGGCCACGGGGAGGCGGCCGTCGGGCAGCAGCACCACACCGCGCAGCACCTGCCCCAGGGCCAGCCGCAGCGGCCGCGTCAGGGCCCCGGCGCGGACGCCACTGCGCTCGGCGGTGGCGAAGCCGGGCGCCTCCACCCGCACCGTGTTCCCTTCCGCGCCGGCCGTCTGGAAGCGGAAGCTGCCGTCCGGGCCGGAGACGGTCGCCTGCGGCGTGGGCTCGAACGGCAGCCGCTCCAGCAGGCGGCCGCGGCCAGCCCACAGGGTGATGGTCGCTCCCACCACCGGCAGACCCCGCTCGTCGACGACACGGCCGGCCAGCGGCGCCCCCGCGGGCAGCCGCAGCTCGCCGAGATCGGCGCCCGCGGCGTCGACCAGCGGATCGAAGCGCAGGGCGGGGGTCCCGCCGCCGGAGCAGGCCACCTGCAGCGCCGTACCGGCCGGCTCGGCCACCGCGAGCAGGAAGCTGCCGTCGGGGCGGGTCGACGTGCTGGCGAGCGGCCTCGCCTCCTCGTGCCGCGCCTCCCGGCGGGCGGCCGCGTCGCCGTCCTCGAAGGCCAGGGCCGAGATCGCCACCCCGCCGGCCGGCCGGCCGCCGAGCAACACCCGGCCCCGGATCTCGCCGGCGGTGGCGGTGCTGGTGCAGGCGAGGCCCGCGACCAGCCACGACGACGCGCGTCGGGTGAGCCTCATCTCGGCCTCCCAGGTGACCGGCGGCTGCCGGCCCGGTCCTTTGGACGCGGGCAGCCGGACGAAGGACGCATGCTATCGCCCGCGACTATACTAACGAATGATATAGTTGGCGCGGCGTTCCCCCGGCCCGGCTTCAGCGGGCCGGGTTCAGCCGCACGATCGCCCCGGTGAGGGCGGCCGCGAAGGCCACCCAGCCCAGGTAGGGCAGCAGCAGCAGCGCGGCCGTGCGGTGCACGGGCCAGAAGGCGACGGCCGTCGCCAGCACCGCCACGACCAGCGCGAGCGCGTCGACGAGCGCCAGCTCGGGACGGCGCTCGGCGAAAAACAGCCACGGCCAGGCGGCGTTCAAGGCGAGCTGCACCAGGTACAGCAGCGGGCCCCGGCGCGAGCGGCCCTGGCGCCAGGCCAGCCAGCCGGCGAGCGCCATCGTCGGGTAGAGCAGAGCCCACACCGGGCCGAACACCCAGCCGGGCGGGGTCCAGGGCGGCTTGCGCAGGGCGGGGTACCAGACGCCGATGGCGGGTGCCGCGGCCATGCCGCCCAGCACCAGCACGCCGAAGGCCAGCAGCAGGAAGGCGCAGAGCCCCAGCGCGTCGCGGGTGCGCGGGACGTGGGCGTTCGCGGTCACGGCGGCGCATTCTCGGCCGATGCGGGGAGGAAAGCCAACCGGCGGCGCCGGAGTGTAGAGTGGCCTGATGCACGACCCGAAGGTCCCAGAGACGCTGGAAGGCTGGTGTCTCCTGCACCAGATGTTCCGCATCCGCTGGAGCGAGTGGCAGCTGCTGGCGGCACCCGACCGCGGCACCCGCGCCGCCGAGGCGGCGCAGGCCCTCGCCGGCATGCAGCGCGGGGCCGAGGGCACCACCCTCGCCACCACCCTGCTCGGGCACAAGGGCGACCTGATGCTGGTCCACTTCCGCCGCAGCTTCGAGGAGCTGCAGGCGGCGCAGGTGGCGGTCGCCCGGCTGGGGCTCGCCCCCTACCTGCAGCCGACCACCTCCTTCGTCTCCATGGTCGAGCTCGGCATGTACGAGATGACGGCCCAGATCCACGGCCGGCTGGCCTCGCAGGGCCTGGCGCCGGGCTCGGAGGCGTTCGAGCGGGCGTTCGACGAGGAGATGGAGGGCCAGCGCCGCCGCGTGCGCAACCGGCTCTTCCTCGAGGTGCCGCCGCGGCGCCACGTCTGCTTCTACCCCATGGACAAGCGCCGCGGGGAGCAGAGGAACTGGTACGCCGAGACGGTCGAGGAGCGGGCGCGGATGATGCTCGAGCACGGCAAGATCGGCCGCCACTACGCGGGGCAGGTGACGCAGGTCATCTCCGGCGCCATCGGCTTCGACGACTGGGAGTGGGGGGTCGACCTCTTCGCCGACGACCCGCTCGTCTTCAAGAAGCTCATCTACGAGATGCGCTTCGACGAGGCTTCGGCCTGGTACGCCTCCTTCGGGCCGTTCTACGTGGGCCTGCAGTTCTCGCCGGCCGCGCTGCCGACGTACCTGGAGGGCGAGGTGCCGGGCTTCACCCCGCCGGCGAGCGCCGGGTAGGTCGCCGCCGTCATCACCGGCCCGACGAAGGGAAGCACCCGACCGCCGTCACCTCGCCGCCGTCCGCGAGCTGCGCCCCCACCACCGTCGCCGACGGCGCGCCCGCGCGAACCGCCACGGACACGAGCGTGGCCTCGGCCAGGCGGCCCTCCCAGACGACGACCGCGCCGGGCCGGCGCCAGCCGTAACGGAACGCCTCCTCGGCGACGACGACGTGGGGCCCCGGGCAGGCGAGGGCCGCTTCCAGGGCGCGGGCCTGCTCCTCGCCAGCCATGAGCTCCTGGCGCCGGTCCGCCACCAGGCGGCGGTCGAGGAACGCCGAGGCCACGAGCAGCAAGAGCAGGGCGAGACCCGCGCAGGCCCGGCGCAGCCGGGCGGAACGCAGCTCCTCCACGAGTGCGGCCGCACAGACGAGCGTCGCCGGCGCGAGCAGCAGCAGCGAGCGCAGGCCGGTCCAGCCCTGGAGCGTATAGGTGACCGCGAGCGGCAGCACCGTGGAGACGACGGCGAGGAGCAGGTACGCCGCCAGCCGCCGCGGGCCGCCGCGCAGAAGGAGGGCGACCGCCGCCGCCAGGGCCGCCGCCACCAGCAGGGCCGTGAGCCAGGTGGCCTCCTCCGGGCCCAGCCTGGCGAGCGCGCCCAGGTTGGCGAGGGTGTTCATGGCGAATGCGTGCGCCACCTCCGCCTTCGTGGGCCGGCCCAGCAGCTCCTCGAGGTAGAACGGGTACGGCGCGCGGGCGCGGGACAGCGGCAGGAACACCAGCACGAGGTACGCCGCCAGCGGACCGAGGAGCCAGGCGCCGGCGCGCAGGCGGCGGCCGCCCGGAAGCGCCCACAGCAGGAGAAGCGACGGCACCAGCAGCGCCAGGAAGGTCTCGCGCACCGTCGCGCCCACGCCCAGCAGCAGGCCCAGCGTGGCCAGGCGGCCGAGGGCCGGCCGCTCGAGCGCCCGCCACCAGGCGAGAAGGTGCAGGCAGGCGAGGAGGACGAGGGGCGTCTCCGCCATGGCGGAGCTGGCGTAGCGCGCGAGCGAGGGGAAGACGTACAGCGACCCCGCGCAGACGACGGCCGCGGCCGGCGAGACCGCCCGCCGTGCCGCCCGCCACAGCACCACCCCGGCGGCGACGAAGGCGAGGGCCGGCACCAGCGGGGCCGCGCCCTCACGCGGGCCCAGCGCGGCGAACGCCGCCGAGAGCAGGAAGGCGTGGCCGGGCATGTGCACGTCCCCGAGCGGGTACCCCCGGGCGGCGATCGAGCGCGCGTCGTAGAAGCTGCTGATCGCGCCCCGGCCGGCGGCGAGGTTGCGCGCCATCGCCGCGTAGACGATCTCGTCCGACCAGGCGAGCTGCGGCGGCCCCGGCCACTGGGCCAGGGCCAGCGCCGCCAGGCCCAGGCCCGCGACCAGCAACGCCTCGCGGACGGCGGGAGGCGACGCTGCCGGGGGCGTGTCGTTACTCCGGGCGGGCGGCGCCCTGCGCGCGCCGCCAGGCCGCGAGCGCCGCGTCCATCTGGGCGTCGCTCTCGGGGCTGGTCCGCTGGCGCTGCGGGCGGGCCATGAACCACTCCAGCGTCATCCGCGCGCCGACGTGGAAGGGGATGGTGGCCGCGAAGGCCGGCACCAGGCGGCGGATCTTGGTGTTGTCGAAGACGGCGCTGTGCGCCTTGTCGCCGAGCAGCGTCCCCCGCCAGCGCTCGGAGAGGCCGGCCAGGAACTCCGAGGGGACGTGCACCAGCTTCGCCTCCACGCCCGCCGCCTCGGCGATGGTCGCGTAGATGCGGTCCCAGGTGAGCACCTCGTCCGAGGTGATGTGGACGGCGTGGCCCAGGGCCGCGCCGTTGCCGAGGAGGCCGACGAACCCGCGCGCGAAGTCGTCGGAGTGGGTGAGCGTCCACAGCGAGGTGCCGTCCCCGTGCACGATCAGCTCGCCGCCCCGCCGCATGCGGGCGACGAGCGTGAGGTCGTCGCGCGCGCCGATGGCGACCGGCCAGAGCGTGGCGTAGGTGAGCGAGGGGCGCACGATCACCACCGGGAAGTCGCGCTCGCGCCACAGCGCCGTCAGCCGGTCCTCGCAGGCGATCTTCTGGCGGGCGTACTCCCAGAACGGGTTCTTGAGCGGCGTGGACTCGGTCGCCGGGCAGGGGAGCGGCTTGTGGTAGGCCGCGGTGGAGCTGATGAACAGGTACTGCCGGGTGCGGCCGGCGAAGAGGGCGAAGTCGCGCTCCACGTCCTCCGGAGTGTAGGCCACGAAGTCCGCGACGGCGTCGAACTGCAGCGTCCCCACCGCGGAGGCGAGCTGCGCGGGATCCCTCGCGTCGGCGACGAGAGCGCGCGCGCCGGCGATGGCGACGTCGCGCTGGCCGCGGTTGAGCAGGAAGACCTCCATGCCCCGCTCGACGCACAGCCGCGCGCAGGAGGCGCTGATGTTGCCGGTGCCGCCGATGAAAAGGACCCTCATGTGGACCTCCCCGCCCGATCCTCTCCTGGCCCGGCCCTCAGCGGGTCGCTGCGCCCTCGCCGGACCGCGGTTCCGCCTCGTCGACCGCCACCCGCAGGATCGCCAGCTCCTGAGCCAGGTCCTTGACCTGCTGGGTCAGCCGCGAGATGCGGATCGAGTAGTGCAGGCAGAGGAGGGCGAGATACAGGATGCAGAGGAAGAACAGCGTCGAGGTGGGCACGACGGCGCCGACCAGCGCGGTGAGGCTCACCAGCAGGTCGTAGCGGACGATCAGCAGCATGCTGGTGAGGCAGGCGGCGATCCACAGCCAGGAGTACTCGACGCGGAGCGTGCGGCGGCGCACCAGCTCGACCACTACGGCGAGCAGCAGCACGCTCAGCCCGAGGAAGACGACCACCTGCCGAGTCGGCACGGTTCACCTCCTGAGGTGGCGCTCGCTGCTGGTCGCGGCCACCAACAGCGAGAAGAGCATGTTGAAGGCGTAGGTGATGCTGCGCAGCCCGCCGTGCATGCTGCGCCGGTTGCGCGAGGCTCGCATGCGGGCGGGTCGCTCGGCGATCACCAGCCGCGCACGCTGGGCGAGGACGAGCGCGTCCGCGTCGGGATAGCGGTCGGGGAAGCGGGAGAGCGCGTACAGCAGCTGGGCCCGGGGGCCGAGCGCCTTGAGGCCGGAGGTCGGGTCGGTCAGCTCCAGTCCCGTCAGCAGGCGCGCCAGCGCGCCGAAGAGCTGCCGGCCCCAGCGGCGTGCCAGGCTCCCGCGATGCGAGCCCTGGGCCAGGGCGCGCGAGCCGACCGCGAGATCCGCGCCCGCGGCGAGCGCCGCCAGCAGGCCGCCGATGTCCCCGGGGTCGTGCTGGCCGTCGGCGTCGAAGGTGACCACGACGCCGTATCCGCCGTGCACGGCGTACTTGATCCCCGCCTGGACCGCGGCACCGTAGCCGAGGTGGAAGGGCAGCGACAGCACCCGGGCCCCGAGGCCGCGCGCCACCGCGGCCGTGCCGTCCGTCGACCCGTCGTCCACCACCAGCAGGTCAGCCGCGGGCCATGCGCCTCGGAGCTCGCCGATGACGGCTGCGAGATTGCGCTCCTCGTCGCGCGCCGGCAGGGCGATCAGCACCCGTTCCGCGGACGCCGCAGCCCCGGCCTGCCCCATTGGTAGCAGAGGATAGCCGCAAGGGGGCAGCGCCCGTCAACGCCTACCTGCCGTAGCGGAACGCGTGGACCAGGAATGGGGCTCCGCTCAGGAGCACGAACACGGCCGTCGCCGCGATCAGCGGACGCACTCGCAGCCGGCCGGCGCGACCTTCGAGCAAGGCGTCGAACCCGCGCCGCCGGAAAGCGACGAGGACCCACCATCCGAACAACAGGACGTTCGCCTCGGCGTTCACGAGAGTCGCCGCCGCACCCAGCGCCGAGGTCGCCCCGGTCATCTCGTCCGCCATCCAGGGATAGCCGAGCCTGGCCAGGCGATCGAACAGCGCCCGGGGCGGACTCTCTACCTGCGGCAGGTACAGGACCGGCCCGGGCACGTACGGCCGCAGCTGGTGCGTGAGGAACGGGTCGTGCAGCGCCATGTTCGCGAGCGTCGTCACCGTCAACGCGAGGAACAGGGTCCTCACGGGGCGGTACTCGAGCCCGGCCAGCGCGAGAGCAGGGAGCACGTAGAAGAGGTGATTCTCGTGCATGTGCGTCGACAACACGAAGAAGCCGAACGCGACCGAGCTCGCGGCAACATACAGAGAGCGACGGTCGCGAGAACGCCAGAGGCGGGCCGCCGTCGCCAGCAGGAACGAACAGAACAAGGCAAGGGACAGGCTGCTCCAGCTGAGGCCGAGCGGGTGTGCCGACGCCGGCGTCCAGGGGGTGCCGCGACCCACGAGCCACCACAGGTTGTGCGCGTTGACGCTGAGGTAGGGCATGGCGTCGAGCTGCAGGAAGAACGTGCCCAGGGCTTGCGTCAGCCGGCCGATCCACAGGAACGGCAACAACGCGGCGGCGAACGCAGCGGCCCCCGCCATGGCCCCGACCAGGGTCCGTCGCACCCCGAACCAGCGGAGCGACGCGACCGCCAGCAGCGGCAGGATCGGGTAGGCGAATGGCTTGGCCAGCGCGGCGGCGGCGGCCGCGACCCACGCGCCGTTCGGCTTGCCACGTACCAGCAGGACGAGAGCGGCGGCGATCAGGACGGCGCAGAGCGAGTCCGTCTGGCCCCAATAGGCCGAGTCGAAGACGACCGCGGGGTTCAGCGCCAGGAGGGCGAGCGTCGGTCCCGCCCAGGTCGGCGACCGGCGTCGGGTCTCGGTGTAGACGATCCAGGCGAGCAGCACGCTCGCGGCGCAGGTGGGCATCCGGATGAGGAAGTCGAGCAGCCGGTCCGCGTGCTCCAGCGCGTCGGCCGAGATCGTCCGCAACCCGTGGCCGGTGGCCCACAGGATGTAGGGAAAGAGCGGCGGATAGTCGACCGGCGGACAGGCCGGGTCTGCAGCGACCGCATCAGCGGACGGCCAGTACGCGGCGGCCAGCCCCTGCCCGGCGAGAGTGCGGGCCCAGCACCGGTACAGCACCAGGTCGCCCATAGTGTCGGGCAGCGTGGCCAAGGCCACCTGGACGAGGGCGGCTGCGCCGAGCACGGCCAGGTCCCTTCGCGACATCAGCGGACGTAACCGAGCGCGCGCATGCGCTCGAGCAGGTCCGGGTCACGCCAGGCCGGGCGCGAAGGGGCGCCGGACCCCAGCCAAGCCTGCAGCAGCGAACGATAACGAGCGCGGACGGACGGTAGCTCCTGCGCGCGGTCGACCCTCTCTGCCGGATCGCGGCGCAGGTCATACAGCTCGCCCGATCCGTCCTCGAGCCGCAGCACGTACTTCCACTCCAAGTCCCGCACGGCCGCCAGAGTGCCGTAGCGGTCCCGCAGCGCGGACATCGCGGTGTGAGAGAAGACAGGGTCAGGATGGCGGAGCGCCCCAGGGTCCAAGGGACGGCCTGACGAGAGGTCCGCCAGCAGCGACTTCAACTGACCCAGCTCGAACAGGTGCTGCTCTCTCCCGGCGGCGACCAGCCCGGGCGCGCGGATGAGCAGCGGGACCCGGATCGTCTCGTCGTACAGGTGAGAGCCGTGGAACAGCTTGCCGTGCTCCAGGAACTCCTCGCCGTGATCCGCGACCACGACCACCACCGTGTCGTCGAGCAAGCCCGCGCGGCGGAGGCTGTCGAGCGGCCTGCGGAAGCCGGAATCCCAGTATCGGATCTCGTCGTCGTAGGCCGCGCGCAGGTAGTCCAGATCCTGGGGCCGCAGCCGCAAGCGGACCCTGCCGAAGTCCGACTCACGCAGGCGCTCCCAGGTCAGGTCCGGCCGCAGCGGCTCCAGCCCGGAGGTGAAGCTGCGAGCTTTCGGCACCGGGGCGTTGTAGGCGTCGTGCGGGTCGATGTAGTGCACGTAGGCGAACCAGCGGAGGTCCCGGTGCTCCTCCAACCAGTCGTCGAACACGGCGCTCACCACTTCGGCGCGCGCCCACGGCACCTGCACGAACGTCTCGAAACCGCGCTGGAAGCCCTCGCGCCGCCCGATGATCGGATTCGAGGACACTGCGAACGACGTGAATCCCCGGCGCTGGAGCACCTCTGCCAGGGTCTCGATGTCGGGCCTGAGGGCGACGCCGCCGATGACGCCGTGGTGGATCGGCGAGAGGCCGGTCAGGACGGTGGCCACCGACGGCTGGGTCCAGGAGCACGGCGCGAACGCACGCTCGAACACCAGGGCGTCGGCCGCCAAACGGTCGAGGTTCGGGGCCGTGTCGCGGGTGCCCCCGTACAGCCGCAGGTGGTCCGCGCGCAGGGTATCGACGACGACCAGCAGCAGGTTGCGTCCGCGCCGCGGCAGCTGCCGGTCGACCGGGCTGTCACGCCACACCGACGCAGACGTCCACCAGGCCAGTCTTCCTTCGCCGGCCTCCGAGACCCGGAGCTCCACCGTGATCGGACGCCCGGCCCGACTCGAAAGCGGGATCGTGCGCGTGAAGGTCACGGGGGCGGCGGGAGGATCGATCCGGTACACGAGCGCCGACGCGCCGTCGATGCGGACCTCGAAGGCGACCGGCGCCAGCGGACGGCCCGACTCGCGCGGCCCCCGCAGCACCTCACCCGAGACCTCCAGCTCGGCCCCGGGAGGGACTTCGAGGCGAGCCGTGGCCGATCGGGTCATCGGCGAGGTGGCGGCCGAAGACCCGCGTGCCTGCGGCGCAGGAGCCTGCAGCAGGTGCCGGTAGCCGAAGAAGCTGCCCACCTCGATGGGCGGGGCCCCGCCACCGAGGATGTCCTTGACCAGGTGGCGCGCCACGACGGGCCGGGCCGCCACGTCCACGTCCGTTCCCGCGGAGCGGAGGAGGGGGCGGCTCCAGGCCGGCCGGCAGCCGCTTCCATCGGTGAACTCCACGCCGAGGAGCAGGTCCACCTGCTTCCCGGCGTAGGCCGACATGTCGACGGCGCCCTCCGTCCAGCCCCCGCCCGGGGCCGATGCCGGCAGGCTGGCACCGGGTCTGCCCGACCACAGCAGGGCTGGCGCGAGGCCGGGCGCCGACAGGCCGACGGTGAAGGTCGGCGCTGCCGGACCGACGCAGGCCCGATCGTCGTCCACGCCGACCGCGAACGACAGCCGCGCTCCCGCGTGGACGGGTATGGCCCGGAATCTGAGCCGGCCCGGAGAGTGGAACACGATTGCGGCGCGTTCCTGTCCCTGGCAGCGCACGAGCTCCGCCTCGATGCGGCCGGTGGGCGAGGGCTCGCGCTCCGCGGCTTCCACGTGCTCCAGCAGCGAGTACACGCGCCCTTCCCGGATGGGTGTGAAGCGACCCGGGGCGCGACCGCATGCGGGCAGCCCGCCCGCGAGCAGCGCGCAGAGCGCGGCCTCGAGGCCCGCTGCCGAACGCCGTCGTGCCCCCTTCACGCGGAAGCCCTGGAACCGAAACGGCACCGACACGCGTCGCGGATGCCGTGGGCCACGGCGCCCGCCGCAGCCATCCGCGGCACCTCGTCCTGCCGCAAGGCGAAACTCAGGTTCAGCCCCAGCACGGCGGCCCGCCGCAGCAGGCGGGCGGGCCCGCGGAGCGGCAGGTGGCGCTCGACGCAGCGCAGGTGGTTGCGCGCGGCATAGTAGAGCCTCGCGGGCGAGGATCGGCCCAGCGTGAGCCCCCCCTCGTGCACCGCGTGCGCCCCGTGGACCGCCGCCACCTCGAGGCCGGCGCGTCGTGCCCGCAGACACCAGTCGACGTCCTCGAAGCCGAAGAAGTAGTCCGCGTCGAGGAGACCGACCCGCTCCAGCGCGACACGACCGACCAGGAGCACGGCTCCGGACAGCGCGTCGCAACGCATCAGCCGCTCGTCGTGCGGCGGCGGCTCGCCGTGGCCCGCCAGCCGGACGCGCCCCCAGCGCAGGTCGACGCTCAGCCCGCGGGATTCCACCCGGCGGTCCGCCTCGCGGAGGATGACCGGACCGGTGGCGGCCACCCTGCGATCAGACAGCGCCTCGGTCAGCAGCCGCAGGCAGCCGGGCTCGAGCACGGCGTCGTTGTTCAGCAGCAGGAAGCAGTCGCAGTCCCGCCGGGAAAGTCGCTCGATGCCGAGATTCATGCCGCCGCCGAACCCGAGGTTCTCTCGCGGGCAGACGCGTTCTACACGGTCGGCCGACGCGCCGCCGTGGAAGCGAACCTCGGCCGTGGCCGTCGGGTTGTCGACGATCAGGAGGTGGACGTCGAGACCGGGCTCGCGGGCCGACGCGACCGCACGCGCCGCATCGTCCGGCCGGCCGTGGTCGAGGACGACCACGCCGACTCGCGGCGGCCGCCTCATGGGTTGACCTCCCGCTCCGCGATGAGCGAGGCGTAGAGCTCGGTCAGCGCTGCCGCCTCGTTTGCGGCGGTCCGGATCGGCAGCGGCGCCAGCGGCTCGGCCAGGATCCGGCCGCCGGCGGCCGCCGCCAGCGCATCGGCCAGGGCCTGGGCGTCGCCCGGGGGAACCAGCACGCCGGCTGCCTCCGGGAGCAGCTCCGGAACGCCACCCGTGCGAGTGGCTACCACAGGGACTCCCCAGGCGAGCGCTTCCAGCATCGACAACGGGCTGTTCTCCCACCACAGCGACGGCAGCACCAGCAGGTCCAGGGACGCCCAGACCCCGGGATCGCCCGGGGCTGCCGCACCTTTGAAGCGGATGCGCGGATCGCCCTTTGCCAGCCGGCGCAGGTTCCTGGAATAGGAGGGGTCCAGCCCCGGATTGCCGAAGATCTGGAGGCTGAGGTCCGGGCGCGTGAGGCGCCGGAACGACTCGACCAGCAGGTGCACCCCCTTGTGCGGCAGCAGCGACCCCAGGTAGCCGAACCGGCGCCGGGGCCCGGCCGGCCGCGCGCGGGGAGCCGCCTCGATGGCGCCGAGCGGCTCGACCCGGACCAGGGAGGCCGGGACTCCCCAGTCCACCGCCCGATCACGCGCGAAGTGCGTGGGAGCCAGCACCAGGTCCACGTCGCGCACTGCCCGCTGCAAGTGGCATTGCCGAGACTCGAGGGCGCCACTCAGGTCCCGCGAGAACCGCGGTCGCACTGCGCGGATGAGGCGCATTGCGGCGGCGGTCAGAGACGGGGCGTGCGCATGCGCCCAATGGACGGCTGGACCCAATGACAAAGCCCGCGCGGCGCGGGACCCGAGTCGCTGCACCGGCCCGACGAGATAGGGGCTGTCCGACAGGCAGGCGGCACACACGCCATGGTCCACCACCTCACACAGTGACCCGTCGGCTCGGATCCGCAGGCCGTCGCGTGGGCAGCTCAGCCAGTAGTCGTGAAGCGTCAACACCACGGCCGCCCCCAGGCGCCGGGCGCTGCCGAGGAGGCCGGCAGAGAGGTTCAGCAGGTGTTGCGCGTGGACGCAGTCGGGCCGGAGCTGCTCCAGGAGCGAGCGGATCGCCTCGCCGATCTCCGGCAGCCCGTAGCTGGACTCGAGCCCGCCCTCCAGTCGCGCGTTGACCAGCTCGAAGACCTCGACCGGTCCGACGGCGACGCGGCGGATGGAGTGGGGTGGCGCCGCCAGGTCGTGGACGGCCGTCAGCACCCACACCGTGTGTCCGAGCTGCTGCAGCGCGCGGGCCAGGCGATCCGTGTAGACCTCGACCCCGGCCACCGACCGGGGGAGAAACGCGTGCGTGGTCAGGAGGATGCGCAGGCTGCGTTCTCCGGCCGGGGCGCGGGCACACGCACCTCGTAGATCTGGATGCGCTCGAGAGGAGTGCGCGACACGGTCCAGGGCAGGAAGCCCCAATGGTGCGAGTAGTACCCGGCCTTGGCCTCGAAGCTCATCAGCCGGATCGGCCAGCGGCTTGCCAGGGGGATGTCCTGGATCAGGACGGCGCGCTGGCGGACGCTCGCCGCCATCTCGTGCATGCCGGCGACCCAGGGCCGCACGATGATGTCCCCGGGCTGAGGCGCCGGGTCGGCCGAGCTCAGGTAGCGGCCGCCGACCAGGCCCATGTAATGGCGAAATCCCCACTCGCCCACGAACCACAGGGTCTTCGCGGGGTGGTCGTTCCGCAGCTCGAGCGCCACCTCGCGGTAGCGGGCGGCCAGCTCCGCGTCGGCGAGCGACAGCACGAGGGCCAGGGACACGGACTGGACCAGGGCGGTGGCGAGCGCCCAGCGCCCCGGCGCGGGCGGGCGGCGGCGCTCGGCCCGCCGCACCACGGAGAGCCACAGGGGCGGCAGCACGGGCAGCATGTAGCGTGCCGTGCCGAACGGCAGCAGCAGCACGGTGCCCGCGATCGCCAGGCCCAGCCAGACCAGCAGGAACGCCCGGTCGCGGCTCACCTCGGAGCGATCGGCCCCCAGACCCTCCGCCACCACGGTCACGCCGAGAGCGAAGGCCGCGCAGACGGCCGCCGCTTCCCAACCGGAGTAGGTGTCGAGCCGTTCGATGCCCCGCGGGCGGAGCAGGAACACAGCCGCGGCCGCCGTGGCCGCCGCCAGGAACGTCAGCCAGCGCCTCCTGCCGCCCATCAGCAGCAGCGAAGCCGCGGCGACGAAGGCAGTGGCTCCGATCGCCGAGAGGTCCGCGAGCCCGTTGCGGACGACCGCCGTGAGGTCGAGGGCACGGCCGGCGAAGAACTCCCGGTAATGGCGCGAGCTGGCCACGATGTGCAGCTGACCGTGAAAGGCCAGGTTCTGGGCACACCAGGCACCGAACACCAGCAGGAAGCCTGCCGCCGCGGGCAGCGCCTTCCCGGGCTTGCGCTGGAGAAGGCAGTAGAGGCCGAGCAGGGGAAGCATCGCCAGTGTCGAGTAGCGTGTCACCGCGGCGAGGCCGCTCAGCGCTCCTGCGAGCCACACCAGCCAACTGCGGTCGCGATCGACGCCTTCGACGAGCAGCGACAGTGAACCCAGGCTGAAGGCCAGCGCCGCCATGTCCGTCGACAGGCCCTGCGCGGCGAGGACGAACATGGGCGAGGCCACCGTCAGGGCGGTTGCCGCCAGCGCGTGGTCGGTGAACCGTCTGGACAGGTGCAGCATCGCCCCCCCTGCCCCCAGGGCGAAGGGCAGGAACGCGAGGTGGAGCGGCCACTCCGAGAACCCTCCGGCCACCCAGGCGGACGCTGCCAGCCAGTACGGGACGAAAGGGGGATGGGACATGCTGGCGAACGTGCTCGGGCAACGGCCGGTCGAGGCGAACACGCGGTAGTCGATGTCCTCGAGCGCCGCCGCGCCGCCCAGCGGCTGCAGAGGGTGCTCGAGGATGCCGCGGGCCACCTCGATGAAATAGACGTCGTCGATGTGCACGGGCTTGCCGAGGAACGGAACCGTGGTCGCCAGCACCAGTGCCGTGACGAGGGCGGCGGCCATCCCTACGCGCCTCTCGCCCCGCAAGCCGGCACCTCCTCGCTCGACGAGCCCCGCGGCCACTTAGCCTATCATTGCCCCCGTGGCCGTGGCCGCCGCAGCCTCGCGCGACGGGCCCTCGCTCGGGCCGGCGGCCTCAGCGGTCGGCGACGGTGGCCGTCTGCGGCGCGACGCCGCCCTGGCCGTGTTCCTCTTCGCGCTCGCCCTGCGACTGCCGACCCTGGGGCTGCATCAACTGGCCGAGGGTGACGGCGTCCACTATGCGTCGTTGGCTCGGTCGATCCTGGCGGGCGACCTCTCCGGCATGGCGAACCCGTACTGGTCGAACCTGTGGCCGGCGGTCATCGCCGCCACCAGCCGGACGACCGGGCTGGAGGTGGTCACCGCGGGTCGGGTGGCGGCGCTGCTGGCCGGGTGCTGCCTCGCCGTCCTCGCCGCCGCCCTGGCCGCCCGCGGCTTCGGAGCCACCACCGGGCTGGTGGCCGGGCTGCTGGTGGCCGGCCACCCGTGGCTGATCCACTTCTCCACGCTTCTCTTCACCGAATCGCTGTTCGCTCTGCTGCTCGTCGCCGTGCTCTATACCGCCCTGCGGGCTCCGGGTTCCCGCGCGGCGCTCGTCGCCACCGGGGTGCTGGGAGGGCTGGCGGTGACGACCCGCCCGGAGGGTTACGCCGTCGTCGCGGTGGCCACCGCCTACGTGGCGTGGCGGGCCGTCCGGCGGGGATGGCGGCGGGCGATGGCCCGGGCCGGCCTGCTCCTGGCGCTGGTCGCGCTGTTCCTGGGTGCGCGGGCACTGGCCGTCCACCGCTACTTCGGCGAATGGGATCTGGGCGGCACCAAGGGGACCGCCAACCTCCTCGTCGGCCTCGCCGACAGCGATGCCGAGAGAGAGCGGCTGGTGACGGAGATCGCGCCTGAGGGCGAGACGCGCCTGTCGCGGGCGCTGGAGCAGACCACCCTGCTGCGCTTCGCCTGGGCCCACCCCGGCCGCGTTCTCGCGCACGCGCGGCAGAACATCGTGCGCCTGGCGGGGTGCACGTGCCGGGTGTTCCCGCAACTGCCCCTCGTCGGCGGTCGTTCCGATCCGTGGCAGGGGGACTGGCCGCCCGTGCTCCTCGGGCTCGCGCTGGCGGCGGGTGTGCTCGCCTTCTGGGGAGGCGTGCGCGGCTGCCTCGGCGGCCGGTCGCGCCCGCTCACGTGCATGCTGCTGGCCACCCTGGGCCTCTACCTGCTGGGCCTGACTCCGCTGTTCGTCCACGACCGGCTGGTGGTGGCGCTGGTGCCCGCGTTCCTGGTCCTGCTGGCGGCGGGCCTGACCTCGGTCTGGTCACTCCTCGGTACGCGGCTGGCGGCGGCAGCGCCCCAGGGACTGGGCGCGCTGGTCGTCATCCAGGGCCTCGTGTCCCTGCTGCTGCTCGTGCGCGCTCCAGCTCGCGACTACGCCGGCGACCCGGTCGTCCATCGCCTCGCCGCGGAGTGGCTCGCCACCCGATACCCGCAGACCACGCGCATCATGACGGCCTCTCCGTCCCTGGGCTTCTACTTCTACGACGTGGACCACGAGGACAACGGCCTCGACATCCCCTGGGCCGAGCTGGCTCCCCTGGTCGCGCTGGCGCGACGGCAGCGGGTCGACCTGTTGGTCGTCCCGGCCTGGCACCTGCTGGCGGTGGGGCACCCGGCCGCCGCGGAGCTGACGGACCCGGCGCGCCCGCATCCGGGGCTGCGCCACGTCGTCACCCTCGGAGACGAAGCCTCGGGTCGGATGCTCGTCTTCGAGGTGAGCCCGGAGGGTCCCGGCGACGGCGGGCCCGCCGGAGCGCGGCGTTGAGCCGGCCGTCCGCAGCGCACGTTCGCTGCGCCGACCTGCTGCTGGTCGCCGTCGTGGCCGCGCTCTGTCTCTACGCCCGCCAGAAGCTGCTGGTCCGGCTCCCCTGCCTCGACGCCGACGAGACGGGGCACGCGCTCCCCGCGGCGCGCATGGCGCTGGCGCTCGCCAGCGGGAACCTCCACGGCTTCCTGGAGGCGACTTGGCGGGAGGCGCTCTGGCCCTTCGTCCACCCCTGGGTGGTCACCCCGTTCTTCCTCGGGTTCGGCATCTCCGCCGCCGTTGCGCGCACGGTGTCGCTGCTCGCCCTGGTGGCGGCGGCGACCCTGCTGCCCCCGCTCACCCGCCGACTCGCGGCCGCAGACGGCGGGGCCGGAGCCCCGGCCGTCCCCGCCACTGCCGGATGGCTGGCGGCGGCCGCCCTGCTGGGCGCGCCCCTGTGGCATTTCTGGTGCACCGCGATGAGCGAGTCTCTGGGCATGCTCGTCACGGTGGCCGCCCTCTGCCTCGAGGCCGATGCTGCCGCGCGGCCGCCGCGGGTGCGCGCCGGAGCGCTCTGCGGCTTCCTGGGCGCGCTCGCGTTCCTCATCAAGTACAGCTACGGCTTCCCGCTGATCGGCGCCCTGCTGCTCGCCCAGGCGGTGCGCGTGCGCGGCCGGGGGTACCGGCCGCTCGTGGGCGTGCTGGCCGGCTGCGCGGCGCCGCTCGCCGCCTGGGCGTTGTTCATGCTGGGTCCGGACTGGACACGCGCCCGGTTCTTCATCGACGTCCTGATCAACCGCGACGAGGGGCTGCGCGGTTGGGAAGCCCTCCTCTTCTACCCGCGCGTCCTCGTCGGCTGGCTCGGCGCGCCGGGTGCCGCCGTCGCGTTCTTCGGCGTCGCCGTGACCGCCACCGTGAGAGCGTCGCGCGGGCGCGCGCTGACGGCGCTGCTGTTCGTGACGCTCACGCTGGCGCAGCTGACGGCACACGCGAACGAGCAGGCGCGCTACCTGGTCCCGGCGCTGCCCGTGCTGCTCGCGCTCGGGGAGCTGGGGTGGCTGCGGTTCGTCGCCTGGCCTCGCCGCGCCGCGCTGCGGAGCGTCGGCTGGGCCGCGCTGGCGGTGGCGGTCGCCGTCGCCCGCGATCCGGGCGGCCAGATCCGCGAGGCGGCCGCCGCAGACGAGCCGCTGCGCGCCAGCCGCGCCATCCTCGGGTTCGTGGCCGCCGCGGTGCCGCGGGAGGGCCCGCTGCTGCTGCTCGGCACCACCGGGCGCCTGCCCCACTTCGCGCTCACCTGGGAGCTTCTCGAGCACGAGGCGCGTGAGCGCGATGTCGAGTTGCTGCAGTATCCCGGCGAACGGGGCTGGGATCCCCGGTTTCGAGCCGGGTATCCGGCGCAGATGACCGCCGGGTTCCGGCCCGCCCTGCTGGATGCGCTCGACCGCGGCGGCTACGCTGCCGTCGTCACGTTCCGGTGGGGTCCCCGCTCGGCGTTCCTTCCCGACTGGCTGGCGAAGTGGGACGCCTGGGGGCAGAACTACGTGGTGCTGATGCAGGAGCAGGACCGGTATCTGCCGGTGGCGGAGCGTGCGTTCCCCGACGCCGACGCGATGGTGCGCGTCTATCGCCCGGGAGGACGCCGATGAAGCTGCCGAGGCCGGCCATCCTCCACCTCGGCCTGCTGGCCGCGCTGGTGGCGACCGTGCTGGCGGTGACCTATCGATACGTGTCCTTCGAGCGCTGGTTCTACTACTGGGACCACGCCGCCTACCAGAGGATTGCCACCCGTCTCTGCGCCGCATTCGGCGTGTCGCTGCAGGAGGGATGGCGCGCGCTGCAGGCGTCCTACCGCGAGGACTACAACGCGGTCTTCGCGCTGCCGCTGGTGCCCTGGCTGCGACTCGCGGGCCCCTCCCGGGTGTCCTACGAGACCGCCCTGGCGCTGGTCTACCTGGCTCCCCTGCCGCTGGCATTCGGCGCGGTGGCCGCCCAGCTCGTCCCCGCCCGACGCTCGGTCGCGTTCTGGGCGACGGCCTGGCTGACGCTTCTCACCCCGATGGCCTGGGTGCCGACGCTGCGCGGGTTCCCCGACACCGGGGCGACGGTGCTGGTCACCCTCGCCACCTACGTCTACCTCCGCGATCTGCGCCTGGAACGGCCGGCGACCGTGATGCTGGTCGGCACCCTGCTCGGCTTCTCCGTCGTCTTCCGGCGGCACTTCGGCTACGCGGCGCTCGCGTTCCTGCTGTCGGCGTGCCTCCTGGTGCTGGTGCGAACGGCCGCACGTCGCACTCCGGCACGCCTCGACCTGGGAAGGGCGGCGTCCGCGCTGGCTCGCCCGGCGATGGTGGCGGTCGTCGGGGTGGCCGTCGCCTGCCTGGTGGCGTGGACGTACGTGCGCCGGCTGGCCGCGTACGACCTCACCGCCCTCCACAGCTCGTACCAGGAGCCGCTGTCTGCCCTGCTGCGCTGGTACTTGACGCCCTTCGGGTGGGCCAGCTGGGTCATGGCGATCCTCGGCCTGCTGTGGGGGTCGTTCTCCCCGACGGTGGATCGCACCCGCCTGGCCTTCGTGCAGGTCTTCGCCGCCGTCTCCGCGGGTCTGTGGCTCTTCTGGGTCCGCCAGGTCGGGGAGCAGTACACGCTGCACTTCACTCCGGCGGTGGCGCTCGGCGGATTCCTCTTCTGCTGGCTGGTGTACGAGCGCGGACCCCGCCGCTGGCGTGCGCTCGCGGTCGGCGCACTGGCCTGCGTGCTCCTGGCCAACACCGTGCTTGGCCTCTCCTACCGGAACCACAAGCTGCCGTTCGGCACCCGCGCGCTGTTCGCCGCACGCTGGGCGCCGCAGGTCCGCGACGACTATTACCTGATGTGTTCGCTGCTGCGGGCACTCAGACGCGAAGCCCAGCCCGGCGATGCCGTCTACGTGGTCGCCTCCTCGGACTGTCTCAACCCCGACATCGTCCGCTCGGCCGACGAGGCATTCCGTGGCGGCGCTCCCCCGCTGAACGTGCTCTCCGTCCCCGAGGTGGACTCGCTCGGCGCCTACCCGCTCGGCGAGCTGCTGCAGGCGCAATTCGTGGTCCTGGCCGATCCGTTTCAGCACCATCTGCCGGCCGGCGAGCAGGACGTCGTGCGGGCGGGCTACGACGCGTTCCACGGGGGCTGGGAGATCGCCAGGGCCTTCACGCCGCTCTTCCACGGCTTCGAGCTCGAGACCTGCTCGGTGTCCCTGTGGCAACGGACCGCGCCCACCTCTCTGGCGGACGCGCTCGCCACGCTGCGGCGGGTGCAGGCCCGCCTCGGCGCCCGGCCCGCGATGCAGCCCGAATGGGTCACGGTGGAGAGCGCCTTTCCCTCCTGGCTGACGCGGAACGCGGACGGGAGCGCGACCTGGATCGCTCATCCGACGGTCAGCCGAGCGAAGCCCGGCACTACCGTGGCGGCGCTCGCCGCGCCCGTCGACAGGGCGGAGGTCCTGGGCTCGGTGAGGTTCGTCGACGGCCGCTGCCGGGGCGCGACGCTGGCCTTCTCCAGCCTCGACAGCGGCGGCTCCTGGCAGACCCTGGCGGAGGTCCACCGCCGGCCCGGCGAGGACGGAGGCTTTCGCGCCGTGGTCGAGACGCACGGGATCGACCGCCTGTTCCTGCGCCTGCTCAGCTACTCGGAGGGGTCCTCGATCGACTACTGCCTGCTCAGGGTCGACCCTCTGGTGCTGCGGCCGCTGTGAGCACGATGCGCCTGCTCTTCGTCACCAACCTGTACCCGCCCTACGTCGTCGGCGGCAACGAGATGCTGTGCGAGGACGTGGTCCGCGGCCTTCGCAGCCGCGGCCACGACGTCGCCGTGCTGTGCGGTCGGGGCCGGCTGCTGGCCGGGCGGCCCGAGCTGCGGGCGGAGCTGGAGATCGACCTCGACCGCAAAGCGGAGACGTTCCTCGGCGGGCGAGTGCCGACGCCCGCGGAGGCGTTCCGGCAGCACGTCTTCAGTCCGGCCAGCTTCCGGGCCACGCGCCGGGCGCTCGGCGAGCTGCGCCCGGAGCTGGTCGTGATCTGGAACCTCTACCTGGCCTCGTTGGCGCCGGCGATCGCAGCCGAGTGGGGGCCGGCCCCGACAGTGGTGCACCTGTTCGACAAGTGGCTGTACCACGGGCTGCGCGACCTGCCGGGGTTGCTGAAGCCCGTGATCCGCTGGAAGCGGTGGCTGGTCGGCTCGGCGCCTCTCGTCCTGCAGCCCTGGCTCCGGCTCCTGGTTCGCCCGCGACGGATGGTGGCAGTGAGCCACTTCATCAAGCGCTTCTACGTACAGGCCGGGTTCGCCGACGCCGCGATCGCCGTCAACCACATCGGAGTGCCCGCCGGCGTGTTCTCGCCGGCGGCGCGCGCAAGCCGGGAGCCGGACACTCCCCTGCGGCTGCTCTACGTGGGGTCCTTGTGGGAAGGCAAGGGACCACAGGTGGCCGTTCGCGCTCTGGGTCGCCTGCTGCGCGCCGGGGTCCAGGCACGACTCGAC
>Ga0335069_10001373_pt1 | contig 39441 bp, 50 predicted proteins | sample Lox_Sample_11_FD_206714 | JGI IMG/M metagenome (GOLD analysis project Ga0335069, IMG submission 206714) | Soil microbial communities from Loxahatchee National Wildlife Refuge, Florida, United States - Lox_Sample_1.1 | ecosystem: Environmental > Terrestrial > Soil > Wetlands | place: USA...
CTACCAGCCGGTCCGCAGCTCCGGCATCACGAGCGCCATGCCCGCCATCACCAGGGCGACGAGGAGCGCGATCATGTGCCGAGCTGCGTCTTGCCGACCGCCGGCGTCTGATTGGTCGAGCCGGCGTAGATGTTGGCCAGCATCCCGCGACGCAGGCGCATCTCATCGCTCTGCGCCCGCGCGGCGTTGGCCGCGTCGTTCGGATTTGGCGGAGCTGGTGGTTCGGGAGTTTTTGGCTGGATCACTCCAGTCTGCCGGCCGACCCACGGTCCTGCGAGGCCGGTCGCCCACTTTGACGCGAACAGCGCGCTCATGCGCGGAGCGTGCCCGAAGCGCCCGGCACAATCTAGGCTTACATCTCCGAGTACGCGGGGCGGATCCGCCGACTTCCGAGGTCGCCGCGCACGACGACGCGGCCCTCGCCGGCGCCCAGCATGCGGTATTGGTCGGCCTCACAGACGTGGCTAACCTCGTTCTTCTCCGGGGACGCCTGGTAGATGTCTGCGCCTGCCGCAGTCGCGAGCTTCTTGTAGCGGTACTCGCCCGCGAGGCCGCGGCGCAGCACCGGGCAGGCGTAGCGGTGGACCTGGTAGCCGGGCTCCCCGTCAATCAGCCGCGTCATCGCCTGGCTGTGCGCCTCGCGGCGGATCGTGAAGTCGTTCGTGTGTGCGCCCTTGGCCATCGGGAGGCCGTTCCGCCGCAGGATCAGCATGCAGGTCTCGGTCACATCGGTCTGGCTGCCGGCATCCCCAGACGGGTCGCCCGTGACCGACTCGATCGTGAAGTTCGCGCACGTGCTGTTCAGGAAGCCGCGGAGCGTGTCCGCCATCTGCTTCGCGCCCGCTCGAGCTGTCACGATTTCCCAGCGCACGCGCTGGATGCCGCGGTAGCTGCGCTGCCCAATGGTCGCCGCCGGGGTCAGTCCGAAGTCGATCCCGACGGAGAGCGGCAGGCGTGGGTCGAGCTCGAACTCGCGGACATGCAGGCCCTCCCGGAACTCGGGATAGACCGGCCGCCCCTCCTGGATGAAGCCATATTCGTTGCGGACATAGACCTTGATCCACTCCTCGGTCTTGCCGGCCATCAGGCGCGGGTAGTAATCGGGCGGCAGGTTCTGAAGGTTCTCGGCATCGGGTGAGAGCGCGGAGGGTTGCGATAGGAACTCGTAGAGCGGCTGGTGCGGCTTGAGAAGTCCCTTGGCGCGCAGCGCCTTCTCGGCCTCGCGCGTGCTTTCGAGCATTTGCGCGCCCGCCTCCGTGCTCGAGTCCTGCTCGGCGAGGATCTGCCACCAGTGCCCGACGTTCGGGCTGTTGGTGTCCATCCAGATTTGCGGCTGCACACAGCCGCCATCACGGACGGGCGGGTAGCGGCCGACGCGGGCGGTGAGTCCGTCGATCAGCGCCTTCGGCACCTCCCGCGCCTCGTTGATGAACGCGCCCGTAAGATCCATGCCGAGGACCTTGCGCACGTCCGCCTCGCGGTCGAGCGAGACGAAGATCACCTCCATGTCGAGCTTGCTGTCGCGGATGTGGTGCGTGGGCGGCCCGCGGCTCGTCCAGTGCCCCACCGTCGGCGGGATCCAGGAATGCCAGGTCTTGATCGTCGTGGTCTGGAGCTCGGGATAGGTGTTGCGGATGATGGCGTAGCGCGAATGCTTGCGTTTGTCCTTCTGCACGACCTGCTTGTTGGCGTGCATCAGGACCTTGACCGAGCCGCCCGAGGTCTTGCCTGAGCCGAAGGGCCCGCGGATGCCAACGACGAACGCCTCGCTTTTGAGGAATGCGTCGACGGTGCGCCCCGGGCTCACGTACTCGTAGGCGACCGGCATCGACTAAGGGGGCCTGCGGCCAGGCAGACCGATGAGCGGGTTACGGCGCTCACGCGCGCGCCAGCGGTCCTGCTGTTCTTTCAGCTCGGCGACCGTCTGCGGCGGGAGCGCCTCGACCATCTCGGCCGTCACCGGGTGCAGCCGCAACTCAGCGTCGAAGAACAGCAACGTTCCGCAGTTGACGCACATGGTGAGATCGTGCGGCCGCGGCATTCCCCGGTTCTTGGGGTCCGATGTCGAGTTGAGGAGGTGCGCGCAGCCTGGGCAGATTCCCGGCCGGTGCTGGTAGCTCCTCGCCTTCGGGGGGTAGCGGAACGTCATTTGCCCGACAGCCGGATCGAGAGGTGCAGCACGTCATCCTCGCCCGGCGTTTTCGTCGCGGTCTTGTGCATGCCGAGGATGCTCATGCACTGCTCGAGCGCCCTGCCCTTGTCCCAGGTCTTCACCTTGCGCACGAGCCCCACGGCGACGCGCTCCTCACCCTTGCCGGCGTAGACCTCCTCCGTCTCGAGGCTCGAGAGGAGCGCCGCCGCGTCGTCGTCGAGCTCGTGCGGCAGCTTCAGCGATCCGTCCTCGTTGTAGAGCCGCCGCCGGTCGCCGTAGGCGATCCGCGCGATCTCCTGCTGCGTGCGCTCGACGGTGATACCCAGGCGACGCGAGGTCGCGGCCATCAGCTCGGCCACCCGGGCCTGGATGTCAGCCTTAGACAACAATCGTGACCCCTGCTGTTTCGCTGTGTGCTTGGAATAGCCGGAACGCACCGCCGCCTGCGTCGCGTTGAAGTCCACCACGTACTCCTCGGCGAAGCGGGCCCGCCGGTCCGCATCCGGCTTCGGGGGCTTACGCTTCCTCACAGCTTCGCCCGGCGGGCGTGTCGCCGCGCGACGTAGTGCGGGAGTGCGCTGACGCGCTGGCCCTGACTGTGCGCGACGAAGCGCTTCGCTACTCTCTTTGGGATCCCGAGTGTCGAGCGACCCTCAGCGGCCGCGTGCATGGCGGCGTTCTGCGCTTGCGACAGCATCGGCATCAGCGCACGCCCTTGGGGGCGGCGGGAGTCGGGCTGGCCTCGCCCTTCTCCCCCATGGTCACACCACCAGGACCTGCCCCAGGCCCATCACCGTCCGGGCATACGGGGTTCCCTGCCTCAAGGCCCCGAGCAGCCAACCTTGGCGGATTCATAACCCCACCCTCTCCGTGTATCCCGTCACACGTACTCAGGACCCGCGGTGCTCCGCGGCCCTGTGACGGCCCGCGGCCGCCATGTGCGCCATGCCCTTCGCGCCGTACTTCCGCCTGCCCAGGTACGCTGCGAGCGCTGGCGACTTCCCCGACGCGACCATTGCGGCGAAGCGACCGCCGCCACCAGGTGCCATTCGACTCATCGATTCACTCCTCCTGCGGCATACTCATCTGGCTCTCATGGACCGGCGCGTTGCCCACGCCGCCCGCGAGCGTTGGGCCTGTCAGCCGGTGCCGCCGCCAGCTCTGGCCCGTGATCCCGCTATACGCATCCAGCGCCTCGACCGCAAGTTTTCGCAGGTCATCGACCGAGACCGGCCGCTTGTACCGGTGATCCCACTCAGCGACCGTAATCACCTCAAGGCCCGCGCGCAGTGCTTCCACCGCGAGCCCGAGCTTGCGGTTGCCCTCCTTCATGTGAAGCGCCTCTTCGCGCGCCGCCTCGAGCGGATCCGGCAGCCCGAGCCGCGGCTTCTCGCCCTTTGCCAGCGGCTTGCCGCCCTTGCGCAGCGAATAGGGGCGCGGCTTCCCGGGTGCGTCGTCCTCCTCCACCTCCTCGGCTGGCGGAGGGCCAAATCGCTCGAAGGGGCTTTCCGGCGGCACGGGCGCGCGCGGTCTCACGTCTGGGGCGCTCCGTGTCGCCACGGGTGCCGGTCGTCTCGCGATGCGACGCTTTCGTTTCACCGCCGGCGCCTTTCGTCTCGGCCCGGGCTCCTGCTCGGTCATGCCGAAATCCCCGGCTGTCGCCTTGGTGGCCATCAGGATCCGGCCCCCGCGAGGAAGTCCTTACGCGGCACGCCGCGTGGGCCCTTGGTCCGCTTCGCGAGCGCACGGCGCGTCTTGTCGAATCGCGGGTCCTTCGGCGGCTTCGCCTGGTGGCCGAGGAGTTCCATGCAGCGCTCCGTGAGCGCCATCGCGAGGTCGTAGCTCTGGCCGCGGTTCGCGAGGCGCCCGAGGATCTCGAGGTCGTCTGGCCAGCGCATCGAGGCCTGGATCCGCAGCCGCTCACAAGCCTGCATGAGGCCGAACATCACCTGCTCGCGCACGGACTCCGGGTGCTTCACTGCCGCACACCGGGATCGGTATCGAGCTCCCCGCAGGTCCACGTGGGCTCGATCGAGGGGAACATGCTGGTGAACTGCACGCTCGGCATCTCTCCTGGTGCCTTCGGCGGGCGCGGGAGCGGCAGCACCACCGGGGGGTTTCGCCGGCAGACGAGCTGGAGCGTCCCGAACTGCTCGACCAGCGCGGAGTGGCGGCACTCCCGGCACAGCCCTCGCTCACTCATGACCGCATCCGTTTCACGTCCTCGCGACGCAAGAGTTTCACGCGCACCCCGTAGAGCTCCTCGACGAGCCGCAGCTTAACTCGCGCGGTTTCGGTTAGGAAGCCCTTGGTGTCCTCGAACACGAGCGGCGCGCCTTCGGCGAAGGCCTTGTAGGCAACCGCGAAGTCGCAGCGGTAGGTCACGCCGCCCGCAAGCTCGAACGGTACCTGGCGCAGGAAGTACGCCACCGCGCCGCTCGCACGCAGTGCCTTGAGTTCGAGGTACCGGTCCGCCTCGAGCCGCGAGGCGAAGCGCCTGCCGTCCTCCCGGACTGCCCGGTTGCCCATCTTCGACCGTCGCTCAGCCGCGCACGCTTCGCCGAGGGTGCGCGCCTCGGCCGGTGTGACGACCAAGCGCGTCTCGCCGTCAACCGTGCGCATAACTTTCGCGCCCGGCATTCGGTTCGTCAGCACCTCCGTCCAGGCCTTGCGCTCGCGCGGCTTCATCCGGTCCGCCTCCCCTCAAAACGCTTTGTTGTTGTTGTAGGAATCTTAAGACTGGCTCTTATCCTCAGGCTGCTACCAGCATTCGCACACCCTGTCCACATGATATCCACAGACTTACCCACAGCCCAAACGCGACAGGGCGGTCGCTGTCGGTCAATGCCTACAGACGACATGGCTTGTCCGATAGCGTCCGATTAAGGTATGATCTGGCGACAAGTCCCGCAAACTCTCGCGGAGTCAATGCGGGCATCCTGGGGCGCCCGGCCGGTCAGATCACCGAGCCGGGCGCTCTCTCAACTTTCGGTCTGTGGTAGGTCTCGCGCGCCTCGAGCCCGAGGTAGCCTAGCACCTTGGGGCCTGGTCGCTTGCGGCCGGACAGGACCATCCCGAGGAACTGTCCCGAGACGCCGATCTCCCGCCCGAGCGCCGCGAGCGCGCCGCGGCGGATGCCGCGCTCTTTGAGCGTCCGCCGCAGTTTCCGCTGTACGATGTTCACGGCGTGAGAATATGCTCGGGAACCGCTGCGGTCCACTATTGACAATCGTAACCCCACAGGTTCAGAGTTTCGGCCGTCCGATCCACACACACCGAGGGGAATCCGATGCCACGCCGATACGACGAGAAAGGTAATCTGCTTGCACGCTCGAGCCGCGCGCCGCGTCAGGCCGCCCGAGCGCCTGCGCCAGCACCCGTTGCCACGATGAAGCCCAAGACCATCGACGAGATCAACGAGCTCTTCCGCGCGGCCGCTCGCGGCGCGCGCATCCGGGCGCTCGCCTACCTGCACGAGGAGGAGATGGCGGCCTTGCGCGTGCGCAGGCGCGTCAGGTGAGGCGCTGCGTGCATGGGCACGACCTCGACGCGGTGCGCTGTCTGGCGTGCCGCGTCGAGGCCCTGCGGGGCTTTCGCCTCGGTACCATCACGATCGCGGACGATGAGTTGCCGCGGTCGCTGGAGGCGGTGCGCCACATTCAGGCGAGCATCGCCCGCGCGTTCCAAGTGCCCGCACACCTTCTGCGCGCCGAGGTGCCGGCGACTCAGCGCTGCTGGCAGTGCGCGGCGCTCGGCGTCGTCACCCAGTGTGTGCCGGGCGAGATTTACTGCGAGCCGCATCGGCTCGCCGTCGAGCGCGCGGTGGCCGAGTCATGAGCCGCCAGCGCACACCACCGCTCATCCAGCGCGCCGAGCTCGCGTGGGAGTGGCCGGAGATCGTCTGCGTGCTCCTCTGGAAGCTGAAGCCCCTGGGCTGCACCGTTACCCACCGCGACCTCAATCGCCTCCCGCGCGACCGTGTGCTGATCGAGAAGCGGACCTGGGAGCGCATCACCTACCGCTGGGGAACGTGGGCCGAGGCTGAGGCCGCCGCTCGCGCCGAGCGCGCCGAGTCTGGTCAGAAGGCTGGGCTCGAGGAGGCGCAGGGACGCTGGCAGAAACTCGCCGGCGTGATCCTCTGGAAGTGGTGCAAGACCGGGACGACAGCGCTCTCCGGGCTCGACCAGGACGCGGTGCCGCCGCACCTGGTGCTGCTGCAGCGCGGCTACCGCAACGGCATCGAGTTTCTGTGGGTGACGCGCGCGGAGGCCGCGCGCCTCGAGCGCATCGCCCGCGAGCATGACAACCGACGGATCGTCGAGGCAGTGCGGAGGCACTGATGGGCGAGCACTTCAGGACCACCCGGCGCAAGGAGATCGTGGGGCGCGCCCTCATGCAGGGACAGCAGGGTCACTGGTGGGACTTCACACTCGTGTGCGGGCACCACGTGCGCCGGCTTTCGACCCCCAGTTCCGACAAACAGCGCTGGGCGATGTGCTGGAATTGTCCGCCTACCGTAAGCGGCGGAAGCCCGCTCGCCGCGGCGCGCGTCCTCGGAGGAAGCTAACATGCCTATCGATCCGGTGGCATGAGACCGTATGGACAGCGTGGAAAAATCAAGATGCCGGGCTACCGCCGCGATCCGGCCGGTAAGCCTCTCTGCCGTTGGTGCGATGCTCCGGTGCCGAAGGGACGGCGCACCTGGTGCAGCCAGAAGTGCGTTGATGAGTGGCGCGAGCGCGGCGACTGGAACTACATTCGCCGTCGCATCGAGGAGCGGGACAAGGTTTGCCGCGAGTGCGGAGGCTGCCGTCCCAAGCGCCAGCGTTCACACCACGCCGAGCACCCGACGCTCTACCGGATGGCGATGTTCCCGCACCGCCTGCGCGACGAGCTGTGGGGACCGTTCTGTCCGGTCAAGTTCGGCTTCGAGGTCGATCACATTGTGGCGTGCGAGGACGGCGGCACCGATGACCCGGCGAACCTTCGGCTGCTTTGCATCCCGTGCCATCAGGCCAACACCGCGCGGCAGCGGCGAGAGAAAGCCGAGCGCCGCCGTGGGCAGCAGAGGCTAATCGCATGAGCAATGCTCACCACACATCGGAACAGCGCCTCTTGCCTGGGGTGCTCGACGCTTGCTGCGGGCCACGCATGATGTGGTTCGACAGCAAGGACCGGCGCGCCCTGTTCATGGACAAGCGGCAGGAGACGCACCCGATGGCCGGCTGTGGTGTTCCAGGCAGAGCGGATGTGGTGATCGCGCCGGATGTGGTAGCCGACTTCACCGACATGCCGTTCCCCAACGAGTCGTTCTACCTGGTGGTGTTCGACCCGCCGCACATCAAGGCGAGCCGAGCCGGCAAGCGCGGCCGCTTCAAAAAGATTTACGGCGTGCTGCCGAATGACTGGAAGGCGCTCCTGCGAGAAGGGTTCGCGGAGTGTTTCCGCGTGCTGAGGCCTCACGGCATGCTAGTGTTCAAGTGGTCGGAGCACTGTTACCCGCTGGCTGATGTGCTCGAGCTGACTCCAGAAAAGCCCCTGTTCGGCCATCGCACGACGCGCTCGACACACTGGTACGTGTTCATGAAGGAGGCAGCATGAGCGCAGACGTGGTCACCTCAAATCCGGTGGTGCAAGCTGCGTTGGTGCGCGAATTAGGTGTGATGGCCCACGGCCTTGAGTCGGTGGCCGACGACGGCAACGAGCATTCTGAGGTCAAGCTGCTGAAGGCCGCTGCCACGTTGTTGAATGCACAGCAGGATGAGATCGATCGATTAAAGCAATTACGAGATTGGGCTGTTCAGGAGCTTCAGCGCTGTGATACCGCTGGTTATGCGAAGCATATCGCGGAAGTCCTCAGCGAAGCCGCACCACGGGACGAGACGAAAGGGAGTCCATGAAGATCGAATACGGCTCCGGCGTCACCGAGTACGGCCCCGGAGTGGACATCGAGCTAACTGGCGATGAAGTCGCCGTAGCGATTGACGCCTATCTGGTCGCCCACGGTGTTCACGTCAGCGGGCCACGCACCGTGACGGTGAATAGCGAGCTTTGCGTCTCAGGGCGTGTGTACGTCGATCCTGAGGGCTTCGTCATCAGCCCGGACGGCCAGAAATATAACGGCAGAGGCGCTGAGAACGGGTCCGAGGAGCATCGCTGATGGCGAAAGTGAACGAGCCAATCGAGGAGTTCTTTATCGTCGCTTCCAAGGACGTGAGCGGCGATATAGACGACCTCAAGGATACCTGCGGGTGGTACGCATCATCGGACGATGCGCTGTCTGAGGCTGCGGTAACTGCCAATCCTGGCGATGACGGCGAAGGCTTCCCCCAAGTCGTCTATCGGGTCCAGAAGTTCGTAGAGGTCCTGTGAGCGAGTCCGAGGGTACGACATGAGAATCAAACTGACACGCGCCCAGGTGCGTCAGCTCAAGCCTTACATGGAGTGGTTGCGCGCACAGCCGCGGCAGGAATACGGGCCGATGCTCGTCGCTCAGATAGCCCACGAGTACCCGGACGAAATGCGGGTAGGCGTCATCCCCGCCAAGAAAGCGAGAGCTTTCGTCAATACCGCCAACGACAAGGTGTTAGCTGCTGTGGGCAAGGATGGTGGTACGTGAAAACCGCAGCCGTGAATTTGTATCTGTCCGGCGTGTTCACTGCTTTCGCGGCTATCCATTCAAGGATGGGAGACGGCTGGATTGCTGATGTGGCGTTCGCCTTTCTCACCGGTGCAGTGGGACTTCTTGTGATGTCGCAGGGTTACGGCAAGAGTGCAGGCACATGACCGATGAGAAACTATTCGCCGCCGGAGACCGGGCGCTCTACGACATGGGGCCTGGGAAACTGCGGCCATGTGAGATCGTCTACGTCGGCAGGCGCTGGAGCAAGTACGGAGCCGGGTACGGTAATCACTACTACTGCATCGTGCCTGAGCTTGAGGACGGCAAAAAGCTAAAGCAGCGCACAGTGAGCGCTAGGTTTCTCAGACGCGCTGATAAATCCACAGCGGAGCATGGCAAGTGAACACGCCGAAGGAGTTCGAGGACTGGTTCTCTAACAATCACCCGTGGGACTGGTTCAAAGACGAGCTTGGCGATCCGGTCCCCACGTCCATGCGCATTCGGCTATGGGAATGGGCTCGCGCCGCTTGGACTCAGACAGAGTCTCGCATCAACGAGAGACGCGGTCATAGTGCGAGCGGTGAGCATGGCTAAAGACACGGTGCGACACCTATTGGATGAGGTCGAGGAGCTGAAGCGGCGTGTGCGCGATCTGGAGCAGCGCCCTGTTACCTACCAACCGGTCTACGGCCCTCATGGTATACCGACGGGGCCGCCACAGCAGGACGGAAAGTGCGTTGTATGCGGAGGCGCGCACGGAGGATTGGCTTGCCCTCACTTAGAGCCGAGGTGCTGACAATGGAACAGCACGCCCGCACTCCACAAACGAAGACGCCACCCATTACGGTGGCGCTTCTGAGCTAGAACGGTAGTACCAGTTGCTCTCCTCGATGATCAGTCGAGGCTCAGGACTGAATCTAAGCTAACTTCTAGCCTGCGAGGATTTTACCCGTGACGACGACATACAGCAACGCTCACCTGATAGGGCTGGTTTCGCTGACAGGTGGCATACGTTGTAAACGCTGTTGCGAGCAGCGACGCGCTGACAGCGCAGACGGTTAGCATGGTGGGTGCCAAGCAGAAGCCGCTATCGGCCGAGATGCACGCGGCGATCGACCTCATGATGCGCACGGATGGGTCGCTCTACCGCTACCCTGGCGGGATGTGGGCTACCGAGCGCGGCAAGAACTGGGGCGGGGATGCCTTCGGCACCCCAACGGTCAAGGCGCTGATCGCGCGCGGCATCTGCTCCTGGTCAGACTGGAAAGTCGGTCCCCTCGGGCGCTTCCCGGTGCGCGCCACGCTCGCCTCGAAGCTGGACGCGACGGTCGCGCCCATCTTCCATCAGCGGCAGTAGGTCACACCGGATCGGGCACTGAGTCCGGGTCGAGGAGCCAGGCGTAGTTCTGCGCGTGGTGCCAGCTACCCGGGTTGTCGGGGATCGCTGGATTGGCCGGGATCTCGACCAGGTTGCTGAGGGGCGCGTAGCCGCCTCCGAAGGGCACTTTGGGCACCAGGTCCTTTTCGTAGGCGTATCCCGCGAGGTCGCGGATCGCCGCACTGGCGGCCCCTGAGAAAGCCGTATCGCCTGGGCGAGGCGATGCAAGGAGCCGCGCCGCGACCTGCTCCGGGTGCATCGAGGCGAGATCATAGGCTGCATAGGTGGCGAGCGGCGCCCCGAGGGAGTGACCGGCGACGGTGATGTGGCGCCCGGCCGCCACCTCGAGCACGCCAGCGGCGAGCGGCTCTTCGGTCCCCGCTGCGGTCAGAAGGCGCGCCGAGTCGTAGATGTTCCAGAAACCGGCGTGCACGTGGCCCGTGATCGGGTGCGCAACAAGCGCCGCCTCGGCGTCCTTCGCCCACTCGATCGCGCGCTCCGTGCCGCGGAACACCAGCGCACACTCGGCGTCATTCGCCGCCAGGAAGCCATAGAACACCCGCTGGCGCCCGAAGGAGGCGAGCTGGTCGACGGCCGTGATGTGCGCGAGGAGGGTGTAGCCCAAGGCCCCGAGGCGCGGATCCGCCCCGGGGCTCAGGTCGGTGGGATCGCGCTCGAACGTGTCCTCCGCCGCCCAGGCGAGGACCGCGTAGCGCGCATCGGCCTTCACCGGCGCGACTCAGTCGCCGCCGGGCTGCACCACGGCCGGCGTCGCACCCGCGGTCGCGGTCGGCGTCGGGTAGAGCGCGCAGACGGCCAGCACGGCGTTGCCGACGTTGTTGAGCGCGGCGGTGGCCGCCTGCCCGAGCAGCGTCGAGTTGAGGCCCTGCGCCACGACCGCCGGGAGACCCCCGAGGATGGCGAGCGACTGACTGATCGCGAGCGCCTCGGCGGGGTCGGTGATCTTGGTCGCGAGCGCCGTGTTGAGGTCGGCGAGCGCTGCCGCGCCGCCGCCGGCGTTGTACTTCTGGGCGGCGGTTACGATCGCCGCGAGCTCCGCGGCGCGCGCGGCCTGCTTGGCGGGATCGCCGCCCGCGCCGGAGCGGATGAAGCTACCGGCCAGGATGGTGACGAGGGGCTGCTCGAGGAACGCGGTTACTGCTGCGGAAGCCATTAGGGCACCTTCGCCGGCGGTGCCGGCTGCGTAGGAGGGACCGGCGGTTGCGCCGGAGGGTTGTCCGACCCGTCCGGACGATGCCGGGCGAACCAGAAGTTAGCCATCAGCACGAGGATCGTGCCGAGGATATTCGTGAGTCCGATGATGAGGTCGTGGTGCGCACTCACCTGGGGCGCCACGGGCTTGAAGAGGAGGGCGAAGATCAGGCCAACGAAGGCGACCAGCGTCGTCAGCGTGAGGACGTACTGCGCGCAGGCCGTGAGACGCTCGGTGCTCATCATGGGAGGATCGCTCGCGTATATACGGTGAGAAGCCGGTCCATCCAGGTGTACTCGAACACGTCCTCTTTGGCGTCGAGCTGAGCATAAGCAACGCCGCGGTAGGCTGCAAATTTCTTAACCTGCAGGGTTCCGGCGGCCTGCGCGGCGCGCAGCGTCCCGGGTCCGATGAGCCCGTCGGCCGGCACGCCGAGCGCCTGCTGGAGCGTGATCGCCGCCCGGTGCTGGCCCTCGTTCACCGCCGTATCGAAAGCACAGAGCGCCAGCGGCCAGGGGAGTGAGTCACCTTGGACTTCGGTCCACTCGTTGAGCCGGTAGAGCGTCGCCGCCTGGGATTGCGTAAGGTCTGCGACGCTCGCCGGAAGGGTGAGTTCCGGGTGGGCGGCGCGGTTCGCCTCGAGGTAGTGCTGGGTGACCCCGAAGTTGGTCGCGCCGCCTGGATCGGCGGGGTTATCGACGTAGCCTCCCTCGAGGGTGATGACGAAGGAGATGATGTCGTCGCGGGTCATCGTTTTCCCTTGCGCGGCGGGAGGAGCCTGCGGCACTTAGCCCAGTCGAGAAGCGTGTGCACGCCGAGCGCTACGAGCGCGCCGATCGACACGATGCGCGCGTAGATGTCCTCGTACCGCACGGGCCTAGCAGAAGCAGCCCATCAGAAGCCTCCCTCGTTCCAGATGGTCACGGTGCGAAGGCTGATGGTGTCGGCGGCCCCGTTGATCGTTTCCTGCACCGTAATCGTGCCAGCGCTCACGGTGACGGACCTCGAGCCCTGCGCGACCAATGGGTTCTGCCCATTCTGCGTGAGGGATGCCTCGTAGCTCTGAGTGTTGGTGCCCGTCGCGTAGCACTCACACTCGAAAACGAAGTCGCCCGCCACCGCGCCCGTGGTGAACCCGGCGACGGCCGAGCCGTCGAGGTTCACGGTGATGTTCTTGGTGCCGGCCGTGCCAGTCATCGTGCCCACGATGCGGATGCGGAAGTTCTTGACGGAGGTGTTGAAGTCCGCGCCGATCGCGCCCGTGTAGGTCTTGACCGTCGTCGCGCCGAGCACGCCGGTATTCGTGATGAAGGTGGCATCCACCGGCTGGCGCAGCGGCGCCGTCCAAGTGCCCTGGCGCGTGAACTCGCTCGTGCCACCGTAGAGCAGCACATTGGTCCCGTTGCCCGAGAAGTTAGCGCTGGTCCCGTTGTCGTTCCAATTGGAAGCGGAGCGCAGGCGCAAGCCCGCGGTCGCGTTGCTGGTGAGGGCGCTGAAATTACAGTTGGCCCGCGAGGCACAGATGATATCGATGCCCACGGCGCAGTTATTGATGCCCGTATAGTCCACGTGGCCGGTGGCGTTCTCCTGGAGCAGGATGCCCGCCTGCGAGCAGCCCGTGATGTAGGGGCCAACGTTCGCCTGGCCGGCGTTGCCGCTCGTCGCCGTGGTCGTGCAGTTGTAGCCGATCGTGTGCGTCTCGCCCGAGATGCAGGTGATGCCGACGACGCCGCCCGTGATCTTGCCCGCCTGGCCGTAATAGATCCGGCCCTGCTGCTCCTTCACCGCGTTATCGACGTTGTTGAACTGCACGTTGCTTGAGAGGTAGACCTCGCTGAACTCCTGCGCGACGACGCCATAGCAGCTGCCGGCATTCGCGAAGTTCTGAACGAGGAGGTCCTGCAGAAGCAGCGTGTTATTGCCGTTGCAGTTGATGGCGAACGCACCGGCGGCGGCGCCAGTGCCGTCGAGGATCGTCTGGGGCGTGAAGGGCAGCGTCCCGGGCTTGCCCTTGAACTGGATATAATTCTGCGACTGCAATCCTGCTGGGATCGTGATGGCCGGCAGGGTGAAAGTGCCGCCACCTGGGTTGCTGATCGTCCAGGTGCCCGCAAGGACCGGGCCATAGAAGGCCAGCATCGAGAAGGCGTGCGCCAGCGTGAGCATCGGCTGCGAATCGCTGAGGCCGTCGTTTGCATCACTCCCGGTCGTCTCCACGAAGAGCGTGTTGGTCTGCGAGGCGCTCGGGCTCAAGTAGAAGGACACGCCTCCTCGCGTGATGATCGCCTGACTCACCGCCTTGCGTGCCTGGTGCAGGTTCGGCACGCTCGAGGAGGTGAGATAGGTGCCCGCGCCCCACACCGGCGAGCCGCCCGCCTGGAGCGACTGAGCGCACGCGGCGCTGACGGCGACCGTCATGTCGGTCACGCCGGGAGCGGTATTGGTTCCGTAGCGGTCGATGACGCCGGGCAGGAAGATCCCGTTGACGATGGTCAGCGATGCTGCGCTCTCCGCTGGCGTGATCGGGTAGGGCGTCGAGGCGAGCAGGAAGGCGTTGAACGCCGCCTGCGTCAGTGCGGTCGTCGGGAGGAGACCGATCTGGAGGTTCCCGCTTGCATCGAAGTAGGGCGTCCCGCCGCCCGTGCCGTTGAGGGAGCGCGCGACGGCGGTAGGCAGGTTGACGAGCGGGTTCGAGTCGCTGTCGGGCGCGACCATGGCGCGGTTGAGCTGGTCCTCCAGCCGCTGCACCATCTGCGTGAGGCGGTCGAGGTTCTGCTGGAGCGCGGCGCTCGGGAACTGCTGGTTCTGGACGTACTGGGTTTGCTGGGTCTGCACCGGGTTCACGAACACCTGGAGGGTGTAGCCCGCCGGGAACGGCGAGGTGAGACCTCCGCCCGTCTGCGTCGCGAGCTGCCATTTGGGCGGGGAGTCCGAACTCGCGGGCGCCAGCGTGTAGTTGCTGTTGAGCGTGAGCGTTACCGGCGGCAGGCCGCTCGAGACCGGGGGCGTCAGGATCGCCTCGAAGTCCGTCGCGAGGTAGGCCTGGACGGGTACCTGGAAGAGCGTGGTTACGCCGTCGCACAGTGCCGTGACGCGCGGCTGCGTTGTCCCGATGGTCATTCGGTGCTCGCTTTCACCTTCTCCGGTGGCAGGCCCATCCAGTCCCCGACCTTCTGCTCGAGCATGTTGGTGGCCCGGCGAAGGTACCAGATTTGATTCGCAGGCATGAGCCGGCGCAGGCGATGGAGGTCGCTGCGGCTGAACTGGGGGAGCGGCCGCCCGCCCGCCTGCGCCGCCGGCCCCTGGATCGCGCCGCGCACCTTGGCCGGCAGGCGCAGGTCCCAGAGGTCCACCGCGGCGCCTAGCACGGGGCCGCCGAGCGTCTCCCAGGTCTGCCGGTCGCCCCAGCGCGAGAACGACGGCTCCCCGAGCGCCCAGAGCGACGGGTAGAAATACTCCCCGAACCAGCCGAGGAGGTTCGACTTGTCCAGCACCTCGAGCGCGAAGCGCTGCGGGTCCTTCTCGATCGGCTGGCCGCTCACGAGCTGCTTGGCGGCATAGACGAGGGCCCCCGAGGCGATGAGGGAGGCGAGACCCTGCACCGCGCGCAGGTCACCGTGCGCGATGCCCTGGGCGAGCGGCGTGACGACCTTACGTACCGCGACCGCACCAAAGGTCTTGAACTGGAAGAGGGCCTTGCCCCACTCCTGGCTCGTCCAGAGCGGTGTGTCACCCTTGGAGGGCGTGAGCGTCGCGGCCTCGGCGTGCTTGTCGACCGCCGCGATGAAGGCGCGCGCGGCCTCCTGGTCCTTCCACTGGTCGGGCATGCCGAACCGCAGGCCATTCACGTCGACGCCGTGCTCGCGCGTCTCGGCGCCGATGCGGCGCAGGAGGTCCTCCCCGAGGCCCGCCTGGTTCAGACGGGTGAGCTCCATGTCGGAGAGACGCTCGCCGGCAGCGACGCGCTCCGCCGACCGGACGAACTCGTGCTGCGCGACGGCGCCGCCGAGTGCCTTGATGGTCGAGATCCATGGCGTCTCGAGGGTCGCGATTGTGAAGGCGCGCGTCCCGCGGTTGAGGAGGCGCTGCGTGGGATAGGCGCTCTCGGCGCCGAATTCCCCGAGCTGGGCCGCCGTCGTGTTGTGGATCATGTCGAGCGCGTTACCGAAGGCCTGCTGCTGGTCCCGGTTGAGCTTCAGCGCCTCGAAATCGGTCGCGAGCTTCGCGGCGGCGGCGAACGTGTTACCGAGGCCGTGTCGCATGATGACGTTGGCGACGTCCGGGAAGTGTGAGAGCGTCGCGGTGCCGAGGAGCCGGAACACGTTGACACTGCGCCCGATGCGCATAGCCCGCCAGATCCAGGACGAGGGGTCGCCAGGCGCGCCGTAGATGCCATACATGCGGTCCCGCATCGCCCCGAGGTCCCGTATATCGGCCTTTAAACGGTCGTTGAGCTTATTCGCCCCGTCGTTGTCGCCGGAGGCGAGCTTGCGCTGGATCAGCACGTTGTACTCATCGCCAATGCGCTCGAAGGCCTGCTGCATGCTCCGATCGCCGAAGCGTTTCGTGACCTCGACCTGCGGGGCGAGCGTGTGCAGGTAGGCGTGGCTCAGGCGGTCGATGTCGTTGACCAGGTACTTCTCGAGGTCCACGTCGGGGAGCAGGAGCTGCCGGGCCTGCAGGCGGCCGGACTGCGGAACGATGTCCTTGAACACCGTGTCGTTGAGGTCGAGGAGGCCGAGCTCCGAGCCCATGAGGTTGCGCGTCACCTTGTGGGCGATGTCGTCGGCCTCGGCGTAATCGACGCCCTGGTTGTGGAAGGCGTCGCGGAGCATCTGGTGGAAGTTCACGCGATCGGCCCGGATCGCCGCCCGGTCGTATTGGCGCATGAGGTAACTCTCGGCCGTGCCCTGGAGGAGATCCCCTTGCGTGGGCATCAACCCGAGACGCTGCGCCTCGACCTTCAGCGGATCAAACACGAGGCGGCGGGTCTCACGCGCGGCCTCAGCGACCTCGGGCACCTGGTGCTTGTCGCCGCGGCGCATCGCGGCCGAGACCTCCTCGTTCCATGTGCGCTTATCGAGGCGCGCGGGCTCGCCCGGCTTCACGTCCCGGGCGTTGTAGTCCCGGAAGGCACTCTCGCGCGCGCGGAAACCCTCGAGCCAGCGGCCCTCCCAGCGCTTTAGCAGCAACTCGACGGACGTCGGCGTCGGAAGTCCCGCCGGCCGCTCGGCACTCGGGACGTTCATTTCCAGCATCTCGGGCGTCTCGGCGAGCTCGATCGCGACGCGGCGCGCCTCTATCGAAGGCGAGAACAGGAGCCGCGAGCCCGGCGCGAACCAGCCGAGCGCCCGCCCAAGCACGCGACCGCCGCGGGCGAGCGAGAGGTCCTTGAGCGTGAGGTCGGCGGCCTGCTTCGCGCCGGCGGTCGACTCCCCGGGAGCCGCGGTGACAGGAGGTGACGGCTGCGCACCAACGGGAGCGGGAGGTGCCTCCGAGAGCGCCCGGAGACGCGCCTCGAAGGGCGCGCGCTTTTCTTCCGGGAGCTGTCGCAGCAGATCCTCGAGGTCGGCTTGCCGCCGGGACTGCGAAAAAAGGTCATCGGGACGTCCGGTCTCGAGCGGGACTTCGCGCTGCTGCGCCGCCTCGCGGCGCGCGCGCTCGTCCGCTACGGCTTGGCCTGGGGGCTTGGCGCCGAAGAGGTCGCCCTGGCGAGCTGCGCTTGCTCCTCCTGCGCGAGGTCCTGCTGGCGGCTGGCCTCCAGCTTCGAGAGAAAATCCGGGTCCGCCGCCGCCTTTGCCCCCGGCAGGTTCTGCGAGAGCGCCTGTCTCCCCGTGCTCTCCACTGGCGGGGATCCCGTCGCGGTCTGGCCCAGGCGTCTCGCGATGCGCCGGCCCGCGACGAGCAAGGCTTGCGTCCGCGTCATGCCCATCGAGGAACCTCTTGATCGCCGCCATGAACGCGGCCGGGTCATCCTCGTGCATCCGCGCCAGGGTTTCAACTGCCGCCTCGTCGATCACGCTCGCGCGCGCCACCATGGCCGTCTCGTGCGCGTCCGCCGTGTTCGCGGCCTTGAGATGCTCATCCAGGCCCGCGAGGTCCTCAGGCTCGGGCAGGAACGGCTGGGAGGCGCGCCGCTGGTCGGCGACCTCCTGCATGTACTCGACCAGCATCTGTTGCTTGGGTCCGAGCTTCTCGCCCGCAAGCGCCTTATCGACGATGCGCGAGACCTCCTCCTCCGAATAGCCGCCGGGACGGCCCGGCCACCACTCCGCGTTCGGAATCCACGAGGTGCGCCCAGTGACGCGCCCCTCCTCGTTCATGAGGACGCGGCCACCCTTCTGCGCCCAGCCGCTCTCCGTCTCGGCCATGGTGCGAAGGTCGGCGCGCAGCACGTCGTCCGTGGCGAGCCGGCGCCCGAGCGAGGTCGTGGCGCGCTCGGCCTGCGCGGCGCGCGCTGCGGCGGTCTCCTGCTGAGACGCCAGCATGCGATCCATGACGCCGCGGATTTCGTCGGGTACCCGCTGGCCGGCCGCTGCGAAGTTGCTGTAGACCTTGAGGAGCCAGTCCCGGAACTTCTGGAAGATCACCTCCAGGCGCCCGGACGGCGCGCGCCCGTCGCGCAAGTACGACTCGAACCCACGCGCGAACTGCTCCTGGTGCTCGCGCTGGCCCTCCGGGCCGAGCTCCCGCCACTGCTTGAGGTCATCGACGCCGAACCAGTCGAGGAGGGTCTTGGCATCCTCGCGCAGCTCCTGCGGCGCTTCCGCGTGACTCGCGATCTCCATGGTCACGTCGAGGAAGTGATGGCCGCTTTCATGCAGGAACGTGGACGGGTCCGCTTTCTCGAAGAGCGAAAGGGTCCGCGTCTGCGGGTTGTAGGCGCCGCGGCCCTCCTGCATGAACTCCATGGAGCGCAAGGGATCCGGGTGCGTCTCGCTCAGTGCCTCGCCGGTCTTGAGGTTGATGGCGTCCATCACCTCCGTGCTGGCGTTACGCAGGAACCCCGCCAGGTTGCGAATGCCCACGGTTCCAAAGTCGCCGGCGTCCGCAATGATGACCCGGCTCGCGTTGCTGATCGATAGCGCCCGGTAGAGCGCGTCCATGCCGCCCGTGCCGCGCAAGCGCACCGCCTCGCGCCCGGTCATGGGCAAGAAGCCGACGGGGATGCCGCGGTTGTCGAGCAGCACGAGGCCCGAGTGTCCCTCGGCGATCCGCGGCACGGCCTCCATCGCCTCTTTCGGCCCCGTGATGGGGAAGCCGAGGCTGCCGTGCTCGACGAACACGCGCTCGGCGACCGGCACGTGCATCTCGGCGGTGAGCGGGCCCGTGATGCCGATGCGCTCCTGCGCTTTGCCGTCCGCGAAGGTCCATGAGCGCCCGTGCTCCTCGGCGCCTCCAGCGATCGCGAAGATACCGTGGGGTTCGATGCCTGAACCCTCGAACACCCTGGCGAGCCGCTGGTTAATCATGTGGTCGGCGGTCGAGAGCGCCGGCTGGCCACTCGGGTGGTTGTGGCCGAACCAGATGTGGCGCGCACCCGGGATGCGGAACGCCTCGGCGGCGACGATCTGCGGGAACACGGACGCCTGGTTGTGCGAGCCAACAGACGACCCGACGACCGCGAGCGGCTTACCCGCCGCGTCCGTCACCAGCGCATCGAAACGTTCCTTGCTGCCGCGCGCCAGCGTCGCAAAGGCCTGCGCCGCCTCGTCGATCGAGACGACGTGATCGGTGCCTAGGCGCCGCGTGGCTTCCTGGATGATTTCCGTGCGGGTGGCGTAGCGGGCCGGCGGCAGGAGCGGTAGCTCGCCGGCGGCTGGTACGTGCCCGCCCTCTCCGGGCGGCGGGGCGGCCCGAGGCGTTCGGGAGGCTGGCGGTAGCGGTTCGACGGCATTGCCGAAAAGGTCCTTGCTATAGGGCCCGATTGTACGCTCTTTAACCCCTCCGGTTTCGACTTCGGCGCGCACCCCTTCGATGACGCGCAACGGATACCGCTCGAAGAAGGCCTCGCCCGTCATGCCGAGGCGCTTGCCCTGGGTGTCGGCGAACGCCTGGATGAGGTCGGCATAGGCGCCGTTCTGGTCCTTGTCGCGCCGGCCCGTCGCCTCGAGGTCGGCGATCACCTGGTCGCGCACCGTCGCCCCGACGGCGCGGGCCCGCAGTTGCCCCGGGGTGAGGAGCTTCTCGCGCTCGCCCTCGATCGCGGCGAGTTCCTGCTGGGCAGACTCCCGCTCCGCCTGGGCGCGCTGCTGCTCGCCCTCCGCGCGCTGCCTCAGGACCTCCATGTACTCCGGCCCATAGGCTGCCTCGAGACGCGCCCGGACGGGTTCCGGCGTTGCCATGCGCTCCGCCTCGGCGCGAGCGGCCTCATCCGCTGCCTCGGGAGCCACCGGCTGTCCGGCCGCTCTCAGACGTTCCTGCGCAGCCTGGGAGCGTGCCTCAAGTTCCTCGGGGCGGGCGGCGGCGGCGAGCTGCTCCTGCTGGTGCTGCTCGACCGCGGCGCGCAGGTCCCGCGCCAGGGCGGCAGCGGTGTCGCCGGCGGGAGCGATCGGTTCGCCCCGCTGAGGCATCACGGGCGGGGGGCGGCTCAAATCCTCCTGGAGCCGCGCTCGCAGTTTCGCGAACTCGGGCGCCGGAACGTGCGGCCGGATGGCCGCCCCCATGAGTCCCGAGAGGAGGGTCCCCGCCGTGACGCTGGTCAAGCTGAAATCGTGCGTCGGGTCCATGAGGTGCATCAGCGCCTCATCCGTCGCCGCCGTCGCACCGCCGATGAGGGCGAGGCGCGCGGCGTTGGCGAGGCGCACCTCGCCCGCGATGGGGATTGCCATGGAGGCGAGCGTCACGGGGTCCGCGAGGCCCCACGCGAACGCCGCAGCGCCGCTCCAGCGGTGCTGCGCCATGGCCTGCGCGTCCCGGAAGTTGCCCATGATCTGCTGCGTGCGGTAGTCGATCTCGCGCTGCGTGTAGAGCCCGACATAGCGGTCCTTGAAGGGCAGCATCTCGTCCGGGATGCGCCCGGGCGGGCCCTCGTCCTGCTGGAGACCGAACTGGGGGAGCCCAGAGGCCATCACGTCGGTGAGAGTCTGGTAGGCCCGTCCCGGGATGGTGGTGCGCGCCGCGGCAGCCCAGGCGTCCAGCGCCGAGTACTTCGGCCCGCTCGCCCCCGTCCCGCCCATGCTCTCCGGCGGCAGAATCACGGGACCCGGCACCTGGAGCTCGCGCATGTCCTCCGCGGACTCGCGCGCCGGCGGTGCGGCGGCTGGCGCTGCTCGCTGGGTCTCCCCGGGCTCGAGCGCCGGCTCGTAGTCCTCTGGGCGCGTGGTGTGCGGAGGCCGCCCGGCGGCTCCCATGGGGTTGTCCGGGGTCGCGCTACCACCGGGAGGCCCCTCGGCCACGGGCGGCGGCAGGCGCGTCTCAATCGGCTGTGGGAGCACGAGCGGCATCAGCGGAGCGACATGTTCGGATACTGGGCGTCGAGCTTCAGGGCATCGTAGGCGGCCTTATCGGCCGCCGTGATCCGCTCATATTCGGCCTGCGCCTTCTTCACCTGGGCGTCGTATTGGCGCTTACGTGTCGCCTCGTAGTCCTCCTTGCCGACGGGGAGGGTGTAGGTGAGCGGCCGCCCATCCGCCCGGAAGATGACCTCCGGGGCGCCAAACTCCTGCTCGCTCTCGTACATGAGACCCCATTCGCGGCCTCCGGTCGTGTCCGTAAGTCCCGGAATCGGCACAAGGTGTACCTTGTCCGGTTCCACGTGGAACGTCTCGAGCTTGTGGTCGGCGTCGCTCCAGCGCTGGAAGGCCTCCGCGTGCTCCTTGACCTGCTGGGTGATGTCGCCGCGGATGTCCTCGACCGTCAGGCCTGGGAACACCCGCTCGGGTGGGTAGCGCATGAGCTCGGGCTGGCCGTTCACGTTGGTGATGCCCCAGGCCTTGCCGATGCGCTCGTTGGCCGAGTCCTCGGCCTGCTGGAGGTTGCCGCCGTTGTACTGGAAGAACCCCCGCACGAGGCGCGAGTAGTCGGCCTCCATCTCGGGCGGGATGGTGCCCGGGAGGTTGCGACCGTAGAGGAGCCCCGGGCTCGTCAGGCGCGGATCGTCGGCGAGCTGCTGGCGGATCACGCCCTCGATGGCCCGCTGGCCGCTCGCGAACGGGGCCTGCTGTTTCCACATCTCATCGAGGCGCTGGCGGTCCTCGTCCCCCTGGGAGGCCAGCTCGCGAGCCATCTTGACGGCCTCGACCGCGGGCACGCCGTTCTTCGTGAGGCGCGCGACCTGGTCGGCCATGGCGCCGAGCTTCTTGTCGTCATCGAAGTACGGGAAGCCGCGCGGCGCGGCGGCGCGCATCCGCTCGACCGCATCGCTCGCGGCGATAATTTGCTTCGGGTCCTGGCTCCCGACGAGCACCTGGCGGGCCCATTCGCCGACGTTGTCCGGGATGACGCCCGTGCGGCGCGCGAACTCGGCGCCGAGGTTCACCCACGACTGGCTGCCGGTCGGCGCGTCGTTCGCCTTGGTGAAGGCCTCGAACCACTCGTAGAGGTCATCCTTGACTTGCTTGCTCTTGGGGTCGAGGAGGGTCTTGCCGTCCCATGCGTCCTGAATGGCGGAGATACCCGCCTCAGCCTCCGTGCGGCCACGCTCCGCAGCGTCGAGCGCACCCAGTGCGGCGCCCGTCGAGTGCGGGTCGAGCGCGTTGTTGTGGTAGAGCGACCAGATTTCCCCGCGGGTGCGCGGGTCCGGGTCTTTCGAGCGCAACTGCTCCTCGACGTCGATGATGCGGTCGGCGAACTTCTGCTTCTGCTCGGCGATGAGGCCCGCGCGCTGCTTCTCGACCTCCGAGCGGATCGCTTCGCGCATCACGTCCTGCTCGCCCTGGGGACCAGGGAGCTTGAGGTCGTTCAACTCCTCAAGCGCCCGGCTACCGGCTTCCGGGCCGCCGGCGCGGTACTGCGCGATGGCGTTGGCCGCGTAGTCGGTCACGACGCCGCGCCGCGCGCTGTCGAGCACCTCAGCGCGCGACACTGGGTCGAGCTCCTGCAGGTGCGGGTCCGCCTGGTCGGACTCGCCGAGGAGCTGCTCATAGACCGCGTGCGGGTTCTGATCAACCATGCCGAGCGCTGCCGAGCGTGTGAGAGCCGAGTGCATCCGGTTCATGTAGGCGAGTTTCTCGGCGGGTTCGAGGCGCGACAGGTTCGCCTGCTCGACGAGGGACTGGCCGATCTGGTCGGCGGTCTCCGGGTGCTGGCGCACGAGCGGGAGCTGCCGCTCTAGGTTCTTCTGGAGCGAGTCGGTCTGGTAGGCGACGCGCTGATGTGCTTCCCACTCCAGCGCGTGCTCGAACACGCTCGCCCGCAGCTGTGAGGCACCGCGGTCGAGCATCGAGCTTGCGATGGGGTTGTCCGCGGCCTTCCCGACCGTGGCCTTCGCTTGGCTGTCGTACTGCGCCATGAAGTTCTCGGCGAAGTTGCCGGGATCTCCCGCGGGCACGGCGGCCTTGGCGTCCTGGAGCGCTTTCAGCGTGTTGACCCGCAGGTTCGCGAGCTGGTCGCCGGCGTAGGTGGCCGAGTCGGCGGCGTACTTCTGGCCGAGGGCCCCTGCGACCGCCTCCACGCCGCCGACGAGCGGCGCTTGGCGCTCCTCGGGAATGACCTTGCGCGGTTCACTCTCCGGGGTGACTTCCGGCCGGTAGACCTCCTCGCCGATGGGCTGGCCGCGCGGCATGGGCTCAGGTCATGCCGCTCGGCGGGTAGGTGGTATAGCTCCCCGAGAGGGCCTGCAGCGCCTTCGCGCCGGCGAGAAGGCCGCCGCCGGCGAGCGCCTCATCGGCCTGGCGGCGCAGAATTTGCGACTCGACGCCGTAGCCGTAGCCGGTGAACTGCGCCTTGTAGCGGGTGTTGAGGGCGTCGAGCTCCTGGTTCACCGCTGACTGGTTGAGCGCGAGGCCGCTCGAGACCCCACCGCCGACGCCCGCGCCCGCGAACGCGGCCGACTCCTTGCCGAGGGCCTGACGCGAGGCGCGGCGGACGAGGTTCTCCTGCGCGGCGCCCTGGTTGATCGCGGTGCGCTGCTCGTTCTGCATGACGCCCGCGTTGAACTTGTCGGCGCTGCTCTGGCGCAGGCCCGCATAGAGACCGGCGCCGGCGCTCAGGAACGGGATCACGGTCGCCATCAGCCCCTCCGCACGCGCGCGTAGCGCAAATGGTCCTCGCCGTCCTCGCCGTAGGCTTCGGAGACGCCCTCCGGGGTGAAGTGCAGCAGCTCGAGGAAGCGGCAACCCGCCGGGAAGCACCGGGGCGCCGAGGCCTCGAGGCGCCGGTACGGGAGCGAGGCAAGGAAGCGCCGGCTCGCCTTGTGGAGCGGCACCATGTGGCGGCCGGCGTCCTTCGAGAGGATCGCCCAGAGCGTGCCGAGCCAGGGCGCGAAGGGCACGACGCCGCCGCACATGATGACGCGGCCGTCCGCCCACGCGGTGAGCGCGTAGCCGGGAAGCCCCGCGAGCGAGATGCCGCTCGAGGGAGCGAGGGAAATCTGCGACGCCTGCACGCCGCCAGCGAAGAGCAGGTCGACGTGCACGGCGCGGAAGGCTTCGATCTTCAGGGTCATGAGCCGCTCGCAGGTTCAGAGACGACGTAGCGCGGGAACACGCCCACCACCGTCATCGGGCAGGGGTCATTCTGCTGGATCACGGTGTAGAGGTCCCGGTCATCCGAATCGGACACGCCGCCCTGCTTGAAGTCAACGAGGAAGTCGCCCGAGCGGATCGGTGGCGGGTTGTCGAGGCCCGTGGCGGGATTGTTCTCCATGATGGGCTCGGACGCCTGCAGCGTGATGGTCGTCTGGCCGAGCGGGTTCGTGTAGACGCCGGTCGAGGCGCTCGTGTCGGAGAGCTGCCCCACGACGCCACCGAGCGTGTCGACGAGGCGCAGCACCAGGTCCGCCATGCGCTTCGATTTGCCCTGGGTCGTGCCGACGATGCCGACCGCCTGGCTCTCGAAGCGCATCGGCACGAGGTTGCCCTGGTAGGGGAAGCCGAAGGTCACGACGCTGAAGGTGCCGGGGATCGTGAGCGTCCCGGTTCCGCTCACCACCTGCTGCGGCTGCTTGCCGCCGTCGGCGAAGATCGCGACCGTCTGATTCCAGAGCGCCGAGGGAATGCCGCTGATGACCGTCGAGCCGGTGTCGGGGGCGTTCGCGGTGACGGTGCCGCCTGAGACGTAGGCGAAGGATCCGATGGGGCCGGGGGTGATGGTGAAACTTGAGGCGTTCGCGCTCGCGATCGGCCACGCCCCGTTCACGTTGAACGTGCCCGTCGAGACCACCCCGGCGATATAGGCGGTCTGGCCCGCGGTGAACGAGTTGGCCGCGTACACCGTCACGGTTGAGGTGATGTGCCCGGGCGCCCCGGTGCGCTGGATGCTGACACCCGTGACCGCGGTGCCGGCAGCCGCTACGGCCTGCAGTCCGCAGTCCACGTACCAGCAGGAGTTCTGCTGGTCGCCGGCGTAGCCACCCTGCGGGCCCTCATAGGGCTTGGTCAGGTACTCGACCGTGCGCACCACCGCGCCATTGACAGTGCGATTCACGACGAGCCAGAGCTCATCGCGCAGCCCGTCCGGGGAGGGGATCACGGTGATCGACTCGACGATGCCGTTACCGCCCAGGTTGTGGCGGCACCAGGCCGTCACGTTGTCCTCGCGGTTGAACGTGTAGGAGAGCAGCGTCCCATCGGCGCGCAGCCCCCACAGCATCGAGTAGGGCTCCTGCTGGAGCGCGATCGCGGTGAGCCCGCCGATGGTCGCGTGGAAGGCGTACTTCTGCTGATCGGTCGAGTCGTAGCGGTTGAGCCAGAGGGTGTAGTCCATCGCGAAGGTCTTGCGACCCGAACGCTGGACGTAGAGCACCGTGGTTCCGCAGAGCTCAGGACGCACCGCGCGACAGCGCCACTGCGACTGCCGCAGGATCTCGACGTTATCGGGGCCGAGCGGGCCTGTCGCGTAGTTGGCCGCGTCGAGCCCGTACTCACCGCCGCGCGTGCCGATGAGGAGGATGATCGCGGAAGAGAGCCATGTGATGCCCGACGCATCGAGCCCGGAGATCGGCTCGTTGATCGCGGAGTCGGTTGTCTGCTGGCCGAAGAAGTCCTGCGTGTGGCTCGTGTACTGGCCCGGCACCGAGCCCCAGACATTGATGTCACCACCCCAGAAGAGCCGGTCCTTGAAGAAGGCGACCGCGTGCGGCCATTCCGTCGTGGCGGACCACGCGCCGAGCTGCCACTCGCAGGACACGTTCCCCGTGATCGTGCCGCCCGAGGTCCAGGCGCCGTAGGTCGTCGAGTCGACGCCGGCGAGCGTCGCGCTCGCCCCGTTCACCGCGCCGTTGCAGTACGCCGGCACTGCCTGATTCACCTGCGTCATGCCGTTGACGCCGGTGATGAAGAGCGCCTCGCCGAGGGTGAAGGAGTTGGCGCAGGAGACGACCGCGGGGTTGGCCCTCGTAATGCCCGTGATCGTGGCGCTCGCCCCCACAACGTTCGCGGGAAAACGCTTCAGCACATTGGCGGTGACGTGCTGCGCGTCCGTGTATCCCGTGACCTGCGCGATGCCATAGCCTGAATCGGTGTAGAGCCACCAGACGCCCGTCGGGCCGTCCTGCACCGCGCCCGAGGTGTGCACCGGCGGCGAGGCGCCGGTGGTCGCGCTGTTGAGTGCGGTGTAGTTGTTGCCGTTGTTGCTGTACTGCTGGCCGGCGGTGACGGCGACCTGCGTCGCCCAGGGCGCCACGTTGAAAATCTGCGAGTCGATGCGCACGAGGCGCCCGACGTCGGTGGCGGCGAACACAGGTCCACCGTAGGCCGTGATCGTGATGCCCTGGCCCTGGACGGCCGAGACGCCGAGCGCGATCGCGGCGCCCGAGCCCGGCATGAGATTCGCGACCGGGGTGTCGCTGAAAGGTCCATCCACGGGCGCGTACTGCGCGAACTGCCAGTTGGGCGGGTTCGTCCCGTAGCGCGTCAGCGTGTAGGGCGGATAGCCTCCCTGGCCGACGCCGACGTTGCCGTTGGCGAGGCCTGCGGCGATGTAGAGCACGTCCGCGCTCTGCTCGAACTGGAGGGTGAATTCCCCCAGGTTGTCGGTGAGCTGCGCGGCGGCATACGGGCTCGGGATCTCATAGATCGCGCCACCGCCCGGGCCCGTGTAGCTCGTGAGCGGATACCAGTAGGTGCTGTTGGGCGGAGCATTCCCCGTGGTCGGCGCGAGGCAGTAGTAGGTGATGCCGCCCTGCACGACGAGGTTGCCGAGCACGTAGGCCGTGGCACCGTTGTAGGCCGCGGTGCCCTGCGCGAGCAGCGGCCCGTGGTTCGTGTAAAAGCGGACGTAGAAGTCGCCGAACTCGAGGACATAGGCTTCGGTCTGGCTGTACTCGAAGCGCCGCACCCACGTGCGGTTCGCGGAGTTTTTTACCTGCTGCGCGTAGGCGCTGCCCGAGCGGAACTGCGCCGGGCCCTGCTTGAGGGCCCAGAAGTTCTGCATGACGTGGGCGGCAACCGGATACTTCGCCTCATCGAGGCGCGCCTCCATCCAGGGCGCGAACTCGCCCGCGGAGAATCCGACGAGGGCCGGAGAGGCTTTGCCCATGGCGCGCTACTGAAGCCGCGCCAGAATCCAGGTGTCATCCGCCGGATGCTCGGGCGCGCGCACCAGCGCGTTCGAGGCGGCCGCGTCCGAGAGAGCCTGCTTTTTCCGGTCGTTGGCGGCGGTCTGGCGATCAAGCGACTCCGTGATCGCCTCGCAGCACCACCAGGCGAGCTCGGCGGCGAAGTAGACGACAAACTGCGGGTCGAACTGCGCGGTGTTCGTCACGTCGTAGACGTACTGGAGCGAGAGCGGGGAGCCGTAGTCGCAGAGAATCTGGCCGCCCTCGATCTGATAGTCGGCGTCGATCGGCCCCATGCGGTAATCGGAGAGGTCGAGGCCGGCGTAGGTGTCGCCCACCTGGAGCGCCCGGATGTAGTCGGACGGGAGATTGTAAGTCGCGGTGTAGGGACCTGAGGCAGGCGCGACGCCCGTCTGTGCGAGCGTGGTGCGCTTCACTGAGAAGCGCCACACGGGCCGCCCCATGAGGAGCTTGCGGCGGATCAGGTCATAGTTTGCCTGCAGGACGCTTGCGCGTTTGGAGCCTTCCGAGAGGCTCGAGATGGGCGGCTTCCCAAGGATCGTGCACGTGAGGTTACCGATGTCGGTCTGGCTCGCCACGGGGCGAGCCTAGCCGCAGAGCCCGGCACAAGCTAGAGAGGCTTACGCGAGGACGCGCGCGATCGAGGCGAAGATGGCGTTGCCGGCACCGCCCGTGATGACGAGCTGCAACTGGCAGGGCGCGAGCTCGACGATCGCGACGCCCGCGCTCGTCACCGCAGCGCCCACGGGCAGCCACGTCGTGCCGTCGGGTCCGAGCTGATTCAGCTGCACCGAGCAGCCGCCGAAGGTGCCGCAGACCGCATAGGACATGCGGCCGCCCGGACAGTCGAAGGGACCCGTGGTGCCGTTGCCGGCGCCCGTGACACCGGACCCAGCGAGCTGCTGACCCCAGGAAGCGGACATGCGCCTACTGGTTGAGGCTCGTGTCGCGGAGGATCGCCTGGATCAGGTACTCCAGGTGCTGGATCACCTCGCCGCGCTTCAGCGCCCGCGTGCCCGTGCCCGAGAGCCCATCCGTGATGGCGGTCGCGGTCTGGTCGATGCGGACCTCCACCGCACCCGCACCGCCCGTGGGCGCGGCGGCGCCGATGGTGACCGCCTCGAGGCCCTGCCCCGTGGCGGACTCCTGCAGGATGACCTGGTAGCTGACGCTGGCCACGGCTTACCGGACGAAGCTGTACTGGAGCGTGATGTTGCCGTTCGCCGTCGGCGCCGTGGTCGCGGTGAGCACCAGGTGGAACACGTACTCGGGATCCGAGTCGAGGTTCAGGAGCTCCCACACGCGCTTGTTGGCGTTGATCGCCGCATTGGCACCGTTCAGGACGGTGGGCGCGTAGATGCTCTTGTAGACCGTGTTCGCCACGGCCGTCGAGATGCCGGTCCCGAAGATCACGTTGGCGTTGGTGACGCTGACCGCGCCGGCAGCGGTCGTGGTCGAGACGCCAGCGGTGACGGTCGTGCAGGCCTGCTGGTCGTTGTTGTAGACGCCGCACTGCCAGACGCCCGCCGTGGTGGCGTCGTTCATCAGCTGAATGTCCTGCACGCGCACGCCCGAGGACAGGAAGCCGAAGCGGTAGGTCGAGCCGATCGAGTCGGTCGAGACCGCGGCGACGGTGCCGACCGTGATCGTGTCGCTACCGCCGGAGACGTAGCCGGAGCTCAGGACGCGCGGCTGCGCGTCGAAGTTGCTGATGAGGGTCGAGAGGGTATTGACGACGGCCATGGTTGACTCCGGGTAGCGGTGGCTGCGGCGCTCTTAGCGCGTCCAGACCTGGGTGACGCGCGCCTCCTCGAGGCGGGTCGCACCGGCGGTCATGTACACGTAGGCCTGCCAGGGCTCCGACTGCAGGTCGTGCCGCTGGCTGATGTTGGTCGAGATGTCGTTCCAGAGGCCGAGATGCAGCCCCTCCTTCTGCCAGATGTGCGTCTTGAACGACACGCCGGCCTGGTCGTCCGTGCCGGTGAGCAGGCGCTGCGACCGGACCATGCTGATGCCGAGGAAACGCTTGACGCGCCCCTCTTCCAGCACCGGCTGGTCGTTGAAATCGCGGCTCACGACCTGGACCTCGGCCATGAGGTTGTCGAGCCCCTTGGCGTTCGTCACGCAGACGAGCCCGCTGTTGGGATCGCCCGGGTCACCCTCCTCGTCCGAGTAGGCCTCGTTCTGCTCGAGGATGAGCTTCGCCTGGCGCATCTTGGCGACCGTGAAGCCCGTGGGCGCGGTCGCACCCTGCTGGACGCTCACGATCTCGGCCGCCGGAAGGGTGGTCGCGTTCTGCCCCGAGACGCCCGTCTGCGCCGTGCCCGAGAGGGCGGCAATCAGGAGATCATCGAACTGGCGGTTCGCGGCGAAGTGCGCGTTGCGCACGAATTTGCCCTTCGGGTCGATGAGGAGACGCAGCTTGTCGAAGTTGTCGAAGAGCTGCGGCAGATCGTAGTCCGAGGGGTAGACCCAGCGCCGGTTGGTCGTCGCGTCCACGCGCTGCATCGGGCCGTAGCGCTGCGTGACCGGCTGCATGGCGACCGGGCCGACCTGCTCGATCGGGGAGCCGGCCTGGCCGACGTACCGCTCTTCGGTTGCCCAGGGGCGCAGACGCGAGGTTTTCTGCTGGACGAGCTCGTTCAGGTTCTTGGCGTACTGCTGAACGTAGAACGTGACGATGTTGGTTGACATGGAGCACAGCCTCGCGAATGGCGCTTAAAACACGCTGGTCTTGGATCGCGAGGGCCGTGTCCTTGCGGGGGCGCCTCTAGGCTCGGGAGCCCGACCTGGGCGGTGCTTTGCACCCGTCAGCGGGGGGAAGGTCCTTCCCGTGTCCGCATCCGTGAGCGGACCCTAGCGGGGTCCGCTGGCACATTCAAGGGGTCAGGCGGCGCGGGCCGCGCGGCGCTGTAGGGAAGCTGAAAAGCATCTTATGCGCCGCCGCCCGCAGTCGCGGTTGCTTTCCGATGCGGCGTGACTCACGACTAAAACGCCGTCCGCCTCGGTGGCGGCTACCACGCGAACACGGGGATATTCCTGGCACTCCTCGCCACACCGCTCGCAGCGCTCTCCGTCGAGCGGACAGAGGATGCGCCGCGGCGGTGTCTCGCTCACGTGGCGCGCGCCGCGCGCTCGAGCTGCTCGGTGCGCGCGGCCTGACCCTTCTGGTAGGGCATCCACTCGGCGAACGCGCCTTGGTAGCCCTGCCGCCAGGTGTCGAACTCCGGGTCGTCCTGCTTGAGCGGTACCTCGTGCAGGTTGAAGGGGTGGCCGTTCGCGTTCCAGCCGACCACGTTGATGTAGCTCGGGCCGCGCACGAAGGTGATGAGCGCCACCTCCGGCTGCGCGCGCGAGATGGCGCCGGGGCGGTCCCGGATCCACACGACGCGCCCCACGGTCGGCTCGATCACGCGGTGCCGTCCGTCGGAAGCGCGCCCTGCGGAAGCTCGGCCCCGGCCGTTGCCGGCTCCGCACTCTCGGGGGGCGAAGGCGCGGCTGTGAGCGGCACGGCAGCGGCCGGGGGCGGAGCGACAGGAGTCGGTCTCGCGACCGATGGGACGGCCGCCACGTCATACCATTGGCCGGGCCTGAAGTTGGCCGCCGCGATATCGTTGCCGAGTAGCAGACGGAGGAGGTGCTGCCCGAACGGACCACCCGCGGCCAGATCGACTTGGGTGTGGCCCTCCACGCGCGTCAGGCCGTTGCAGTAGAGGCGGACTATCATGGTGGCTCCCGTCGGTTAGTTGAGGCCTGGCGGCGGCGCCATGCCCTTCGCGATGATCTCGCCGAGCTGCTGGACCTCCTTCGAGAAGGTCTCGTTCCAGTCCCGGTCGCTGATCTGGTTCGAGGCGCGCATGGCCATGATCTCATTCACGCGCGCCTGCGCCTGCGCGGCGCCGCCCTCGAAGCCCCCGCGGGGGTTGCCGCCGTCGTTCCCGTGGCTGCGCGCCTCGGTGTTGCCGGCGCCGATCTTCCACATGGCGGTGAGGAAGTTGCCGGTCCCCATCATGCCCTCGAGGAGCCGGCGCTGCGTCTCGGGGAAGTCGCCCTGGACGCCGGCCTGCTGCGCGAGCCACTTCATGCCGCGGTCGGCGAGCGCCATGCGCTCCTGGTAGTTCGATCCCCACTCACGCTCGAGCTCGCGCAGCGCGAGCGTGCTCTGCTGGTCCTCCTGCGCGCGGTTCTCGGCCTCGAGGCGCTGCAGCGCTCGCTCGTAGCCCGCAGCGAGCCGCGGCGCCATGGCGGCCGGCACATCGGCCGCCAGCATCTCCTCCGCCATGTACTGACGGAAGTTCGGGTAAGGGTTGTTCGGGATGTCCGGGAGCTCGTACTTGTCGGGCGTCTCGGGCACACCGGTCAGCGTGCGCCACGCGGTGCGCGCCTGCTCGTCGATCACCGGCTGATTGGTTTTCGGGTCGAGGACCGGCTGCTGCGTCTTGGGGTCGAGCTTTGGGCCCGGGTAGCCCTTGCCCTGGCGCAGCGTGGCTGCTTCGCGCTCGAGGTCACGCGCCGTGCGCGCAAGGGTGAAGGTGTCGGGGTAGTTCTTGTTCGCCGCCCAGTCCCGGATCTCCTTCTGCTCGGGCTTGTCCCACGCGCTGAAGAACGGCTGATTGGCGGCGCCGGCACCCGGCGGGGTGCCGACGGCTGCACCAGGTGGAGTGCCAGCCGCGCCACCCGGCGACGGAGGCGTGCCAGCCGTACCTGCGGCATCTGCCATGGCCTTACCGGCGGGTGTTGACATCGCTCTCTCTCCATTCGATGGCGTCGTGGATCGCCTGCATCATCTCGCGCCGGCCCTCGGCGATGCCGGTGCGGTAGATGTCCGTGTGTCCGTTCGAGTCGAGCGCGAGGACGGGCTTGCCCCAGTGCGCGAACTTCTCGAGGTGCTCCAGCATAACGCTCCCCATCGGCGTGCGCTTATCCGGCGGCCCAAAAGTCGCGAGGAAGTAGTCGCGCAGCGTGCGCCGCTGGTTGAGGCGTGCCGCATCATCGACGGCGTTTAACTCCTCGTCGGTGAGGCCCGGTCGGCGAAGATCAGCCACAAGGATCGCCCACGGCTACCGCTAGCAGGCAGCGACTCGTGCCGGCCATGGAGCTCGCGCCTCTGGTTGGCATGGGTCACGGACGGGGCGAATTTCTTGCATACGTTGAACCCGGAGCCGGCGACAGTCCCTAGCCGGAGGAGCACTCGTTTTGCCACACCGAACGCCGCCGGCCCCAGGAGCGGGAGAGCCTAACCGTAAACCGCAGCGGTTGGCAACCTTCAGAGGAGCCCGAGCATCAGGAGGATGGCGGTGAGCTCCTCCTCGCGCGTGTCGGGCTGCGACGTGAGCGTCACCTTCACCGTCGGCGTGCGGCGGAGATTCGGCGGCGCACCGGGATAGTCCTGGTGATCCGGTGGCAGGGAGGTCATGAACGGGCTGGGCACCGGCGGCCCCTGGGGCATCGGACCCGTCAGGCGCTCGTGGCCCAGCCCCTCGCCCATGCGGCGCTCGGGGATGTAACCAGGCACGCCGCCAGACGGCGCGCTCGGCACCGGCGCAGGCGGTGCCGGGTTTACCGCGGCGAGCGTGCCCGCGGTGAACGTGGCGGCGGCGCCCGTCAGCGCCACGGTGACGGTGCCACCGCCCGCGTTGTAGGTGACCGTTCCGCTCGTGAAGGTCGCGCTCTGCCCCGTGACCGGCACGCGCGAGCTGGGCGCCAGGAGCCCGGTGGTAAGACCTGCGCGCGTGCCGAGGAGGGCGAGCGAGAGACCGGGGACGACCTGCCCCGTCGCGTAGGTGGCGCGCACGCCGGTCAGCGGGAGCTTGAGGGACGCGAGGAGAGAGCCCGGCGTGAAGGTCGCGCGCTGGCCGGTGAGCGCAACGGTGGAGCTCGTCGTCGCGGTCATCGTGCCGGCGGTGAAGGTGGCGCGCTGGCCGGTGAGCTGCTCGAAGTCCTTCTCGGCAAAGACGCCCGCGGTGCTCGTGATCGAGGCACCCGTGAGCGCATCCGCGTGCTTCGCGCCGAGCGTCCCAGCGTGAGAGGTGACTGCGGAGCCTGCGAGCGCCGCGGTGTTCTTGGGCACCAGCGTGCCGGCGCTGAACGTCGCGCGCTGCCCGGTGAGCGCTGCGGTGACCGTGGTGCTGACCGGCGCGCCCGCCCAGCGGCGCGAGGCGAACGTGCGGCGCGGCCCACGGCGCCCGGGAGGAGGCGACGGCGGCGACCATCCCACCGCGCTCGCCGCGCGGAACAGGATCGCGCCGCCGCTGGTCGAGGTGCTGTTGGTGATCGTGAACTGCGCCGTGATCGTGCCGGCGGTGATGTTGTGGAAGATTCCGCCGAGGTCGGCGTTCTCCATCGTGTCGAAGTCGGTTTCGCCGGCGTAAGTGAACAGCGTAAATACGCCGCCCGTCGGCAGCGTCATCGCGGTTCCGGGTCCCTGGCCTAAGCCGACGTTCCAGACACAGAGGCCGCTCGTGTTGAGCGTCGAGGCCACGGGCGGCGGGGACATCACGAAGCTGGGCGCCGTGACCGACTGGTTGCTGACGACGAAGGAATCGTAGGGGGTGGCGAGCGCACCCACGATGTCCATGTAGCGCCAGGAGAGTTGCGAACTGCCGCCGTTCGCCGAGATGTAGACGATCAGGTTGCTGTTCGCCTGCGCGCCGCTCGTCTGATCGAGGAACCAGAATCCCGCTGCGTGCGCGGTGTTATTCCAGGTGTGGCCCTCGCTGTCCGTCACCGTGACGGTCGCTCCGTCGATGTTCGGGTCGTCCGACATCAAGAGCCGCAGATTCCCCGAGGACGGAACCTGCAGCGCGTAGGTGGCGTTGGTCGGGAATCCGCCGGTCGAGAAGTGCAGGTGCGTCCGGACCTGCGGGTGCGCCTGAATCTGCGCTGACGGTGTCGTGCCAGCGCCCGGGCTCAGCGTCAGAGCGAGCGCGAGCGTGTTCCACTGGTCCGTGTCCCCGACCGCCGTGCAGCTGGGGTTGATCGCCGCACTCGTCGTCTGCACGAACATCGCGGTCGCCTTCGGCGTGGCGTCGGTAGCGAGGTCCGAAATATCCGACTCGAGCAGCGTGAACGTGCTCGGAACGAAAATGTTCGCCTGCGGCGCCGAGGCACCCCCGGCGTTGTTGGCCTTCGCAGCGTGCAGCAGGATGATGTTGCCGCCGTTCGCGTTGTTGTTCCCGGGCGTGAAGCTGCCGGCCGCGAGGTTCGGCCCGTTCGCGAAAGCGCTGCTCGAGCTGCCGTTCGTCGGGCTCGAGGTCGAGATCCCGTAGAACTCGTAGAGTTCGATGTAGATGCCGGCGATCGCCGAGCTCGTCGCAATGGTGAGCTTGTTCGGTTGCGCGCTTCCTTTCGCGTTGCCGAGCACGAAGTAGTAGGTGTCGCAGTTTCCGGCGCCGGCGTTCGCATGCACCGCCGGGGTCGCTGACCAGACGTTGCCGTCAGAGTCGGTGCCAATCGTCGGCGTCGTGCCGTTCGGCAGCGTCATGGCAACGACGTAGCAGTTGCCAGGTCCGCTCGGATACAGGTATGGCGCGTTGAAGCTATTGCTCGTCAGGCCGCTCGATGGCTTGAGAACGTGGCCGACCTGCGCCTGGTAGAGGTTCGACTGGCTCCCAAGCGGCGCGAGCATGACCTCGACGACGCAGGAGACGCTGTTCCCAGCGGTCCCCGTGGTCGTCGCGTTGGTCGAAGCCCAAGTGGTGACGCCGCCGTTGGTGTCGTGGCCGGCCGCCGCCGCAGCAGCGCCCGTGATCGAGGACTCGTTCGTCATCCCCGAGGGCGCGGTGGCGATCGTCTCCGTGGTGTTATTGACGCCGCCGAAGCCGACCACCCAGGAGTTGCCGCTGGTATCCGCCAGCGTGATCGCCGGGTAGTTGACCGTGTTGGTCGTGGAGGCCGAGGAAGCGAACGCTGCCGGGAGCGGCGTCCCTACGCTTGCGCGGTAGACGTGGCATACCATCTCGGTCGCGTTCGTCCACGTACCGCTCGCGTCCGAGGTGCTGGTCGCGATCTTGTAACCGACGCGGGCGCTGCAGCTCGTGCCCGCCTTGGTCAGAATCGACTTGTAGCCGTTCGGCAGCGTCGGCGCGGTAGTCGAGCCGCTGCGATACGCGAAGATGAGGATGAGGTCGCCGGCCAGGTGCGCCGGCGGCGTGACGGTCGTGGCACTGGCGGTGGCTACGCCAACGCGCGAGAGTGCCAAGGGCCCTCCTTACGGCGCGACGTTACCCCAGCTCGCGACGCGGTAACGGCGCAACTGGATCGTGTTCGAGGCGCTGGACGTGCCGGAGGTCACCTGGAAATCGAGGGTCTGCGCGACAGTCGAGTCGAAGCCCGTCCCGGCCGCCGGCGTCGCCTCGCTCCACATCGACTGGCCCATGCCGGCCGCATAGTTCGCCGCGGCGGTCGCGCCCGGAGGGCACACACCCCGCCCGACGACGATGCCCTCGCCCTCGAGCGTTGCGAGCGTGCCGTTGCCCACAGAGACGCAGCGGACGCCGAGGCGGATATTCCAGGGCTCCGTGGTGCCACCGCTCGTCGTCGTCTTGATGGTGCCGGAGACCACGGCGTTCACCGAGCCGACGCGCACCGTGAAGATCCACGTCTGACCGGAGGCCCAGCCGACGGCAAGACCGATATCGAAGTCGAGTTCCGCGCCGACGCGGAAGAACCCGGGCGGGAGCGTGATGAAGCCGGTGGAGGCGCCCGTCGCGGTCGCGGTGGTGAGGAGCGACTGCTGCGTCGTGAAGGAGGCGTAGGAGGTGCCGACTGCCGCGAGATCCGCGAGCAGACCACCGTATGAGCCTAAGTTCATGGCGTCCCCTTACGCGAGCTGGATCAGCGCGTGCGTCGCGTCGTTGGTCGGCATCGTGAGCGTGAAGGTGCCGGCGGTGATCGTCTGGCTGCCGAAGGTGTAGACGCCGATCGCGCGGTTGCTCTGCGTGCTGTTGTAGATCAGGCAGGTGTCGAACGCCGTGGTGAGGGTGACCGGCGGGCCCCACACGAGGGACGCCGAGGGCGTCCAGATACCCGTGGTGCCGCTGGTCGAGGGCGCCGTGGCGTTCGTGACTGACTGGCCGCCCGCGGTGTAGCCCGTGCCCGAGACCTCGCTCGTCGCGCTATAGGCCGTCGTGCCGGCGCCGAGCGACCCCGAGGCGAGGTAGAGTGCGGCAAAGAGCGTGTCCGTGGTCGGGGACGTGAGGCTGCCGCGAGAGACGATGGTGGTGCTCCCAAGCTGGTGCAGCCCCAGCATCACCTCGGACTTGAAGCTGCCGCAAATCGCCTGGCTGTTAGCCATGGAATCTCCCCATCAGCGCCTCGATGCCGAGGCCCTTCTTGAGCGTGACGTGCGTCGAGCGATGGACGGTCTTGCCGTGGAGGCGGTACTCCACCGTGACCGTGCGCTGGTTCTCGTTGTCGTCGACCAGGCGGAACGGGCCCTCGAGGCGCCGCTCGTCCATCTCGTGAATCACCCCGTCGCCGAAATCCACGTGGATCATGCCTACCCCTCCCGCACGTTGATGGTGGCAGGTCCCGAGGGCAGTTGCACGGTCGCGGTGCGCGTCTTGGGACGACTCAGCGCCTCGACGAGCTCCGTGATGCGGTCGGCGAGCGCTTCCAGCTTCTCGATGACCTTGCGGTCCGTGTCGATGTCCTCGCGCTGCGCGGCAATCAGCCGCTCGAGGTCCACCTGGTGGCGCGCGTGCAGCGCCTCGACGGCGCCCTGGAGCATCGCGGCGAGCGTCTCGGGCTTGACGGCCTCGAGCTTGCGCTCGTGCTCATCCAGCCGGAAGTGCGCCTCCTCGTCGACGGGGCGGCCCTTACGCGGTTGCTGGAGTGACACCGAGGCCGGCATCAGTAGCCTCCCGGCGTCGAGGGGAACGGGAACGGCCCGCGGCGCATCGGCGTGGTCAGCGTGTTCGATTGCGGCTGAACCGTGACCGTCCGGTCCATGGAGGCCGCGACCTCGACGCCGCCCACCACCGCGACGATCTTGATGTCGTAGGTGTGCGCGTCCGTGATGACCCCGACGGGCGGGAGGCTCTCCGGGCGGGCGGATCCATTGCCCGCCGGCGCCGCGGCGCTCGCGTTGTAGCTCGCCGGCGAGAGGCCGGTGATGGTCGCCTGGCGCGCGGGCGCGGCGACGTTTTGATTGAGCACGCCGTTCACGTAGACGTTATAGCTCGCCGGCGTGATGCCGGGGAAGGCCGGCCACGCGACCAGCACGGAGCCGTTCTGGCCGTCGTAGATGTCGATGGCACCGCAGGAGGGCATCTCATTGTTCCTGCGGCACCGTCACCGCGCCGGGCTGCGCGCCGCCCTGGCTCGCGGCCTGTGCCGCCTGGGCGAGGTCCTTCACGCCGCCGGCGAGCGCGGGGAAGGAGGCGGCCTGGCCTGCCTGCTGCTGCTGATCGGTGGCGTGCTGGAGAAGCTGCGTGACCTCCTCCTCCGAGCGCACGAGTTTGGCGGGCACGCCCCGGATGTCCGCCATTTCGCGCGCCGCCTCGTGCGCGTCCATGATGTACTTCACCGACGGGTCCAGCTGCGAGAGCTGTGCGACGTCACTCGTGTAGTTGAGGATCGCGGTGCCGGCCTCCGCGCGCAGCGCACGCGCGAGCGGCGATGTGTACTCGACGCGGATGCCTTTGCCGTTCGCGATGAGCGCCTTCGGCACCTCGGGGATCTGTCCCGCGCGCCAGAGGAGATCGAGCTCCCGGTGCACGATGGGACCTAGGAACTCCGACTGCTGCCGTCCCATCGCCGGTGCGATGAGCTCGCCCTTCTCCTGCGCCCGGATGAGCGCCTCGGTCGCCGTCATGTTCGGGTTCTCGACGAGAATCTGGAACAGCGTGTTGAGGAAGGTGTCCCGGATCGAGGTATTGACCTTCTCCTGGAGCTGCTCGCCAAACTGGAAGTTGCCCTCCACCTTGAACGGGATGGCGAGCGGCTTACCGTCGGACGTCACCATCGCGTAGTTGTTGGCACCGGGGCGCTGGTTGAAGTTCGAGAGCACCGAATCCTCGGCGAGGAGGATCGGCGGGTCCGCGACCTTCTGCCCGATGCGAAGGCCGGTCTTGGTCATCTCGTTCGAGGTGCGGATGTCCGGGAAGCACTCCTGCGCCGGCCCGCGGCCGTAGGACTCGCGCGGCGCGACGCGATAGCGCCCGATGCCGCCCGGGAAGGTGCAGTAGCCGCCGCTCTCGATCAGCTTCTTCGACCCAAGCGCGATGTAGTGGCACTCGTACCGCATGCCGTCGGGCCCGTAGGCGCCCTTGCGCACGTCGCGGTTCGGCCGGATGACCTGCAGGAACTCGAACTCCTGATAGCGCTGCCCGGGTGTGTTGTAGGCACGCTGGATGTCGGGCGAGAGTCGCTCGATCGTGAAGTCCTGCACCGCCTGCTTGGCCGTGTACTTGAATTTCCGGTAGACGGTATCGACGCGCCCCTGGTGGTTGAGCGCCCAGCAGAGCTCCGACAACGGGTAGGCCCGATAACGCAGTGACCGCCCCATGGCCTCGTCCACGAACATGAAGTTGTTGCCGAAAGCGCCGAGGCTCATGTAGCACTCGTCGGCCTGGCTCGCGAAGTTGGCCTCGGGGTGGTAGCGCGCGGCGAAGAGGATGCGGTTGACGCGATCGAGCCAGCGCTTCACCTCAGGCCGGTCGTTCGCCTCCTCATCCTCCGCGTGGAGCTTGTGCCAGATTTGGGTGCGCGGCGTGAGCATCGCCTCCATCGCGGCCGCGAAGCGCGCGTTGGCGATCATGCCCGTCGACTCGAAAAGCCGATAGTTGCGGTTGACGCCCTCGGCGAACTCCCCGACGAAGTTGTCCCACGCCGGCATCACGAACTGCGCCGTGTTGTTCCACAGGATGCGGAAGTTACCCTGCTTCGACCAGAGGTAATCGAAGTCGAGGATGAGGTCGTTGACCTGGGGCTGGTCGAGGTTCAATGGAGCGACTCGACGCGCACGACCTCAAACCCATGGAGTTTCCAGTCCTTGAGCACGAGCCACGGGTCGCCCGCGACCTTGGCCTCCTCCACGTCGGCCTTGAGGAGCTTGCGGTTAGCAACGCCGGACGTGCTCACCAGGTAGTCGAGGAGCTCGTAGCCCTCCCCGAGTGTGAGCGCGACCTGGAACTCCCCGGTGCCGCAGCCGCAGTGCTTGGCGTGCGCGAGCAGCGAGTCGGCCTTCGCGATCGCGGCGGGGGTTTTCACTCGTAGATCGCCTGCAGGATGGCGGTGAGGAAGAACGCGCCGAGCAGGCACAGGAACCACCAGCCGGTCCGCAGCTCCGGCATCACGAGCGCCATGCCCGCCATCACCAGGGCGACGAGGAGCGCGATCATGTGCCGAGCTGCGTCTTGCCGACCGCCGGCGTCTGATTGGTCGAGCCGGCGTA
>Ga0335069_10001374_pt1 | contig 39436 bp, 48 predicted proteins | sample Lox_Sample_11_FD_206714 | JGI IMG/M metagenome (GOLD analysis project Ga0335069, IMG submission 206714) | Soil microbial communities from Loxahatchee National Wildlife Refuge, Florida, United States - Lox_Sample_1.1 | ecosystem: Environmental > Terrestrial > Soil > Wetlands | place: USA...
GGATTTGTCGCGGCGGCAGATATTCGTTTGGGAGATGAGGTGCTCACATGCCTGTCGAAGTCGATGTTGTCGTGTGGAATGGAATTGACTGGCGGCGGTATCCGAATGCCAAGCAGCGGAACCGCAGGAGGTACTATCAGGGATACTACAACGGCAAACTCACATCGCTGCACCGCGCTAAATGGGAGCATGCCAACGGGCCGATCCCTGATGGGTACGAGATTCACCACAAAGACAGCAACCCACTCAATAACGAATTGGACAACCTCGAACCACTTATTGTTGCCGAGCATCGCAGGCGCGAGGGCGATCTCGGCTCCTTCAGTACCAATGCAGTACACGCCAATCTCGAACGAATTCGACCATTGGCTGCTGCGTGGCATTCCACTGAGGAGGGGAAGAAGTGGCACAGTGAGAACGCCAAGAAGTCTTTCGCCAAGCGCAAGCTACACGACCTCGTGTGCAAGCAGTGTGGCGGCGACTTCCAATCCAAATTCAGCGATGCGATGTTTTGTGGCAATGCCTGCCGCGAGAAAGCTCGACCGGACAGACCAGAGATTCACACACTTACCTGTCCGTGGTGTAAGCAGAAATTCACAAGCGACAGACCCAAGCAGAAGTTTTGCTCTTACAGTTGCAGTGGAAAAGCTCGATGGGCAGCACGGCGTGCCCGTCTACAACCTCCAAGTTGAAGGCGAGCCGGAGTTCTTTGCGGCTGGTGTCCTCGTCCATAACTGCGACTCGCTTTCTGGTGCCTATAACCGTCTGTCTCGCGGCGGTTTTGCTATGTCCGTGGCGTAATTCCAAGAATCTTTGAAAGATTCTGTATCGAGTGGCGTATACTAGGTGTTCAGACTCACGAGGAGTTTTCACATGGTGACCGCTGGCTTGGTTCTGTTTGCTCTGCTGCTTCTCTTTGCAGCAATTGGTGTCGTGGTGCAGTCGTTTACGTCGCCGTTCTGGTGTGCGTGGCACTTTTTCTGCGGCACACTCGGTCTACTCGGCGAGTTGTTCGCGGCTACACTCGATGCGATTGGCTCGGCTCTGAACAACTAACTCCTGCGCCATCCCACCGGGCGAAAATCCGGTGGGATTTTCTGTTGGGGAGGCGTATCGAGTGGTGTATATTACTGGTGCAGGGTAGGCGACGGACTCACGCCGGGCGATTGTCCGGCAACCTGGAGGATGATTGAGATGCAGAGTTACAGCGAACCAATCGTGGTAGTGCCTTACGGCGAGCAACCCGCATTCCCCTGCGGTACGCCGGTTGAGAAGTATACGAGTGGCGAGACGAAGCGTTGCGCTTCCGGGCTAACCGTTCGCGACTGGTTCGCAGCGCAAGCGCTCGCGGGGATGTTGGCGCGTGCCGACTTCGTTCTCTTCCCTCATGCCGACTTCGTTTTCTTCCCTCATGACGACATGAACGAAGGGCTGGCGGCGAGGAATGCTTACCGAATCGCCGATGCAATGCTCAAAGCCCGCGAGGGGAAGTGAGTTGGCGGCTGACTATCACGTGCGGATCGCCGGTTAACTTTCTTTCTCCTAACGAAACCACAACATTTATGCCCTCGACACTGCCCATACCAGAACGTGACGCCTTCGTGCGGTCGATCTGCGAGAACCTCGACGATGATACCTCGCGTCTGGCGTTCGCGGACTGGCTTCAGGAGCACGGCGAGGATGCACAAGCCGAGTTTATTCGGCTCCAGATTGCGTCTGCTCGCCACGCCCCGCGTGCGGGACATGATCTCGGCGAAGAATTCGACGCCGTTCTGGCGATGGACGCCAAGGCGGCAAAGCTTCTTGCCGTTCACTGCAAGGACTGGCTGCCGCCGTGCCCGGTGTGCGGAGGGACTGGCGACGATGGCGGTCATGCCTGGGATCGCGGTATGAAGGGTGAATGCAAATACTGCAAGGCGGCAGGTCACATCGGTGAATGCTGTCGCGGTCTACCATACAGTGTTTCCGTGCGGCTGGAGGATGCGTTTACGCCAGTCTTGGCGGGCGACCACGCGGAGCACGCGGCGCATGGCGACTACCGGCCGTCTCTTTGGGCACTCAACACGCTCCGCCAGTTTCCGACTATTGAGCGTGTGTTTTTGAATGACCAGACGCCATTTGATTATTGCGGTTCGGATGGTCGAATTGACCCGGATAGCTGGCAGTGGTGGGACAGCACCTCTCCCAGTGCGCAACACGATTTGACGGGCGACCCGACTGGCTATCTCATTCCGCTCCTGTTCAATCGACTCTGGCAAGATTGGGTGCCACAACGGTTGCACGGTCCCGAATCTTGCTGGTTACGATTCTCCTCCCTCGTCGATGCCAACGATGCTCTCGCGGAAGCGGCAGCAAACATCATTCGGGAATCGCTCTCGAAAATCGTTCCGGCTCATGCTTGACTTGTCGTACACCACTCGGTAACATTCTTGCATCACCAGTGGGGGCACGGAGGTACTCACGATGCCCAAGCGGCCATCGGTCCCGCTCCAGACAATGCGTATCAATCCTTCGGATGTGCGCTGCTTAGGACCGCGAGAGCCGGAGTATTATTTTGCTGGCTCTCGCACGCGCCGTATCTGTCCGGTGTGCCGTCGCGACCTCGACCGCGCCGACCTCTCGATTCGGCAGTGTAGTGCGACTCCTCTCTTGGTGGGCGATGCTGAGAAGAAGGCGTTCTTGGAGTGAATCAAGTGTGTCATGGCGGAGCGGTGCTGTCCGGTCTGTGAAATGGGCGACATGGCCCGGCACCCGCTCCGCCAGTTGAACACTCGCTGGTAGCCGCCACTATCTGCGAGTTATCCCGATGGCTGTCTTGCAAGTAACACGAGGTGGCACTCCGACACTTCGGGTGCGTGGTTGCAAGCGGTCAGTAGGCACTCTCATGCCGGCTCTGAGGGCGGGAGCAAACCGGCAACTTTTCTTTCCTAACGGAATACAAGCATGAAGCTGTTCGCCTGTCGTGAAGTCGAGGAAGCTATCGCTTACGCTTCTTCTGGCGGCATTGCCATCCATCTGCACACGATCATTCCCGACCGGGCGACGGCGCCGCGCTGTTTTGTGCAAGCAGTAGATCGCGGTGAACCCATCGCGCACGTCTTCTGTCGAGACGAAGCCAAACTCATTACTCTGGCTCGGCAGCTTGGCGTGCGTGCGATCAAGATCGACCGACGTGGTACAGTCCGCTCGCACATCGATCTCTGCTCCGGCCCGCTGTGGAAGGCGCTACGAATGCTCGACGTGGCGGACCAAATCAAGCTGCGAGAGATTCTTGCCAAGATGCGGGGGAACCATGTCACCGATTAAGCCAAAGGACGTTCCCGACAAGAAGGTGTACGCTATTCCCGAAATTGTGTTTGAGGCGTTCTTCGAGTTTCGCAAGCGGCAGTAGCAAACTTCTTTTCCCTAACGGAGATTTCCATGCAACGAGACTTGAGTGACATTACCATCATTCTCGACCGCAGTGGTTCGATGTCCTCCATCCGCGCCGATGCAGAAGACGGCTTGAACACCTTCATCGAGAAGCAGAAGCAGCAACCCGGTCGGGCGAATTTCACGCTCGTTCAGTTCGATCACGAGTACCAGATCGTTCACAATGGCATTCCCATCGCGTCCGTTCCGCATTGCACGCTCGAACCGCGCGGCAATACCGCTCTCTACGACGCCATCGGCCGCACGATCAACGACATCGGTGCCCGGCTCAAGAGTCTTCCCGAAAGCGACCGGCCGGGGCTGGTGTGCGTGGTGATCCTCACGGACGGGATGGAGAACGCTTCACGCGAGTATACGGCCGCTCGCGTCAAGGAGATGATCGAGCACCAAACGAACGTCTACAAGTGGCAGTTCACGTACCTCGGCGCGAATCAGGACGCGTTCCTCGTGGCGGGCGCGATTGGTATTCCAAAAGCGGCCTCGGCCAACTACGCCAACGCGGCGGTCGGCGGCGCACTTGCGGCGGCATCTTCCAACGTTGTCCGCATGCGACACGCGTCTGCATGTGGGCAGTCCGTCATCAATGCGTACAACGCGGACGAGCAAGAAGCCATGCTCCTCGACCCAAGCAAGGCGACCGACGCAGACGCCAAGTGATCGCCCTACTTCCTTTTCCCCTAACGGAGATTGCTGTGGAAGAAGATGACCCTGAAATGGAAGAAGTTTCCGCCGGTGATGCCGACGAATCTTCTTCCACGGTTCCGACTTGGATGAAACCGGTTCGCCGCAATGACCAGATTGGCAAACTGGCGTGGTTACTGTGCGGTGAACTGGGCGCTATGCCCGACCTTACTGCTGGCCCTCTTCTCGTCGATGAACTACGTGCCACTTACGGCGACGCTGCGGCCGACGACTGCGCGCACAAACTCGTCGTGCTACTCAATCTCATTCCTCGGTCGGCTGTACGAGATATCGAGAACAATCCCAATGATGACTTCTCGCACTTTGCCACGAACTTCCGCCGGCAGTTGCGGAAGCTCTGCGCGGCCTACCTCTACGATCTCACCTCGGCATGCGGCATTATGTCGCGGTTCCTTGAACTGGCTTGCCGGCCAGTGAAGCCGGTTGCTCAGCGACCCACACAAGTCGATTTGGTGTACCTCAAACTGCCGTCGCACATGACGCCCGGCGACCGGTGCCGTTTGCCAGACGGACGCCGTGGCACGGTGATGATTGGGCACGACGCGAACGGCGAGTGCGGTGTTCTGCCGCACAACGAAACGAATCAGTATGATGGCCCCATGATGCAGGACAGCACAGGCGGAGAGTCGGACGGCATTCTCTAATCTTTTTCTCCTAACGGAACCTCTGCCATGCCACAGTGTGAAGAATGCTCCGCTCGATTCATCGAACTTGCCGAGTGTCCGGCTGAGATTACGACCGAGTGGACGTGTCCCACGTGCGGCCCGCAGAAGTTTCACAAGAACAAGTCGGAGCTACCGCCCTCCAGTTGCGCCAATGCCATCATTGGCATTGGCATTATCCTCAGTGGTCTGGCGATTGCTTTATCCATTGTGACACGGTAACCATGACTCCAATCGGTTCCGCGCTGTTGCGACTGCTCGTTGGCACACCGGGCGATTGGGTGTTCACGGCGGCATTCGATGGCGTACGCCACAAAACAGGCGTCATCCTGGCGACCGGATCGAAAGATTGCGTGATCGTCGTGTACGACACGGAATACTGCTCGGATGTGCTCTCGGACGAAGATCACGCGGCTCTCTATCGTCAGGTGGCGCCGATGATCGATGCGGCAAAAGCGACTCGCGTCGATCAGCACAAAACGCTACTCGCTTCCGTCCTCCATTTGGAGACTTTCCCATGATGAACGTTCGCGGCCCGGTGCCGGCTGTTCAGTTTCGCCGGTGCAATCGGTGCAATGCGTCGGCGGTCTTGCCGCTCAATCCGAGTACGGCGCTCCCGTGCGCGTGCAAGGGTGAACTACTTGTGGCTACACCCACTGCGGCCGATGTTCTTGCCGAGCGGCAGTTGTGCTGCACGCAACTGCTCGCTCTTGCGGCCGGGTGCGACGATCCCGCAAATCAGGACAAGAACGGTAATGTCAATGGCAAGCGCGCGGCCGACAAGATGCGTGCTCTCGCAAGTCAGTGGGCGCAGGGCACAGCATGACGCCCGATTTTCGTCACGAAGCGGAAACCTGCTGTCGTCAAGTGTGCGATGCAATGGGGGCATTGCCGAACATTCTTGCCACTGAGATTATCCGCCGGGCACTCATCGAAGCCGCCCTCGCGGAACGCCGCCAACTGCACGAGAGTATCGAGGAAGCGATTCGCAATTATGCGGAGATGGAACCTGACTTCCGCGACCCCGAAGACGTACTTCGCTCCGTGCTACCAGACCTTTCTTCCTAACGTAATCTCCGATGCCCGTCACCGTTCGGCTGCTTGATCTCGTCGCGCTACCCGGTTCACAGCATTTGTGGCCGGCGGAATTTGTCGCTCTGATGGCTAAGCTCGAAGAGGATCCGCGCGAGCGAGCACAGTGGCTTGTAATCGCTGACTGGCTCAAGGAGAACGAGGAATTGGAACTCGAAAGCATCTGTCGCTGGATCGCGGCACGACCGAAAGTGCAACTGTATCGTCCGGCCGGTGACGAAGCGTGGTCTTGGCGCGGCTTGCCCAAAGTGGTTGAGAATTCTTGGCATGTGATTGGTGATCGGCGAACGCTCCCCGGCGCGATTGCAAATCTTCACTATCGGGTCACGGAATTGCGCAATGACGCTCGTAGGCGGTTCGAGGAGTTGGCCTAACTCCTTTTCTTCCTAACGGAACACTGTCATGTCTCAGCAACCGGTGTGCGGCTCCTGCCCGGCGTTCCTGAGTGATCCTGAAAGCTTGGCTCTCGGACGCTGCTTCGGGTGCCGGAGCGGACCTCCGCAAATGCGAGTGGAGTCGTCACCAAGCGGTAAGCCTGTACCAACGGAACTGGAATCACTGCGCGCTGAGCGTGACATCCTCAAAGCGGCCATTCAGAAACATCACGATCAGTACGCCGATGATCGCTGTTTTATCGACGATGTGGAACTCTATGCTGCCGCCGGGCTTGCTCCTGCCGATGTGCGGGTCGGTGACAAGTTTGCCATGCTCAAGAACTGTGTGCGATTTGTCGAGCAGCGATGCGAGAGTGGTGGCCCGTGGAAAAGTTACGCCGACCTTGAAACTGAACGCGATGCTATCAAAGCGCAAGCGGAAATGCTGCGCGTTGAGAATACGCGACTGAACGAGCAGCATGAGCAGAGTAAATCTCGCTGGTGGGAACTCAGCAACGAGAACGAGAAGTTGGTGGCCGAGAATGAGCGGCTGAAGGACGAGTTACAGGGCGAGATCAGGGCACACGCCGCCCATCATCAATACGAGAATGCGGCTGTCACTGAGCGAGATCAACTCCGCACGCTTGCGGAGCAGTTGGCGAAGGCGTTGAATGAAGCAATATTTGAGTTGGGGCGAGTGAACCGCTTCGCCGTAACCGAGGAAATGGAGGCCGCTCTCGCTGTCTACGCCCCGATGGAGGGCAAGTCGTGAATGAGTATCAAATGCGGGAGGTTATTCGTCAAGAAATGAATGCAGTAGGTTCTCTTAGAGAAGCCGCAAAGAAATGGAAATTGTCGCCCGCATATCTATCGGACTGTCTCAATGGCCGTCGTAATCCGGGACCAGCAATTCTCCGAGCTTTGGGATATGTACGAGTCGTGAAGGTCACTTACCAAAAACTTACTTCTAAGGAATGAGGCAGTCGTGACCACCTACACACCTGACATGCTTGCCTTGCTCAAGGCGATTGCAGCCAACCCCGACGAGGACACACCGCGATTGATGTACGCCGATGCCTGCGAGGAGTACGACCCTGCACGGGCGGAACTGATTCGCCTTCAGGTGAAGATTGCCATTGCAAAGCGTTCGTGCCGGTGCGCTTCATGTGTTACATCGGGACAGCACCATAACGGGCCGTGTGCTGGATCGCGAGTTTATGTCGATTCACAATCAGGGGTGCGTGCCCACGCTCGCGAACAAGCCATCCTTCGCGAGCACGAAGTCCACTGGCGTGCGGGGATGAAGTGCGAGAAGTGTAGAGGCAGTGGAAAGTCAGGTGGAGATGAAATTAGTGGGAACCAATGTACCGTTTGTCACGGCACCGGTGATGCGGGCGGCTTGCTGCGGAAAGTCGGCTATGATCGTCACAATGAAGAAACAGGTGGTAGAAAACGCCGCCATGATTGGTTCACTGGCTGCATTTGGAATCGCGGCTTCATCGAGCGGGTTCTCGTGCCGCAGGTGAGGGATTTGGTGGAAGAAGGCTATTTACCAAACACCAAGTGTGAGATGTGTAATGGTACAACTCGTGTGACTCAATCCGGCCCTTATCGTGTTTTTGGTCCGGGTAGCTGGACGTGTAGCGCGTGTAATGGAACAGGGAAGAAACAGGGACTCGTCCCCACCGACTTCGCCCGTTCGCTGCTCGACACGCAGCACTCACCAGAGCGAGCGTTGATCTCACAGCTTATTCCACTTGACCGACAGCCATACAAACCCGCTGGCTTAGGTGATCTGTGGTATTGGCGACGAGACTGCCCCAACTTCCCGGAGCCGTCAGACTCTACGATACCTAGCCCAGTGTTCGACCACCTGCCCGGTGTGACTGATACCGTCATCGCCACACACCAGCCATCCCGCGAACAAGTCGTTTCCGCACTCGGCCGAGCATTCGCTACCTTCACTCGCTTGCATCTTACAGCACTCGCACCTCTATGACTAACGACGCTCTCGCTCTGTTGCGTGCGATCATCCTCAACCCCGATGAGGATACACCGCGACTGGCATTCGCAGATGAAATTCAATTCACCGAACCACGGCGTGCTGAGTATATTCGTGATTTGATTTGGTTGTACACCATCGGTTCGACGGCGCGCGTTCTGACACTGCCGTCGGATTATCTCCCGCAGTATTCCACGTTGGGTATTCAAATCGACGCCTTTTCAACACGCTACCGGGTGCGAGCTACAGCGACCGGTTCTGTCACTTCAATCTAGCTATCCCGCTACGCCTGATGCCCACGTAATGCGATCATGGGGAAGTCCATTCTGAAACGACGGCGGAAGCCTTCCGAGAATGCGTTTGCGGCCGGCACGCTCCAGTTAGCCGATTTGCTCCGGCGCGACCCACAAGGGCAGCAGACCGACAACCGGATGGAGCAGAGTTCCCATTATAAGGGAATTTTGTATATTGCTATCCGTTCGATCATGGATTGCGTGTACTCGGCGACGGTGCAGATCAACAAGAAACATCGTCGCTACGCTCGTGTCTCGCTGCGTCGTCTGGAGAAGTCGCTTGACCGTCTCCGCGCGAGTGATCCCCGCTCTATTGCTCTCATCGAGAAGGCGCTTCCGACGCCACACGCGAACACGGAGGACGAGCAGTTCCGGCCGTTCGATGATCCCGACCATTCGCTCTGTAAGCTCATCGACCAACCGAACCGTACCGAGACGTTCAACGAACTCCTCGCGCAGCTTGTCCTTCAGTACAACCTCACCGGCTCTGCTCTTCTGTGGGCGAATCCGAATCATCTCGGTGTGCCGGGCGAACTCTACGTGCTCCCGACCGCACTTTGTTGGCCGCAACCACCCACGGTGGATTACCCGGAGGGCTGGTGGCGTGTCACGCAATACTATCCTTCCGGTGGTTATGGCTTGCTGCCGTCCGCCATTGCCGGCGGTGGCGCTCCAGTCGATGCCCGCGACATTTTCGTATTCAAGAATCCGCACCCGCTCTGGCGGTGGGATGCTTACTCACCGCTGACCGCTTGCGCGACTCAACTGGATGTGCTGGAATCTATCGATATCTCGCGGTGGGCCGCGATGGATCGCGGTATTACTCCGGATATGGTGCTGCTCGCGCCCGGCGTGCAACAGGCTCAACTCGATGCGTATCTCGAACGTTTGAAACAGACCAATATCGGTAAATTCCGGCATCGCGGAATCATGGCGATTGGTGGCGATCAGTACGACTCCAAATATGACATTAAATTTCCTAGCCAAACGGCGAAGGACATGGACTACGGCAGCGGTTGGGATCAGATGGTAGCGTTTGCGCTTGCGGCGTTCGGCGTTCCCAAATCGGTTGCCTCACTCGCGAACACTGGCTCTTACGCCGAACTCTACGCGGCCCTCAAGCAGTTCCACACGCTCACCATGCGTCCGCTCGCGGCTCGTATGGGTGCGTGGCTGACCCGCAAGCTGGCTCGCATTTGGGGACGCGATTTTGCCATTGAACTCGACCTGCCGACCATCGACGACCAGCAACTCCAAGAGCAGCAACTCAGTACCGACCTCGCACACGACGGTCTGACCTACAACGAATATCGCGCCACTCGTGGCCGTAAGCCGGTACCGGGCGGTGATGTGATCGTGTCGGTTTACGTCCAGGCACAGCAAGCCAAAGCCCAACAACAGCAACAGGCGACCGCTCCTCAGCCGCCAGCCGCCGAACCTTCTTCTCCTAACGGCCCTCCGGCTTCGCCCACCGGCGGCGGAGAGGAAGCGGCGCCGCAACAGCCCGCGCCGCAATCCGAACAGCAATCCGCTCCCGCTCCGCAGGGTGGTGATGAACTGGCGAACTTCCTCGGCCATCCGCAACCCGGTTCCGACGAGGGACACATCCAGAACTCGGTCGCCGATGCCGCGCTCCAGTCGCTCGGCGTGCCGCAATCCTCTTCTCCTAACGGAACTCAGGAGAAGGGCTACACGCCCGCTTACCTTAAAGCGAGTGGCTATCCCGGCACCAAAAAACCGCCGTTCCCGCGCACGGCAAAGCCAGTCACGCAGAAAGTAGCTGCGCCGGCTGGTGAAAACACCCGCTCGCCCGCTGCATCCGACTCGCTGCCGAAGTCGCAGGAAACCAATCGCGATCCGGGCGAACTTTACCCGGCTTCGACGACTGGCGCACCGCGTCAACAGACCGCTGCTGATACCAGTGCGCCCGCACCGCAACCTAAGCCGGCACCGAATCCCTTCAATCCGCCCGCTGGTCCGCCAAAGCCCAAAGCCCCGCCGGGCAGTGGTCAGGCAACCAGTGTGACCGCAGGTGAAAAGCAAACAATCCAGAACAGTGTCGAACCGCCGACATCGCCACCGGTACCGCCGCCTACCAAGCCCGGCACGGTCGCATCCACATCTCCCACGGATGCGACACCGAATAACCCGAATCGCGTGGCGATCAATCGGCAAACCGGCCGGCCGATTGCGAATCGTCCGACTCCGCCGACGCCCGCCACTCCCGCAGAAAGTACAACTAACACCCGTACTCCGTTAGGAGAAAAAGAACTTCCCGGCGCTACGTCCGACGAGCACCTTGCGGCCGACGATCTGCCGACCGCTCGCGGTGTTGCCATGCCAACGCGCGAAAGCGATCTGGCCCAATCGCAAGCTCGCGCGAAAGCCGTCATCAAAGACCCGGCGAAGTGGTTCTACACGCTACCGCGCGGCCGTTTGAACGAAGTGCGCGATGTAATGAGTCGGGCAATGCGGGGCGAGGATGTGCAGGCGCCCGCGTGGATGCACCCGGATGAAGCCTATGTGATGAAGTGGCTTACAGAGAAAGAGGCCCGCAACCAAAACATTCATCCGTCCAAGCTCGGCGAGATTACATCAAGCCCTGTGCCGCAGCAAGCAACGCCTGCCCAACCGCAACAAGCGACCGGCCAGCAACCCACGCCACAGCAACCTGTACCACAACAACCACAACTGCCGCCAAACTTCGATTACGACGCGGCTGCGGAAGCAATTCGGGGCGGTCACAATGTGGTGTACCGCTACACGACCTCGTTCCCGAATCCTGGGACGCGACACGAGATTCGCACCGGTGCGGACCTCAAGCAATACCTCGATTCGGGCGGTACACTCAGTGACGAAGACGCGATGCGTGCGGGCGTGGCAAAGCCATCGGCCACACCAGCAGATGCCGTTCCTACGGTGCAACCCATCGCGAGCAAGGAGGAGATTGCGACTCTCGCGAATGCAGGGCAATTGCCGCCCGCTGAACACTTCGCTGAAGCTGCGAAATCAGTCCCCGTTCAGACGCCGGAACACGCTCAGGTGCTTCGCAACGTCGCATCGTGGGTTGGCAACTACGCGGAGAAACACGCGGACGCCGTTGCACAGCATTTCAAGATTGACCCTCAACAGGCGTTCCGTCTGCTCGTTCACGCGATGACCGCTATCGCTCACCACGCGGCGAATAATCTCGCTACCACCGGCAATCCAGAATCCGCCAATATCAACGCGACGCTGACACACACACCCACGGGCCGCACCGCGAACATCAAGTTCCATCCGCGCACTATTGCAGCTCGCCAAGCGATCAACGACATTGTTGATCATCTGCGCGGTGGCAATGAACTGACCGAACAGCAAGCGGCGGAAGCGACAGAACATCTCAATCATTTGCCGCAGGACGAAGTGGAACAACTGGCGAACTCGCTCGAACGCTCCCGCACTGTGGGACAGCATCGAGCGATGTCGCGAGCAGCCAAGTGGGCGGAAACCGCCGCTGCTGAGCAACCCGCTGAAGAAGGAACGTTAGGGAAAGAATCTCCCGCTGCCGCACCCTCCGACGAGCAGATTGCTAATCAGGCTCTCGCTCAACCTTCTTCTCCTAACGCACCTTCGGACGAGGAGATTGCGAACTCTGCGCTGCGCCAACGTCCTGTCTCTGCACCAATTGCCGCCGGCTTCCAAGACATCAATGCCGCACCGCGCGGTCCGACCAACGAAGAACTGGCAGCGAGCGAACCGGGCGCGCACCTGCATCCCAATGTTCAGGTCCGTCGTATCAACGGCAAAGATTGGGTCGTTAAGGGTCGCAATGGGAAATCGCGTGCCGTTCAGAACGAAGTCGCGACTTCAACACTTGCTCGCAGCATCGGTCTCGACGTGCCGCAAGTTCATGCAGTCAAATTGCACGGACAGGACGCGGCGGCGGTCGAGCATGTTCCGGGTCGCGCTCTCTCGCGCATGACGCCGGATGAACGCCGCGCAGCAATCGCTTCAGTGCCGCGCGAGGAACTCGACAAGCACGCTCTCTTCGATTACCTGATCGGGTCGTCTGATCCCAACAACGGGAACTACCTCATCTCCTCAGACGGCAAGCTCGTCGCCATCGACAAGGAGGCGTCGCTTCGCAACGGAGATGTGGGCGACCGCGCTCACTTTAACATTCCGTTCTTCCTCGAAGATGCTCAACCGCCAAACACGCCAGCCGGTCAGTATCAATTCAGCCCGGAATCGCTCGCCCACATGGCGGAAGCCGGGCGTGAAATGGCCGATACGCTGACTCAGATGAATCGCCCGGCGGATGCACGCGGTGTGCTGCGTCGGGCACAAGTGCTCGCCAATCTCGCTCGCGCTGGTAAGCCCGTTACAGCAACGCAACTCGATCATGCTGGTGCAGCATTCGATAAGACCTCACCACCGCCGAACTTCTTGCGTCGCGTCGCATCCTCCGTGCGAAACTTCCTCAACCCATCCGTTGCGCCGGCAACTTTTTCTCCTAACGAACATCACCGCTCACCCATCGGCCCGGTGTTCACACGCAACCCGGATACCGGACTCATCGACAGCGCCCGCGTCGGAGTGCCTGCGATGTCCGTGCCCGAAAAAGCGAGCGAGATTCCGCGCCTGCCGAACCTTTCGAAGAAGCAAAAGAAAGTTGAAACGCGATTTGCGGACGCCTACGAAGCGAACCCAGACGGCATGGCGGACAAGTATCTCAAGGCGCTCGCGGAACGCAAAGTCGGTGTCGAACCGAATGTCTTTGCAACCGACGATGTGAAGATGCTCAATCGAGACTGGAATCCCGGCAAAGTCAAGGCCGGTGAACCGCTCGACAAAGACACTTCGAAAGCAATGGCGAAGTACAACACCGCTGTTCACGGCACTGCGAACGCTATTGCCAAGCGGGCATTCCTCAAATACCTCGATAGAACGGTTCAGCACTTACCACCAGATAAAAGAACGGTCTTAATAACAAACGGAGGTTGTGCAGGCGGCAAAGGTAGTTCTCTCGCTCGTGCGAATGATCAATCGTCGCCTTACCACGGTAAGATTCCAGTGGCTTCTCAAGTCGGCGCCGTCTGGGATGCGGCCGGCGAGCAAAACGCTACGGAGAATGAGTGGATCTGGCGAGAGTGCAAGAAACGCGGCATTACGCCGGTCTTTGCTTATGTGTGGGCTGATCCCAAAGACACCTGGGAAGCAAAAGATCGCGGGGTCGTGCGTCGTGCCATGCGAAAGGGTAGAATGGTGGATGCCCGTCTGTTTGCGGACTCCTACGCGGAGGGTGCGAAGAATATGCACGCCTTCTGGGAGAAGCACAAGGACGACGGCACCAAGTTTGTCTTTCTCGATAACCGAAAGAAGGGCGACCCGAAGGTTCTCCCGACTTTCCCAAAGGAAACGCTTCAGTGGAACGCCGAGCAGATTTATCACATGGCCGTCGAGAGTCTGAAGAAGCACGCCAAGAAGGGCACACTCCCGAAAGCGCTGCTGAAGGGCGGTCTGGCCGGAACGAAGATTTGGGGCAAGCCGCGTCCGACGAGTTAACACAAGCTCTCCTCGCAGGACTCGCATCAAACGATGACGACACGGATGACGAGCGACAACAGAATCAGATGGCGCATCTCCAGCCGGAAGACTTCTTCGATCTTCCGCCGTTAGGAGAAGAACCCGGCGACGCCGAAGATGCCGATTGGGAGCGCGAATAATGCTCCGTCGCTTTCTCTCGCGACTTACGGCAACCTTTCTCGGCCTTAAGTGCGACCGCTGCGGGCGACGCGGTGCCTCGCTCACCATTGACGCGGTACGCACTGCTCGCCATGACGACGGACGCACTTGTACCAGCACCTATCAAGTGCGTCGTTGTGCGGCGCTCTGCCCGGCATGTCGGAGGTTCGCATGAAACGCTTGCATATCGGCTTCGACGGTGAACCGCATGGTTCCATCGCACTCATCGACGGCAAGCTGCACCTCGACGGGCCAAATCAAGACGCGCTCACACATCACATTGAGGCTGCTGGCCGGTGTATCGCTCGCAAGCATGGATTTGCCGCCTTGACGCCTGCGGCGATCCTGAAGCACCTCGCGGATACTCTGCAAGGACGAACTCATGCACACTGGCAAGACGATGAAGCCGCTGCCGCTCGATCTCAAGCCGGCTGACATTCTGCGGGCGGTCATTCACTTGCGGGCGCAGGGCAAGCACCGCGAGGCGGACTTGCTCGCCTCGCACCTGCCGCCCGCACACCCGCCGCTACCGCATCTCGGCGAGCCGCCGGCTTTTTCTCCTAACGAAGAACCGGATTCCGCACCGCGTATCTCCGGTGCACTCCAGGCATCCGGCCCTCCGTCGCCGTCCAATCCCCACGGCGCCGGCTCGCTCCCTGCTCACACCAAAGCCTACGAGATTTTCGGCAATCCTCAGCCCGCGCCGCACAGCTACGGCTGTGTGTATCTTCGCATTCCCTCGCCCGTCTCCGACCGTGTACTCCGCATCGGACAGTCGATCCCCGATACCGAACTCGCAGCCGATGGCCGCGAGCAAGAAATCCACGTCACCGCTCTCCACGGTCTGACCAATCCTGATCCGGAGCCAATCTTCAACATCCTGTCGCACTTCCGGCCGATCCGTCTACGCTTGACCTCGGTCAGCGTGTTCGCTGGCGAAGAATATGATGTCTTAAAAATCGACGTGGAATCGGATCAACTCACGCAACTCCACGAAACGCTGCGCGACTTGCCGCACTACGCCAAGTTTCGCGATTTTCGACCACACTGTACAATTGCCTATTTGCGTCCTGGTCTTGGCTCGCTGTGGGCGGCACAGTTCACGCCATTTGATGCCGACTGTGTATGCGAGACGGTTGTGTTCTCGGACGCCAGCGGTACACGCTATCTCTACCCGCTCGGCCGCACAATCACCATCACCAAAGCGATGTCCTCTCTCAACGCGACCACGGGCGGTTCGCTCGTCGCTCCTCCCGCGCAGGGCAAGCCCGTTCGTCTCAAGCGGCGGAAGCGGACTTTAGTTGCGGTGCAAAAGGCGCTCGCCAGCATTGGCGCCGTGAATTCTTTTTCTCTAACGTCCGTACCGGAGTTGGTGGAGGAAGCGACCGCCGCTCCCGCCTTTCCCGACATAGCCGATCCGGTGGAGTCATTCTTCGGTTCTCCTATCTTCAAAGCGTTCGACGAGTCGCGTGTCTCGCGCGAAAAAACCAAGCATGACGGCAAGCGTCCCGGTGAATTTGCACCGAAGAATACCGGCGGTACTAAGACGGAAGAGGGCAAGAGCAATCGCGTCAAGAAGAAAGGCGAGGAGGACGAAACACCAGAGTGGGACGGCACAATCGAACAACGCGAAGTGAAGCGAGATCGCGGCGGCTGGCACGAGGATAATGTTGCATCGTGGGATTTCTATGATGATGGCGGACTTTTCCCGCAGACAATCGCGCTGGAATCTGGTGAGTATACGCCGCCGGGTGCCGATGAGTCGATTCCAGTGTACCGCTGGGTGAGTTATCAAGATGGGGATGGTTTTCAGAGCGACTACGGGCAATGGACAGCGGATGAATCCGTAGCGCGCAGTGGTGGCAAGCATTTCGCACGGATAAGTGATCAAGAAGCACCCGACCCGGAAGATTCTGACATCCGCAACGTCTCGCATCAGCAGTGGCTAGACCGCGATGTGATTGCTCATTACGACAACGAGCGTGGCGCTACTCGGCAAGTGCGACTCGAAGAAGGCACATTCGAGTTTGCGGGTGATACTCACAATTGTTACCGCTGGACAACGCGAGATGACGAAGATGGCGAATGGACGCTCAGTCGCCGACAAGCGATTCGTGATGGTAAAGAGTACGCGGGAGACATGCACCACGAATCCGAGGAGAAGGACGCTGACGAAGTATGGCAGGAGATGTTCGGCGAGGATGGTCCTTCGCCGCTTGAAATCTGCGGCGCTCTCGATGGAAGCGAATACACATCCAAAGTTGACGACAACGGCAACCTAGAAGTGACGATCACGCATCCGAAGATCGAGGATTGCATCCGCACTTTCTACCGCACAGACGACGGGCGGGTTTATGTCCACAACGATCTGTTCATCGTCAAGGACAAGTACCAGAAAGAGGGTATCGGTGCGACGGTTTTCGCTGCGCAAGCAACCGCGTGCGCCAAGGCGGGCGTTGCGTGGATCGAATGCCACGCAGCGGGACCGCCCGCTAACCCAACGATGAACGGCTACTACACATGGCCGCGATTCGGTTACGATATGTCGCTATCAGAATACAAACCGGAAACGCAGGCGAAATTCAAGAAACTGTTTCCAGACGCCAAGAGTGTACTCGACATCATGGCGACGCCATCGGTTGAACTTTCGCCGGACGATTTCGCGGAAACCAAAGCGAAGCTCGACGCCCTGGATCGCAAGTTGAAAAAAGAACCACAAGAACGGACCACAATTTCGGGAGGTGACTGGTGGAAGGTCAACGGGACGCAAATGCTCAACGCCAAGTTCGATCTGTCGCCGGGAAGCCGGTCGCTGGCGATCCTGAGCGATTACCAAAAGGAACTGCGGGCCAAAAAGGAAAAGGCCATGAAGAAATCGACTTGACTGCTGAACAAGACGATGCTCTCGACGCCGTGTGGGCGAAGCTACGCGACCACGACGCCGAGTGACCTTCCCCTCTACCGCAAGTGTCACTTCTGGCGTACAATGCTAGTGCCCACCCACTGCGCCCTGTTCGGGAGCCGTCTCACCGTGGCTAATGGCGTTCGTAACTCCGTCCCACGCGACCTTGTTCCGGGTTTTGCGGCGACGATCAAGAAAGCGCGCGAGGAACGCGAATGGAGTCAGCGTGATCTGGCCGACAAAGCGAACGTGTCGCTGATGTCCGTGTGGGGCATCGAAGCGGAAGTTCGCTCGCCGTCGCTGCGAGTGGCGGCGAAGATCGCGGAAGCACTCAAGCTCAAAATTTCACTTCTGGATGTGGCGAAATGCTTGCGGGAACCACTGCCCGCACCGCAGCAGCGCGTCGTCAAATCTCGAAAGTCCTGAACGTTAGGAATGAAAAGTTCACCGCAGCAGGCTCACTGCGGAAACTCTGTTGACAGAGTGTACCGAGTGGCGTACTATTCCGAGCGAGACTTTATTTCCCCTAACGAGAGATATCGCCTTGAATCTCTACCCACACGACACGCCCACCGTGTTTTACGACCTCACTCCCGATACCGCGCCTGCTGCCATTTGGCAGGCGCAAGTGGACGCCGTGCGTGAGGCTCACTCCCTGCTCGGCACGCTCGATATCGCGACTCTCTCGCGGCGCTGCGATCTTCCGCACTGGAACATCACTCGCGCCCTGGCCGAACTCAAACTAATCAAATCCAAGTCGCTCCCAACGCAAACAACGCTGATGCGGAAAGGCCGCAAGCGTTCCGAGCGCGTGCTGGCGTACCTCACGAAACTCAACCGGCTGGCGACTGTGCAGCAGATCGCGAAGGCGCTCAACATGAGTCGCCCACACGTGCGGCAATGCCTGATCTACGACGGTGCGCCATTCCAGCCGCACCGCTTACCCAAGAAAAACGGCAGGACTCGCGTGGGATGGCAGTTGCGCGGTTGGTCGCCGAAGTCAGCGGGCAAACTTCAGGCAGCGGCAGCGAGTTGAACTTTCTTTTCCTAACGGAAGCGAGAGCGGCCCATGTTCATGATTCCGGTCGAATCCATTGGACACACGCGAGATTTACTCGTGGTGATCCTCGACGACACGAGTCTTGCCCGGATGGCGAAGGCCGATCCGGCGGAAATCATTCTTCAAGAGTGCGGTAAAACGCTCGTCAATCCGCGCATCTTGCTCTGTCACGAAAATCCCTCGCATGAACTGCGGGCGATTCTTTCGACTCGCGATCCGAAAATCATCGAGGAGCATTTGCGGCGTGGTTTTGAGTTTCGCCCGGATTTGGGCGACCACGACAACGGCCCGCAAATGTTCGACTCTAGCGGAGCTAAATAATGCGATGGCTTCAGATGTTTCTGTTCGTTTTGATGTTGCCGTTTTATCCGGTCTTCTATCTCATGTGTCGGATGAGCGCGAAACCATGCCCGAAATGCGGCGAGGACTGGTACACCGAACTCATCGGCGAGTGGGATGGCGAAGACTGGAAGTGCCACCGATGCAGAAATGTTTGGACTGAACCGTACTGCAAGTAGCTTTCCATCCCCTAACGGAGATGTGGTCATCCCTGTGCAACGGGCTTGTAGTTGCAACTTCACGCCGGATGCGGCCGTGAAGTCGCTGTTCAGCGTTATCATCCCTGTGCAGCGGGTTTGTAGTTGCAATGCAAGAAGACGGCGCATGATGGCAAATAGGCCGGTGATTGTTAACCCTGTGCAGCGGGTTAGTAGCTGTAACATGTGGCGAACGAGACGGCATCCGTTAGCCTTGTGCAACAGGTTCTTAGTTGCAACGCGACGGCTTCCTTTGCAGCGTAGAGTCGTTATCCCTGTGCGACGGGTTTGTAGTTGCCACCTGCACGCGAAAGTGGAGTAGCACTTGCGATCTTGTCGTGTTGTCACCCCTGTGCAGCGGGTTTGTAGCTGCAACGTATAAGGTGTCCCGCGTTACGTTCTCCGTAGTGGTCTGTTGTTGTCCCTGTGCAGCGGGTTTGTAGTTGCAACCGTCACAGAGCCAACATTGATCGCCCTCGCTAATGGTTATCAACCCTATGCAGCGGGTTAGTAGCTGCAACGTACCGCAAATCTCACAAGAGGTAATCTCTCATGGCATTTGGTCACGCTTCACTTCCGACTCGCAAATACTCCTACGGTGTCTGCGAGTTCATTCCGCGCAAGTACATTGCTCCTGCGCCCGATTCCACTCCTGCCGTTCCTGCTGCATCCCCTTCACGCGTTCCACGCCAGCGGTTCGAGGGGCACGATCTTGCCATTGAGCAAATGCGTCTTGCGCATGTCTTCCAGAACAAGCTTGTCAAGCTAGAGCGTACGCGGCGGCACTTGATCGAGCAGGCGATTCTCGCTCACGATTCTGCTTACGTGCAAGCTCTCGCGGATGCCGAGCACGAGCAAGCGGTTCTTAATCTCTTGCGCCACCAATTGCGTCGAGCGAACATCCACAACCGAGCGATTGTTTCGGAAGAATCGCTTGCCATTCGCGCTCGCAATCAGGAGCCGGTCGCGAAAGCGGCGTGGGATACTTGCTATCAAGCTCGCCGTGTCGCGTTCACGAATGCTGCTGTTAAATCGGCAATCGCTACCATTGACTCGCAAAGCGAAGCTGACAAAGCGGCGGCTCGCACTGAGGCAGTGCAGCACGGGCTGGCGTGGCCGACTTCGTTGCAGGTGATGGGACGTGTCAAGAAGACGGGCGAGATGCCGCAGTTTCGTAATCTTCCGGATGACGAGCCTATCGAACTGAATCTTGAAAACACAATTTCAGTTCAGTTTCAGCGGAAGCCGGATAAGTTGTCACCCAAACAGCCGGTCCTCGACTCGAAAGGCAATCCGCGCATTCACCCGCGCAGCAAGCGGCCCATGATGGCACATGCGAGCGGATCTTCGCTCGATACGGCCAATATCTTCCAGCCAAATACGATGTGCTGGATTGAACGCACGGCTGACCGCAAGTTGGTCTACGTTCACTTCCGAGTCGGTTCTACCGACAAGGGTAAACCCGTTTGGGCCAAGCTGCCCACCGTGTTGCACCGACCGCTCGCAGAAGGGCAAGTAAAGTGGGTGCATCTCTCGCGGCGCCGGATCGGTTCGCGGTTCAAGTGGGATGTGATGTTTGACATTGCTCGGACGGAAGAATGGGATACGCACCCGGCCGGTGAAGAGCGAGCCAAGTCTGGCGTCGTGGCGGTCGCGCTCGGCTGGCGTGTGATCGACGGATTAGTTCGTGCCGGTGAATGGGTCGGTGATGACGGTGTGCAGGGCGCTATTCGTATTGCTGACGATCTAGTATCGCAGTGGCGATATCTCGAATCGCTGCAATCCATTCGCGACCGTGAATTCGAGCGTTGGAAGGCGGGCGTCCTCAACTTCGTGCAATCCCAAGTGTCTCTCTCGCCGGAGTGGCAGGCTCGCACGGCTAATCTTGCACGCTGGCGTTCACCGCGCCGACTGGTGGCTCTCGTGTTGTGGTGGCGGTCGAATCGAATCGACGGCGACAAGGATGCGTTTTTGGCTGCGGAAGGTGAATTGATCTGTCGCCCTGGTCAGCGGAACTTTTACAGTGGCGGTCGCAAGCAAGACAAACATCTGGCAGACGAGCAAGCTCACTTGCGTTCCCGGCTGATTTCCTACCGCAAGCACCTGTATCAACAACTGGCGATTGACTTGTCGTACCAGTACAAGCAAGTGATTATCGAAGAAATCGACTGGCACAAGATCGCCGAGAACCCGGAAGTGGAAGACGCGGACGAGAAGGTGAACAAAACTTATCGGGCCATCTCAGCGTGCGCGTCGCTGCGGAATTGTTTGACGCAGTACATGGAAGAAGTACAAGTTTCAGCGGTGCACATTATCGACACGTGCCACCGCTGCGGTATTCGGGTAAAACATCCGAACGCGGGTCGGTGGATTCGGTGCGAGCGGTGTCGTGGTGGATCAGTGGACCGTGCAGAAAATGCCGCCCGCAACATGCTTTTGCGGGCTAATGCGATTGTTTCGACAATTTGAACCGCTCGCGTATTGTAAAGCTTTGTGGATAAGTAGTTTAAAACTACTCGATATGATCTTTGATAATCAGGTGATTCAAGCATTACGCGACCGCTCGCGGTATGTGAATGAAATGCTTGTAGTGTTGTTGTTTATGTTGAAAGATGTCATCGTCCTTGTGCAACGGGTTTGTAGTTGCAACCCACACGGCCCGAGGAAGGCTCACGGCACCGCCGGACGTCGGCACCGATGTCATCGTCCTTGTGCAACGGGTTTGTAGTTGCAACGCGCCTAAAGCGCGCACATCCGCTACAGACGTGCGCTGGCTGTCATCGTCCTTGTGCAACGGGTTTGTAGTTGCAACGGGTGCGGGAGCGCCGGTACGCCCGTATCGAGCGGCGTCATCGTCCTTGTGCAACGGGTTTGTAGTTGCAACCCGGCCGTATGTGGGCGTGGGCGCAGCCCGACAGCAACGTCATCGTCCTTGTGCAACGGGTTTGTAGTTGCAACTTGCTTTCCTCGATCTCGCCTTCCGACGCAACTGCTTCGTCATCGTCCTTGTGCAACGGGTTTGTAGTTGCAACTCTCCCCTCAGAAATGTCCGCCGCGGACGAAAAGCCGTCATCGTCCTTGTGCAACGGGTTTGTAGTTGCAACTCTTCGAGGAAGAACGGAATGTTAAAGTGAGCGCGGTGTCATCGTCCTTGTGCAACGGGTTTGTAGTTGCAACGACGGCTGCTGACTGAGCACGGTGCCGGTCGCTGCGCCGTCATCGTCCTTGTGCAACGGGTTTGTAGTTGCAACCACATCATCGACGGCAAGCCGCAGTTCTCGCGGCTAGTGTCATCGTCCTTGTGCAACGGGTTTGTAGTTGCAACCCATCTCAGTGAGGATGTCGCCGAGCAAGAGCGATCGTCGTCGTCCTTGTGCAACGGGTTTGTAGTTGCAACAACACCTTGTTTTCGCTGATGCCGAGTATTTTTGCGGTCATCGTCCTTGTGCAACGGGTTTGTAGTTGCAACCACGCCATCGACCACAAATCGGACATGTTCCGTTATGGTCGTCGTCCTTGTGCAACGGGTTTGTAGTTGCAACGCGAATCATGTCGTACACACCGCGCCCGACGCCCGTGGTCATCGTCCTTGTGCAACGGGTTTGTAGTTGCAACTTGTCTGAAGTCGTGGAGTGGGTTTCCGCCTGCGAGTCATCACCCGTGCAACGGGCTTGTGGTTGCAATGCGGTCGTCCTGTACAACTGATACCGCTACGCCTTAAACTGCCACACTCCCAAGTTGAATCACTCTCTGCGGAGCGGGACGGTGCGCACTCCTGACGATCTGATTCATACAGCCGTTCGCACGGCACATGCTGCCGGACGCGAGCAAGCTCTCGTTACTATTTGTGCCTCGCTCGGTCGCGAACTCGCGTCCCGTCTCTTGCCGTCCTTTACCAAAGCTGTCGATACCGCTCCAGTAATACACGACCCGGACCTTGCGGCCGATCCACACGAAGCGTTGCTTCTCGCACAACTCGACCACCTGATTCACTGTCTCGAATCACACACCAATCCCGATCACGGCTGGCGTGCTCTTCACGCTCTCTGGTATGAACCGGATGCCCTTGCGTCCGTTCTCGCGCCGCACTTTCACAACGACACACACGCACAGAAGGCAGTGGCTTACGCTCTCTTTCTGAAAGCCGCCGAGCGTTCGCCCAAAGGAGGTATCAGTCTCAAGGGCACGTTCTACCCTGGCGGTCAGTGGATCCCTTCCTCGGTGATCGCTACAGCATCACCTGAAGAGAAAACCGAACTCTCGGAACGCTCTTCTGGTGCACGTCCGAATCCACTCAATGCCCGCGAACGCGTTTCCCAAGCGGCTCGCAATCGTCGTGGCACACGCGATGAGGTACGCAAGCGAATTGCCGATATCGGATGGGATATTCTCCGCAAGCCCAATGATCGCACACCAGACAAGTACCGCGACCTTGCGGAAGCTATCCGGCAGGGCGTCAAAGATGGGCATGTTTCACTCCGCGAATTGCGAGAGACGCGACTCAAGCTCGGCGCCTCGTTCGCGGGCGCCCGTCGCAAGGATCTAATGGTAGCCGCTCTGCTCCACTATGCCGAGCAAGCGGGCCGCGAACTTTCTTCTCCTAACGCGCCGGCCGAAACGCACGAGCAAACCCGCGATGAATTTCGTCAACACTTTGCGGGCTTCGTCCCCGATGCGCACAAGGGCGATGAAAAGCTCGCGGCGGTAGTTGGTGCGCAAGCTGACCGCATCCACAAACAGCACGTGGAACGCGCACTCAAAGAGGGACGTGATGTATCCTGGCGGGTGCTCGATGCCTACCCGGACCTCAAGGCGAAGTATAAGACTGGCGAGGAGGAGTCGGCACAGACGCTGAGCGAACAGCAATCATCAGAATCCCCGTCTGAGCAACCTTCTGTGGCTGACATCACTGCAAATCCGGGCGCTGCGTTAGGGAAAGAAACTCCCGCTACGGCTGCGCCTGCCACTTTTTCTCCTAACGTCTCGGCTTCACCGCTCCACGTGCTCGCACAGCATGCTCACGATCCCGCGAAGCTCCAGGCTGAAGCCAAGAAACTTGAGGAACTTGCCAATCGCACGTCTGCACAAGGCGGTTCACTTGCGTTCCACGATGCGATGACGGCCGCTCTGCGTGGCGAGCACGGCCCTGAAGTGCGCGACGCGGTTTCGCGAGCACTCGATGACTGGCATTCGCACGGCGGTAGCACTGCAAAGCGCTACGCTCGCGTTGCGGAGGAAATGGCGAAACTGAGTAAAGCTATCCAGCCGCAAGCGGAATCGTTAGGAGAAGAAAGCTCATCCCCCGCTCAACCCGCCCGCTTTACTGGCAATGTGACGGTATCCAAGTTTGATCCTGGCGCGACAGAGCGATTGCCGGGCGTGCTCTCACGAGTATTCGGCACCGGTGCTACACCGGCTCATGTGGCCGATGCGCTCGGTGCGGAAGACGGTGCGCAAGTCAGAATCGGGCAGGCTCGCACTCTGGAAGATGGTAACGACTATATCGGCGCGACGATCAAAACGCCGGAAGGGATTTCAGCCTCTCGCAGTCTTAACTACGATCCCAAAACGGGTCGCAAGTGGATTGTCAATGATACCATTCATGCCGATTCGCCGGGACAAGGCTACGGAACCGCTCTGTTTGCACGCCAAGCACAGCAAGCCGCTGCGCTGGGAATAAACAGCATTGAAGCCGGGGCGGATCGCGGCGCGAAGAACGGCTACTACACACTGCCGCGATGGGGTTTCGATGGGTCGATTCCTGCCGTTCAACGTGCCAAGTTGCCGCCCGAACTTGCACATGCGAAGACGCTACTGGATTTAATGGAAACGCCAGCGGGGCGAGCATGGTGGAAACAACATGGCGTACCGGTGGATACGCAGTTTGACCTCACACCGGGATCGAGAAGTCAGCAGGCTCTTGCAAAGTATCTGGCTGAAAAGTCAGCGAGTCGCTCTACCGAAATCACTCCACAAGAACCGCTACCATCGCACGAAGAACTCACTCGCCGCATTTCCGAGCGTCGCAAGCAGCGCGATGCTGCTGGTCGCGTGAGTGAGCACGCTCCGCCATCCGAGGAAGAATTTGCTGCCGCGAGCAAGCCAGCACAAGCTACACCGCCCGTAGATTTGCAAGCTACGCCAGAGGTAGCTAAACTGCCTTCGGTGGCCGATGTGGTCGCGGCGCCCGGTGAGCATACCGCTACGCCAACCGGCCAGAAATTTTCTTCTCCTAACGAACCCCCGGCGCCGGCTCACAAGGAACCATCACAATCCGACGAGCAGCACGACTACGCGACCCAATCCGCTCGCTCCATTGTCACTACACCAGACGAATCCGAGCGTGACAAACAGCGTGCTACTCGCGCCGCCCTGCCGGAAGTGCCGCACGCAGATGTCATTCATTCGCATGCGGAATCGGTCGAACGCGAAGCTCGCAAATCCTCTGTGCCGTGGGATGTGTCCGGTGCCGACCGGATTAGTTTGCTCAATGATATTGCTCGCTCTGGTAACTTCAGCAATGCAGGTAATATTGCCGAAGCCATCCGAAACTACGCCAATCGACCGGGGCACTTGGAACGCAAGGTCGGGCAAACGGTGGAGTCACTGGCCAAGCACATCATTAGTCGCATGACGCCTGCTCAGAAAGCGAACCTCGCGAACGAGTACCGCGTGCAGAATAAGCACAATCCCGACACGGCGCCGGTGATGCGAGAACTGCTCGCTCAACATGAGCCGGCAGAACACGCACGCGCTCGCGAAGAAGCGGTGCGGCGACTGGCGAATATGAATCTGACAGACGAGCAGCGGAAGCAATTCGCGGAGCGAATCCGAGGCGTGAAGGGCGATAACGAAGAGGCGGTCGTTGATGCGACCTATGGTGTGCTAGGCGAGGCTCAGAAAAGTGCGCGGGCATGACTTCGAGCCGCTGAACGAGGATCATTCCTGGCGCGGCGGCAAGAAGCATCCGAAGAATGTGCAAGAAGAGTTGTTCTAGCGAGCGGAGTTAGTACGACTCTGCAAGCCATGCTCCTGCGCTCTTATCCCATCGCCAGTACATCCGCCGGTTGCCGCAATCACAGCGTCGCGAGCGACCGTCCCACGACTTGCACTCGTGGCAGTCGCCGCGAACGCCATCCTCAACTTGCTGACGCAAGCTCGGCATCGCGGAGAGCGTCGTGATAGTCATCGTCGTTTATCGTTCCCTCACTCGTTGAACACGGGTGTCTCGCGCCAGTGAGTCGGCAAGTTCTCGAACTCAGTATACATCTTCCAGATTTGCTCAGGTGGCACGCCATGCACATTGCGAGCAATCGCGATCTTCGGATTGCACACCATGCGGATGATCTTCACCTCAAAGCCATACGCTTCCGCGAGTCGCACGTAGGGTGCGACCTCCCACACGCGAATGTTTGTGTTGGACACGGCAATGTCTCGCGGCGATCCCGCGAAGAACTTCTGGTTGACGATTTCATGCACGAATGCCTTCAGGCATGAATCGTGTGCCAGCTTGATGTTCTCCGGCTTGAACTTGTACAGGCCGTCGAGCGGATCGAGATGGTAGGTATCAGCACTGGCAACTTCTGTCAGCGGGTGTGCATTCCGCTGCAGCCAAGTGCTTTTACCACTACCTGGGATTCCGCGCATCACGTAGGCAATCGGCATAGTTCTGCTCCGTTCACGTTAGAGAAAAAGAATCGCGGGCCGACTTGCTTTGCCGCCCGCGATCACTCAACTCATTCTTCGCGAGGGTTAATCGTCTGCCACGGCCCGCGATCCTGGCTGTTCTCGAACTTCAATGCGGCGAACTCTTCGAACGTCCACTCTTTCTCCGGCTTCGCGGCTTCCGCACAGTTCAGCACGCGACCGCCCTCGAAGTCGCTACGCGAGAACATCAGCACTTTCTGCTGCTCCGACTCGACCAGTAGGAGCGGGTATTCGTTGTCGCAGATGTCAGTGCTGATGCCGAAGCCGGTCAAGTTATTCACACCGCTCGCACCGATCATCTGACAGAAGATGATACGGGCAAGATACGGTGGGTCACTCCACCTGCCTTTGCCGCGCGCCAGTGCCTCTGCCAACTTCTCCGGTACGCTGTAGCCGCTCCAGTGCGTGTAGAATACCACGCAGGCGCCCGGTTCGTTGAACTTGCTGCCGTTGGTGCGGACAACGATATTCGCTCGGTCTCCCACTTTTTTCTCCTAACGGAACCTCGGAACAAGCGGGTAGCCCCACACTACCCGCACTCGACTTACTTGCCGCGCATCTGCGCGTCTGTCTTGTTCAACCGTGCCATCTCCGCATGCGTCCAGTCTTGCACGCCAGTTACGCTCAATGCGGGTATCCGATGCGAACCGGGCAGCGGTGTCACCTCGTCGTCGCTACTGTACTTGCCATCTGCGAGGAATGTGTAGAGGTTGTTGATCGCTCGGATTTCGTGTGCACCCGGCTTTAGCTTCAAGTACATCAACCCAATTTCATCGATCACGCCGTGGTAATAAAACGTTGGTGTTTCGATGAACACAATCTGTTCAACCTGCAAGCCCCACATCGGTTGCTCCTCTAGTTCTTGGTATTTGTCTTTGAAAGCCATCCACGCCGTTTCGTCGCCTAGCAGGACTTGATTCCAAATGGCATTCAGTTCGACATTTTGAAAAATGCCACAGTAACCATCCACCCGTGCCCATGTCCATGCCCCTGCCCGTGCCCGTGCCCATGCCCATGCCCCTGCCCGTGCCCGTGCCCATGCCCGTGCCCCTGCCCCTGCCCCTGCCCGGGCCCGTGCCCCTGCCCGTGCCCCTGCCCGGGCCCGTGCCCCTGCCCGTGCCCATGCCCCTGCCCGTGCCCATGCCCCTGCCCCTGCCCGTGCCCATGCCCCTGCCCCTGCCCCTGCCCATGCCCGGTCTATCATTTCATTCGTTCGGTATGCGATCATCGCTGCGCCCTCTGCAATGCGTCCATCGCTTCGCGTTCACTGGTGTACGCTCGTGTGCCCATCATCGGGCAACCCTCGCTGCCCGTCAGGCTGGCGAATACAGACGGCTCCAAGTAGTGCTCGGCAATTTCTTTGTCGCCATCGTATGTTACGCCCTCGTCGCCGGGCTTGCGGACGTACCACATCCAGCGATCCGGCAGAATCTTCAGTGGCTTGTTCATGGCTAGTTCACTCGCATGTCGTTGGGTTGGTGCTTCTCGAATCCCATCAGCTTCATCTTGAGCCGCAGCACGCTCCATACGAGTCGCGCTGTCTCCACGTCGAGGAGCCGTACACGGAACGGATCGCCGGGAATACCGTGCAAGCTGACCGTATGGCCTTTCGGACCAGCCGCGTAGGTGATTGCGGCGAACTTGCCAGCGTCGTTGCGGTATAGTTCGGTCGCTTCAGTGACAGGGGCCATGTGATACGCTCCTCTTGGCGTTAGGGAAAGAAAGTTACTTGTCTTCAGCTTTGGCGATGGCTTTGTCCAAGTCAGCAACCATCTGCGGCCAGTTCCACTCGCCGAGTTTTGGTGCGGGCTGCAAAGCCAACACTTCGCGCAGGTTCTTGCACGCAGCGAGCAGCCCATCTTTCGCCGCTCGCTCCTTTGCGAGTGCTGTCTGCAACTCGCTGATTTCCTCATTCAGAATCTCGCGTTCCTCTTCGTGTGAGCAGCGCTCTCGCTTGGCGTCTTCGGCCGCTCGGCGAGTATCACGCTCGGCACGCTCTGCTGACTCTTTCGCCCGCTCGGCATCGTACTCGGCGTCTTCAATGGCGCGAGCGGTTCGTTCCCACTCGCGGCGCTCAGCATAGTCCATCGAGTACCAGTTAGACGGCTTCGGCGGCATGACTCTTTTCTCCTAACGAGAGATTGGAAACACGCTCCTAGTATACACCACTCGGTACACCAGGAGCAAGAGAGAATTACTCACGCGGTTCGCTGACTAATGCGACTTCGAGACTAACCAAACCGGCGTCCACGGCGACCGCCAGCGGGACCGCAAGCAACATGCCGCTACCGGTCAGAATCGCGATGCTCGTGGCACAGTGGTAGACGCTCAAGAACAGCAGAGCCACGCCGCTACCGCCTGCGAAGTAGCTCACTGTCTTCTGCCCATCGCGGTACTTCTCGCTCGCGACCTTCGCGAGTACCAGCACGATCACCGGAATACTCAAACCCATCAGCCAGCCGGCGAACGCCAGCGGTGCGTGTTGCGCGTTCGCATAGCCGTTGAGCAGTGCCGACAGTATCAGCGTAAACGACACCCCGAAAATAGCCCATCGCTGCGTTGCGCGGTTCGCTTTCGCTGCGGGCGGTACTGTCGCGGGCTTGACTTTGGGTTTCCGCTTCGCGGGCTTTGGCTTGGCGGTCGCGACCGCTTCATAGCCGGGCATCGCGTCAGCGGACAGAAGTGGATTCGCAGACATGGAACTCGCTCCTCTTGGCGTTCAGGGTTGGGAATCAGATTGCAACCGAACTACTTGATTTTCGGCAACTTCTCGTAGGCTTGGTGAATCTCGCGGGAACCGTCGTCGGCAACGAGGTTGTTGATGTCCACGTCGCGTTCGGTGCCGACTGCGAAACCGCCACTGAATCCCGGCAGATGTTCGCCGTAGCGGACTTTGACGAACCGGAATTCGCCTTTCAATTTCTTGCCGAACTTGAAGCAGTGCTTTTGCACCGGATAACGGCCGATCAGTTCGACTGACTGCCGCGTGATGGGGTCGTAGATCACGATTCTTTTCTCCTAACGAGGTTTCGGTTTCGGAGCTACTTCGGGTCGCCAGTGACCGCAGCGAGGGCATTTGCGCGGCCACTTGGAACGTTTGCCAGTCCAGCCGCATTTGCCACAACGATGCGGATACTTCGGACGCCAGACACGGCCCATGTGATTAATCCAGAATAGGCAGCCCGCAAAACGTGTTGCCGTCCGGCGAGTCGCCAGATTCCAAAGCAACGCAACACCAGAGATACCGGGCGAGCGCGTGCGCCGATAGTTCAAACCGGCCGCACGGCGAATTATCCGAGTCCGTCAAGTTGTAGAGCCGACATTCGAGCGTGTGCAAGAACTGGAAGAGATTGAAATGCTTTTCGCCCTCTTCTATGACAATGTGGTCCTTAACCTCTTCGCGAGCCATGTGCATCGCTCGCAGGTGCAGGTTGACGGGAAGCACTTTCTTCTCCTAACGAAGTTTCGGTTGCCTGCTTGTTAGTCTTGCATACTCGCGTTCGACCGCTCGCTTGGCGGCGCGAAGGGTGCGAGTATGACCCTTCGCATCTTGGTGACCGCCACCACTGAGGGTGACACCCCATCCGTAACCATTAGCTTTGACGTTGCCGAGTCCGCCGCAGTACGGCTCTAACCCAACATAGCCGACTCGTTTGGTGCCAAGCCAGTAGCCATGACAACGGTAGCCGTGTTCCCAATGTGGTTCGTTCATCACATCAGGTCGTAGTATTCGACTTGCCGCGCCTCCGCGAAGTACAGAGCGCGGCCCATTCTCTGCATGACAATCTGAAGCCAGCGTGTCATTTCCGCAGGCTTACTTTCATCGAGCGTCACCGGGATGGTGTGCGATTTGGTTTTCCCGACACGGAAGTTCATGCGCCCGTTGCTGTAGATTTGCCGTTTGGTCTTCACGTCGCGCACAACGTGAACAGTCTTGAAAGGCATTGCTCGCTCCTCTTGGCGGTTCACTGCACTCACCACACAACCTAGTATACACCACTCGGTACACTTTCTTGCACACAATTCTGAAAATATTTTCTTCCGCATTCGCCTAAATCACTACGTCGCTACGCCTTGCCACTCCAAACTTTCATCCATACGCGGAGATTCTGCCTTGCGCTGGCTGGACACTCTTACCGAGAAGCAACCGAACTCGCTCTATGGCGTGAGCGTGCTCAAGGACACGCACGCTTCGCTCGCGGCACCTGTGAGTGCGTTCAAGCCGACCGTCGATCAATCCAACTGCTCTGTGACCGCTGTGCTCACAACGCGCACCGCTGACCGACAGGGCGACATTATCGACCCGGCGGGCGGTGACTTTGACGAGCATCGCACCAACCCGGTGGTGATGTTCCACCACGGTAAGACCCATAAGCTGCCTATTGGTAAGGCTGAAGATGCCAACGGCAATTACACCGTGCGTCTCGTAAAAGCGCGCGACGGCGAAGTGCTGCTCGGCACGACGCACTTTTCACAATCTAATCGCTTTGCGCAAGACGTGTTCGGGCTTGTCGCCGAGGACATTCTGCGGGGCGTGAGCATCGGTTTTGATCCCATCGACGGCGAGGATTCATTCGAGTCGCTTGGGCCGTCGCCGGTTCTCGAACGCGATGCAATGCACTTCAAAGCGTGGAAACTGCTCGAATACTCGCACACGCCTATCGGAGTGAATCGCGACGCTCTCACTGTCGCGGTGCAGAAAGCACTCGAAGGATCTCGCAAGCTCGATCCGCGTCTGCTCGAAATTCTCAAACCGCTGACGACGCCACGCAAGACGACAGTTACCGTCTCCGCAGAACCCAAAACCAATCCGAACGCCATGAGCGCGACCGTCGAAAAAGCGGCTGGTTGCGCGGGCATGCCGAAGAAACAGAAAATCGCCATTGAACTGAACAAGCTACGCAAAAAAGGTAAGCGCGTCCCGCCACCGCCAAAGGAGCGCAAGGCAATGGATGACGACGAAGAGCGCGACGACGAAGAGATGGATGGCGAGCCTGAAGGCGGTTCCACCACGGTCGCGAGCGACGACGAATACGAGCCGAACGTTGACGACCCGTCGCAAGATCCGAATCTCCCGGACCATGCTGGTTACGGCGAAGAAGAGGAGATGCCGCACACGGTCAAAACGCTCAACGACGGTGCGCAGGGCTTGCTCGACATGGCGGCGATGCTCGAAGAGAACATGAAGAAATCGGAGCACATGGGCGGACGCAAATACTGCGGTAAGCTCTGTGCCGATCTCCGCAAAACCGCCGCTGAAATGTCTGCGAAAGCGGACGCGATTCACAACGAAATCAAGGGCGTTGAACCGCCCAATCCGGAAGACGCCGAGGACGCGGACCAGGACGGCGATACTCAGGATGCGGCCGAGGAAGAATCGGCAGGCGAAGAGCCAGAGATGCCGGAGACGGACGAAGAAGGTGCGATGCTCAAGAAGGGCTATACGCCGCGCCGCTGGACGTTCCATGATGTTGCCGCCTCGGCTGTCGCTGCGGCTCCCGTTGAGCCGGCGAACAAGAAGTCGCTCGAAAAACTGAAGAACGAAAACACCCTTTTGCGGCGTGAACTCAAGAGTCTGCTCGACGACCTCGAAGCGGGCGCTGCTCGCCGCTAAGGCTTACGAACTTTCTTTCCCTAACGAATTTTTCTGGTCCTGCTTGGGAGTGCTACGGAATGGCGGATACAACGAAAGACCTGCTCCGGCGCTCGCAGGCGGTCAAATCGCCGCGCAATGCTGAAGAGGTGGCACCGTCGCGTAATCCCAACCCGGTTCCCGCTATTCGCAAGGGCGAAGACGCGACCACCGGCCGACCGTTCTCGATGCTCCGTCTCTTTGGCGTGATGGGCGGACAGATTCACAAGGATAACGCCAAAGTCGAAATGGATCTCATCACCGGCTTCCGCAAGGCGATGGAAGACACCGGCACGATGATCCAGGGCGGCAGTCGCCAGTCGGCTTACCTCATCGGCGCGCGGTCTTTCCTGCCAGATGATCTCGCGTACCACAAGGCCACGAAAGAACTCTTCGACGGCTGTGCCGGCTTCCAGAAAGCGGTCGATCCTGACGAGATGCTCTGGACCGCTCGGCAGATGGACGCCGCGCTCATCCAGAAGGGTTACGAACCACGTTTCCAGAAAACAGCAATGAGCTACCTCACCGATACCATCGGCGGTTCGCTCGTGGCGCCGCCGGAGATGGGTGAAATCATCCCACTCATGCGTAACCAGTCGGCGGTAGACCGTGCGGGTGCTCGCAGTGTGCCGCTACCGCCGCAAGGGAAGTGGGTTGCTCCGCGTGTGACCGGGCCGACAACCGGCTACTGGATCGGTGAAAACACCGCGATCACCGAATCGAACCCGATGACCGGGCAAGTGGAGATGATGGCGAAGAAGTTGGGCGTACTTGTCCGCGTGCCGAACGAACTTTTCAAGTACGCCAACGCCTCAGCCGACGCGATGCTCCGCACGGATATTGCCAAGACCCTCGCCCTCGGTTTCGACTACGCCTGCCTCTACGGCACCTCCGGGGCGCAGCCGAAAGGCTTGATCTACTACGATTCAACAAACGAAGTGCTGACCTACACCGCGAGCGTGACCGGTTCCGCAGGCGACACACTGCAACCGCAAGACGGCTACAAGATGTCCGCTGCCATCGAGGATCGTAACTTCGACCTCGCGAACTGGAAGTGGATCATGCGGCCGAAGTTCTGGGGCACCATCGCATCCTTCCGGGCATCCAGCGGTGCGGTGACGACCGCTGATCAATTCGGACTGTTCGTGCAAGACCTGACCCGCAAGCTCGGCGACGGCGCGGCGCCCAACTGGTGCGGTTACCCGGTCGTGCGATCCTCGCAACTGCCGAACAACTTGGTCAAGGGCGGTAGCGGTGCGACGCTGACCGAGATTTGGGGCGGCTGCTGGAACGAATTTTTGATGGGCCTCTACGGCGCTGTGGAATTCGCAACAGCCGTGCAGGGCGACACGACGTTCGCGGCGGATCAGACGCTCATACGAGGGATACTGCATGCAGATGCGACACCCAGGTATCCCGGCGCGTTCTCCAGATGCACGTCGCTGGTTTTCTAATGGCGTCGTAGTGGCACTTTAGTCAATCCAGACGAACGGTTCGTACTTGATGGGGTCGGCTTTGCGACGGCCCTTTCCGACTGGCTGAGACAGGGCTTTCTCTGGCGTCCATCCGAGAAGTTCGATTCGCGAAATGATAGCTTTACGACAGATGCCAGTTTCGCGAGTCCATTGGGCAACAGTTTGTGTTCGGCCGAATGCGGTGATGAATCTGTTGGTTCGAGTGTTGTTAGCTTGAACCTCTTTGGTTGCCCAGCGAACATTGCCCGGCTCGTAGCCTTTTTCACTCTTGATACGGTCGAGCGAGTATTTCTGGCCGTCTGTTGGGATTGCTCCGATGTGGGCAAGGAACGCCTCGAATGAGTCAATCCATTCTTGGCAAACGGTGACTCCGCGACCGCCGTATCTGGGATAGCATTTGTTCTTCTTGTTAAGACAGCGGGCTTTCATGCCGTTCCAGATTGCGTATTCGCGGGTTGTAGACTTGCCGTGGGTTTTGTTGAATGCGCCGAGTCTCGCTCGACCATAACATCCGCATGTTTGAGTGCGACCGCTGCGAAGTGGGAACAAAGGAGTAGCGAGAGTTTTCCCGCACTCACATTGGCAGAGCCAGACGGCATGACCGCCCGGTCCTTGGTGACTGCGACGCAGAACCGTGAGGCGACCAAAAACCTGACCGACGATCTGTTCGTCAGTTTCGAGAGCCTTCATTGGGAACCCATTGGTGGTTAATTGAACCGGGCGAATCGTGATTGTATCGCAGTGTCGCAGAAAACACAATATTTGTTCTAAGGGTCAAACGAAATGGCTAACACATTCCTAGACATCGGAAGTAACGCTCTCGTTGGCGAGTCGTTCACGCCTGCCGCGTTGACCACGACCACCAACGGAACCGGCATCGATCTGTCTGACAGCAATGCGAACATGGCGTCTGCTCTTCTCAACGTGGGCGCCGTCAGCGGTACGCAAGGCACGCTCAACGTGAAGATTCAGGAGTCTACCGACAATACCACCTTTGTGGACATCACGGGCGCTACCTTTGCACAACAGACGACCTCCGGCACAGCAGGCTCGCTCGGCTCCGCGAACGGTTCGCAGATCATCAGTTTCCAGCGGAACAAGCGGTATGTGCGGGCCTACGCCACAATGGCGGGCACATTCACGAACTTCCTGTTTGGCGTGACGATCTTCTCGCAGATGAACGCGATGCCGCTGGCGAACGGCGGGTGGATCAACGAATCTGGCGGAAGCTGATCGCGGTTCGTCCTTGCTGACTCGTACACCGGACGGTACATTACGATGTACTGTCCGGTGTGTCATTTTGGAGGCCCGCATGGACGCAACTCGTCTTCGCCCTCTGATTGAGGACGCCATCGAGTCGCAACGTCAGCTTGACGTGGCAATAGCGGCTCAGCAAGAGGCTGAGAAATCCGTCGAGCGCGCTCGCGAGCGGCAGCGCACTCACGTCGCCAAGCTCAAGGACGTGATTGGCCGTACATTCGTCATTTACGGCAGCAAGGTACTCTACGTCAGCACTTCCGAAATTCGTCTGTGCTCCGATGAACTCGTTAACGTGCCTGTGGCCGGGCCGTTGCCGCCGCCGATCCCGGAAGTGGTTGCGCCTCCCGCTGCCGAAGTCATCGCTATCAAGCCATTAGAAGAAAAGCGCACGACAGGGCCGGGTATTCCACTGTCGGGCGGGAAGGTACCGCCGGTCGCTGCGAAGAAGTGACCTTTTCTCCCTAACGGAACTTCTGTTATGTCGCGCCGATTTGTCACTGTTCGCATTGATCCGTCGATCATTGCTGACTTGTGCTCGCCATCCTTCCCGGGCACTTACATCCGCACCGACTACGGACTACCCGAAGGCGCGAAACTCATCGGTGCGGGCTATGATTGCGACCGCATGGTGTTTTTCCTCTGCTTCGAGCACCCTTCGTTTCCGGAAGTGCCCAACAACGAGTACGCTCCGCTATTCGACCAGATCGGAACCACGGCCATTCAGATTCCAGAGAAGATTGACAGTGCAACGCTCGCGATATTGGAGAGGGCGACTTCTCAGCAAATCGCTGCTGCGCGTGTAGCACAATCCACCGAACCACAGTTCGCCCGCGACGGTTTCCGTGTGCTGCCGGTCAAGCCGAACGACGGCGAGCAGCCGCACATTGTGGGTTGATCGTCTTCTCTTCACGTTAGGAGAAAAAAATCGTGCCCACCGCGCCGCCTACTGAGACGCCTACTGTTGCTGGTGTTCCCGGCTGGTTCACATACAGCGACCTCTATAACCGCATTGTGGATGATGCGCCGCCAAACTCCTGGCTGGTCGAGGTGGGAGTCTTCCACGCTCTTTCTCTTCGGCATCTCACACACGCGGCGAAAGCGGCCGACAAGAACCTCACCGTTGTTGGCGTGGATCACTTTCGCGGTTCGCCGGAGCATCGCGATCATGTCGCGTCGCTTCCGCACGGCAACCTCGCAGGCGCCGCGCTCGCGACGCTTATCACAGCCGGCGTGGCGGATGATTGTACGCTCATCTGCGCGCCCTCGGTAATAGCGGCGAAGTTTGTGCCTGATGGTTCGTGCTACATGGTGTTCCTCGATGGCGATCACTCGCACGACGCGGTGAAAGCGGATATTCGCGCGTGGCTGCCGAAAGTCGCGGTCGGCGGATACCTCTGCGGACATGACTACTTCACGTTTCCTGGCGTACGTACGGCGGTGCATGAGGCGTTCGGGCACAAGGACTGGATGTGCCGCGATTCCGAATCGTGCTGGCAAGTGCAATTATGAAACGTTCTTACTGCCCGGAACTCGACGACCCGTTCCAGGTGTTTGACTTGGAGTACGGCGGCTTTTTCGCGGCGCGAACACGATACAGCATCGGCATTCTGTTCGATACACGCGAGAAAGCAGAGACGCATTGCGACCACATGAACGCTTTCACTGACTTGCACCGGCGCAAGGACGAAGCGTTGGATTGGGCGCTCGAAAACGAAGGGCGGAAGGTGACCTGCGAGGAGATCGAGGTTGCACTTCGCTCGCCTGATTGTGTGGGGCTGCTTGCATTCGAGCAGCGGATGGGCGACTCGCCGGTCGTTGTAGGCTGACTTTCTTTTCCCCTAACGAGGACTACTGTGCCGCCGATCACAGAATACTCTGAAGAGCGATACGAATTCGGCTGCGTCGATCCCGGCAATCCCGCGCCGGGTGTAATGCAGGTGTACTACGAGGATGGCATTCCAAGCATGGTGGATTTTTTATGTCCCTGCGGATGCGGAAGCACTTGCCCGATACACTTGCAGCATCCGAACTACTCTGGTACGGGCGGATGCCCGCGTTGGGCTTACAGTGCCGGGCCAACGCTCACGCCTTCGATTCGCTTTTTGAGTGGCTGCAAAGCTCATTTCAACATCACGAACGGCAAAGTGCTGATCCACGCTGACAGTGGCAAGTAGCCGCGAACTTTTCTTCTTGTCAGTCCTGTGCAGCGGATTTGTAGTTGCAACCCTAACGTCCTCCCCGGATGCCTCCCTCATGTCGTTCCGTGACCTGCCTGAGAAAGTCAACATCCTCATCGCTCGCCTGTCCTACAACGGCTACGAGCGCGTTGAAATCGCGAATTGGCTCTGCCAGACGGTACTCGCTCTCGACGGCAAGCATCCGCGTGTCGGCAATGTGGCGCACAAGATCGTGATGGGCTATCCGACGCCGCGTGTCCGCAATCAAGTGATCGCACTCGGACTCAAACGCGGTTTCCACTTCGCGGTGATGATCGACGACGACATTATTCCCGACGTGCATTCCCGCGACCGCGCAGTGTCCTACGGCAGTCAGTCCGAGGATACCACTCGCGCGCCAGTGATGACCGACCCGCTGCCGATCATGCGTGACCAGTGCAATTTCTTTCCCGCCGCGCTCGATTTCGCACTCGAACACCCTGGTCCGTGCGTGATCGGCGCACCCTACTGCGCGGGACCGCCGGAGGAGCGCGTGTTGGTGTCTCGATTCCGCGAAAGACAATCCGATGATCCGAACGCCATCGCAGGTGGCTTGCAACTGGAGTGCTTCACCCGCGATGAGTCGGCTTTGCGTACCGGGATTGAAATGGTTTCCTCGCTTCCCACTGGACTCATCCTGATCGACTTGCGGGTGTGCGATGTGCTGTCAGCGCCGTGGTTTTCCTACGAGTACCAAGACGACACCGAGACGGAACTTGCCAGTACGGAAGACACGGTGTTCAGCCGCAACGCGATGTTCCTCGGTGTGCCGCAGTATTGCACTTGGCAAAGTTTTGCAGCCCATGCCAAGACCAAAATCGTCGGGCGCCCGCGCAAGCTGCCGAGTTCTGCGATTCCGCCGCAAGTCGAGAAAGCCATGCGGGAGCAGATCGCCCGCGAGCAGCGTGCCGCACGCCCGGCCGACAAACCCAACGAGCGAGCGTTGCAACTGCTCAGTCGACTCTACGCGACCGATGACGATGCGGCACCGGTGCTGCCATTCACGCCGGACGAGGAACCGCATCCGAACGGCGACGCCACGCACTATGCTCACGGTGGAGCGACCGGCGCGCCGGACTGATAACTTTTCTTTCCTAACGTTAGGAGATTTCGCATGCACCCGGCTTACGCACACCACAAGCCCGGACCGCGCGCCCTAAAGGAAATGGCTGCGATTCGTGCCAAGTTTGCCGAACTTCACGAAGCCATCGAGGAACTCACTGGCGGCCCTTCTCGCGAGAAGTCGCTGGCGCTGACTCACCTGGAAGAGTCGGCGATGTGGCTCAACAAGGCGATTGTGAAAGCTGACCCACAATCAGTACCGGAAGCCTGACGCCCATCTCACGATAGCTACGCCTTTTTCTCCTAACGTTCCGTTCTGGGAGAAGAGGCGTATCGCGTGCCGCCAGTTTTACTCAGTTTGACTGAGCACAAGCAATTTGCATCCATCGTGACGAACGATCCGGTGCGGGACGCGTCGTTGCAAGCGATCATCGACGAAACAACCGACTCCATCCTTCGCTACTGCAACAACGGCAACATCCTCCAATCGACCTACACGCAGATTCTTCCGCTACCGATCACGCCGTCTCTCTTGCTCCCTTTTGCACCGGTCATTTACGCGCCCTCCGCTACGCCGACGCCTATTGACTTGCAGATTTACATCAATGTGTGTGCCAACGGTGATCCGGCGCAGTTCACCTCGGAGACGCTGACGACGCCGTACAGCGATTGGATTCTTGACACCTACTCCGACATTACGACCTCGGAGAGCGGCATCGTCAAGTTCACTAACGGCACATGGTTCTTCTCGCGCGAGCGACCAATCTACTCGCTTGGTGTCAAGATCACACCGACGCCGGGCGCGGTCAAAGTGGTTTACACGGCAGGGTACACAACTGTTCCATCCGCGATCAAGGGGGCTATCAACTTGATCACACGGAAGATTTACAACGCGCGCAAGTTGGGCTTTCCCGTCGTGTCGGAATCACTGGCGGGATACTCGTACTCCGGGCAGCAATCGGCGACGGCAAACGGCGTTCTACAAGGTGACCCAACGATTCGACAAATGCTCGCTCCGTTCTGCCGGCCGCAGATTGGTGGTTACAGCTAATGCGACTGACTGCAATTGCGTGAAAGATGTGCGCGAAGGGTAATCCGTGAGCATCGGGTTGATCACACATGCGAAAATCAGCAACAGCGGCGGCTCGCCAGCGTCGGTAACCAGTTCGGCTTTCAACAGCACCGGGGCAAACCTTCTGATCGTTGCGATTGACTGGCTTCAGACGACCGCTCCCACGTTGACGGACTCCAATAGTAATACGTGGACACCATTGACAGTCAGGACGAATACGACTCGGTTTA
>Ga0335069_10001375_pt1 | contig 39435 bp, 31 predicted proteins | sample Lox_Sample_11_FD_206714 | JGI IMG/M metagenome (GOLD analysis project Ga0335069, IMG submission 206714) | Soil microbial communities from Loxahatchee National Wildlife Refuge, Florida, United States - Lox_Sample_1.1 | ecosystem: Environmental > Terrestrial > Soil > Wetlands | place: USA...
GCGGTTATTCGAGTTCGAAAATGTACGGTTGAAGTTTTCCGACGATGCGCTCCGGGCGATTTCTCGCCAGGCGATGGCCCGCAAAGTCGGCGCCCGCGGCCTGCGCATGATCCTTGAAGAACTTATGCTCGACCTGATGTACCACCTGCCGAGTCAAAAGAAAGTCAAGGAATTCGAAGTGACCCGGGAGATGGTCGAGAAACGCAACGTCTCGCTGACCATGATGGACAAGGCGGGCTAGTCACCTTCTGCGCCCTCCTACCCGGACGGGGGGTTGCGAGAGGCATTGAGACGATTAGAATAGGAATCAAGGGAGACGCGGGCACCGCGTCTCTCTGTGTATTACGGCGGGAGCGTCAGTCCCAAGGCGATCCAACCGTCCGACCCCAGGTTGCAACAGAATTTGGAGCCTAAGTGACCACAGCCAAGGAAAAATTCGAGACCAAGAAACTCCCGATGATGCCCATCCGGGACGTCGTGATCTTCCCGCACATGATGACCCCGTTCGTGGTAGGACGCGAGTCGAGTGTACGCGCATTGGAAGAGGCACTGGCGGCGGACAAGAAGATCTTCCTCGCCACCCAGCATGACGCCAGCATCGATGAGCCCAAGGCGAATGAGATCTATCAGGTGGGCACGATCGTCAACATCGTGCAGAGCCTGAAACTGCCCGACGGCAACATCAAGGTTCTGGTCGAAGGCATCGAGCGTGGCAAAGTGCTCCAGATTACCGACACCGAAGGCTATATGCAGGCCTCGGTGCGGGTCGCGCGCTATGCGACGGAGACGAATCCGCAGATCGAAGCGGGGATGCAGCGGGTCACTACGCTTTTTGAGCAGTACGTGAAGCTGTGCCAGTCGCTGAATTACGAGACCATGATCGCGGCGGTCCGGATGGAAGATCCGGCCAAGCTGACGGACACGATTTCGGCGAATTTGCAGCTGTCGATTGAAGAGAAGCAGGAGTTGCTGGAGATTTTCGATCCGGCCGAGCGGTTGAGCCGCATCGCCGACGTGCTCGATATCGAAATTGAGAAGCTGAACATGGACCGCACCATCCAGGGCCGCGTGAAGCGCCAGATGGAGCGGGCACAGAAAGAGTATTACCTCAACGAAAAGATCAAGGCGATCCAGAAAGAACTTGGCCGCGGCGAGAAGAGCGAATTTGACGAGCTGAAGAAGAAGATTGAAGCGGCGGGCATGCCGAAAGAAGTAAAAGACAAGGCCATGCAGGAGCTCAAGAAGCTCGAAGCCATGCCGCCGATGTCGGCTGAGTCGACCGTTTCGCGCAATTATCTCGACTGGCTGCTGGCTGTGCCGTGGAAGAAGCGCTCGAAGGAAATCCGCAATATCACCCGCGCCGAGAAAGTTCTCAATGAAGACCACTACGGTCTCGAAAAGATCAAAGAACGCATTCTCGAATTTTTGGCGGTTCGCCAGCTGGTAAAAAACCCGAAAGGTTCGATTCTCTGCTTTGTCGGACCTCCGGGCGTCGGCAAGACGTCGCTGGGCATGTCGATCGCGAAGGCAACGGGACGCAAATTTGTCCGCATGTCACTGGGTGGCGTGCGCGATGAAGCGGAAATTCGTGGGCACCGTCGCACCTATATCGGCGCGCTGCCGGGCCAGATCATCCAGATGATGAAGAAGGCCGGCACGAAGAACCCGGTCTTCATGCTCGATGAAGTCGACAAGATGTCGATGGACTTCCGCGGCGACCCGTCAGCGGCGCTGCTCGAAGTGCTCGATCCCGAGCAGAATTTCATGTTCGTCGATCACTACCTCGACGTGGAATATGACCTTTCGCAGGTCTTCTTCGTAGCCACGGCGAATGTGATGCACACCATTCCGGCCGCCCTGCAGGACCGCATGGAAGTGCTGCGGCTGCACGGCTACACCGAGCCTGAGAAGGTTGAGATCGCCAAGCAGTTCCTGATCATCAAGCAGCTCGCGCAGGCGGGCTTGACCGACAAGAACGTCAAGTTTACCGACGACGCGATTACGACGATCATCCGCTCTTACACGCGGGAAGCGGGCGTGCGCAATCTTGAGCGAGAGATCGGCAACGTCTGCCGCAAGATCGCGCGCAAGGTGGTCAAAGAAGGCCCGACCTACAACATCACGATCAAGGCCGAGAACGTCGGCGAGTTCCTGGGCGTACTGAAGTTCCGCGACACGCTGGCGAACGAGAAGAGTGAAGTCGGGCTGGTGACGGGCCTGGCTTGGACAGAAGTGGGCGGCTCGATCCTCTCGACCGAAGTGACGGTCGTCGACGGCAAAGGCAAGCTCACGCTGACCGGGCAACTCGGTGATGTGATGCAAGAGTCGGCACAGGCGGCGATGTCGTATGTTCGGTCCCGTGCCGCTCGACTCGGGCTGCCCCGCGACTTCTATCGAAATCTCGATATTCACGTGCACGTTCCCGAAGGTGCGATTCCGAAGGACGGCCCATCGGCCGGTATCACCATCGCCACGGCCATTGCGAGCGCGCTGAGCAAGATTCCGGTGCGCCGCGATATCGCCATGACGGGCGAAATCACGCTGCGCGGCAAGGTGCTTCCGATCGGCGGGTTGAAAGAGAAGCTGCTCGCGGCCCATCGTGCGGGGCTCTTCGAGGCGATTCTGCCGAAGGATAACGAAAAAGATATCGCCGAAGTCCCGGAGAATCTGCGTAGCGCGATGAAGCTGCACTTCGTGGAGACCATGGACCAGGTGCTGCAAATCGCGCTGGAGGGGCCACTGCCGATCGCGACCGAGGCGGAGACGGTGACTGCGATTACGCCTCCGACCACAACGGATATTCCGGCGGCGCATCAGTAGATTTTCGAGGTATCGACACGCCGGCGTCTTCGGACGCCGGTTTTTTGTTTTTAGGCTCCATGCTTCTCATCCCGGGCTTTAGGCTTGAGCCAGCACATCGGCGTAAAATGCTCCTCAGGAGACTCCTCGCATGAGCCCCGGCGAGCCTGACATCCCACGCAGCAAATTCTCTCTCAAAGGCAAGACCAGCCTGATCGCGGCAGCAGCGGTAGTTGCAATCCTGCTGATTGGACTGCCCGCCTATCGCCTCTTCTTCGCGATCAGTGTGGGACTGGGCTTGGCGGTCGCAGGAGGTTTGTACCTCTGGCATCGATCCCATCCAGTCGAAGAGGCGGACGTCGAGGATGAGAAGCATCCTTTGGGCCTCAACCGCTAACCGGTCTCGCGGATCGCCTTATCGGGTGCTTGCCAGTTCTCTCACTCCCACGGCACACTAGGTTATGCGCGTTCTCTCCCGCTTCCTTCTGTCGGTCAGCGATCCGGCGCACTTCCCTGCTCCGACCTTGCCGGAGATCGCGTTTCTGGGGCGATCAAACGTCGGCAAGTCGAGCGTCATCAACTCGCTGGTCGGCACCAAACTGGCCAAGACCAGTTCCACGCCAGGGCGCACGCGCGCGATCAACTTTTTCGAGATCCGCTTCGCCGGCAAGCCCCGCCCAGAGCTGATTTTCACCGACCTGCCCGGCTACGGGTATGCCAAGCTCTCGAAAGAAGTTTCGGCGCAGTGGCCGTCGTTCATCGATCCGTATTTGCGTGAGCGGTCGACGCTAGCGCTGTGCCTGGCGCTGGTCGATTGCAACATTCCGCCGCAGGAAAGTGACGAGCAGTTGCTGGATTTTCTGAGCGCGAGCGAGCGGCCTTTCCTGGTGGTAGCGACCAAGAGCGACAAACTCTCCGGGAACCAACTCACGAATCAGATGCGCAAGCTGCGCGAACGACATGCGAATGCCACGGTGGTGCCGTTCTCGGCGAAGACCGGGACGGGCCGGGATGAGCTGTGGCGGGAGATTCGCAAGGCGGCAGAGATGCTGGTTCCTTCCCAAATCTGAAAGATTCCCTGAACGGGAAGTCGCAAGACACTTTCCACTCCGAGCTCGAGCCACTTCGCTCGGACTCATTCCGCACACTTCCGATAGGACAAGCAGGAAAAGGACTGATTTCTGGAGCTGAGGGGACACCGATGAGCACCGAAGTCGATGGGGCGGAGTATCTTCGACGGCTGAAGCAGGACGAATGCAGCCCTCAATCAAAACCGAGCACCCCGACCTGCGGTAAGCGGGTGGATGTCGCCGAACGACGGGCAACCCCTCGCTACAAGTGCCAAGGCAGCGTGAAGGTACGCGTTCAAGGGAGTGACGTGAGCGCGTGGGGTTCGATCGCAGACATCAGCTTGCACGGCTGTTACGTCGAAATGGCAAACACCCACGCTGTCGGTACAGCAGTAAACCTGTCGCTCGAAGTGGGCGGGAACCGCGTGGAGGTCAACGGAGAAGTGCGGGCGACTTATCCGTTCCTGGGCATGGGAATTATTTTCAAACAAATGACTCCGCAGGACCGCCTACGGCTCGGCGACATGGTCCTGATCGCAGCGCGCGACTTGCGGCTGATCGTTCCCCACGCCGAAAACACTGCCTTCAACTGGCAGATGCCCAAGATAAGTGATCCGCTGCGTTTGATCGAAGCGCTGGAGAACTTTTTCGTACGGCGCCACTCCATGAGTCGCGATGAGTTCACGCGCTTGGCATCGGGCCTTTCGAGCGGCGGCTAAACGTTCGTACCCCTCCTTCCCACACTATCGTTCGTTCCACGCAGCGGGATTGTTTATGATGGGGGGTCTATGGCTCTTTATCTGGTGACCGGGATTGCGGGTTTCATCGGTTCGTCGATCGCCAGGGCCTTGCTCGAGCGCGGCGAACAAGTGCGTGGGATCGATAACCTGTCCACAGGAAAAACCCGAAATCTCGATGGCATGGAGGGTCGCATCGACTTTCGCGAGGCTGACATCCTCGATCTGGATGCGATGCGTGAATCATGCCAGGGCGTGAGTTGCGTATTTCACGAAGCGGCGATCCCGTCCGTGCCAAAATCCGTGAAGGATCCTTTGGGCAGCAACCAGGCGAACGTAGACGGGACCGTGCAGGTTTTGATCGCGGCCCGCGATGCGGGTGTAAAGCGAGTTGTCTACGCGGCGTCTTCCTCTGCCTATGGGGATACGCCCACCTTGCCAAAACACGAGCAGATGGCGCCGAACCCGATATCGCCTTACGCCGTCGCTAAGCTTGCCAGCGAGTACTACATGGCCTCGTTTTACCGATGCTATGGCTTGGAAACAGTCAGCCTGCGCTATTTCAATATTTTTGGGCCTCGCCAAGACCCCTCTTCGCCGTATTCCGGTGTTCTCGCCAAGTTCACGACGCAGATGTTGCGCGATGAGCAACCCATCATTTTCGGCGACGGAAGCCAAAGCCGCGACTTTACCTACATCGATAACGCAGTCGAGGCGAACTTGCTCGCGGCTGCAGCACCGGCCGGCAAGGTAGCAGGGCAAGTCTTTAACATCGCGACCGGCACCCGATTCGATCTCAATCAGACTTTCAATATCCTGGCGAAACTCACCGGGTACAAAGGCAAACCGAGGTATGCTCCGGAGCGGGAAGGCGACATTCAGCATTCCCTGGCGGATATCACACGGGCAGAACAGGCACTGGGCTACAAGCCGAAGGTGGGCTTCGAAGAAGGGCTAAAGCGCACGGTCGAGTGGTACAAGGAACAGAATCTGGCTGCGAGCCGCGAGCTTCGAGCGTCGAGCTAGAGTTTTCAGAGTCGTGCAAGGCGCCGCCCCTAAAGGGGCGATTCAATTGGTGCTCATTGTGGCGTCGCTGAAGCGACGCCCTGATACAAACATCGCAGTGTCGCCGCTAAAGCGACTTTGTGACACAAGTCGCAGCGTCGCCTAGCGAGTTGATGGCACATCCCCCGAAAGTGCCAGTTACCTCCGTGATCTAGGGACCTGGTTACGATCCGCACTAGATTGAATACATGACATTGTCCTCGCTGGTGGTCTCGCGCGATTGGCAGGAAGTCAGTGTTCTGGAGTGCATCCTCGGCGGCATGCAGATTGATGTCGACATCGAGCCTCGGCCGGAACGGGCACAACAAAAGCTTTCCCGCAAGAAAATTGATGCGCTCATCGTCGACTGGGACCTGGTGGGCTGTGACCGCCTCGTGGATCAGATTCAACACGACGCCCAATGGCCGCAACATGTGCCTCTCGTCCTGATGAGCGGCCCATGCCCCAAGCGCGAACTCGATGCCACCGGAGCTCTGTTCACCTTTGAAAAGCCCATCTCGGTCGAGCAGGCTGTGCGCACTCTTTCCGCCGCCCGCAATCTCATCCTCGATGGCCGGCTTCGCTACCACCGGGAAAGCATCGAGATTCCCGTGTCGCTGAGCTGGAAAGGCCGCAAGGGTGTCCGCGCGGATCTGATGAATCTGAGCCAGGGTGGCGTCGGGGTACACATCAATAGCGCGATCGTCTGCCACGAGCCCATCACCGTCTCTTTCAAGCTTCCGGGCACGCGCACCACGGTTCGCGCACAAGGCGAACTGGCCTGGACCGATGGGTCGGGACGCGCAGGCATCCGCTTCGTCGATTTAGCTCCCCGGCAGCAGCGCGGATTACAACTCTGGCTCGCGCGGCAATACTTCGCGGACTGAACTCCACGCCCAACTTCTCAGGGGGAGTTCATCACAAGTGATGAGGGTTTCGGGAAGGTTTAGCGAAAACGCACCGTTTCCGCACGAGACTCAGATTGCTTCGCCTGCATCGCATGATCGGCCAACCACCGTCCTGCAGTTTGCGTACCCAGGTAGTGACACATCCACCAATAGAAAGTCCCGCAGAAAATGACGGCGCAGGCCGCGATGCCGAGCGCACTCAGCCAGCCCGGCATGGTCTGCGTCACGGCTAGGGCTACGACCAGGAACAAGAGCGCAGCCACGCCCAGCACAAGTCCATCGACGGCAAACGACAAGGCTTCGGGCGAGACGCGATGAAGCACCCAGTCGAGCAGCAAATCCTCATCGGTCGATAAGCTTTGCCTTCTGCGCGGAGCAAAGCTTGGAAGCGCAATGGACGTGCGCACCGCTGGTGCCAGCCGCAAATTCTCATCTACGAGAGGCTCGGCATTGCTGAGTACCGGAGACAGATGCGCGACGGAAGTCAGGATGCTGGCCAAGATCCACTCGTTTAGCTGGCGGCGGGCAGGATCACGAAGGTTTCGGAATTCCACGCCCGCCTGACCCGTCGGCGTGACCCAGGCTACGGTAGCTTGCACATCGATATGACGTCGGGCGCCGCTCGGACTGGGCCCCAAGAGATCGAAATGCAGATCAACCGCCTGTCCGGCCTCGAGCGGCACCACCGCCTGCAAGGCCGCCCCATGGTCGCTGATATCGCGGAGAATTCCCCCGTTCTCCGAGCCCAGTTTGACGTAAGCGAGATTATGGAATGGGCGCCGATACCGGCAGCGACGTTCCCTGCCCACCCGCACGATCTGCTCGCTGATGCCCTGAGAAGACAGCATGGGCAAATCTTAGTTCCTGGTCGCGCGAGACCCCAGTGCCGCGCGTGGTTCTGGAAACCCCTGGCCCTGATAACCCTAGGAGGCGGTACGATGTTGCGTGCGAGCCGCTTGGAATTTTTGCCGCTGCTCGCGGTCCCAGGCAATCAGTTTCTGCAGCTCGTAACTGTAGGGACCGTAGCTCCGGAAAGCGTCCTCATCGAAAAGGCGCTTTGCGCCGCAGCCGAGGCAAACCTGGTAACTGTGACCAGAAGCCCGCACCGGCCAGCTCATCCGCCGATGCCAGCAGCCGCGGAACAGAACCGCAGCACCGGCTAGTCCAGTGGCCATGAGGCCTACCGGCCACATCCAGCGGGATCGCTTGGTTTTGGTTGGTTTTTTTACATCCACCGCAGGAACCGGAACCGCTAATTCATTGTCCACAGAACACCAAGGGGAGCAAAAATCCTACTAACTGAGTAGCATATGCCGATTCGATGGGGGGTGCAATGCCATTGCGGGTTTGCAAGAACCAGCACATCCCTCGACGCATCCGAACCGGGATAGTTGCAAAAATGGTACCCAATCCGACGCCAAGCGCCGCTATTCCCGGACGGTACCGCGACCATCGTGCGCCTTAAGCCATTGCATGTCTGGCTAATCCCCGGTAACTTACCAATGGTGACGTGTGCCCTGTGAGGCGGCAAAAATTCCCAGCCGCTGGAGATTCGGATTAGTCCAACGGGCTAATTGACAGTCGCTTGCAGTTCCCCCAGACTGAGCGATTTTGGGGCGCATGGGCTGTGGAAATCTGCGCCAACATGGCGACCAAACCCACCAACACGCAGCCCCAGATCGTCCCGCCATCTCGGGATCGGCACGAAAACGCCTCCGACTCGCGTGAGGCGTTGCAAGCGCTCCTGGCTTTTTCCACCTTGCATGAGCAGATCCGTCAACGGCGCGCTGACGACGCGAAACGCTACGCCACCGGCATGGCACCGAGCGAGAATCCCTGGGCCACCGACCATTTCATGCTCGACGAGGTGTTGCAACTGGTGGCTGAGCGCGCCCGCAACATCACGGGTTGCGACGGCGTCGCCATTGCTCTTGCCGAAGCTGAAGAGATTATTTGCCGCGCCTCGGTGGGATCGATGTCACCCGATCGCGGCATGCGGCTCGACCCACGCTCGGGATTTTCCGGCGCCTGCATGCGCGCGCGCCGCATCATCCGTTGCGACGACTCTGAGAACGATCCACGGGTGGATGTTCTGGCCTGCCGCCAACTCGGAACCCGCTCCATGGTCGCGGTTCCGCTCATGGGGCACGAGAGCGTAGTTGGCTTGCTGGAAGCCTTTTCCACCCAGCCCTTCGGCTTCAGCGATAACGATGTGCGGAGCCTGAGTTTGCTGGCCGAGTTGATCCTGGCTGCTCTCAAGCCGGAAGACGAAGAACGCATTGTGCGCGCTGCCAAAGTCGCAGCCGCCGAGTTTGATGCTGCAGACATCGACGATTTGCGCCGAATCCCGCTGGCGCAGCCGGAACCCGAAATACCGCCAGCGGCCACATCGACCTTGGGGCCGGCATTGGCCACGGAGCCTCCACTCGAGCTCTCGAAGGAGGACATTGCGCCTCCACTTTTTCAAGAAGCGAGCCCGAACACCCGGAGACAACGCGCGTTCCTCATCTTCGCGGTGGTTCTCGCGCTTGCAGGTGCAGCCACATTCTGGTGGCAGCATAGGAAGGGGCTTGCTTCGGCGGGGGCACCCTCAAGTAAACGGGCAATGCTTGCGAAACCGCAAGTCCCCAAGCCGTCCGCAGCGACCGGGTTGGGATCGGCGCCGGCGGTTTCGGCCGGTATAAAATCCGGCGAGGCGGCCCGACCTTCTTCGGGCCCCGCTCAGCCCACCCAGGACGCTCTGGTCAAACCATCTGAACTCGCGCAAGTTGGCGCTCCTGCGGTGACCGGGATCCGCCACTGGTCTGATCAAGGAACCACTACCGTTGCGATCGACCTGCAGTCCGAGGTTCAGTACGAGACTCATCGCCTGGACAATCCGGACCGCATCTACTTCGATCTGCACGACACCGCTTTGGCACCGTCGCTGAATGCTCGTAGCATTCCAGTCGAAAATAGCCCGGTCACCAAGATTCGGGTGGCTCAACCGGCCGATGGTATGACGCGCGTCGTGCTGGATACCAAGGCAGTATCGGATTTTTCCGTCCGCATGGAGCAAAATCCATATCGGCTGCTGATTGAAGTGCGTCCCAAAGGTGCGCCGACGCCGCTCCCGCCATCCACCGAGCCGAAGACGCAGAGTGCACCGGAAAAACCAGCTTCGCAACCGCCGGCGTCCGTGCATCCCACTGCGCCGCAGAGCCTTGCTCCGACGCCGACGACAACCGCTAGTGCGAAGCCCGGGCTCGCGACAGCGCCGCCCGCTTCTGTCGCCAGGTCCACAACCGTTTCCACACCGTCCCCAGGCGGCTCTCTGCCGCAAGCCAAGGCTTCCCCTTTGGCGAGCACCCCTCGCAGTCCGGACAGTCGGGCTCGGGCTGGCCAATTGAAAATCGTCATCGATGCCGGTCACGGGGGATGGGATCTTGGAACGGTAGGCCGTCACGGGCTACTCGAAAAAGATCTGGTTCTTGATGTGGCCCGGCGCTTGGGCAAGCTGGTGGAGACGCGGTTGGGCGGCGAGGTAATCTTCACCCGAAACGACGACAATTATCTTTCGCTCGAACAGCGCGCCGAGGTTGCCAACCACGCCCAAGCCGACTTTTTCGTCTCGGTGCACGCCAACTACAGCGATCTGGCGTCCGCCCGTGGCGTCGAGACATATTATTCGAGCTTCTTTCTTCCTCCCGAAGCCCGAGAAGCGGAACTGCGCGGCGGGCCGCAGGCACAGCACATTTCGCAAGCGAAATTGTCGAGCTCCGAGCTCAAAGAAAAGGTTGATGGCTCGCGCAAGCTTGCTGCCGACGTACAGCGCGCCTTGTATGACTCTCTTGCCGCCGGCAATAGCGGCATCCGCAACCGCGGCGTGCGCGAAGCGTCGTACGTGGTTTTAACGGGAACGGAGATGCCTTCGATTCTGGCCGAGATTTCTTTTGTCAGCAGCCCGGCTGACGAAGAACGCCTTAAGAGCGAGACCTATCGCCAGCAGATCGCGGAAGCTCTCTATAACGGGATTGCCCAATACCAAGCCAGCCGGCGTCCGTTGAAAATCGCAGCTTCCGCTACCCACTCTTCCGGCCAGTCAACCGACAGTCAGTAAGCGATCAGCCGTTCTTTTGCTGCTCGTAAGGCTTCTCGATGTAGCGCTTGGCTTCGCCAATCGCGCCTTGGGTGTTGTCGTTGGTTTGGATGGCCTGGCGGTATTCGTTTACCGCACGCTCGCGTTGGCCGGTGATGTCGAAAATATTGCCCAGCCGGATGTGGCACCAGACTTCGGTCCAGCGGGGATCGCCATCGCCGTTCAGCGCTTCCCGGTAGGCATTGGCTGCGGCCTGATAATTCCTCTGCTGAAAGAAAACCTCTGCCACGCGGTAGTGGGCCAGCGAGCTGTTTTTGTTGATCTCAAGCGCCTTGTTGTACTCCGCAAGCGCTCCAGACAAATCGTTCTGCTGGACCAGTCCCTGTCCGCGCTGAATCGAAGAGCGCATGCGGATTTCCGAAGAATTCTTGAGAACCTTGTCGTCCGGATCGATAACGATGCGCCGCGGCTTGCCGAATGTTTCGACGCTGAACGCCGAATTCGTCCCCACCACATCGATGCGCTTGTCTTCGGTCTTGCCGTCGGTATCGATCTTCAAGTCGACCGGCATGCGGAAAAGATCGAGATCCTGCGTGATCTCGCCGACTACGCGGAAACCTTTGTTGCTTCCCAGCCGGTAGACCGTGTACTTGGTCTTGAACTCGGGCGCCCCGGTCGAGTCGAGCCATTGGGTGAAGAACCAGGTGAGCTTCTGGTCGGAATCTTTCTCGCACAGCGCCTGAAAGTCGGCGATGGTCGCTGGTTTACCCGCATACTGGGACGCGAACTGGCGCATGATCGGGTAAAACTTCACATCGCCCACCACCCAGCGCAGCATGTGGAGAATCATGGCGCCTTTATCCGTGACCAGCGTCTGGAACTCAGGCGAAAACAAATCCAGCTTGCTGGCGCTGCCCAGCGGAACCGTATCGTAGGAGAGCGCGCCCACCGACATGTCTTTTATGGCTTCTTCCATGCCCGCCGTGCCGGCCGCCTGCTCCACATACATGGCTTCGGAGTAGCGCGAGAAACCGTCGCTGATCCACCAGTCGTCGCGCGTCGCCGGGCTTACCGACGCGCCCCACCACTGGTGGGCGATCGTATTTGCGAGCAGCCGGTAGTTCACCTTGTCACTCACGGCTCGACCGGCGATCGCAGCCAGTTCCGGCGCCCATGCCGTTGGGATGGTGTCATCCGGCAGTTCAACGACGCGCAGCGTCGGCGTCGGCAAAGGGCCGAAGGTCGAGATGTAATAAGTGAATTCCTTCAGCGCGGTCTCAGCGTATTTCGGACCGAGCTTCTGATGAACCGGCTTGAAGAACACGTGCAGATCGACGCCCGCATCATCGCTCTTCGTCTCCTGAAAGACTCCGGCAACAATATTTCCCGGGAAACTTGGCCGATCCCAGGTGTAGGTGACGGTCTTCACCGGAAGTCCCCCCGGCCCCTTTTTCCCAGGCCCTCCTTCCGCAACCGTCATCTTCCCGCTGCCGATGACCGCCATGTGCGCCGGCAGCGTGATGCTGATCGTGGAGGTGAAGCGGTTGATCCCGTAGCCCACCATCGGGAACCAGCGGCTGGCATAGAGCAGATAGATCGTGTCGTCGTCGATCGATGCCAGCTTCAGCCCAGGCACGGGGCTTTCATCGGCGGAGTCCAGCGTGCCTTCGTAGTCGAATGTAAGTGTGCTGCTGGCATCTTTCGCCAATCCGCTCGTGAGCGGGATGCGAACCGTCGAATCCTGCGTGACCCGCTCCGCCGAGAGCAGTTTGTTCTTGTCGTCGGTCACCTTGGTGAGCCGCAGCGCGTTGTTCAGCTCGAAAACCGCAGTGCTCAGATCATCGAGAGCCGTGAACTTGACCTTGGTGTGCGCCCTGATGGTGTGAGAGTGAGGATTGATCTCGGCTTCAATCTGGTAATCATCGACGCGCAGCCTCGGCTTGGTATCGGCACCCAACGCCGTGCCGAGCAGCACCCAGATACACAACAGTCCAACCGAAACCGCCCGGAACGCAGTTCGCCCCTCCGAACTCATCTCACCCACACTCCTTGGGATTGTCCCTTCGACCTTATGATGAAGATTGTCGCGTAAAAGATGCTGGCAGGACAAGGTTTAGCCTCGAATGCGTTGAAATCGCACGCCGCCGCGAAGGCGTTCAAACCGGGACCACCCTCCCCTGAGCCGGCCGCTGAAGAGCAAACACCACGTCGGCTGCCCGGTCCGCTGGTCGGCGATGGTCAACGCCCGAATCCGACCGCAACCGCGCCTTCACGTTCGCCAAACCTTCCAGCATGGTCTCCCTGGCCGGGCCATCGGGGATAATCTTGTTCAGTTCCTCGACCACCCGGGCTGGGGTGAAATGATCCTGTACGAGTTCAGGAACCACTTCGCGCCCTGCGATGAGGTTGACCATCGCAAAGTGGGCTACCTTGATGCGCGGTTTTCCGAGTGCGTAAGTCAAAGGCGATACCCGGTAGACCATGACGAACGGCGTCGCCATCATCGCTGCCTCCACGGTGGCCGTGCCGCTGGCGATGATCCCCGCCCTGGAATGCCATAGGGCCGGAAGCGACTGGGGCACCAAGGTGATGTTCTTTTGTTGCGTCTGCTCACGCAGCGAAAACTCGTCCAGGGTCGGCGCAACCGGCAGAAGGAACTCGAAGGATTGCCCGAACTGCACAGCTGAGGCCAGAATCCCGGGCAGATTCATGCGCACTTCCTTCACCCGGCTGCCCGGCATCAGTGTGATCCAGTGTTTCAAGGGATCGAGCTTGTAGCGGGCTGCGTAATCGGCGCGCTCGATGGCAGGGTGGGGCAGATCGGCCAGCGGATGCCCTACAAACGTCGCATCCACGCCGCGGTCGCGGTAGAACTTTTCTTCGAAGGGAAAAATCACCAGCGCCTTGGTCACGTTCTCGCGCAGCAGCTTGACGCGCCCCTGCCGCCACGCCCAGAACTGTGGGGCGACGTAGTAGACCACCGGAATGCCGAGATTTTTCATCTGCCGCGCAACCCGCCAGTTGAATGCCGGCGAATCGATCACGACCGCGACGTCAGGGCGGCGACGCTCCGCCTCGGCAATTAACTTGCGATAAAGACCGTAGATTTTCGGGAGGTGGCTCAGGATCTCGGTAATGCCCACGACTGCGAGGTCCTTGCAGTCGATCATGGTCTCGCAGCCAGCGGCACGCATGCGCTCGCCCCCGGCACCGAACGCTTCCAGGGCAGGGTCCCGGCGGCGGAGCACTTCCAAAAGCTGCGCCCCATACATCTCTCCTGAGGCTTCGCCGGCCGAGATCAGAATCCGCACGCTTCGATTGTAATGGTTGGGAAAGACAGGCGTGAATCTGAAAGGAGAATCGCGGACTCGGCCGAAGAATGCAGAAGTGCGCCTACCGCCGTCCCTGGATCAGCCCAAAGCGCGCACGCCGGATCATCGCGTTAAACGTCGCATTCCGGCTGTGTATCCGCGCAATACGCGCCACCGCCTCATCCAGCATGCGGATGAGTTCATCCCCAAACTCCGAGCCGCGGTCCTCGCGAAGTCTTCGCTTCGCCTTCTCGACTGAAAACCACGTGGGCGTTCGCCCCGACTCTTGTGGAGAGCTGAGCCGGGTGACTTCACACAAATGCGCGTTCACCAGAACATCCAATGCAGGCGTGTTCCGCGAGGGCTTCCCCTTTTGCCGGATGTACTGCGTAAAGGCAGACTCTTCCATGCGCCCATGAACCCCTGCTTCCTCGTAGGCCTCAAGCGCGGCCGCCTCGGCGTGCGTAATCCCTGCCTCAACCTTGCCCTTTGGAAAAGTCCAGCGGCCGGAACGCGTCTGCACCAGCAAAAACTCGATCCCGGAGCTGCGCACGCGATAGCAAATGGCGGCGACCTGCTCAGTCCCGCGCAACCGCCGCAGATCGGCCAGTTTGGTAATCCGACCCTTTGGCGGCGCGGGCTTGGGGTTCGCAGCCTGCAAGGTAGGCGCCGGCAGTGCCAGAGGGCGCACGCGCCAGCCGGCTGGAACACGCTGATCTCCAGAACTCATCTTAGCTAGATTGCCGGATCGTTGGGTCCGGCGCATAGAGCAAAATTTGGTTCCTGGGGCAATGGCTCGGGGTGAAGTCAAGGCGCGGAGGCCGCGACCTCTGAAACGCCTAATACTGCCGCTTGGCGACCATCCTCGGGATTGCGTCGCGAGGCAGCCGGCATAGTCCCGGGAATCTTCCTTCGCACTTGCGGCCGTCCGCGCTGCCCCATGAAGATGTGTCAAATTGCGTCAGGCCGCAGGAAGGATCGATCCTTGGAAAGCGTCTTTTGTCTTCGCTGCCACCGGGAACTCGAAGCCCGGCACAAGTCGGTTGCAGTTTATATGTTTGCGCAGACGGTGGGCGTGCGCCCGCGTCAAAAATCGACGGCACAGCGCATCTGCTTCTGCCCGCCCTGCTCCGTTTCTCTGGCCATGGGACCGCCGCCGGAAGGGGCGCTGAACATAGCCGCCTGGAACATGCTGCGCGACATCGTCGGCGCCGATCCGGCCCTCACCCAAGCCGCGTGGGAAGCGCTGCGCGGCATCGAGGGCATGCTCGCGACCACTGAGCCGGAGCCCGCCGCCAGGCCCGCGTATTTTGAATTCTGAGGTCTCCCGAGAAAGCTGCTTCTCTTAGTCGTCCGCGCTTGTGCTCGTGACGGGCGTGCCAGGTAATGCTCCCGCCGGAATCGCGATCTCCTGGTCCTTGTACTGAAGCTGGTAAAGCTTGTAGTAGATTCCGCGCTGCGTCAGCAGTTGCTGATGCGTGCCCATCTCGCGAACTTTGCCTTTGTGCATCACGATGATTTTGTCCGCATTCTGCACGGTCGAGAGCCGGTGCGCGATCACCAGGGACGTCCGCCCCGCCACCATGCGGCTGAGCGCATCGCGCACGCGAAACTCCGTCTCTGTATCCACACTCGAAGTCGCCTCATCGAGAATCAGGATCTGCGGATTATGCGCCAGAGCCCGCGCGAACGAGATCAACTGTTTCTGCCCGGTCGACAGCGTACTTCCCCGCTCGCGCACCTCTTCGGCAAAACCATTCGGTAGAGAACGAATGAAATCGGCCAGATTGACCTCTTCGGCGGCCCGCTCGATCTGCTCGTCTTCGATCCCTTCGGTGCCCATGCGGATGTTGCCGCCGATCGTGCCGGTGAACAGGAATGGATCCTGCAGCACGACGCCGAAGCGACGGCGCAGGTCGTTGAGGTCCATCTCCTTCACGTCGACCCCATCGATGCGCACCGCGCCCTTCTGCACGTCGTAGAAGCGCAGCAAGAGCGAGATCAGTGTGGTTTTGCCCGCCCCCGTGTGGCCCACGATCGCGGCTGTCTCACCCGGTTCGATCGCGAAGCTGACATCGCGCAAAACCCAATCCAGTTCCTCAGAGTCACCTGTGGAACTGTCATCCGGCATCCGGCTCGCGGCAGACTTTCCACTAACTCCGGTTTTCCCCGCATCCGGGCTCTTGCTGCGCGGGCCGTAGGCGAACCATACATGATCAAATTCAATGCGGCCGGGTCCAACCGGCACCTTCGTGACCACGGGCGACGTAATATCGACGGGCGTATCCAGCAGCTTGAAGATTCGCTCCGCCGCTGCCATGGCCGATTGCAGGATATTGTATTTGTCGCTCAGATCCTGAATCGGCCGGAAGAAGCGCTGGGCGTACTGCATGAACGCCACCAGAGTACCGATCAGGGTCAGCCCTTTGAGGACGAATCCGCCGCCAAACCACACAATGCCGGCGATCGCCGTGTACGACAGAATCTCTACGACCGGGTAGTACACCGCATACGCCATGATCGTGTCTTTAAATGCGATCATGTGAGCCGCGTTGATCTCGGAGAACTGTCGAAACGCTCGCTTCTCGCGGTTGAAGAGCTGAAGCACCATCATTCCCGAGACCGCTTCCTGCAGGTAGGAATTGATCTTCGCGATGGCCGTCCGTACTCTCCGATAGGACTCGCGCACCTTCACCCGGAAGATCATCGTGGCCCAGAAAATCAGCGGGAGGACTGAAAAGGTGATCAGCGCCAGCTTCCAGTCCATGAACAACATGATGGCGACGATCCCGGCCAGCACGAAAACATCTTCGAAAATCGAGACCACGCCCGCAGTGAACATCTCGTTCAGGGCATCGACGTCGGTGGTCACACGGGTCACCAGTCGCCCGACGGGATTTTTGTCGTAGAAACTAATATGCAGCCTCTGTAGATGGCGGAAGATCTGGCTGCGCAGATCGAACATCACCATCTGCCCAGTCCACTGCATGAAGTAAACCTGCATAAAATCGAGGAAAAAACTGAGCACCAGCGTGCCCAGGTAGAGCAGCGAGAGCTGCACGATCCCGGTACGCGGCGAGGAACTGAGCCAGCGATCCAGCAGAAAATGCCGGCCCGGAGCGTGGGTCAAATACTTGTCAATCGCGGTTTTGGTGAGAAAGGGCCCCAGGACATCCAGACTTGACTTGCAGATGATGGACGTCAGCGCCACCGCCACCTGCCATCGGTAGGGGCGCAGATAACCCAGCAGCCGCCGCATCAGGCGGCCGTCGTATGCTTTGCCTAATACCTCTTCTTCTTGGGCCATGCTGCTCGCAGATCTTCAGTATAGATGGCCCATCGAAGGCGAAAGATGGAAAAGGTGGCACGGCCCGTCCCCAGCCCCAAAAGGCCACTCACGGCGGCGAGCAAAGGTCTGAAACTCCATTTCGCACGGGCGTCCCTCTCGCATCTTCCACGTTCTTCTTGAACCAGGCGCGGAGGGGCGCAACGACGCGCTCGTGGCTCCCCGGAACTGCGGCCAGGTCTTCGATCTGGTTGCGGGAGAGTTCGGCGTCGATCTTCTGGTAATCCACATCCAGGAATGCCGACCGCAGCACGTGACCTTCACCAGGCAGCCGCACTTCGATCATCTCTCCGCTCAATACAATGACCTGGAGGGGCAATTGCTCGACATACTCATTCTCCCAATCCGGCGCGGCCAGAATTTGGCGCAGAGTGTCGAGCACTGGATCAGGCAGAATTCCCTCAAGCACCTGGGACACCATACGCGATCCTGACGACTGGCTGCTTTTCTCTGCGTGATAGTGCCCATTCGGACTCACCAAAACACACCGGCGCTGCATCGGATCGCCGAAGCGTACGACTGACATCCAAAGTAAGAAATCGGGCGGAGGAGTTGCTGTTTCCGCAAATGCGGGATTCGATGGAGGCTTGATGGGAACCGGGATTTTGGCGGGGGCCGGGCTTTCGGGAATCGCTGCTGGCGGGGGTAGCGGCGGAGCGGCAGGCCGCACCCGCAACTCGATTTTGTGCTCGGTCAGGCAATTGTTGCGGCCCTCGAATTCGGTCAGTTCTCGGTGTGGCAGCCGTGGCACGGTGGCCAGCCAATCCATCAGGGAAGCGACGGTGGGCACGACGGATCGATGATCCTTGCTGTCGGCAAATTCCAGATCCTGCCAATGATCGCCGCGAAAGACATTCACGATATCGAGATCAAAGGCAAACAGCGGCGACGCAATATCGCTTTGTTTCAAAGAAAGCAGGTCGGGTTGCCGCAGCCACCGCGCAATGTCTGCCATCGCCTCCTGGTTTAGCTCGCCTTCGTAGATCGTGACGTGCTCTTCATTATGATTTTTTTCGTAGTGGTAGCTGCCGTCCTTCTTGAGCAGGACACAGGTATTGGTATTGCTCGATTCGCGTTCCAGACGCAAAAGATACGGATAATTCGCGGGAAAGGAGTACGGAACCTGCGCGTCCGCACCCTTCGCGGCGAACAGGCACCCGATCAGAAGACAGGCCCAGAGGCGCACGGCGAGCAAGTATAACAAGCCGCCAGTGAGACCCGACATCAGAAGCAGCCAGTCGCAGCTCTAGACGCGGCGCAGGACGAGGGCGGAATTCTTCGAGCCGAATCCCACGCAGTTACATAACGCGTGTTCAATGACAGCCCGCCGCCCCGGCTCCGGAACGTAATCGAGATCGCATTGCGGGTCGGGCTTTTCCAGATTGATCGTGGGCGGGATTCGCCCCTCGTGCATGGCGATCAGCGTCGCCGCCAGTCCGGCCGCCCCGCATGCCCCCTGCGCATGCCCGATCTGCGACTTCAGTCCTGACATCGGAATCTTCCGCGCATGTTCGCCCAACGCCAGTTTCAGTGCCTGCGTCTCGACTCGGTCGTTCATCTCCGTCGATGTACCGTGCAGGTTCGCATACTGCAGAGCGGTGGGCGGAAGTTGCGCTTCTTCGAGCGCGAGCGTGATGGCCCGCGCCGGCTCTTCCGGCGAATCGCTCATGCGCACCCGGTGGTACGCCTCACAAGTGGACGCGTAGCCGGCAATCTCGGCATAGATCCTGGCCCCGCGAGCTTTGGCATGCTCAAGTTCTTCTACCACGAACATCCACGAACCCTCCGCCAGGACAAAGCCATCGCGATCCGCGGAAAACGGCCGCGAGGCCCGCTCCGGCTGGTCATTCCACGATTGCGTCAGAGCGCGCAGCAGCGAATAGCCTTTGATGATGCCGGGCGTAATTGGCGCATCCACGCCGCCCACCAGAAACATCGGCTGTACGCCGGCCTGGATGTGCTGCAACGCATATCCAAGTGCGTCGGTGGATGAAGTGCAACCGGTGGTCACCACGTGGCTGTATCCGCGGAAACCAAAACGCATCGAGACTTCGCTCGGAATCGTCCCCATCGTGCCCGACGGTATGCAGAAGAGACTGACCTGCTTCACATGCCCGGAGTGCCAGAGCCGATATTGCTCTTCCGAGAATTCCTGGGCGCCGCCGCCCGTTCCGAGAATGATGCCAATCTCGCGCTGCTCGGCGAGCGTCATGGTGCTGGGGTCCAGGCGGGCATCGCGAATGGCTTCCGTCGAAGCCGCAATTGCCAGCGGCACAACTCGCGAGACGTGCTTGCGCTCTTTCGCGTCGACCCACGCGAGCTCATCGAACTCCGGGATCTCACCCGCCACCTGCACCGGCAACGGCCCGGCGTCGAAGCGCGCTATGCGCTTCACCCCGGATTTGCCCGAGAGAATGGCGCGGCAGAACGCCTCTTTGCCGATGCCGTTCGGGCTGACTACACCCATGCCGGTGATGACGACGCGAGGAAGCATGCGGGAAACGGTCAGATGCCGGCCCCCCGAGGAAAGTTGCAAGCCAAACCGATTGCCTGCCGTTCGCAGGCTTCGTTCAGGTCATGCCTGATGCTTCGCAGACTCCCGACATCGCTGGAAGATGGGATAATCACCTATGCCCCTTGGGCTCTACGTTTCGGTGCCTTTCTGCCGTACGAAGTGCACTTATTGCAACTTCGCGTCTGACGTGTTTTCTCGCACCGTCTTTGCCAAATACGTCGAACGAGTATGCACTGACATTCGAAGTACGACAACCCTTGCACAACGGATGCGGGCTGCGCTCCCTCGTGACGTCGATAGTATCTATCTCGGAGGCGGCACCCCCACGGTCCTAGATTCGCAGCAACTGGAACACATCTTTGTCACCATTCGGCAAGAATTTCGTCTTTTGCCAGATGCCGAAATCACGGTGGAATGCGCTCCAGGCACGCTGACACACGCCATTCTCGAAACCCTGCTGCGCTGCGGCGTAAACCGGGTTAGCCTGGGCGTGCAATCGTTCGTCGATCAGGAAGCGGCCTCCGTCGGCCGCTTGCACAAGCGGGTCACCGTCTGCGATGACATTGCCCGCTTGCGCGCTGCGGGAATTGCCAATATCAACATCGATCTCATCGCCGGTTTGCCCCACCAGACCGCGGACAGCTGGGAATTTTCACTCGAGGAAACGATTGCTGCCGGCGTCCCGCACGCCAGCGTCTACATGCTGGAGGTCGATGAAGACTCGCGCCTCGGCCGCGAATTAATTGCCGGCGGAGCTCGCTACCACGCGCACTTTGTCCCTGACGATGAGCTCACCACCGATCTTTACTCGGCAGCCTGTGATCGCCTGAACGCGGCCGGCATCGCTCAATACGAGATATCCAATTTTGCCCAGCCAGGCTTCGAGTCTCGCCACAACCTCAAGTACTGGGCTCGCCAGCCCTATTTCGGCTTCGGCGTCGACGCTCATTCCATGTTGCGGAGCCGCGAGAGCGCCCCTTCACTCAATCCACGGATCCAAAACCGCCCTGGATTGCCTGCCGCAGTGCGCTTCAGTATGCCTGAACAGATTGAACATTATGTAGCCGGTGATCCGCCTGCGCTCAACCCCGTCACAGTTCAGGGCGCGCTCGAGGAATCGTTCTTTCTCGGTTTGCGGCTCAACCGTGGCGTCAATCTCAAGGAACTCGAAGAACAATTCAACTCAATCCCACTCCAGAGCCTCGATGACGTCATTGAGCAGACCGTCCATGACGGCTTGCTGGAACGATCCGACAACTTCATTCGCCTCACTGCGCGCGGTCGCTTACTCTCGAACGAAGTCTTCCAGCGCTTCCTGTCGGCCGCCGCAATCTAGCTGAAACCCGCAACTCTTCAACTTTCGCCTTACCGTTCGGTCGGTCGGAGAGACCCGCCCAATCGCGTGACACCTGCATAAATACTGGCGATTCACCATACTCGGATTTTCGATCGCAAGTAACTTTTCGCTGTCGCCGCTGCATGCTTTAATCAGGAAAGTTCTCCCTCCGTTCGGCAGGCACGCGGCGCGCCGCCAGGAAGCCAACGAGAAGCGTCACTTGAAGAACCCCACCAGGAGGATGGCTTGGATTTCCAACTCAACGACGAGCAGCTGCAACTGAAAAAGAGCGTTCGCCAGTTTTCCGAACGCGAGATTGCGCCTCACGTGATGGAATGGGACGAGGCGAGCGAATTCCCCTTGGCCACCATCAAGGAGATCGGCAAGCTTGGCTTGCTCGGCACCATCTTCCCCGCCGAATATGGCGGCGCCGGCATGGGCTATGTCGAATACGTCACCGTGATCGAGGAGCTTTCGCGCGTCGACGGCTCCGTCGGAATTATCGTAGCCGCACACACATCCCTTTGTTCAAATCACATCTTCCTCGCGGGCAACGAAACACAGAAGAAGAGATATATTTCCAAGCTCGCCACCGGCGAGTTCATTGGCGCGTGGGGCTTAACCGAACCATCCTCGGGCTCCGACGCGGGCAGTGCACGCATGACCGCAACGAAAGCGAGGGGCGGCTGGGTTCTGAACGGCACCAAGACTTTCATCACCAACGGCCACTACGCCGACGTCCTGGTCGTCATCGCGGTCACGGACCGCGCCGCCCACACGCATGGCCTGTCGGCGTTCCTCGTCGAAAAAGACACCAAGGGTTTTCGTCCCGGTAAGAAAGAAAATAAGCTCGGGCTGCGCGCCAGCGATACGGCCGAGCTGATCTTCGAGGATTGTTTCCTGCCGGCCGAAAACCTGCTCGGAAAGGAAGGCGACGGCTTCATTGACGCGATGCGCATCCTCGATGGAGGCCGCATTTCCATCGCCGCGCTTTCCCTCGGCATGGCCGAAGGCGCCTATGAAGCCGCCCTCAAGTATTCGAAGGAACGCAAGCAATTCGGCAAAGCCATCAGCGAATATCAGGCGATCCAGTGGAAACTGGCTGACATGGCCACCGAAATCGAAGCAGCCAAACTGCTCACCCTGCGCGCCGCCGCCATGAAAGATGCCGGGATGAAGACCACGCTCGAATCCTCCATGGCCAAGCTCTATGCCAGCGAGGTCGCGGTGCGATGCGCCAATGAAGGCGTGCAGATCCACGGCGGCTATGGCTTCATCAAGGACTACCCAGCGGAAAAATTTTATCGCGACGTTAAGCTCTGCACCATCGGCGAAGGCACCAGCGAAATTCAGCGCCTGGTCATCGCTCGCCAACTCCTGAAAGACTGACTCGATCGCGATTCCGAGGTCAGGCTTTTCGGGCTTTCTCCCCGCCGGTCATGGCACCTGCCGGAAGGTGGGTGATTTCTCTGACGCCTCACCCGCTCGTGCTATGCGCCCTCCACACCGGTAACGTTGCCCCTCCGACGGATTCAGGGCATTTTGTAAATACGCGAAACGTCCCCGGTTCGCCGCGCCGCCGACTTCGAAAATCTGAAGGCCGTTCTTGGACGGATGGAGGTTTGTTTTCCTTGAGTTCTCGCGACGAGTTGCAAATCCCGTGGGTGGCGCCGTCTCTCGACACTTATACGCTTGAAAGTAGCGCGGCGTTTGCTGCTGCGCAGACCGATTCAGCGCTAACCAGCTTAGGATCGCCCGCTTCCGCGGCAGAAACAGCAGCCCAGCACGCCCTGCGCCAACATCCAAGGTCAAAATGCTATCTCGCCGTCGAGTTGCGCACCGAAGGAAACGCAGGACTGCTCATCGGCAACTTATCGGATGTAAGCCTGGGCGGATGCTGCGTGGAAACCAATCGCTTGCGTGAATGCGGCACCACGGTGGTGATAACCCCTCTGAATGCCGAGGGGCTCGTATGCGTGCGCGGCATCGTCCTAAACACCCGCATGGTTGAGGGATCCGCCACGTTTAAGATCGGCATCCAGTTCGTGGCCGAGGGCCCGGCATCCTCGCGCTCTCTTCAAGATTTCGTCCAATACGTCGCGGAAGCGGCTGCAAAACAGACTTGCAACGAGTCCTCGATGTACCTGCGCTGGCTGGGCGGCCACTGAGCAGGTAGGTATGCTCTAAGGCCTGCGCCTGCATCTGTTCCTCCGAGCCTTCGCGACATGCTTGAGACAGCTTGCCGGGCGGCAAGCCTGATCCCCGGGGCTTCAGCGTTTCAGCTCTTCTTTGACCTTCCCTGCTTTCTTGAAGCCGGACCTTTGGCGTTCTTGTCCACGCGCAGTTTCCAAGCCGTTCGCAGCGCCCCTTCCAGCACGTCTTCGCTCACCTTAGCCAGTCGCACGTGAGTGGCTCCATTCCGCCCCCAGCCGCCCGAAACTGGCAAGAACACCTCCGGCAATTCTCCGACGAATTCTGCCTGCACCTCGGGCGCGAGCATCAGGTTCCCATAACCCTGCTTCACCGCAGCCAGGGTCGCGAAGATGCGCCCTCCTACTCGAAAATCCGTAGCGCCCATGTGCGAGCCCTCTTCCGCACCTTGCAGACTAAGCGCGATTCGCCGAAAATCTGCAGCATTCATCCCGCCGCCTCCCTTGCCACACGATGCTATCCGCGCACGATTCTGTGTCCCCGAATTTCCGGGATAGGACGCGATCTATGATATGGCGGCCATCAGCGTAGCGGGTGCTGGTGGCGAAAAAGATTCCCATCACCGGCCGTGCGGTGGCGACACCCAGCAGAACAAAGATCGCGCGGAGAAGCCATTCGCGATTCCGTACCGCATCGCCCTCTCGCGCATACAGAAATGCGCGCAACCGAAAAAAGAAGCCATGTATTGAACACGAGCACCGCCGACCGCTCCAGCCCCCCACCGCATGCATGCTCATGGCATAGGCCGTCAGGCTCACCAGCCGCCCAAGGGGATAAATCGCAGGCTCCGCCCAGGATGGCGCGGCCTGGATTCATCCAGCGTGCTCGCCGCGCGCAATCGGCGCCGCTGGATGGCCGCCACACGCATCGTCAGCCGCATTGGACTGCGGGATGCCAAGCCGCATACCGTCAGGCTGCATGCCCTGACGTCGTTTGAGTTTTTCGTTGTGCTGGCGGAGCACTGCCCGCTAAACGAGCTCAACGAAGTGTTGTTGGAAACGGTGCGGAAGACGCTCAGCAGCTACTCGTAGCGCAGCGCCTCAATCGGATCGAGCCGGGCTGCTTTGATGGCCGGCAGCATGCCGCTCACGATCCCCACCAGGCTCAGGATCAAGGTGGACGCAATCAGCGTGCTGGACTGAATCGCCAGGTGAATGTCCCCTTCGCTGGCGTTTTCCTCAAACGCGCTCCATAGCGTAAGCGAGCCGACCGACCAGGAGACTAAGTAAGCGAGCGCTACCCCCGCCAGCCCGCCGATAAATGTGATCACCAGTGCCTCAGCCAAAAATTGAAACAAGATGTGCCACTTCCGCGCGCCCAACGCCTTTTCTACGCCAATCTCACGGGTGCGCTGCGTCACCGACACCAGCATGATGTTCATCAGCCCGATTCCACCGATCCCCAACGTCAAAAGACCGATGAAACCCAGCAGGATCTTGATGCCGGTGGTGATAATCTGCAGATCCAGCAGGTCGGCAAACACGTCGAAAACAAACACCGCCCGCTCATCTTTGGGATCGAAGTTGTGATGGAAACCGAGCGATGTTCGCAGTGCCTTGACCACTTTGGCATGGTCTCCCTCATACTCCATCACGATGGCCTGCAAGTACCGCGGGTCCTTCAGGTCGCTGATCGCGCTGTACGGGATGTAGACGTGCTCGTTAAGGTTGTCGTCGCTGTTGTTAATGACATGCTTGAGCACGCCCACCACCTGAAACGAAATGCCGTCCACCCGAATGCTCTGCCCGATCGCCTCCTGGCCTGAAAACAGCTTTTTCTTCACGTCGGCGCCGATCACCGCCACCCGATTGTGGGTGAAGTCGTCGGCTTCGCTGAAGGATCCGCCATCGGAGAAGATCATTTTGCGCATCCGCGGATACACCGAATAGACGCCGCTCACGCCATAACTGGCGGAGCGAGTTCCGTACGCCACAGTGCTCTGCTTGAAGCAGTCAGGTGAGATGCGCTTGAGCAGCGGCACTTCCGCCCGAATGTGGTCGAGGTCGTCAATGGTAAGCCGGACCTCGCTACCCGCTTTCGTTCCGCCCGCCTGCATCGACGTGCGCCCGGGAAAAACGAAAATCAGGTTCGTTCCGAAAGTGCGAAAAGCGGCCCACAGGCCGTTCTCAAACCCCGATCCATACGCCAGCAGGAGAACTACCGTCGCAATGCCCCACGCCATGCCGAGCATGGTCAGGAAGGAGCGGCGGCGATTGTAGCGGAGCGCGCCGTAAGCCTGCGTGAGGAGATTTTTCAGCATGCGGCTACTCCTGGCGTAATGCCTCGACCGGAGGCAGCAAGGCAGCCTGGCGCGCGGGATAAAGACCGGCGACGATGCCGGCCAGTGAAAGCGAAAGAATGGCGATCACGGCGGACGCCGGCACGATGCGCGGCGTGTCAAAGCCTTCCGGCGCCGGCAGCATCGCCAACAGAGCAACGAATCCGCCCGTGATCGCAAGGCCAATTCCGCCGCTCAATGCGGTCAGAAACGCACCCTCGATAAAGAATTGCGTCATGATGTTGCGATGCGTCGCGCCCAGTGCTTTCCGCAGCCCAATCTCGCGCGTGCGCTCGGCCACCGAAACCAGCATGATATTCACGATGCCGATTCCACCCAGAGCCAGCGTCACCAGGCCGACAACCCCGAGGAAGTAATCCATTGCGTCAAAAATCTTGTCGACGCGCTTTGAGCCCTCGATCGTGTCCCAGTCGCCAAACGCATCTTCAAGCTTGGGATCGAAATGATGCCGGCGCGCAATGACCTCATGTACTTCATTCTTGGCCGCCAGGTGCTGAGACTTGTCGATCGGCCGGTAGTTGATAAACGACAACGCGTTCTCTACGTTCTCGCCTTTGAGCGGAAAAAGATCGCGCATGGTCTCGACCGGAATGAAGATGCGGGCATTGCTGCCATTGTTCCCATCGCGACCGACCTTCGCCAGCACGCCGATGATGTCGAAGCGCACGCCGTTCAGCAGCAGCGCCGAACCGACGGCTGGCCGCCCCGGAAATACGTTCTTCAGCAGTTCCCATCCGACGACGCAGACGCGCCGCCGCTGGGTGTTGTCATCATCATCGAGCCATCGGCCAACATCGATGGGCAGCGTGCGGATCTGGTTGTACTCCGTGGCGACGCCGAACACCTGCCCGTTGGTCGATCCGTAATCGCTGACCGCGCGTATATCTTCCCGGTTGATGACCGGCGAAACAGCCCGCAAAGTGCGCGCTTCGTTCTTGATCGCAAGGTAATCCGCGTAGGTGAAGCTATAAGCTTGCCCCGACTGCAGGCTGCCCGGTACCGCGGGAATGCGTCCCGGAAACGTGAACATGATGTCTTCGCCGAGATTCTTGAGTTGTCTCGCCTGCCCGCTGCGAAAACCTTCGCCCAGGCCGACCAGCAACAACAACGATCCGACCCCCCAGGCGATCCCGAACATAGTCAGAAATGAGCGCAGCTTGTGTGCCCACAAAGTGGCCATCGACTGCCGCACGATATCGAGGAGCATGCGCATCGGTCTGACGTTTCGGAACCCTCGCCGCCGGGCAGCGGCGAGGGTCTTGGGGTCAAGGTCGGGCGGGGGTCTCGTGTCCCGCCCTCACTCAAAAGTAAATACGTGTAGGGCTCAGCAGAAGTTCCCGTACCCATCGGAATTTCGGCACACGACCGCCATTTGGTTCGACGCACAATCCCGGCAAAGGGTTAGCCGAATTGCGCAAGATTTTCCTCAGCCCGGGTTCGGCTCCAGGGACATTTCTTGCGCCACCCACAAAGCCATTTTGCACTTGCTCACGCGCACAGCGATCGCGAGTCTAACTCGGGGTTTGAGGCAAACACCGGCGAGCCTTCGTCGGCCCTGCCTCGCGCATCGCGGAGAGAGGGAGGCGAGCATATGCAGAGATCCAATCTTTGCGGGAACAGAAAACTGTCAGTGTGGGCCAGGGCAACGTTCCCATCGTTGGCGATCGCGATTCTCGCGCTCGCGTCTTTGAGCACGTCGGCGTTCGCGCAATCCACGCAACTGGATCTGCCGCGCGACAGCCAGAAGGCCGTCGTCACGCAGAGAGTCGGCATCACCGACATCACCATCCGCTACCACCGCCCCCTCGTCAAAGGGCGCCAGATCTTCGGCAAACTGGTTCCTTACGGAGACGTATGGCGCGCTGGGGCGAACGAGAACACCACCATCACCTTCGCTGACTCAGTCTCCATCGAAGGCAAACCCCTCGACAAGGGCACGTACGGCCTGCACATGATTCCTGGCCAGGATCAGTGGACCGTCATCTTCTCCAAAGAAAATCAGGCTTGGGGAAGCTTCACTTACAAGGAGTCGGAAGACGCGTTGCGCGTGACCGTGAAACCGCAAACCGCCGACTTTCATGAGGCGCTCACCTACGACTTCGATTCGCTATCGCCCGATACCACCGTCGCTACGCTCCGCTGGGATAAGGTTGCGGTACCCTTCAAGATCTCAGTCGATGTCGACAAGATTGTCGAAGCCAGCTTGAAAAACCAGCTGCGCGGCCTCTCGCAGTACACCTGGGATGGCTGGGACGACGCCGGTAATTACCTGCTTGCCCACAAGATCGATCTTCCGGAAGCGCTCACATACGAAGATAAATCGATCCAGAATGAAGATCGCTTCGAAAACGAGTTGACCAAGTCAAAAGTTCTCGAAGCCATGGGCAAGACCGACGAAGCCAAGGCCGCCAAAGACAAAGCGCTCGCCATGGCGACTCCGATCCAGAGGCACGGTTACGCGCTGCAACTGCTCGGCGAAAAGCAGCGCGACGCCGCCTTTGACGTCTTCCGCACGAACTGGAAACAGCATCCGGAAATGTGGTTCGTGCACTCGGGTATGGCTCGCGTCTATTCCGCGCAAGGCGATTTCCCCAGCGCCATTAAGGAAATGCAGACTGCGCTGGCCAGTGCGCCGGATGCAAACAAAACCGTCATCGAGGCCTACATCAAGCGTCTGAAAGCGAAGGACGATATCACGAGGTAGGGAAAGCTGAAATTTGGCTTGCGCGGCCTAGAGTCTCTTCAGGTCCGGATACTCGAATACACCTCGGCCGCTCTTGCGGCCGAGGCGGCCTTGCTCCACGTACTCGCGCAGGAGCGGCGCAGGCTTGAATTTCTCGCCGAGCGTGCTGTGCAGGTACTCGAGAATGTGCAGCCGCGTATCCAGCCCAACCAGGTCCACCAGTTCGAACGGGCCCATCGGATGGTTCAAGCCAAGCTTTAAGGCTTTGTCGATATCTGCCGGAGAAGCAATGCCTTCCTGCAGCATATAAAATGCCTCGTTGCCGATCATGGCGTTGATTCGGCTGGTGATGAAGCCGGGCGACTCCTTGATCACAACCACCTCTTTTCCCATGCGCCGACCCACCTCCACAGCCGTCGCCAGTGTATCGTCGTCGGTCTCCAGCGCCCGCACCACCTCGATCAATTTCATCTTGTGCACCGGGTTGAAGAAGTGCATTCCTACGATTTTCGGCGCGCGATAAGTTACGGCCGCAATCTCGGTCAAGCTCAGTGACGAGGTATTCGAAGCCAACACGGTACCGGGGCGGCAGATCTTGTCGAGCAACGTGAAAATCTCGATCTTCGATTCCAGCTCCTCCGGAACCGCTTCGATCACGAGATCTGCCTCACGCGCAGCAACGTCCACCGCGCCTGCGTATTCAAGGCGTCCAAGGGCCGCGTCCGCATCGCGGGCCGACACTTTCCCGAGTTCGACCGCTTTGTCCAGGTTTGCGCGAATCTCGGTCTCAGCCTTACGCAGGGCAGCGGGCAGAAGATCTTCCAGGATCGTGCGGTAGCCGCCCAGTGCTGCGGCATGCGCAATGCCGCGTCCCATGATGCCGGCGCCGATGACGGCGATGGTCTTCACTTCAGCCATGGTTGGAGACGGATTGGCCTACTGCTTTTCGAGCTGGGCAATTATTTGGTTCAAGTTATCGGTGGCAACGCGCAACGATTCCGCCAGCCGCTTCTTTTCTTCCGGGGTCATGGTGGCGATCGAAGAGGTCAGGCGGCGCACCGTCGCCGTAATGTCGTCGACGTAATTCAACGAGCGGATGAGTTCTCCGGTAGCGGGCATATGAGGGCTCCGTGGGCGCCTGCAGGATTTTGGCCGCTTCCTCGGGAAGCGTCACGAATAACAGGCGAACTTTCTATTGTGAAGGGAGTGGGGGGATTTAGTAAAGGTTGGCGGACGCCGAAACTGCAACGCCCTGAAATCTAGCCGACTCCATGCATCTTCCGGAACGCGTCGGCAGATTCTTTCCCCATGTACCGGTCCAGCACGGTGGGTTCCGTTTGCCGCAGATCCACCACGACCAGCCCATCCAGCACATCCGCGAATTTCCGATCTACGTTAAAGCCCAGCAACTTGCCTCCCACCTTGGCGTATTGCTTCAGCAGGATCGGCAGCCCTTTCCCATCCAGCTCTACATCGGCGATCGGTTCGGAGAGCTCTTCCAGATCCCGCAAGACCCGGGCGACCGCACGGCAATCCCAGCGCCCGATGCGATTTGGCCGAAACGGGCTGCGCGGCTTCACCAGGTCGGCAAGTTCATCGCCCTGGCTGCGCGCCTCAAAGAACGAGTAAATCAACTCGCGCGAGGCATGGTTGTAGGAATTGCTAATGCTGACCGCTCCAAAAAGCACCGGCGTCTCGGGCCGCACCGTCACAAAACGAGCAATCCCCTTCCAAAGCAGGAGCAGCGGCGTGTATTGCCGCTGGTACTCCGGGCGAATGAAGGACCGCCCCAGTTCCAGCGCTGGCCCAATCTTTTCAAAGAGCCGCGCATCGTACCGGAACAGCGTGCTGGTATAGAGACCCTGCACGCCATGCTTCGCGATGATCTCTCTCGTATTGCCCGCACGATACGCGCCAACCAGCTCTTCCTTCTTCCGGTTCCACAGCAGCAGGTGCCAGTAATAGCGGTCGCACCGGTCGAGATCGGTGCGCTTGCCTGTGCCTTCGCCGACTTCTCGGAAGGTCACCTCGCGTAGCCGCCCGATTTCCTGCATGAGGTGCGGGATTTCCGTCGCCCGCGCCAGGTAAACTGCCAGATCCCCATTGCGAGCAAGGCACCGCTCCTCGGGCAGCGATTGCACGTCGCATTGCAAAAGCTCGTGGGGCAACGCCGGCGTGATCGCCTCTTGCGCCTTCTTTGGAAGCACGGCACGCACCGACTGCGGGATCTTGATCTGCTGTTTGCCGCGTTGCGACAGCAAGTAGGTGCGCCAGCGCAAGTATTCGGTCGCTTCGCGATCGTCGGCGATGCTTCCTACCGAATCGCCCGGAATCGCATTCCCGATGCGCACGCTGACGTTTTTGCCCGATTGCTGCAGAAACTCGTGCAGCAGAAACGCCGTCCGCACCCGGGGATGAAGCAGCCCCATCACCTGAAAAGCCAGGCTGTTGCGTCCGCAGAAGTAAATTGGCAGCGCCGCTGCCCCGGTCTTCCGGATAATTCGCGTCGCAGTCTCATTCCACTGCGGGTCGGCAATTCCCTCTTGGGGCGATTGCCAGTGCGAAACCTCGCCCGCCGGGAAGATGCCCAACATCCCGCCGCCATCCACCCATTCCAGCGCCTCTTTCAATGCTCTGCGATTCCGCTCGAGCGCCCCAGGCGCGTGGAACGGATCGACAAAAATGCAATAGCGATCTAACTCGGGAACATCCTCGAGAATGAAGTTGGTCAGCACTCTCACATCTCGACGCACCCGCGACAGAAGCACCGCCAGCACCGCGCCGTCGAGCATGCCGTAGGGATGGTTGGCGATCGCAACCACCGGCCCTTTGCGCGGAATCCGCGCGAGATCCGTCGGCTCAACCCGCAGGTCGACCTGCATCTCTGCCAGCAACGCCTCGAGCATCGAGCTGTTGCTTGTCTGCTGAGCGCGCCGCACCCGCGCGTAAAGATCCTGTGCTTGCTCCAGTGGAAGAAGCCTGCTGGCTAAACCCGGAAGCCCTGCCCGAGCCGGGGCGTTGGCGAGCACACTACCGCGCGATGGATCTTCCGTAGCATGGAGATTCGGCATGCTGGCAGTATGGCAACCGATGTTTGCAGCGTGATGACGTGCAAGTTAAAAGACGGTGAATGGACGCACAAAAGTAACGGGGGGGCAATGAAATGAGACGCTAACTCAGAGCCGGAAACTTCCAGGAGAGCCCGCGTTCTTGAAGCTAGTCGCGGCCTGATCTCGTTTGCTTGACCGATCCGCGTTGACCCGTAGGATAGGCGAAACGTTTCTCTTAAGTCTCCAGGCGGTAGCGCGTTTCCGCCAGGTTGTACATCCGCCGCCAGATCAGCCGATTCACGGTCACCACCGCGGCGGCCATCAAGATTGTCGCGGCCAGCAATTGATCGAAATTCCCGCTGTCCGTCGCCTGGCTGATCACCGCTCCCAACCCCGTGGTCGTATAGGTTGTGCCCTTGAAGTGAAAATACTCAGCCACGATGCTGGCATTCCACGCACCGCCCGACGCGGTAACCAATCCCGTAACTAGATACGGAAAGATGCCGGGCAGAATCAGCTTCCGCCAGCGCTCCCAGCCGAACAGGCCGAACACGTCGCAGCATTCCTTCAGATCCGTGGGGATCGCCATCGCCCCGGCAATTACGTTGAACAGGATGTACCACTGCGTGCCGAGCAGCAGTAGCACAATCGAACCCAGTCCCAGCCCGCCGCCAACTTTGATCAGCAGCAACAGCACGACTGGAAAAAGCGCCGTCGCCGGAACCGACGCAGCAATCTGCGCGAGCGGCTGCGCGATGCGCGCCAGCTTGGGATTAAATCCAATCGCCACCCCTGCCGGGATCGTCCACAGCGCACCGATCGCCAGCGCCACCATCACGCGCAGAAACGTCGCCCCCAATCCCGTGCCTAACTGCTGCATCTCTAGGCGGGTAAGGCCGGTAAGAATCACGGCTACCTTGACAACCACGTAGCCGATCGCGAGGATCATGGCCACGCCCAGCAACCGCAGGAACCACGTAAGGCCGGCGGACGCTTCCGCCCCGAGCGTCGACGTCCGATGCCGATGCGCAAAGTGCTGCATCAAGCGCTCGCGCAAAGGCCGATAAGCCTTCTTCCGCAAGCGGGCCAACGCGCGCGAGTGCTGAAAAAATCCGAGCACCCAGGAACGGGGCAGGTTCGTGCTTTCGACTTGCTCGATCTTGAATTTCTCCGCCCACGCGATCACCGGCCGCCACACAAATTGGTCGAGCAGCACGATCACCGCGATCATCGTGGCCACGCCCCAAAGAATCGATCTGGTGTCGCCTGCGCTGGCTGCGGTTTGCAGATAGGAGCCGAGCCCGGGCAAGCGGAAGTCTCGCGAGCCCAGCACGAACATCTCGCAGGCCATCAAGAAGAACCAGCCGCCCGCCACCGACATCATCGAGTTCCATACGAGGCCAATGGCTGCATACGGCAATTCAACCTGGGTGAAGCGCTGCCACCAACTGAACCGGTAGATCTTCGCGGCTTCCCTCATCTCCCGCGGAATGCTCTTCAGCGAAGCATAGAAGCTGAATGCCATGTTCCAGACCTGGCCGGTGAAGATCAGCAGGATCGCTCCCAGCTCCACGCCAAGCTGCCGCCCCGGAAAGAGCGCCACCATGGCCAGCATCACGCCCGGCAGAAAACTCAGCACGGGGATCGACTGCAATACGTCGAGCAGCGGCACCATGAACTTCTCTGCGCGCGGGTTGTAGGCGGCAATGTAGCCATAGACGAGGGTGAACAGCAGGCTCAACAGGTAAGCCGCGCTGATGCGGAGCAGCGAATATCCGGCGTAGGCCGGCAGCGCCAGCGGGCTCCGTGAGATTTCGACTTCCGGAGTGAAGGCGCCGAGCCACGAGCGGCCGACCAGCACGATCCCATAGAAGGTGGCCAGGCCTGCGCCGAACATCAGCAGGTCGGGAATGACGGAAACCTCGATCCGCGGGAGCGCCGACCACAGCCGATAGGGTGAAAAGAAGCTGGGACTTTCTTGCCGCTTCATGACCGTGCCGCCGGTGTACCCTCCCAGAGCGGCTCCGCAAGAATGAGACGTTCGGTTTCGCGATCATAGTCGAAGATTTCCGCGTACCGCCCCCAGTTCATGGCGGTGTCCAGCTGGCGATCGACTTCGTCGTCGCTGAAATGTTCATCCAGGATGTCGTGGAAGAACTCGCGCGGGATGGAATGATCGGTCTTGGCTTTCAGGATACTTTCAATCTGCTGTAACACCATCACACTCTTGAGAGCCGACTCGCGGAACAGATCTTTGCGCGGCTGGATGTCCGCATCCGCGAAGGCCACGCCCTGCGGCGTGATCTCTACTTCTCCTTCCTTCAGCGTCGCGTACCCCAGCAGCACACTGGCTTCAATGATGGGCAGCAAATCCTCGACGTCCATCGCGAAACTTTCTGAAAGTGCCGAGAGATCCTCGTGCCCCCCGCGATCGTTCAGTACTTCGAGCAGTCCGGCGATGCCGCCCACGCGGGCGTGCGGCAGCATCTGGTACTTTTTGCGCCCGCCTGCCGCTTCGGGAGTCGCCTGCGTTCCGGGCAACACGTGTTCCAACTCAGGCTGTGTCATGACCTGGTAGATGTAATCAACCAACTCCACGAACCGCGGATCCTTGCGGTCGCGGAAGCGTGTCAGCCGCACCTCGAAGTCTGAGCGGATGCGCGCCGGGTTGCGGCCAAGGACGATCACCCGGTCCGCCAGCAGAATTGCCTCTTCAATGTTATGGGTCACAATGAAGATGGCGCTGGTTGGCATCTTCTTGCTCAACCAAAGCTCGGTGAGTTCATTGCGCAGGTTTTCGGCGGTGAGCACATCCAGCGCCGAAAAGGGCTCGTCCATGAAAAGCACTTCGGGTTCGACCACCAACGCGCGCGCAAAACCGACGCGCTGCTTCATGCCACCCGAGAGTTCCTTGGGATAGGCAGTCTCGAACCCGTCAAGGCCTACCGTGTCCAGAGTCTTTAAAGCTCGTTTGTGCCGCTCGACTGGGCTCACGCCCAATGCTTCCAGGGGTGCCTCCACGTTCTCCAGCACCGTGAGCCAGGGGAAGAGGGCGAAGCTCTGAAATACGATCGAAACATGCGGGGTCTGCCCGGCAATCGGCTTACCGTGCCAGAGGATTTCACCCGAAGATGGTTTCGAGAGTCCGCTCAGGATGCGCAGCAGGGTCGATTTGCCGCAGCCCGACGGTCCGAGCAGCGCAATGATGTTCCCGGCTTCGATCGAGAGCTCAATCGGCGCAATGACCTGAATGCGGTTGCCGTCAGGTTGGGTATAAAACTTCTCGACACCACGCGCCTGGATGATCGGATCGCCCACGAGAAACCCCTGTCTTTTCTATACACGAAGCCGCGGAGCCGTCCCAAGATTTTTGCCAACTGTAACCCGATCTTAACAATTCAGAAACCCATCAAGCAGCAAAGTCTTCGTCTTTTTGCGGCTTAGCCGGCTGGGGAAGCCGGTCCGTAACTTCCGCGAGTTGCGCCAGTTTCTCCGCCAGTTCGCTAGTCAACGCCGAAGCCTCGAAGCGCCACTTCCAGTTACCGCCATACAGGCTCGGCGTATTCATCCGCCCTTCGCTCCCAAGACCGAGAACGTCCTGCAGCGGGACCACACTCAGGCTCGCGACCGAACCTTGTGCCGCGCGAATGAACGCCCAGTTCATCCCGTCGGCCGAACGGCCCAGGTAGCACTCGGCGTTGCGCCGCTCCTGTTCCGACGCGCCACTGTGCCACCACCCCAAAAGCGTGTCGTTATCGTGCGTCCCGGTATAGACAACTTTGTCCGGCGTGAAGCGCTGAGGCAGATAAATGTGCGCGCCGGCGTCGCCAAATCCGAACTGCAAAACAGCCATGCCCGGAATCTTCAGCTGCGCGCGGAGCGCCTCCACCTCGGGCGTGATGTACCCAAGATCCTCTGCGAAAAACGGCAGCCCCCCCAGAGCCTCGCGCAGCGCGAGGAACAAATCCTCTTTCGGACCGTCGACCCACTTGCCGTTGATCGCCGTCGGTTCGTTCGCCGGAATCTCCCAGAACTGCTCAAACCCGCGGAAATGATCCAGCCGGATGTAATCGCAGTTCTCAGTGACCCAGCGTAAGCGGTCGATCCACCACCGGTAGCCACGCTCTTTCATCAGATCCCAGCGGTAGAGCGGATTTCCCCACCGCTGGCCCGTCTGGCTGAAGAAATCGGGGGGCACGCCGGAAACGACCTCGGGATCCCGATTCTCATCCAGGCGGAAGATCTCCGGATGGGTCCAAACGTCTGCGCTGTCGTAATTGACGAAGATGGCAATATCGCCGACGACCCGGATGGAGCGCCCGGCGCAGTAATGGCGCAAGGCACGCCACTGTTCCCAGAACGCGAATTGAATCGCCGACCGCATCGCCAGTTCGGGCGCGAGTTCCTCGCGAATTTTCTTCAGTGTCTCGGGCTCACGGTGCACCAGTTCGCGGGGCCACTCATTCCACGGTTTCAGCTTGTAGCGTGACCGCAACTCATCGAACAGAACGAAGTCATTCAGCCACCAGGCGTTCTGTTGGCAAAAGTCTTCAAAGCGCGCGCGATGAGCGCCGGTCGCGCTCTTCGAAAAATTGCGCGCAGCCTCCGCCAGGATGGGCAGCTTCTGGGGAAAGATGGTTTCGTACTCCACCGGGCCGGCCCGGTCCGGAAGCTGCTGAATCCGGTCGTGGCTGATCCATCCCCGCTCGGCCAGCCGCTCCAGACTCACCAGCAACGGATTGCCAGCAAAGGCTGAAGTCGAAGAGTACGGCGAGTTCCCATACCCCAGCGGCCCCAGTGGGAGCACTTGCCAGAGGCCTTGCCGGGCCGCGTGCAGGAAATCGACAAACGCGTAGGCCGAAGGACCAAAATCTCCGATCCCGCCGCGTGCGGGCAGGGACGTCGGGTGAAGCAAGATGCCTGTGGAGCGCGGAAAGGACATGCAAACTTAGTGAGACGGAACAACGGTCCGGGAATTTGGTTACCGGTAAAGCGCTGAGCGCGGCCAACCCGCGCTCACGCCGGCGAAGCTAGAGACCGGCGGCGTTCCCGCCTCGAGTCAGTTTCTTCAGCTCGTCCTGATTCGTGCGGATCTTGCCGTCCTTCTGCATCTGCTGGCGAAGATTCGACACGAACACCTCAAACAGCTCCTGCTGCTTGTTCTGCAAGAGCGAATCGCGAATCTGGTCCTTCTTGGATGCAAAATCTGTTTCCGCCGGCGGCTGCTTTTCGATGACCTCCAGCACCACCCCGCTGGTGCCGGATGCGCCCGCACTGATTGGCGCGCTGATCTCGCCCGGTTTCAGGTCAAATGCCGCCGATGCAGGCCCGCTCATCGCGCCGATATCGGGGACCTGGCTTTCCGGCCCGACCAATTCGCTGGTCTTCACAGTCGCTCCCAGCTCCTTCGCCGCACGCTTCAGATCATGCTCAGCCTTGGCCCGGTCTGACAGTTCCTGTACTTTCTGCTCCAGCAGTTGCTGGGCTCGCTCGTTCTTGAATTCATTCTCAACCCGGGTGCGAATCTCCTCGAAGGTCGGCGTGGCCGGAGGCTTGACGCTCTCAACCTGGAACACCGCGAAACCCTGTGGAATCTGCGCAAGTTCGGGCGCATCCTTCTCGCGGGCTGAGAACACCTCGTTCATGAACTGCGGACTCACCCCGATTCCAGGCAGGGGATCGTTCTTCGACACGAAATCCGTGCTGACGACATTCAGCCCTTTGGCGGCCGCTGCTTTGTCGAATCCATCCGCCTTGATGGCGGTCTGCAGAGCTTCCGCCTGATCCTGCAGAATCTTGCTTGCTTTCTGCTGCTTCACCAGCGGCTCGATCTGCGCCCGCACTTCGTCGAGCGATTTCACATGCGCTTCCTGTTTATCCTCGACGTGAATAATGTGGAAGCCATAACTGCTCTTAACCAAGTCGCTGGTTTGGCCCTTGCCGAGCGAGAAAGCCGCCTTTTCGAACTCTGGCACAGTGCGGCCGCGGCCGATCCAGCCCAGTTCTCCGCCCTGCTTGGCACTGCCCGGATCATCGGAGTATTTTTTGGCCAGCTCATCGAACTTCCCGCCGGCCTTCAACTGGCTAAGCACGTCTGCGGCTTTCTTGCGCGCTTCCTCAACCCCCTTTTCGTCCACTTTGCCGTCCGCTCCAGGCGTGGGAGTTTTGATCAGGATGTGGCTGACCTTGACCTGCTCGGGCACGCGGAACTCATCCTGGTGCTGGTTGTAATAGGCCTGCAGGTCCTGATCCGAGACCTGAATGCCCGCCAGGATCTTGCTCTTATCGAGGAATACATATTCCAGCTTGCGCTTCTCGGGAATCGCGTTGTTGTACGAGGCCTTGTTGCGGTCGTAGTACGCCTTCAACTCGGCGTCGGTCGGATTCAAACCTTTGCGCAGGTCTTCCTGGTTCAGGATCGCGTAATCAAACTTGATCTTGGTGTTGCGCTTCTCGAATTCGTCGTGAATCTCCTTGTCCGAAACGATGGCGCTTCCGGTGATCAGGGCAATGAGCTTACGCCGCAGAATCTCATCCTTCACCGTCTGCTCGAACGACTGGGGAGTCATGTCGTTCGAAGCCAGCATATTTTCGTAGGCTTCTTTGCCGATGAAATTGCCGCCGGGCGCAAAATAGGGAGCGTACTGCCCATGCAGGATTTCGTCCTTGACGTCTTCGTCGGTCGCCTTAAGTCCCATGCGCTTGGCTTCAGCCACCAGCGCCTTTTCCGTGATCAGCGTGTTGGCTGCCTGCCCCGCGAAGTAAGGGATGAGCTGCGCCGCCATCGGCGAATTCTGTCCGCGAAACTGTTGCTTGACCATGAACTGCGCCTGCTTCAGTACTTCGCGGCTGGTGACGTCTTCGCCGGATACGGTCGCGACCACGCCCTGCCCCGGCGTGCCGACCCCAAGCAGGCTGGAGCTTGCGCCCAGTCCACCGGGAATGAGGGTGATCACCATGGCACCACAGAAAATCAGAAGGATGGCACTCAAAATAAACTTCTTCAGCGGGCCTGGGCTTTGCAAAAATCGAATCATGCGATTGTCGACTCCGAAGATGGCTGCGGAATCTTTGATTATAAACTAGATGCGGCACCTCGACGGGTTCCGCAACAGGGCCCTCATACGACTCTGGGAAATGGACGGCAAGACGAAAAGCAGGCGGTGCGAGCGCGCCGCCGACCGCTTTTTGGCTCGAAGAATCTGCCGTCTTTGCGCGGAAAACAGCTATTGAAACGAATCAATAAAACGTGTTATCCAGTTGCCCCCGAGTTTTCACGACTTGCGCGCAACGCTACGCTTGCGGATCAATACTGTTCCGCAGCCGAAGGAACTATGATGATCATTCATAGGCGGGTTTGGCCGATTCTGCTGTTGCTCTCTTCCCTCACCTTTGCACAAACCAATCCGGGGCACGCGGGGCAACGCATCCCACTCTCCGAGGGCTGGACCCTGCAATCCTCGAGCAAGCTGGAAATCACCGCCAAGACCGGTCAAGAGGGCGAGCAGATCTCCAAACCTGCCTTCTCGACCAAAGGCTGGATGGAAGTCACGGTTCCCACCACCGTGGTCGCCGCTCAGGTAAAGCACAAGATCTTGCCGGACCCCGGTTTTGGCATGAACCTGCGCCAGTTCCCCGGTATGGGCTACCCCATCGGCGGAAACTTCTCCAACATCCCCATGCCGCCCGACAGCCCTTATGCCGCTTCGTGGTGGTACCGCAAGACCTTTACCCTTCCCGCTGCCGACAAAGGCAAAACCATCTGGCTCAATTTTCGCGGGATCAACTACCGCGCCAACATCTGGCTGAACGGCAAGCAGATCGCCAAGAGCGATGACGTTGCAGGCGCCTGGCGTACTTACGAATTCAACATCACCGATTCCGCCAAGCCCGGGGCTGAAAACGTACTCGCAGTCCAGGTAATCGCCCCCACCGAAAGCGATCTCGCGATCACCTTCGTCGACTGGAATCCCGCCCCGCCTGACAAGAACATGGGCCTGTGGCGCGAGGTCTATATTGCGACCAGCGGTCCGGTCGCTGTCCGCTAC
>Ga0335069_10001376_pt1 | contig 39413 bp, 32 predicted proteins | sample Lox_Sample_11_FD_206714 | JGI IMG/M metagenome (GOLD analysis project Ga0335069, IMG submission 206714) | Soil microbial communities from Loxahatchee National Wildlife Refuge, Florida, United States - Lox_Sample_1.1 | ecosystem: Environmental > Terrestrial > Soil > Wetlands | place: USA...
TTCAGTTCCGTCTCAGCGCGTTTGCGTTCGGTGATGTCGCGGATGGAGACGGCGACCTGGGCGCCTTGACCTTGTCGTGCCGGCAGAGGGCTCAATCCAATTTCGATGGGAAACACCGAACCGTCTTTGCGCTGGCCGCGCAATTCACGGCCCGAGCCCATTTCGCGAGCCGACGGATTGCGATGAAACGCCTCGCGCATTCCGGGATGGCGCGCGCGGACTTCAGCAGGCACGAGCATTTCAACGGGTTGACCGATGAGTTCGTCACGGGTGTAGCCGAACAGCAATTCGCACTGGGCGTTCGCCAACTGGATGAGGCCCTTCTCGTCTGCAACCATCAACCCATCCGGCGCCAGTTCCAGCACGCTGCGGAAGAACGCCTCCGTGTCGCGCAGGCGTTGTTCGGCCCGCAGGCGCTCGCTGATGTCCTGTTTGACGGCCACAAAGTGCGTGATCTTCCCATCCTTGGAGCGCACCGGGGTGATCGTCATTTCCTCCTGATAAAGCGTGCCATCCTTGCGCTTGTTTGTCACCGTGCCTTGCCAGACAGAACCGGACAGGATCGAATCCCACAGGTTCCGGAAGAACTCCCGATCATGGACACCGGACTTGAGCACGCGGGGATTTTGGCCGATGGCTTCTTCGCGCGCATAACCCGTGAGCCGGGTGAATGCCGGATTGACCCATTGGATGACGCCTTTGTGGTTGGTGATCACAATGGCGTTGGCCGCAGCCTCGAGGGCGCTGTGCTGGGTAAGCAACTCGGCCTCCTGCTGCTTGCGCAGGGTGATGTCGGTGAAGCTGACCACCGAACCCACAATCACGGCGTCCTTAAGAATCGGTGTAGCGCCATATTCGACCGGCAAGCCGATCCCGTCTTTGCGCCAGAGGAACTCGTCATCGATGCGGCTGGCCTTGCCGTGCTTGTAGGCGGCATACATCGGGCATTCTTCCCTCGGATAGTCAGAACCGTCGGGCCGGTGATGATGAAAAGTCGCGTGAGACGGCTTGCCAATCAATTCTTCGGCGGTAAACCCGAGCATCCGGCAGGCGGCGGGGTTGACAAACGTAATCCGCCCTTCGATATCCGTGCCGAAAATGCCTTCGGCGCTGGATTCCAGGATGAGCCGCGTGCGCTCCTCGGCCCGCTGTCGTTCTTCACTTTCCAGAGCGAAGCGGAGGGCATTGGCGACCGTCTCGGACGCTTTTTCCAGCCAGCGCGACTGGGTTTCCGTCAGCGGCTGAAACAGGCAAAGTTCAAGGACGCCGACGGTCACATCATTGGCCAAGAGCGGACAGGCAACCACCTGCGATGGAGCAACTGCGCCAAAACCAAAGTGGACGCGGAGTTTTTCGGCATCCGGTTGGGTAATAATCGGTCGTCGCGACTGCGCTGCCTGCCCCACGATGCCGCTGCCGATGGCGAACGACTTGGGGAGATCGGTGCTGTCCGGAAACGCGTGCGCGGCGAGACGGTATAGATTACCATCCGCCCGCGTGACAAATATCGCTCCCATCGGCGCTGCGAGAAACTCGATTGCGCCGGCGAGCCCCCGTTCGGACACTTGCGCGACGGTCAAACTGCCACGCAAGCCGGTGTTCAACGCCGAAAGGCTCGTTTCCAGCGCAACTCTTTCCTGGGATTGGCGTGTCAACTTTTCCAGTTCGGTCGCGCGGGCGGTTAGTTCCGTGGTGCGCTGGACGACCGTTCGCTCAAGGTTTTGATTCAATTCCGCGAGGCTTTGCTCCCGTGCCTGGATCCGGCGCGCCATGCTTTGAAAACTATTGGCCAGTTCGCCCAACTCGTCGCGGCGTTGCGGAAGCTGGCCCAGCAGTTCTTCGCGGAAATTGCCCTGTTCAATGGCAGCGGCGGTGCGTGTCAGATTCAACAAAGGGTTGGTGAGGCGCCGTGCGATGGCGGTCACGAGCACCACCACGCCCATCAATCCGGCGACACCGATGAGCGCAGATCGGATGGTCAGTTCGCGCACGGGCGCAAGGATGGCATCCTCCCGGATATTGAGGATCACTTTCCAGCCGGTCAACGGCGCCGTTGACCAGTAAACGCGCCGGGCATTGCCGTCCATCGTGGCTTCCGTGAATCCCTCCGGTTTCGCCGCAACGGCTTCACCGCCGGGCCGGGTTTTCACGTCGGCGCCCGGAAAACCTTTGCGCAGCATGAGCTCTTCGTACGGATGCACGATGATTTTTCCCGTGCGGCTGACAAGATAGGCGAATTCGTTGGTGCCACTGCGCCCGCTTTCTTCTGCCCCGCGCAGGCGGGCCGTCCGTACCATCTCGCGGAGCCGGTCAAGGGCCAGATCCACCGTGGCGACGCCGAAGAAGTTTGAAGCCGTATCGAACATGGGCACCGAGAGAGTGACCATCGTGATTTCAGAGCCGCCCTCGTCGAAGTAAGGCTCCGAAATATAAAAGCTCCGCGAGGTTTTGGGACCCGTATACCACTCCCACTTTGGGTCGTGATAATCGTAATCCAGTTTTACTTGGTTCGGCCAACTTCTACGATCCACCCACGGCATCGCGTTGGTCTCCCGCCAATCCTTGTACTCGAACGCCATGGCCAGGCCGTATGCTTCATTCGTCGGCATCTGCGCGAGGAGTTGGGCCATGAAGGGAACCATTCCGGGGTCAGGATCGCGCCCCAACATCTGCTGGCGGCTGGCCGTGCTGTGCGGCAGCATGCCGACGCGTGCGATGAAGTCGTCCATCTGGCGCGCGGTGGCGCGAATCTGGGAAATGGCCTTGGCGTTGGTCTGCTGCTCCAATTCATTACGAGCGGTGCGATAATTAAACCACACCGTCAACCCCAACACCAGACCGGCGGCAAACCCCACGCCAATTTGCAGCTTGCGGGCGATGCTATGGTTGTAGAACAACGTGTTCACGGTCAGGTCAGAGGATATAATTGCGGTGGAGTGCGGGTTGGCGATGCCTTCCAGTGGCCTTACTGAGCCCTTGCCAGTCCACCCCACCTACGATGGAGGTGAACTGGTTAATGCTCTTGGGCCGTCGGTGGCGGTGGTCCGACTGTTCGCGGTGTCGCTCCACCAATTCAATGCCCGCAAGGCGCAAGGCCAGCCGCTGGTTCCGGTCAAGCTGTTGCTTCGAAAGCATGGCAGGCGCAATTACCTTCCTGAAAGCATCATCGGATCAGCCCGTCTGCCCGCATGGCCTCGAGCACCTTGGCTACCATCGGCTCGATCTCCGCCATCCGATCGGTGTCTTCGTGCAAGACCGTCCTAGTCACGCCCGACCAGAGTTTTTTCCCGGAATCCAACTGATACAGGCTGGTTTCAATGTAAACGTGCAGTTTCAGGCTGTGCTCCATGCGGCCCCGGGACGCTGAGGTGGTGGAATATTCAAGCCAGCCGAATTTGCCGGAATCACTCGTCACCGTCGAGCCGCTATTCCTGGCTGCCAGCGAGGATTGATTGACCCGCTCAACCAGCCGCACGATCAGGACGCAATCCGCGCCCGCCGCGTGCAGTTTATCCGCAGCAGCTTCCTTATCAGCCTGGATTTCCGACAGGGTCAACAAATCCAGGCTTTTGAAGGCGGGCTGGCCCTGCTGTTCGAGTTGTCGGACGAATTGTCCTTCGAACATCGGGCGATAGCCGACGCCGTCATCCTCTTCCAACACGGCGATTTTGCCGACCGGCCCGCCGCGGTAATCCGGCGCTTTCCAGGTGGACTTGAGTTCGGTTGCCGCGCACGAGCAAAGCAACGCGGCAAGTGTGGCAACAGTAATTTGGCGGAGTTTGGTTTTCATGTGGATTGGATGGTGCACGCAGAGAATGGGTTTGCGCCGGGTTCAATCGCCGAGGGAAATGCCGAGGGCGCGGGCGGTCCGCGCCAGATTGCCTTCGACCGGCACGGTCTTGAGGCGGCCGACTGCTTCGGCAATGGGCACGGCGCCGACCTGCTGGCCGGCCCATGCCACCATCTTGCCGAAATCGCCGGCGGCGATCAGTTCCACGGCCACGGCGCCGAACATCGAGCAGAGCACGCGGTCAAACGTCGTCGGACTCCCGCCGCGCTGGAGATGACCGAGCACGCAATAGCGCGTTTCCTTGCCCGAGCGTTTGCCGATCTCCTCCGAAATCACCGCGCCGATGCCGCCCAGGCGCGCTTCGCGATTCGCTTCCTGAGCGCCGGACGTGACGTAGCCGCCGTCTTTCAGCCGCGCGCCCTCGGCCACCACCACGAGCGTGAATTTTTTTCCCTTGCCCTCGCGTTCCCGGATCTTGGCGACGACGCTGTCCCAGGTGAAAGGGATTTCCGGAATCAAAACGACATCCGCTCCGCCGGCCACACCGGCGTACAACGCAATCCAGCCCGCGTATCGGCCCATGACTTCCAGGACCATCACGCGGTTATGGCTCTCGGCCGTGGTGTGCAACCGGTCCAAGGCATCCGTGGCGCACGCCACGGCGGAATCGAAGCCGAAGGTCATCAGCGTTCCGCCGAGATCGTTGTCAATGGTCTTGGGCACGCCGACGATGGGAATTCCATGCTCGTGCATTTGCTGGGCGATGCTCAACGAGCCGTCGCCGCCGATGGAGACCAGCGCCGAAACGCCGAGGGCATCCATGCCGGCCTTGGTGGCATCGAGCAATTCCCGGGGCAGCTGCCGGCCCTCGCCGTGGCCGGTCTTGGCGGAAAATTTGCCGCGGTTGGCGGTGCCGAGGATGGTGCCGCCGCGGGTCAGCAGTCCGCCCAGTGCGTTGTAATCCAGCTCCCGAAACTGGCGCGGTTCGAGCAGGCCTTCGTAGCCGCCGAGGATGCCGAGGGTTTCCCAGCCGCGCATGGCAGCCGCCTTGGCCACCGCGCGAATGACCGCATTCAGGCCGGGGCAATCGCCGCCGCCGGTGACAATTCCGATTTTCTTGCTCATGGTTTTATCTGAATTCCGTGCAACCATGATGGGCAAGTTTTTAATCATTGTCACGCCTCATCGCTCCCCGCTGCTCGAGCGAACGTGGATAGCGCCCGCAATTGGGAGGAACGGGAAAGCGGCGTGGCACAGACCTATCGCCATCCGGTTAGCTCGGCTGGGAGGCATTGTCCTAACTTGTGTGGCGTCGTGGCTGGGGCTCAACGGTCAAGCCAGAGGCTCGATCCTACAACAGCTAAGGTGCGCTATTTCCCCGATTGACCGGTTTGATCGAGCGGATGCTCGTGTTTCTGCCATTCTTCGGAGACGTGGCCGTCCCAGCAAGCGGGGTTGACCGGGTAAACGTCCGGGTCAAAAATGACGTGATAGAAATGCCACACGAGGATCGCCAGGCAGGCGAGGATGGCTTCGTAGTAGTGAATCGTCAGCGCCACGTCCACCATCCAGCGCGGCAGGAACCGGGTGACGTCAATTTTAAACCAGACGATCAACCCGGTCACGCCCATGATTATCGTTCCCCAGATGACGGCCCAGTATTCCATTTTTTCCGCGTAACCGAACCGGCTGATCTTCGGCTTTTCCGCGCTCCACCCAAGCAGGTAACGGACCTGGCACCCTACGTCGGCCAGGTCCTTTTTTACCGGGAACAGGTCCTTGATCAGCTGCCGGCCTTCCTTCGAGCTGAACAGATAGATCAAATGCCAAAGCCCGACCAGCAGGAGCAAGACACCGGCGATACGATGCGTCCAGCGCCGGAACGGTTCGTTGGAACCCAACGCGCGCGCCAGCCAGGAATCGGGGAATTTCAGGGCAAACCCGGTGATGGCCAGGACGATGAAGCTGGCGGCCAGCACGAAATGTTGCCAGCGTTGCGCGCGGCTCATGCGCATCACCGGTCGCACGGCCACGCGATAGCGCGCGGCCACCTTGCGCACGAACAATAAAGCGTTGTGAACGAACATCACGCCGATGGTCCCGAAAATCAGGACCAGGTAAATCCGTCGCACCCACCAGTTGATTTTGTCCGAGAATTCGGCCCCGGCCTTGTTGGTCGTCAGGTCCACGTGGACTTTGCCGGAGGCGAACTTTTCGTCGGCGCCCGGATGGCATTTGCCACAGGTCTGGACGAGGTGCGCCCGGTTGATGGTCGAATCCGGGTCGGTCGAGGGCAGGATTTTATGGTAGCCGTGGCAACTGCCGCAGTTGGCCGCGACGGTGGAGCCATATTGCGCGGCCAGGCCGTGATAACTTTCGAAGAAAGTCTTCACCCGGTCGGCCGGCAGTTTGTACTTGGTGTTGAGCCGCTCGGAGGCGTGGCAGCGGCTGCACACTTCGGCCGAAATTTCCGGCGTCGCGTACTTCAACCCTTCAATCTTGTGCTCGGAATGGCAATCCGTGCAGGTGGGGGCATCGCGCATGCCGGCGGCCATTGCCTTGCCGTGCACGCTCACGGTCCAGTCCTTCACTTCCTGGTCGTGACACGCGCCGCAGGTTTCCGCGAGGTGGGACGGATGCAGGGGCGAGGCGGTCAGGTTCGCTGGCACGATTTCGTGGGAATCGTGACAATCCTGGCAGGTGGCGGCATCGGCGTGTCCGGCCTGCAAAGCCAAACCGTGGACGCTGGCGTTGTAACTCTCGGTCTGTTGCTCGTGGCAGGTCGCGCAATTGACGCGCTTCAACGGGATATTGTCGTCGGGATGTTTGACCGTGGCGTCGGCGTGGCAACTGACGCAAGCGTTGGTTTTATGGGCGGACGCCTTGAGTCTGGCTTCATCCACGAACAACGAAATCGTCTTGCCCGCGGCATTCGTGACGGCGAGCGTCCGGTCCGAGTGACAGTCCAGGCAATCGCTGTTTTTCAGGCCGGCGGTCGCCGGCAAGGTCAGCGCGAGGCACCAGAACCCAAAGACCAGAAATCTCAAGTAACCCATCGTCCTTAAATATCGGCATAGTCGGAAGGCAGGACTCCACCTGATTTGGCGGCGATTGCACTTTTTTTGCAGAGTGGTTAACCGTCAAGACGCCGGGGATTCCGGAAATGCGATCCGCCAGACGGAATTAAAGAAGTCCGGCCTATGGCCTCAAAATGGGGCGTTCAATTATCGTCTATTCCTCCGGCAATCGTCTTCCGTGTTCTGCATTATGAAGGAACTGATCCAATGCGGCCCGGTCATAAAATCGTCCGTTGGCAAAGACGGCGCGAATTTTCGTCGTGTTGTGGATGTCCTGCAGCGGGTTGGCGTCCAATAGAACCAGGTCGGCCAATTTCCCCGCTTGAATAGTGCCAAGATCGTTCGCGCGGTCAAAATAGCGGGCCGGATTGATTGTCGCGGCCTGCAAGGTCTCCAGCGGCGACAGGCCCGATTCAACCAGCTTTGCCAACTCATCGTGCAGACTGAAACCCGGGAAGCAGTACGGATTGGGCATGTCGGTGCCCCCCAGGAACTCCACGCCCGCCCGGTGCATCTTCCCGACCAGGTCCCGGCGAACGCGGTCGGTGCGGTGGATGACCGCCCACTTCTCCGGCGGAGCATTCGTAATGCCGGGATAGGTTTGCGGGCCCCAGTACTTCAGCGTCTCCACATCCATGTATCTCAGGCGATAATCATTGGTCAGCTGGCCGTCGTCCAGATGGCTGATGTTGTCCAGAACGGTCAGCGTCGGGCACTGCCAAGTGTGATTGCGCTTGAAGCGGGCGAAGAGCGCCTGCGCCTTTTTTTCATCGTAGGTTTCCATCAGGCTTTTGAGATAATTGACCAGGTTGGTCTCGTAGAGTTTGACCGTTCCGATGCGTCTGAACTCGGCTTCGCGGCTGGAGCAGGCCAGCAAAATACCTGTGAGATGTTCAATGCTCTTTTGGCCGGCGTCGGACGCTTCCGCCGCGCTTACCGCCTCAGGAACGTGACCGGCAAAGACCATGCCCTGCCGCTTTGTCTCCGCCGCAATCGCGAAATAGGCATCCCGCGGCAACAACGAATAGACTTTGATGAAGTCCGAACCTTCCCGCCTGGCGGTCAGGACTGCCGCCCGCCCCTCTTCGGCATCCCCGACGGCAATCGAGCCGGGCCAGATCGGTTTCGGTCCGTCAATAAGCCGGCCAGCCGCCACAATGCGCGGGCCGGGCTTGCCGCTGGCAATGGCTTTGCGCTCCGCCACGATGTTGGTCATGTCGCCGAACATGTCCCGCACGCCGGTGACGCCATTGGCAATGCACAATTCCGAGAAATGTGGCAGTTCGGACATGTGTACGTGCATGTCCCACAGGCCGGGAATCAGGAACTTGCCGGTGCCATCCACCACCTGCGCGCCCGCCGGTGGTTTGAGCTTGCGCGATTTGCCGACCGCCATAATCCGGTCGCCCGTCACCAACACCGTCTGGTCAGACTTCGGTCTCGCGCCGGTGCCGTCCACCACCGTGACATGCGTTACCGCGACCGTCGGCTGCGCCGGCGCCCAAGACGGAAACAAAGTGCTGCCAACCACCATCGCGGCGATGGACAAATATTTTTTCACAATTTTTCTTTGGGCCGACTGTGCTGGAAACACGCGAGACGACTTAAAATGTCTGACATGGAGATAGAATTAACAAGATTAACGAAATTCGGCAAATTTCTGCGGATTTTCGGGACTAGGCCTTTGACAAACCATACGACGTTGGAGACATCCCACTCTCCGCTGCGAAGCGGGGAATAGTCCTTCGCCCGCGGTAGCGGGAGAAGGTGCCCGCAGGGCGGATGAGGGCCGGTTGGCTCAGAACATATTCTGCGGCCAGGGTGAGGTGGTTCTGACAGATATCAATACCAGGATCTTGTGTAACTTACGTTTAAGCTCCCCTCGCCAGTCGCTGCGCGACATCCTCTCCCCGCCGGACGGGGAGAGGAGATAAGTGCGTTTTTTGTCTTAGCTCCGCACGGACATTGGCCCATGTCCAGGCAGTGAATTGGCTCGTCAAACGCAGACTGCGATTGGTATAAACCACTCGTGCGAGCGGTTATCCAGCGGGTGAGTCGCGCCAGCGTTACCATCCAAAACGCCGTCAAAGGCAGGATTGAAAAAGGGCTGCTGGTGCTGCTGGCCGTCGAGGAAAGCGATGGCAACGAGGACATCGAGTGGTTGAGCGGCAAGATTGTGCGCCTGCGGGTTTTCCCGGATGAAAACGGGGTGATGAACCGGAGCGTGTTGGAGACCGGCGGCGACATTCTGCTGATCAGCCAGTTCACGCTCTATGCCAGCACCCGGAAAGGCAACCGGCCGTCCTACAGCCGTTCGGCCGGTCCACCGATCGCCATCCCGCTATACCAGGCATTTGTCCAACGACTGAGCGCTGCCTTGGGCAAGCCGGTGCCGACCGGTGAATTTGGCGCGGACATGCAGGTGGACCTGACCAACGACGGACCGGTGACCCTCATCATCGATTCGAAAATGAGGGAGTAGGCAGGTTCACGAAAGGCGCATTGGAATCAACCCGTTGCACGAAGCCAATGGAGACAGATTCAACGGAATTACCAGAATCTTCCAGGATGTAGCGTCGCTTTTCTCCACGCGACCCTGCGCTGCGGACTGCGCACGCTCCAACTTAGAGTGCGGCGACATGTCGCCGTTTTAGCAGCGCGGACATGTCCGAGCACTCCAAAATCGTCCTGTTACCTCGATGCCGAATGAAATCCGCCTCCTCAGGTCGGCAGCTACGTTTCCCGGGGCAGGTGTTTGGCACACTCAATGCACCAGGCGCGTGATCATGGCATAGATGATGAGCACCAACAGCACCATGCCGAGGCCGAAGAAGAAATAACCGAAGAACCGCGCGATGTTCTTCCAGCGAAGCCATTCGTCCCGCACGCGGTGCTGGTCCAGCTTGCCTTCGGCCACCAGGCGATCGTACCAGCGCCGGCGCTCGTGCAGCATCTCGGTCTTGGACACGCGGCCGGAGAAGATGACGGTGTCCATCGGGAATTTCTCGATGCGGAAATGAGTGTTGAAGAAATGGATGGAGAAGATGAAGCCGGCGGCCAGCAAGGCCTCGTCCGAATGGATGATGAGCGCAACATTGAGCATCCAGCCCGGCAGGAACTTGGTGAAGAATTCCGGGAACCACATGAGCAGGCCGGAGGTGCCGATGATGGCCACGCCCCAGAACACGGCGAAGTAATCGAATTTTTCCCAGTACGTCCAGCGGTCAAACTGCGGCTTGGGGCCTTTGCCAAAGAACCATTTGTTGTGCGCCACGAAATCCCGCCAGTCCTGGAAGGTCGGCATCATCGAGTCGGGCCCGAACAACACCTGCCACAATCGCTTGAAATGGAATTTGCCGTCGGCGGGGTTGCGCAGCGATTTCCGGCCCTGCCATGCCTTGCCGATGAGCGAGGCGACGTGCAGGCCGAAGTAGATGAACGTGACCACCGCGGCGAAGCGGTGCAGCGTGCGCGCGGTCTCCGCGCCGCCAATGACCGCAAAAATCGCCTTGGCCCAGCCGGCGTAATAAAACTTCAGCGGCATGCCGGTGATGACGAGCAGCAGGAAGCTGGTCACCACCAGGAAATGCAGGAACCGCTCGAACGGCACGAACCGGGTGAAGCATTCCTCGTCCACCTGGGTTTTGATTTTGGCCTCCCGGAATGTTTTTGAATCATGCAGGTACAGGTAAACGGCCCGCACGAGCCAGGAAATGGTGTGCAACCCAAAGAACGCAAAAGTGCCCACCAGCAGACCGGTCATGCCGAGGAACACCACGTGGAGCACCGGATAATGCTGGGCATCCAGCGGATTGGCGTGGGGTTTGTATTCGGTGAAGCCGATGGTGGCGCGAGGGTGACATTGCTGGCAGGTGGCCAGAATGTTGGTCCGGGAAAGATGCGAGCGCGGATTGGACGGCGGCAGGACGTCGTGATGGCCGTGGCAATCGTAACAAGCGGCGACGTCCGAAGCGACGTTGGGTTTGCCCAGCACCATCGCCTTGCCATGATAGGTTTCCGCGTAATGCTCCAGGCGGTCCTTGTGGCATTGGCCACAACGCTGGTCGCTGGCGGCTTTGAAATGGCCGTCGGTGGGCGTTTCGATGCCGTGCGCGGTATGGCAATCCGTGCAGACTGGGCCGCGCGGATCGCCTTGGGCGAGCAACTGGCCGTGAACGCTCTGGTCGTAAATTTGCTCGATGCCCAGATGACATTTGCCGCAGGTCTTGGCGACGTTGGCGTGGTTGATGGGCGAATCCCGGTCCACGGAACGTTTGATGTCGTGTGTGCCATGGCAATCGTTGCAGGACGGCGCCACGATCAAGCCCATCTTGAGCAGCGCGCGGCCGTGGATGCTGTCCAGATATTGCGACGCGGCCTCGGGGTGTTTCATCTGGTATTCCCGAGTCAGGTTGGGGTTGTTATGGCACTTGGCGCAGGTCTGCGGGAGGTTGAGATTGAAGACGGGCGACGCCGGGTTTTTCACCCGGACAATCTCGTGCGAGCCATGACAATCCCAGCAGTTGGCGGCACCGGAAGCGCCGAGCGCGTGGCTGACACCGTGGATGCTCGCGGTATAGGCCTTCGCCTCCTTTTCGTGGCAACCGGCACAGTCCGGCGGCGGCAATTTGGGATCATGGACGAGTTCCTTGACTCCGGCATGGCAATCCGTGCAATCCAGCTGGGAATGGACGGAGCGAGCGAAGCCATTGGTGGGAAACAGGGCCAGCGGCAAAGTTTTGCCATCCACCTTGCGGCTGTTGGACGGGTCGGTGTGACAATCCAGGCAATCCGAGTTGGCGAGCTTGGCGACGGCATTAGTGGCGGCAGAGGCCGGCAACGAAACGGACGAAAGCGCAAACAGCCAAGCCAGGAATACCGGCATGAAAATCAAAGGCCGTTGCGCAGAAATCATACGCCGTAAAAGTCCCATTCCCCCGTAAAGGCGGCTCTCCACTACTTGCCCTTTGTTTGGCATTTTTTGGTTGGCAGGCCCTTGAATCAGAAGTGCTTCCGATTTATAATCCGGGTTCGCTCAAACCGAATGCCAGAGTTGGGGGGATGCCCGTCCAGGCGCGGCGCTACGCGCCTCGCGTCCAGCACTTTCCCCTGCGAGGCAGCCCAAGGTTACCGAACGGTTCCGGGCTTGCGAAGTTCTGCGCGACGGCACGCAAAACGCGCGCGAGGCGCGTGCGCTCCCCCAACCAACTGCGGTTGACTACAAACCCAGTTACAGCTATGGCCCGTGACAGACCGAGCAGGACAGGTCGTAATCTCCGCCGGGGTGCTTGAATTGTTGACCGGCGGGCGAGAGTTGCAGCAACTCGTCTCCGCTGCCCTGCGCGAGGATCGTGTGGCAGGCGTTGCAGTCGTTGGCTTTGACGACCCGACCGTCCTCGGCCTTGTGGTTGCCGTCATGACAACGGAAGCAGCCGGGCCAGAGCATGTGGCCGATATTGTCCGGATATACGCTCCAACTGGCCCTCATTTCGGGGAAGAAGTTGTCCTTGTAGATTTGTTGGACGACCGGGATGGCCTGCTGGATACGCGGGTCGTTAGGATACTTCTCGGCGAGCAGCGTGGCGATGCCTTCCCGGGCTTCCTCGCCGGTCTGGTATTTGCGGGTGAGGACATAAACGGCGTTGGTTTTGATCCACGGCAGGCCGGGGTCAATTTGCTGGAGGGCCAGCGCGAGATTCACGGCGTCGTCGGGCGACTTGTACCGGTGAGCCGGGCGGTTGTGACAATCCATGCAGTCCATTTTGCGGATTTCGTACCGGCTGATGTCGTTGGTGAATTTGGGTTCGCGATAAACGGTGACCACGCCCTGGGAATCCACGGTGCGCACCCACGGAATGCTCTGGCGCGTTTCATCCGGAACCCATGCCCCTTTTTCCAGTTTGGCCGCCACATACTCCACGTGGTTGCTGACCATCATGTGGGCATGAATGCCGCCGACCGGCCCGTGGGTGGGATCACTGCCGCCCACCTTGATGGACAGCCGGATGGAATAGGGCGAGTTGCTGGCGTCGCCTTGAAAATAAGCGAAGGTGCGGTCGAGATTGCCGAAGAATTTCTTGGGCCAGTGGCATTCTTCGCAGGTGTCCTGGGCCGGACGCAGGTTCCGGATCGGCGTCGGGATGGGCCGCGGATACTTGTCAAAGGCCGTGGCGTAAAGCTGGTAGGTGCCGGACAGTTTGGAGCGGACGAACCAGGTGGCGCCCGAGCCGATGTGACATTCGGCGCACGCCACCCGCGCATGCGGCCCGTGCTGGTACGTCACCAGCTCGGGTTTCATGACGGTGTGGCAGGTTTCGCCGCAAAACTGAACCGACTCGGAGAAATTGTAGGTATGGTAGCTGCCCACCGCCGATAGAAAAAGGAAGCCCACACTGCCGGTGAGGAAGATCGCCATCTTCCGGCGGTCACTGGGACGCGAAAGATCAACCTGGACGACCGGGAAAAGTCCGACGGCGCCACCGCGTTTGCGCCGTTCCCGCAAAACCCCGACCACGGTGAGGGACAACCCAAAGATCAGGAACCCCGGGGCGATGACGTAGGTGAGAATGCCGAGGTACGGATCGGAGTAGCGCGCGGTCGCATCCAGCATGAACAACAGGAAGAACGAGAAGAGACTGCCGATCACCACCACCAGGCCAGTCAGACTGATCCAGTTGCGCAACAGAGAGGGCCGATGGAGCGGTTTCTCGGTAATTTCAGTATTCATTTCGGTTGATGCACTGGCCGGCCCCCGCTGCCTGGGCGAAGGTCAGCCGACCGCGAGAGTTAAAGACAATCCGCCGTCGATGGACGCAGGCTTGGCTCCCGTCGCCCTCGGGTTTAGCTGTTCCGTTTTAAAACCGCCAGCTCCGTTGGCGGTGCTTACTTCTTGAAAGACCGCATGTAAGCCACCAGCCCTTTGACGTCTTCGTCTGACAGGCCTTCCGCCGGCTTCATGAGCGTCTTGCCATCATCCGATTTCAAGCCTTCCTTGATGGCCTTGAACGCGGCATCATCCTTCATTGCCTCCTGGACCTTCGGATCCGTGTAATCTTTGATCCCCAGTTTTTGGCCCATCTTGGTCTGGCCTTTGCCATCGGAACCGTGGCATTTGGCGCAGTCACTTTCATAGGTGGCCTTGGCGTCGCCAGCGAGGGCGGACACGGAGGAAACCACGAACACGGACAGTCCGATTACGAGCAGTTTTTTCATATGTTTTTCCAGTTGCGTTGTTTACCCAGTCAAATGGTACGGCCTCAACACTAACGAGTGCCGATTGTTTCCGCAAGGGCTAAACACCTTCGACGCTGCCGATGGGAAGCGAACCGGCTTCGGTGGATTCAATGGCATAACTCCGGCTCGCCAACCTGGCCGGCCAGCGCGCAAAGGGTTTGATAATACTCGTCCCGGGAAATTCCCAGCGCCGCGGCGCCGAACGTCTCGGCGTCATCTGCCGACGCGAATTCGCCATAGTTCACCAGCACCAATTGGTAGAGCACCAGAGCCGGCACTTGCGACAATTGCGTCAGGAAAACCGGGTGAACATGCATGACAAAGCCGTCCTCTGGCCGCTCGCCGCGGGCGACCGGATGCGCAAACTCGCCCGGCTGCAGCGGACCGGCATGAAACACCACTTCACACGGATAACGCACCTGGGAGCGGTCGGTGAGAAGCTGCTGCAATTCAAGCCAACCGATGCGCGGTCCGTATTTCGCGCGAAGCTCCGCCCCCCGCGCCGCCACGTGCGCGTTCAGCGATTGTCGGGCGTCTTCGGCGGTGAGCTGGATGGCCATGAGGCGGGGTAGGTTTCAGTGTTTGCGCGCAGCCGCGGAACCGGCTTGCCCTTCATTGGCCTGGACGAGCCGACCCTGCAAAATCGGCACGGACATGCGGAGGAAGACCGTGTAGCAGAGCAACCCGAAGGCCCAGATGCCGAAGCAAACGAGCGTTTCGTTGAACGAAGGTGTGTATTCCATCATTTCACCGAGGGGCGTGGGGATGAAGCCAGGGATGACCAGGCCCATGCCCTTTTCGATCCAGATGCCCACGATGCACAGCACGCAGGTGACGTTGAGCCATTTCAAGCTGCGGCTGACCGGCAGCACGAGCAGAAGCATCGCGGTCAGGTTGAAGGCAATGGCGGTCCAGATCCACGGCACGAGCCCGTGATGGCCGTGCAGGCCGATGTACAGGTATTTGGAGGAAACCACATGCAAGTTGCCGGAGTAAAACTCCTTGAACACTTCGTTCGCCAGCAGGAACACGTTGATGAGCATGGACACCTGCACGATGCTGCGCAGGGTCAATAAAGCCTTGTCGGAAATGCTATACTGCGTGACCCGGCGGATGATTTGCAGCGCCAGGATGATCAGCGCCGGCCCGGCGGTGAACGCAGAAGCCAGAAAGCGCGGCCCGACAATGGCCGAATTCCAGAACGGCCGCCCGCCCAAACCGACGTAGAGAAAGGCGGTGACGGTATGAATGGAAACGGCCCACACGATGGCGACGAAAACAAACGGAATATAAAACCATTTTGCCGGTTTCACGCCCCGGTAGCGGCTGTAGAGCAGATACCCGCAGATGTGGACGTTCAGTAGCAGGTAACCGTTCAGCACAATGACGTCCCAGCTCAGCATCGATTTTGGAAAATTGAACTGGCCGATGCCGGGGATGAGGTGCCAGAAGCGGTCGGGTCGCCCCAGGTCCACCGTCACAAATGCCAGGCACATGAGAATGGCCGCCACCGCCAGCAACTCGCCGAAGATGACCAGGTCGTGCAGCTCCTCGTTGTCGTAAATGTAAACCGGGATCACCATCATCACCGCCGCTGCCGCCACGCCGACCAGGAAGGTGAAGTTGGCGATATAAACCCCCCAGGAAACCTCGTCGCTCATGCCCGTAAGGATGAGGCCCTGCGCGAATTGCCGGCACCACGCATGCAATCCCAGCAGGCAGAAGATCGTCAAGCCGCCCATCCACGCGTAGTACCGCCAGTCGCCTTCAAACGCGATGCGTCCGCACCGCCCGAGAAACACAAAATAATTCCGCATCGCCCGCTGGATTCTCGTCATCATACGTCGAAGTAGTAAAAGAACCGCGGCGCTGTCCCCATTTCCTCCTTCAATTGGATGAACACGCGCTTGTTTTTGAGGATGTAGGAAACCTCGCTGTTGGGGTCGAGGATATTGCCGAACTTCCGTGCGCCAGCAGGACAAACTTCCAGGCAGGCGGGATATCGGCCCGCGCGCGTCCGCTGGATGCAGAAGTGGCATTTCTCCATCACCCCCTGCCGCCGCGGGCGATTCCCCAGATACGCCATGTCCGGATTCAATCGCTCCTGCGGGATGGATGGTTTGGTGAAATTAAAGCGCCGCGCCCAATACGGACAGGCCGCTTCGCAATAGCGGCAGCCGATGCACCAGTCGTAGTCAATCACCGTGATGCCGTCAGTTTCCTGCCAGGTGGCGTGCACCGGGCACACCTTGACACACGGCGGATTCTTGCACTGCTGGCATTGGACCGGCATGTAGAAGTAGCCTTTTTCCGGCACCGAGTCGGTATTGTAAAAATGTTCGGCCTTTTCGATGTCCAGCGAGCCATGCGGCAGCCGGAGCACGCGGATGTACTGGATTTCCGGGTTGCGGGACTGGTTGTTCTCGGCCACGCACGCATGGACGCATTTGCGGCAGCCGATGCAACGCGTCAGGTTGAGGCAATAGACAAATTCCACCCCATCCATCGGCTTCAGGTCGCGCACGTGCGGCCGGATGCCATACTGTTTCTCCACTTCGTCGGTGATGCGCTGGAGGACCTTCTCCATCTCCGCCGGAGTCAGTTCCTTGTAATACTTTTGCATGAACCGCTCGGCGGTCGGAAAATCATTCATCTCCATCAGCGGCTTCAGACTGGCGGCCAACGCAGCCAACCCGGTCGTCAACACCGCCGACGTGCGCAGGAAACTCCGCCGGCTCATCCCCGCGTCCGGCGCTGCGCTCGAATTTAAATTGGAAGCAGGCGCCGGCATGTCAGTGATTCGGTTCGGATTCAACCGCGGCCACGGCCACGGCCCGCAACGGGTGTGGGCCGGGCGCCGGCTGGCGGGGCGGGAAATGCGGCGAATGGGGGTTGTGACAATTCACACATTGCTTCCGTTGAGCGGGCCCCAAGGCCTGGTCCCAATACCCGCTGATGCGGCCGTGCGCGCCGGCTTCCCAGTCGCGATAGGTCGGCCCGTGGCAACTGCCGCATAACATCGGGCTGTCCGAAAAGGTCAGCGCCCGGCCGTCGCGGGTCTGGAGTTGCTCGAGGTTGGTTTCGTTATGGCAATTGAAACAATTGTTGTTACGGCCGTGACTGCCGTGGCCCATCACGATGTCCGAATGCTCCTTGGGCACAATCAGGTTCTGGTTCAGGTCGTAGCGCAGCGGCGGGGGTTTTCCTTTTTCGTGGCAGGTGTAACATTCGAAATCGGACAGGTCCTCCTGCGCGCGCGCGAGGTCCGCATACGACCGCCGGACGGTGGCGGTGTCGAGAAAATCGGTGCCCACGAGCGGAATCGGCGGCAAGCGCACCGGCCGCCCCGGCCGGTTTGACAGAAACAGCGCCGTCAGGGCCAGGAAGGCCAGGGTCAATCCGGTCAGCGTCAGCGTTGTCCGTTTTTGCGGGTTCATGGCGTCAGCAGTTGAACCGCGGCAGTTGACTCGGTTAAACTTCGGCGGCGACGCTGTCCTGCGGGGTGTGCTCGCTGGACGGCAGCCGCTCGGACAAAAACAATTTCACCAACACGGTGAGGATGATGAACGGGAGGCTGAGGAGCACCAGGCCCATCAACCAGCCTTCCACCCCGGCAAACTCCAGCTTGTATCCCATCACCCCGCGGAGGCTCTTGGAAAAGAGCTGGCCGCCGATGACGACGTTCCAGCGCATGGCCAGCACGCCGATCAGGATCATGAACGCGCTGGCGAAAATCATCCGCCGCCGGATTGGTTCGGGCACCCGCTTGCGGAGCAGCTGGAGCGAGCCGAGCAATAACCAGGGGATCAGCGTCCCGGTTGTGGCCTGGCCCAGGTTGAGCGTGTAAAACAGTTTCTCGCGAATCATGGTCTTCAATACCGAGAACCCTTCCTCCGCCGCGTAAATCCGATGAATCCAGTCCAGCGCCTCCACGGCCGCGTCCACCACCAGCGCATAAAACAAAAACATCGCCATCGTGTCCAGGCACCGCATGTCCACGGTGTGGCGCCGGATCCAGGTCAGGACCATGTAGTTGAACGTGCAGAGCGCAATCCCTGAAACGATGGCCGACAGGATGAAGATAATCGGCATGAGCACGTTGCCCCACCAGGGATTGGCTTTAATGGAGCCGAAAATAAAGCCAACGTAACCATGCAACAGAAAGGCCGACGGGATGCCGACAATCGAAAGGATCCAGCCCATCTTCGCGTCCAGCGCCAAGGCTTCGTAGGATTCATCGGTCACCCCCAGCGTAAAGGCGCGATAGACGATGCCCTTGAAGCCCCGGGTGACTTTCGCCCATTCCACCAGGTCCTGGCGATAGTCGAACCACAGTTCCAACAGCAGCACCGCCATGAGATACCAGGCATAGACGAATCCGAAGATGGCCATCGGCGAAGTGAGATGCGGCGTCATCATAATCTCGTAACAGCGCTCCGGATGACCCAAATGAAACAGCAGCGGCAGGGTGGCGCAGAGGAGAAAGGACAACGCGGTCAGCATGGAAAGCCGATACACCGGCTCCAGCGCCTTGACTTTGAACACCCGGACCAGCGACGCCATGATAAACGCACCCGCCACCAGCCCGGTGATGTACGGGTAAATCACGATCAAGAAGCCCCACAGCGGGTGCGGAATCCCTTCGTTCGGATAGACGTAGCCCTCGAACCGCGGGAGGACCTCGACGACAAGATTGGTCATCTCGTTGGTCATCGTCACCTGACTTCCTTGTCGAGGCCCGCGTAAAGCACGCGCGGTTCGGTGCCCAGATGCGGTTTGAGCACCTGAACCCGGTTGTTCTCGTAAAACTTGCGGATCGGATCGTCCGGCCCGGCGTTCTTCAAGTCGCCGAAGATGCGCGCCTGCGTCGGGCAGATTTCCACACAAGCCGGCTTCAATCCGCGGGTAATGCGGTGATAGCACAGCGTGCATTTTTCGGCGGTATGGGTGACCGGGCTGAGGAAGCGGCAGCCGTATGGGCAGGCCTGGATGCAGAAGCCGCAACCGATGCAATACTTCGGATCAATCAGCACCGCGCCGTCCGGCGCATCGAAGGTGGCGCCCACCGGACACACCTGGACGCAAGGCGAGTGCTCGCAAAGGTTGCACAGTTTCGGGACGAAGAATGAATGTTCGACCTGATCCTTGGGCACCGGCGGGGGCGGGAAACCGTGCATGCCGCCGTTCGGGGAATCCACCAGCGTTTCGCCACGCGTCTTGCCGGAGCCGGGTTCCGGCTTGGTAATGATGTAGCGCTCAATCCAAGTGCGGAAGTACGGGCCTTCCGGCACGCCATTTTCCTTCTTGCACGCCTCCACGCACAAGCCGCAACCGATACACCGGTTCACATCAATGCACATGAGCCATTTGTGCTTCGACGGGTCATAATCCTTCGGCGCGCCCGAGGCCACGAACATCTGTTGCACCGCAGCCTTGGCCGCGCGCGCAGCCGACAGGGTGAACAGGCCGGCAATGGCGCCGCCCAGTCGCGTTATTGCGCTGCGCCGGTTAAGTCGCGCTTTCATGGGGATTGGCTCGGCTGATGGGGCACATGACATTCGGTGCACTTGCTACCGTAATGATCCTTGACCACGATTTGCTTGAACCACTTCGGCCGGGACGGATTGGCCTCGTGGCAACGGATGCAATGACTGCCGGTCAACTTGACCGGCAGGATGTCGGGGTTGTCCGCGTGTTCGCGGCTCACCCCGTGGCAAGCTTCGCAGGAGAGAGTTTTATGCGAGTCCTTGGCCAGTTTCTGCAACTGGTCGGAATGACACTCGTCACAGGCTTGTTTGCCGGCATAGACGGGCGGCCGCGCGCGCAATTCCACCAACGCTTCGGCGCGATACCAGCCCAGGTTGCCGAACGTTGGCGGAGTGAGAAACGCGCGCGCCACCAGGTACGAACCGACGATGGCCAGCGTCAGCAGGACCAAGCGCAGGATCTGGGGCGGCAGCAGCGGGCGACGCATAAGGCCGGTAATGGTGTTGGCCAGGGGTTGCCGGCAACCGAGCCGCGAGCAACCCCCGCCGCCAAATCCTGTTACTTTTTGAACGCGCGAACGTAAGCGACGAGCGCCTTGGCCTCGTCATCCGACAACGTGTCGAACGGCTTCATCAAGGTCTTTCCGTCCTGGTCCTTCTTCCCTTCCTTGATCGTCTTGACTGCCTGGTCATCCTTCAAGTCCGCCTGAACCTTGGCATCGGTAAAGTCCTTGACGCCGAGTTTCTGGCCCACTTTGGTCTGGCCTTTGCCATCTTCACCGTGGCACTTGGCACAGAGGGTATCCCAGTTGGCTTTGGCATCCGCAGCCGAGACGTTCAGCACGACGGCGAAGCCAAACATGGTGGCGAGCACAAGTATTTTTTTCATGATCGGTTTCGTGTTAGTTGATGGTCAGGTCGCCATATACGCTTATCGCAACGGCGGCTTTCAAGCAGAAAGATTGTTGAACCGCATTCATTTGACCAACCATGTATTGGTTAATGCTTGACAATTTTTGAATTAATATTACGAAATATGTTACACTAGTGAATAAGCGATTAAAATACCAAGTCTGGAAGACAGCCTGGGCGAAGCGGTCGGTCGGCGGTTCGTGACCGTTCCCCAGCCGGCAAAAGGCGGGACGCTTCCGGCCGGTCAGGACCAGCCGTGCGGCGGCGAAGTTGCCGCAGCGCAGAGGTTGAGCTTGACGACGCCAGTCATTTCCTGTTCAAAGAGCGCGGCGTTCTGAACCAAGGAAATGACATATGGCAAAAACGATCATCGCAAAATTCAACGGCGGTCGGGCTCATTGGCGGCTATGGCTGCTGGGGCTGATTCCGGCCCTGACGGCGTTGGCGCTGACCGCCGGCTGCGAATCCATCTACCCCTTCCCCGAACAGGGGGGCGCGTCGGGAACCAACGCCACGGAAGTCATCACCCTGCGGGAAGGCGATGTATTGAAGATTTCCTTCCCGGCCAACGCCAATCTGAACACGGTTCAGACCATCCGGCGGGACGGGATGATTTCGATGCCGCTGGTGGGGGAGCTGAAGGCAGCGGGCAAGACGCCGAAGGAGCTCGAGCAGGATTTGTCGAACGCCTATTCGACGCAGCTACTTTCGAAGGAAGTGACGGTGGAGGTTCAGAGTTCCACGTTCCCGATCTATGTCAGCGGGGCGGTGTTGCGGCCCGGGAAGGTGGTTTTCGACCATCCCGTGACGGTGCTGGAAGCCATCATGGAAGCCGGCGGACCGGATTATACGAAGGCCAATTTGAAATCCGTCACCGTGACGCGGCTGGAGAAGGGACAGTTTAAAACCTACACCCTGAACGTGAAGCTGATGTTGGAGGGGAAGCAATCCAGCCCGTTTTATCTGAAACCTTCCGACATCGTGAAGGTTCCCGAGCGGTTGTGGTATTGAGCTCCCGGCGGATGGCGGCGCGGCGGTCGGGTTTAATAACTGTACCCGATCTGGAATCCCACCTGGTGGGTGGTGAAGTTGTAGCCGGCTTCCGAGGAGTTGTCCTGGCTGAAACGGTACAGGATGGCGATGGTGCCGCGCCGGAGAAACGTGCGGCCCAATTGAACGTTTAGGAAATAATAATCGTCCCGGCGGCTCGGCGTGGAGGTGCTGACCGAAGAGACATATTTCACGTTCTGATAGCCGCCATTCAAATCCAGGAAATATTGCCGCAACAACCGCTGGTTCACATCAACGCTGACTTCGATCGTTTCGGTGACCTGACTCTGGAGATAGGAGGCGGAAACCGTGCGCTGGCCGGTCACGGAGATCCGCGTCAGTTCGAGCGGCTGGTACTGGATGGTCGCATCGAAAATGGGATTGACGAGATCGTTGCCGCTGCCGCTCAAGAACTGGCGGATTTCCACGCCACCGTGGATTTGGAAGCTAATCCGGTTGGAAGCGCGCCAATTAAAGCGGCCCTGCGCCTGCTCAAAGGTGGCATCCGGGCCTGACTGGTTGTCGTCGTACCCGCCGCCCACCCCGACGGCGGTGTTCAACCGCGGCAGGAACTGGTAATTGAACCAGTCCATGGTGGACCATTCACGGTAGCTGGAAAACTGGTCAGCCGAGACAATTCGCTGGTCCGCTCCCAGGTCCATCGACATCTTGCTGTTGACCGTGTAAGAACCGCCGAGCGAGGTGGCGAAGGTCTGTTCGCGCGTCTGCGTGCCGGTGGTGGCCGAGGCCGTGTCGGTCTCACTGTAACCCTGGGTCAAACCCAGTACCCAATCATTGTAGATGGTGCCGCCGACCAGCCGGGCGGTCTGACCGAAGGCGTCGGAAAACTGCCGGTTCGAATAAATGCTGAAGGTGGGCGTGTAATCCAGGGTCCAATGCTGCCCCATTTCCAGCAGCGCCCCCGGGGCGATGGTCTGGATGGCGGTATTGGCGACCTGGTTGGTGTTGGCCTGAATTCCGTCCGCGTACAGGAACTGGTAATACGGGTGCGGTCGCAAGGTGAACGCTCCCCACTTGAACGGCTGGGATTCGGTTTCCGGCGGCGCGGCAAAGACATCCATCTCGTTGACCTGTTGCACGGCCGCCGGCGTCTGGTCAGGCGCTGATGGCGGCGGCGCAAAGATATCCTGCGCGCGCGCCTGGCGGTCGCAGGCAAAAAAGCCGATCAGCAATGTCCGGATCAGGAAGCGCTGGTTGGGGACGGTAACGCGCGAACGGACGGTTTTTGATGATTTCATGAGGTAATTGGTTTAGGACAGAGGCAGCTGCCGGGGACCGGCCCCCCTGTCAATAATGGTGCACCAGATCGTTGACGGCGACGTTCCAATGACGCAGCGCATCATCCAAGGCTTTTTCCGCCGGCCGGATTCTCACGCCCGTCGCCAGCAGCTTCGAGATATCCAAAACGCAATTGGACCGCAGGGTCTTGGCGCCAAAGCGGTAGAATTCCTCGTCGCTGGCCCAGAATTCAAAGCGGCGTTCCGGCTTGAGGATGTTTTGGATCATTTCAACAATGTGCCGGGTGGAGATGGCGCCGGGGTTGGTGGCGTTGTAAATGCCAAACGGCGCCTGCCGTTCCCAGAGGTCCAGGCAGACCCGCACAAAGTCTTCAAGGTGCGAAATGGAGTTCACGCCATCATAGACCCGGGCATAATGCTGCAGGCGCCACAGGAGGTTTCTCGGCTCGCTGCGTTCGTTAAACGGCATACCCGGGCGCCAGATATAGACCCGGCCCTGTCCCCGGATGGCCTCCTCCGCCAGGGCCTTTGTGCCGCTGTAAAAATTGCACGGGGCATGGCGGAACGAGAAATTGGGCTCGTCCCACTCGGTATAGCCGCAGATTTTCTCCGGACATTCGCTGAACAAACGCCTCAGTTCCGCGCCCTCCACGTTCTGGCTTTTGCCGTTGAGGATCAGCTTAGCCCCGCGGTAGATGCAGCCGGAAGAGACGTGACCCCAGGGGGTATCGGTCATGGAACAAACCCGCGCAATGGTCTGCGGCAACAACGTGTTGGCAATCAGTGTTTCTTCCCGGCTCTCCTCGCACGCATCCACGTTGGGCCGGCCACGGTAGCCGGCCGCGTTGATGATGAAGCGCGGTTTTACCCGCCGGACATAATCAAACAGCAGCGTAAAGTCCCCATAATTGATCGCCTTGCGCGTCAGCGGGATGAAACTATGCCCCCGACGCCGCAATTCCGTGGCGAAAGCTTGGCCCATGTAGCCGGTAGCTCCAAGCAACAGGATCATAAACTCAATTGCCCTGAAAACGTCTCGTCGAGGACAGCCCCGGGCGGGGGGACGGGGTCGCCTTTTGACTGAATCAAGCTTTCCAGATCTGATGGGGTTTGGCCTTTATCCCGGCCATGGCATTGCGGGTATCCACGATGCAGGCCGACCAATCGGCCAGTTGCTGGTAATTGATCGCCTCGTGATTGGTGGCAATGATCACCGCATCAAAGCCCTGGAGAGTTTCCCGGCTCCAGGCTACAGACCGGATGCCGGCCCAGTGGGAGTGTTCCCGCGTCATGCGGATCACCGGCACATAGGGGTCGTAGTAGGCTACTTCCGCTCCGCGGGCTTTCAGCCGCTCCAGCAGGATGTAACTGGGCGATTCGCGATCGTCATCCACATTTGGCTTGTACGCCAACCCGACGACGAGCACGCGGCTGCCTTTCATCGGTTTCTTGAACTCGTTGAGCGCCTCGGCCGTCCGATTGACAACATACTCGGGCATGGCGGTGTTGATTTCCCCGGCCAGCTCGATAAAGCGGGTGTGCTGGCCGTATTCGCGGGCCTTCCACGTGAGATAAAACGGATCGATGGGAATGCAGTGGCCGCCCAGTCCGGGGCCGGGATAAAATGCCATGAACCCAAACGGCTTGGTTTTGGCCGCCTGAATCACTTCCCAGACGTCGATGTCCATGGCCCCATAAACGAGCTTCAATTCATTGACCAGGGCGATGTTGACGCTGCGGAAGATGTTTTCCAGCAGCTTGGTGGCTTCAGCGGCTCGGCAGGACGATACCGGCACGATGGTCCGGATGGCGCGGCCGTAGAGCGCCTTGGCGCGCTCCAGGCAGGCTGGGGTGAAGCCGCCAATCACCTTGGGGATGATTTCCACTTTGCTCTGGGCATTGCCCGGGTCTTCCCGTTCCGGCGAGAAGGCCAGATGAAAATCGGTTCCCGCCTTGAGGTGGGAGCCGGCTTCGAGCACGGCGCGCAAATCCTCATCGGTCGTTCCCGGGTAGGTGGTGGATTCCAGCACGACCAGGGTGCCTCGCTGGAGATGCGGCGCAACCGATTTGCCGGTCTCGATAATGAACGAAATGTCCGGCTCCCGGTTCTTATTGAGGGGCGTGGGCACGCAGATGATGACCGCTTCCACTTCACGGATCAGACTGAAATCAACGGAGGCAGAAAAGGTTTTGGCCTTCACAGCCGCGCCGATGGCTTCGGCGGTGATATGTTTGATGTAACTGCGGCCGCCGTTGAGCGATTCCACCTTGGCCGGATCAATGTCCAGACCGACGACGGTGACTCCGGAGCGCGCAAATTGAAGCGACAGGGGGAGTCCGACGTAGCCCAGACCGATGACTGCTATTTTCATGGTTGTATTCCTTTAGTTGTTGGATTTCGTTTGTAACTCGCAAAGTTGAACCGGGAGGCATTGCCCGCACCCGCATGGGATTTGATCCGACGGGGCGACCGGTGGGGGAGCGCCCGCAACTGCATCTCCGGGTATCGGAATTGGTGTTGCGTCTTGAAACAATCGTGTTCGATGGCCGCCCCCGTTCTGATCAAACCACCCGGGCCGTTCAGGAGCATTGAGACCGGGTTCGGGATGCAAATTGACGCTAATGTTCCAATCAGTTTCGTCGGGCAGCCGGTCAGGACTGTGTCGTTTGTTCCATGGTTTGGTCAGAAAAGTCGTCCGCGATAAAAGCGATGGCGGAAGGCCGCCCGGTTGGTGTCGGTGAACTCAAACGGGGCTGCATTTGTCACCAGCGAAACCCAATCAAACAAATTGGTGGAGGCCTCAATGACATAGTTGGTTTCCGGCACACCGGCGAGGGCCAGCACGAAACCATTCGTTGCGTTATAGCCGGACAGCGACACGCCGGCCGCGGTGGTGGTAAATATGACCGTTTGCTGATCCGTCGTTTCACTGCACCCAAACGAGGCGTTCGTGGCGGACACATCGAACCCAACCCAGCTGAATTGCTGAAGGCTGAAGCGGTTGGAAACAGCGGAGGTGATCGCGTAAGTGATTTGCACGGGTTGATTCGGCGGCACCGGATTTGACTGGGGAAAATTGGTGGGCTGCTCGAGCACCCACCGGTACGGGGTGCACTCCGGAAAAACGTCGCCGTTCTGGCCGGACTCGAACAAGTAATTGGTCACCGCCTTTCCGTTGACCATCACGCTCAGCGTGGAAACCGTCAATTCCGAAGGCACCTGGTCCGAGTAGAAAAAGCCGCGGCAGGTGCCCGCGGGATCGTTCGTAAAGTTCACCGTGACCATGATCCGCGAGTTGGTAAGCACGATGGTCCGGTCAAACGTCCTCGTCAGCGTGGATTGATTGCCTTGAAACCCAAAAGCCGAGGGTAAAACCGTCATCGCGGTAAACACAGTTAACGCTGTCGCGCTCGAAGTCATGCCGGGCCGGGTCTATTGGCTTTCCATGTAAAGATTGATGACGTCTTTCACGTCCTGCTGGGTGGCGATGCCGGTCTTGAAATCCCGGATCTTTCGCTCGACGTCCAAGCGGGTCGCCGTCGGATGGCTGAAGTCGTAGCTGATCACCTCGATGCTCAGCGGGTCCATGGTGCCGATGCCCTGGCTGCAGCAGCCATAAATCTGCTTGTAGGTATTGTGGCTCGCGTCGGCCGGATTCAACCATGAGGCGTACGGAGAAATCACATCCCGGCACGAAACGAAATCCAACGAAACCGGATTCTCGCAGGCCAACACCGTGTTGGTTTGGGCCGCGGTTCCGGTGCGGCTGTACCAACCGGACCACATGGCCGCCGTCATGTACAAAGCCGGCGCGAACAACGTGTTGATATAACGGCCGACCAGTTCGCCGAGGGATTGCGCGGAGTTCACACCAACGCTGCTGTAATGCGCGTCGTAGTATCCGTGCCACAAGCTGCCGTAAACGGGCGACATCTCGGTCGCGCCGAAAAAGGACTTGATCGCGCTGGTAACCCCGGCGGTGTCTTCGGACCCGGTCCCGTGATTGTTCAGGGTCGGCATGACGATCGTCTTGACCTTCCGGCCGGTGTAGGCGCCTTTTTCCCAGACGCCATTTTTCGGGTCAATGACCCGGCCGGAGGTCAGCGGGGACTGGAAGACCGGGTAGGAAAGCCAGGTGGGCCGGGTATTGTAGGCAAAGAAACTCCGGGACCACCCTTCCCCATTGGCGGGGTCCCAGGCCGAGTAACCCGGGTAGGTGATATCGCGCCAGGCACCGCAGGTCCATTGTTTCGTCGCGACCGGTTTGCCATTCGCCTGATATTGCGCCGCCAGGGAGTTCCAATTGTGGTCGGGCCAGTTCTGCACCCGATTGGCAACCGTGGCGTCAAACCCGAGTGCGCCGGGTACGACATTGGTCTGAATATTGTCGCAAATCAGGATTTCACCGTAGAACTCCGGGATGGCCAGAATCTGGTCAATCACCCCTTTGATGCACCCGGTGTGAGTGTATCCCTGCTTCGGCCATTGGGCATTGCCTTTGATGACAACGACATCCGTCGGGCCGATGTAACGCGCCGGGCCGCCCAGCATATCCCACAGCTTAGCGGTGTTCTGAAAGCAGTCGCCATTCTTGACTTTGTAAACCCGGGTCAGTCCGCTGGCCGCCTGGCAGACCGAGGCAAAGCGATCCATGAAAAACGGGCTCAAGGTGATGGCGCTGGAAGCGATGCCGAAATGACGCAGAAACTGCCTTCGCGTCAGATGGTACGGCCACTTTCTTCCGCTATTCATTGCTTTGATGACGCCGTTGCGGCGACTACCAGTTTTCTTATCGCGTCTTCCTCCGGCTGGCAATCTCTTTTTTGGCCCGTTAAAACGGCAGCCGCAACGCCCGGCCGGCAGGCGCGCCGGCAAAAGACGTGCGCGCGCCACCTTGACCATGGCGCTCTTGACGATGAAGCGGTTGCGGTTTTGATCTTTCACACGGGCGGTTCCGGCCTGCCGACTGCCGGTTTCAGGTTCGTTAGAACGGTCTGTGATGTCGAAACGCAGTTTGATGAACTCAGTGTTGACGCTCGCGCGGCACCAACCGCAAGAGCAACAGCACCTTTTGCACCCCCCGGGGAATCCGTTCCCAGGGAATCATCTGGCTGAGCATCCGGGCCGAGTAAATGCCGCAGACCAGGGTAATTGCCGCGCCCAGCATCGCGGCTATCAAGGGAGGAAGACAGTACCAGCTCACGAAAACCAGGGCCACCAGCGGCACGAACAACAGCCCCAACCGCCGGTTGGCGGCCGTCCAGCGGAAGCCGCTGACCGAACGCACGATCGCATAGATCAAGCCGCCGTACAAAAGATACGAAGCGAAGAAGGCAATGCCCGCGCCTTTCAAACCAAAGCCCAGCACGCAAAACCAGGCGAGCCCAATTTGGATTGCCGACGCAGCGAACTCGCTCCAGAAGATGGTCTGGCGGGCACCCTTGGCGCCCAGGATGAAGCCCATCGGCCAACTCGCCACCCGCAATATCATGCCCAGACAAATCCAGCGCAGAATCTCGACGGCGGGCCCGAACTTGGCCGAATAAAAAATCTGGATGACCAGCGGCGCGAAAGTCAATGTCCCCAGCACCCCCGGGCCGGCAATTAGCAGTCCAACTTCCGCCTGTTCGTTCACCAGGCGGTTGCATTCGGCATTGTCATTGGCCACCGCCGTGAGGCGCGGATAGAAGTCCGTCCCCATGGCTTGCAGAATGAATCCCACGTAAAGCCCGCCCAGAGCCCAGGCGGCTTGATAAAAACCGGCCGCCTCCGGGCCGATCTGGCGCAGGACGATGATCCGAACCAGATAGGCCACGGCCAGCGTCATCAAGTTGACCGCCATGAAGACGAATCCCAATTGCAACAGTGCCGACACTTCACCGGAGATGTCTGCGAAAGTCATGGACACCCGCTCCACCTTGACCTTGCGGCTGTACCACCAGGAAGTGAGGATGCCCATGGCGGCGACACAGACCAGCGACGGCACAATGCCTCGTTCGCCATAGAAATAAACGATCAGGATGCTGAACACGGTGCCGTAAAACGCCCCCAGCACGCTCATCCGCGCCAGGTCGCCGATGCGCCGCATGCCTTGCACCACGGCGCCCTGGCCGGCCGAAACATCCGCAAAGAACACAGCCAGCGCCAGCAAAGCCACGGAACCGGCCCGCTGGGTGCTCCCGAACGACAGGTGCGACACAGGCTTGCAGAAAATGACCAGCAACAGGGCGCCCAAGGCCCCGAGGATGAACGCCACGCGACGCAAGGTCGTCACCGTCCGCGCAATCCGCTGGCTGTCACCGCTGCCGACGGCCTCCGCGATCTGCCGGACCCCGCTGGTGTTAATGCCCATACCGCCGATGGCCCGCACGAGATCAAAAATGGACCCGTACAAGCCGAAGAGCCCGATGCCGGCCGGTTCCAGCAGCAGGGCCATGACCTTGGTTCGCACCATGCTGAGGCCGATGTTGACGGCGGACGATCCTCCGATCAGCGCCGACGACTTGAGGATTTGTCCATAAGTCTTCTTGCCGGCAGTGCTGAGCTCGGCCGATTGGATTTGCGTGGACATTAAATCAGGCGCGGCAAACAGGCTCGCGCAGGGACCGTGCGGCTTGAAGAACTTCCTCAATGACGGCGTCAACTTGTTCCTTGGCCAGATGCGGCCCCAGCGGAAGGCTCAATACGGTGTCGGCCAACGTTTCAGCCACTGGGAAGGTTCCGCGCGCGAATTGGCGATCCGAATAGGCGCCGGAAAGGTGGGCGGCAACCGGATAATGAATGAGGGTGCCGATGCCGGCCGCGGCCAGTTTTTGCTGGAGCTCGTCCCGTTGCGCGTGGCGGACGACGTACAGATGCCAGACCGGTTCCGCCCAGTCCGGGACCAACGGCTGCGTCAATTCCGGGGCCTCAGCCAGTTCCGCCAGGTAGCGGGTTGCCATCATCCGGCGACGCGCGTTCCATTCGTCGAGATGCCCCAGCTTCACGCGCAGGAAGGCAGCCTGAAGTTCATCCACCCGGGAATTAAAGCCTTTGTGGTCGTGGAAATATTTCTTGCTGGAGCCGTAGTTGCGCAAGGTTCGAACCCGATCCGCCAGTTCCGCATCATTCGTCGTCACCGCGCCGGCATCGCTGAAAGCGCCGAGGTTTTTGCCGGGATAAAAGCTGTGACCGGCCGCGTCTCCCAGTGAACCGGTTCGCCGGCCTTTGTAGCGCGCCCCCTGCGCCTGTGCGCTGTCTTCAATCACTTTCAAACCGTGCTGCCGGGCCAGCGCCATGATCGGATCCATGTCCGCCGGTTGCCCATACAGGTGCACAGGCATGACGGCCCTGGTCTTCGGCGTAATCGCGGCGGCAATACTGGCGGGATCGAGGTTGCCCGTTCGAATGTCGGGTTCGACCGGCACCGGGACGGCGCCGGCATACGACACCGCCAGCCAGGTGGCAATGAAGGTGTGTGCCGGCACGATGACTTCGTCGCCCGCACCGATTTCATACGCGCGCAGAATCAGATGCAAGGCATCGAGCCCGTTGCCCACCGCCACGCAGCATTTAGCGCCGCAATAGGTTGCATACTCGACCTCGAAGGCTTCCAGTTCCCTTCCCAGAAGATAGTATCCCGATTCCATGACCCGATGGTACGCCGCATCGAACTCATTGCGGAGTTCGACGTAGGCCGGCTTCAATTCCAGGAACGGCACTTTCATGTGGTCGGGCGGATGGCTTTGAGGAAATCCTGGTATTCCCGGTAGTAATCGGATTCCTCGTAAAAATTCGACGCCAAAACCATGCAGACCGACCCGGAGGAAAAATTGTCCAATTCCCGCCAGATCATCGGGCAGACATACAGTCCGTTATAGGAACGGTTCAAATGAATGCGTTGTTTTTCCGTCCCATCGTCCAGAATCACATCGAAGCTGCCGGACATGGCCACGATCAGCTGATGAAGTTCCTTATGCGCGTGGCCGCCCCGTTCGGCGCCGCCGGGCACGTCGTACAAGTAATACACCCGGCGGATATCGAACGGTATATGCCGTCCGGCTTCGATAAAGGTGAGGTTGCCCCGCGGATCCGCGATTTTGGGCAGGTTGATGATGCGGCAGTCTTTCAGATGCATAGGCGTAATGAGCCGGGTCCTTTTGGGATCAACGAATGCGCTCAATCAAGGTTTGCAGGTCATCACAATTCAGATAAAAATCGTCGTGCACGTAGAAATGGTCGGGCCGGGCCGGAACCGTCAGCAGATGCGCCAATTCCACCCGGGCCACGTCCGCCTGCTGCTGAAAGATATAGTAGTTGAACACTTCCATTTGCTTGGGTGAAAAAATCACCGCGCGGGTCCCCGGCTGCATGAACACCAGGTTGGAAAAGGCCGCGCCGGTTGCGCCAACAACCAGTTGGGCGCTGGAAAAGAGTTCGACCTGTTCCGGAAAAGAAAACTCATGCGGATAGATGAACTCTAAGCCCCGGGCGCGCATCAGCGCTTCGACCTGATCCGCATTGATGATTCGCCGCACCTGCGTCGACAGCCGGGGCAGATAGATTTTGCGCGACGGCTTTTCTCGTTTCATGAGGGGGCGGAAGGCGGCGCGGATCATTTCCACCGCGTATTTGTCCACCGCGTAATCGCGGTAGGGGTCGACGCGGTGTTTGCTGTTGTCCAGGGAATACCAGAACGCCGAGGGATAGAGCAGTTGGTCGCAATAAACCACCTCACCGCGCCTGACTTTTTCGATTTCAAACGGAAAGCGAATCAACCGGCGCATCGCGTCGAGCCCCTGCTCCTGAATGTTGTGATCCACCAGCAAGGTGAATTTCTCGTCCGGGCGGATGCCGCGAATGTTTTCGATGAAATAAATCAGCCGGGGCAAACATTCGAACAGCCAGTGGTAGTAATTGGCCGAATGTTCCTTCAGCAAATGAACCCCCCGCCTGATCCGGCGGCGTCCGCCAAACCTCGTATAGGTCTTAAACGTCAAAACCCTCCGCCCGGGATCGCTGAACTCATAAATATCCGGCGCCTTCAGGTCGTGGATCGGTTCCGTATGCAGCAATTCCGGGTGGAGAACCCTGCCGTCGCGCACGACCGCCATCGTCGCCCCAATCACGGCCACATCGTTCAATTCCAACAGATAGAGATCGGGCACGGCGGTCTCAATGGCCGGCGGGCGGATCACCTCCAGCTGCCGGTCAAACAATCGCGGCGAAGTGAAGGCGGTCTGACGGCCGGCAAGCCGGGCTAGCGTTTTCAATTCCCCCAACTCGGCCGGCTCATTCGCCAGGCGGAGCGTCCAGCGGTGGTCCCGACCCAGCTTGCGCGTGAACCGGTCGAACCGGTATTTCAACCCTTTCCGGACTCTTTGACCAAAGGTGTTCATACGGTTCCGGGCAGCGGGAACGACGCGGTCGCGGGAAGCCCCCCCTTCCACCGGGTTCGCCGCAGCGCGGGCGGGCGGCAAACCAACTGATGTTGACGAAGCGGGCATAGACGGAGCCCTCATGCCGACGGCACTCTAGACATTCAGTTCCTCGACCGGAACAACGAGTTGCGGTTTCAAATGCAGGTAGCGGGTGGAGGACCGTTTCATGTCGATGTCCTTGTAGACCCGCTCGACCTGGGCCGGGTCAAGCCCAACCAACGGGGCCACCACCTCCGCCGGAATGGCATGGTTTTTGGCATAAAGACACAGGTCCAACTTTTCATAGGGCAAGGAAAAATAGAATTCATCCTGTCCTTGCTGGAGGCTGTAGGTATCGGTGGTGGGCGGGCGCCGGCGGATCCGTTCCGGAACCCCCAAAAACTCTGCCAATTGATAGACCTGGGATTTGTATAGATGGGCGATGGGCTTGATGTCGGCCGCGCCGTCTCCCAGCTTCACAAAAAATCCCTGGTCGTATTCCAAGCGGTTGGGCGTCCCCGCCACGGCGAAGTTAAGCCGATCGGCGTAGTAGTATTCCATCATCTTTCTCACCCGCTGCTTGAAATTGGTCGCCGCGAGGATGCCCAGATACGACTCCAGGGGCAGGCGTTTCTTGACCTGGGTTCCGTCGGGTGCCTGGGCGACGACACTGAAGTAATTGATGCCCTGGTTGGTGAGGACGTTCTCCAGGACGATTTTGCTCTTCCATCCCTTTCCGTATTCAGGGATGACCAGTTGAATGGCCTTGGCCTGACGGGCATAGCATCCCACCGCCTCGAGGATTCCGGTGATTTCCTCCACGGCTGAATCAAATCCGAAATGGGTGGAGACCGATTGGCTGAGGCTCAGGGTATCGGCGGAAGAATGCTGGTCCGGCATGTGAATGCCGAACACGCGCTCCCTGCCCACGGCCCGCACGCAAAGGGCAGCGGTGACGGAGCTGTCGATTCCGCCGGAGAGACCGAGGACCAAACCGCGGCGCTTGAAGGAGGCGAGCAACCGTTGAATTTCGCGGGTAATGACCTGGACCTGGTCGGCGCAATTGATTTTCAGCGATTCTTTGGAAAAAGTTTTGGGATCCATAATTAAGTATCGGATGATTGTATAATGGGTTTAGCGGACCGGACTGGTTGCGGTGGTTTTGGCTTGCGGGATTTCGCCCGTCCGCAGGGCGGCTTTAAGAATCTTGCCCGATTGGTTCTTGGGCAAGCTGTCGCAAAATTGAATCCACTTCGGAAGCTTGAAGGCGGGCAGCCGGCGTTGCAGATGGCTTTTGACATCGTCCTCGGTGACGGTCGTATTGCACCGCACCACGAACGCCTTGATGGCCTCGCCGAGAATCTCGTCTGGAACCCCGATCACGGCCGTCTCCAGGATGCCGGGGATTTCCAACACGGCATCCTCAATTTCCTTGCTGCTGACCCGGTTGCCGCCGGCTTTAATGATGTCCCGGGCCCGGCCCGTGAGAAAAATGTAGCCCTCCTCGTCCGCATAGCCCAAGTCACCGGTATAATAATAGCCGTTTCGCATCACTTCCGCCGTCGCCGCCGGGGATTTCCAGTAACCCACCATGATGTTGGAACCGCGGGCCGCAATCTCCCCGGTCACCCCGGGCGGAAGCCGATTCCCCCGTTCATCGCTGACGATGACTTCGACGTTGGGAATGGCTCGTCCGATGGATCCCCATTTCCGGGGCAGGATTTCCGGCTCGACATAAGTGAGGCGGGGGGCCGCTTCGGTGCTTCCGTACATGACGAACACGCGGGCCGGGCGGAACACCTCCACCACCTCTTTTTGCAAGGCGGGGGCCATGCCGCCGCCCGCCTGGGTCACAAAACGCAACTTCGGGAATTTCCGCGACTTCAAATCGGATTTATGCAAGAGAATCGAAAACGTCGACGGCACGCCGGCAAATCCCGTCACCTCCAAGTCCCGCATCGTGTTCAAAACGGTAACCGGAAAGGCGAAGCGATTGTCAATCACCAGGGAACCTCCGCTGAGGAAATGGCTGTACAGCAGGGAGCGCCCGTAGACGTAATAAAACGGAAGAACCACCAGCATCCGGTCGGTTTCGCAAAGCTCAAGATAACGGACGATCGACTGCGTGTTACTGACGAAATTCAGGTGAGAAAGCATCACGCCTTTGGGTTCGCCGGTGGAGCCGGAGGTATAAATAATGGAAGCCAGGTCAATATCGATTCGGCCCGGAGCCGGCACCGTTCCGGAGCCGTCCGGCAACCCGTCAGATAAATAGTGCACTTTGACTTGCGCCAGCGGAGGCAGCGGCTTTCGCGGAACCCGGTCCACGAGCACGTGTTTGAGTTCCGGCAGTTCGTCGATGATGCCGGACCATTGAGCCACGAACTTGCTGCCCGCGATCAAAACTTTTGCTTCGCAGTCGGACAACAGTTGCCGGAGCGCCTCCGGGGTAAGTTCGGTATTCAGCGAAACCTCCACGGCCCCTGCCTTCAGGGCTCCGAAATGGGCGCTGATGAAGTCGAACGAATTTTCGAGCAGGATGGCCACTCGATCGCCCCGGCCCACTCCCAGTTGGAGAAGAAAGCCCGCCAGGCGGCTGGCATCACGGTTGAGCTCGCCATAGGTTTTCCAGACCTGGTTGTGCCACACCGCCGGCTTGTCCGGGTGGACCCGGGCGGCGTGCTCCAGCATCTCTGGCACCAGCATAAGTTTCAAGCGCAGGTACGCAGTTGATCGGCGGTCCGGCGAAGGACCACTTTCACATCATCCCTTTCCGTCAAGGTCCGGTCAGCCCGGAACGCGGTGACAAAATGATGATGCACCAGTTGAGTGGACAGGATTCCGACCAGGGCCATGTCGTCGGTTTCCCCCACCGCCTTGCCCTGCTCGAGTCGCGCGGCAAGTTGGCCCACGGCAACGGGATTGAAGACGCCGGTGGCCTTCACCGCCTCCTCGGACAGCAACTCCCGCACGTATTCCGGCGCGGCCTCATTGAAAAAGCTCCGATGGATCGGCGCGCGATAGGGGCGTTTCCGCCGCTGCAAAATTTCCGGCGGCAGATATTGCCGGGCGAGTTGGCGCAACAGGTACTTTTCCGTCAGCACGCGCAGTTTCAATCGGGACGGCAGCCGATTGCAGAATTCCATGACCCGGACGTCGAGAAACGGGTAACGGCCTTCCACGGAATGCGCCATGGCCACCCGATCTCCCTGCGAGGAGAGCAGGTACTGGGACAGGAAGATGGAGGCCTCCAAAAACTGCGCTTTCTCGAGGGGTTTCCAGGAAGCGAAGTTTGCCGGATAACGCAACTCCGTTTCCCCCTCGCCACGCGCCGCTGCAACCGCCGCAGTGAATCCCTTCGAAAAAAAGCGGCAGGTCCGCCGGTTGTTGCGCCAGCGGACGGCGTGCGAATAATCCGGCGCAGCGGTCTCGGTCATGCCCGCGCCAAAAAAGGCGGCCAAATAAGAACTTCCCGCGCCACTCAAATTGGTGATGTCCGGATAAAGACGTTTCAGCAGGAGGGAGCGCCATTTCGAGTCCGGGTTACGAGCCCAGAAGCGGCGGATTTTCGCTTCCTTGAAAATGTCATAGCCGGCCAGAAATTCATCGGCGCCTTCGCCGGTGAGCACGACTTTGAACCGGCGCTCTCGCACCAGTTGGGAAAGCAGGAACATGGGCGCCGGGGCCGTGCGCATGACCGGACATTCGGTGTGCCAGACCACATCGTAAAATGCGCGACCGATGTCTGCGTGGGTGGCGTGAACCACCTGATGATCGGTCCCGAGGAACCGGGCCATACTGCGCTGGTGCTCGCTTTCATCGAATTTCGGATCGCTGAAGGCGATGGAAAAGGTGTCCAGCCGGCTGACCCCCAATTTCCGAACGATCGCGGCAATGACCGACGAATCCAGGCCGCCGCTCAGGTACGCTCCGACCGGCACGTCGGCGCGCAAGCGAATCCGGGTGGCATCGGTGAGCAATTCGTGGAATTCACCAAGGTATTTCTCCGCGGTCTCCTCCAGGCGAGAGCCTCTTGCCCCGGGCGAGGGCAATGGAGGGTTCGCGTTCGTCCAATCCAGCGCCCAGTAGCTCTTCACCGTCAAGCGGCCATCCTTCGCCAGGAGGTAATGTCCGGGAGGCACATCGACGATTCCCCGAAAACAGGTCCGCGGTGACAGAGTGCTCCAATAGGTAAAAATTTGATCCAAGGCCAGCGGGTCGATGCTGGCCCGAACCCGCGGGTCGGCCAAAATTGATTTGATTTCCGAGCCAAAAATCAGCGAGCCACCGGCTTGAGTATAAAACAAAGGCCGAACGCCGACGCGATCGCGGGCCAGAAACAGGGAGCGGTCGCGCTCGTTCCAGATGGCAATGGCAAATTGTCCGTTCAGCCGCCGCAAACTTTCCGGCCCCAGCTCCTCGTAGAGATGCAGGATGACTTCCGTATCGGTGTTGGTTGAAAACCGGTGCCCCTTGGATTCCAGCTCGGACTTCAGCTCGATGTAATTAAAAATCTCGCCGTTGAAGACGATCCACAGGGTTTCGTCTTCATTGGCGATCGGTTGCTGCCCGCCCGACAGATCAATGATACTGAGGCGCGCATTGCCGAGCCCCACCTGGTCGCCCAGATAGATGCCGAACTGGTCCGGACCGCGGTGGCGGACCATCGCCAACATCCGCCTGAGGGCGGCCTCCGACGGCGGGGTCGTTTCCGCGAAATTCAAAATGCCGACAATGGCGCACATGGGATAAAAGCGCAGCTCAAGCCGGTCCGGCGCCCTGCCGGCGGCGGATATAGCCGGCCAACCGGGCGATGGAATCAAAATTGTCCGGCGAGATGTCTTCCGGCGGGACGGTAATTTTGTAGCTCTGGCCCACGAACGTCACCAGTTCCATCACGCCGATGGAATCAACGATTCCCGCGTCGAGCAGCGAATCAGTGTCGTTATAATTGAATCCATCAGCGCTAAACAGCATGTTTTCGGTGATGAACTTGCGGATCTCGGATTCGAGGTTGGGTTGGTTCTGTGACATACGTCGTTTGGTTTGTTATTTTAGCGTGGCGACATTCAAATTTGGCCAGGTCCGTCGGTTGCAGAAGGCTCGTTGCCAGTTCGATCCGAGACGCTGCAAGACGACCGGATCAAGCTGGCAACCGCCGTCAATTTTACGGAACGCGATTCATTGTTCTTGGGCCCATCCTTGTTTTTCCCTGGTATCGATCAATTCGATGTTAAGATTGTTTTTGGCCAGGAAGAATGCAATGTCATGATTTTTGAATGCTTCGCCGGGCTCAGGCGGAACGAGGAATTTGGCTTCTTTGGCCTGCAGCAGCGGGATTTGTATTTTCAGATTTTCGCACCGGAAGCACAGGTGATGAAGTCCCCCGCCCTTCCGGGCGAACAGATAGACCGGTGAAGCCGGCTCCGATGGTTCCACCAGTTTGACGGGCAGTGACCCCTGTTTCGCTAGAAAGACTACTTTCACCTTTTGCCTGGTATTGAGAACAATATCCGAGTTCTGGCGGTAGCCAAACAAGTCGGTCCATTGCTGGATACCTTCCTCCAGCGAGCGAACCACGATCCCGATATGATCGATGACCATAGAACTTATTTCCCTGCGCCCTGCTTCATCCAGGCGTCATATCCCATGCCCTGCCATGGCATACCCCGGTCAAATCGGTTCATCCATGGATAGGGGTTTCCTTTGCCCAGGGCCACATATTTTCGAATGTCCATGACCACCTTGATCGGATCGCCCATGGCGAGGGAAAAATCCGGCACCTTGCGGTTGACGACAGAATTGGCGCCAATCAAACAGTTTTGTCCCACTTGAATCCCCGGAAGGACCACGGCATGAACGCCGATCTGGGTGTAATCGCCAACCTGCCCCCCCCTGATATCCGTGGAGGGCGGGTACGGGTCGTTGGTCATGACCGAGAAGGGATACATGAACACGAAATCTCCCAGTGAGCTGCCTTGTGCGAGATGCACATTGCTGTGCAGGCGGCAAAATTTGCCCATTTTCACATTGCCCTGAATGTCTGACAGGGTGCCGATGGAGCAATGCTCGCCGATTGTGGTGCTTTCCCGAATGGTCACGCGGTGACCCGTGGCAAAACCAGGCCCAATGTCGCAGCCCGCATAGATGATGGTATGACTTCGAACCAGCGACCCGGCGCCGATGAGCGTGGTCGGATTTTTATAACCGGGATCCCGGTAATAAGCCGCCAACGGCTCACCGACAACCGAGTCGTTGCAAATAATGGAATCGTCTCCGATTTCAACATTGTCATAGATGGAAGTGTTGTCACCGATCCTGACCCGGCTGCCCAGTTTAGCCTTCGGACTGATATAAACATTCCGGTTATTGAATTTCATACAGTTACCCATTCACTCCATCATACGGTGCGTATAATCGTATAGTCTTTGGTTCCCAGCGACGCCGGGTCTTCAATTCGACTCCTTATGCGGTAGCCCGGCTTCGGTCCAGACACCAATTCCACCAGAGGTCGCTCAGGGACTGATTTGCACCCTGAAGAACCGCTGAGGAGAGGCGCCTAGTCCATTGGTAACAGTGATGAGATTGCCCGTCCCAAGAACCGGACTACCTAACAGATTCCACGTTGCCCCAGCAAGATCATCCTTGTATTCGATTGTGTAAGTCTGTCCCGCAATCGTCGGGACACTGAAGACGAACTGGGTCCCGATAATTCCGACTCCCGTTAACTGGGGCAGATCCACCACGGTCAGTATCCCACCGTTGAAGACGAACGTGTAATTGACGGCACTTAAAGTTCCCGCGCCGATGGTGATCGGGTAGATTCCCGGCGGACTATTGGTGTTGGCCAGGGTACTTAAGCTGGGCGCACCGCTCAACACATTCGTTCCTTCGCCATTCACGAAGCCACTGTAGCTGACAGTCAGCGTATTCGGCAACCCATACGTCCTTGTCTTGCTATCAGCCGTCGCCGTCAAAACCGCTCCCGTCACCGTCAGGCTCCCGTTCACCAGGCTTATCGTGTAGTTCGGCGCCACCAGCGTCCCCATCGTGTTTGTAATCGTGTACACCCCCACCGGGCTGTTCGTCTCCGCACTCGTCGTCAATACCGGCGCCCCGCTCAGCACGTTGGTGGCCTCTCCATTCGCAAAACCACTGTAGCTCACCGTGAACGCCGGGTTGGTTGAGCCATACGGACGGATCACGC
>Ga0335069_10001377_pt1 | contig 39397 bp, 33 predicted proteins | sample Lox_Sample_11_FD_206714 | JGI IMG/M metagenome (GOLD analysis project Ga0335069, IMG submission 206714) | Soil microbial communities from Loxahatchee National Wildlife Refuge, Florida, United States - Lox_Sample_1.1 | ecosystem: Environmental > Terrestrial > Soil > Wetlands | place: USA...
CTGGGATAACATCCCAGCTTGGCCCAGCCACAGCCGATGCACATAACGCCAACTTGACAGGTCAGAGAAAACGACAGCCATGATCACATTGGGGAATCGCGATTCAGGGGAAAAAAGCCGCCGGCCGCGCGTCGCATGCATGATCTATGCACTGTTCTTCCTTAGTTTTCGACTTGTGCTCGACACACAGCCCGCGCGTGGACAAGATGCCATGTCGCCCATCGCATCCGTAGAATCCCTGATTCGTTCGGGCCAGTACGACAAGGCGGTAGAGTCCTCACAAACGCAGTTGCGCCTGAAGCCGAATGACTATCGGATGTGGACGCTTCAAGGGATCGCGCTTTCGCTTGAGGGCGGCGACACGCGCAACGCGATCGGAGCCTTTGACAAGGCGCTACGCCTCTCGCCCGAGTATGGCCCTGCGCTGAAGGGTGAGGTACAGCTGCTTTTTAGCGCAGGTGATAAGCGTGCGATACCGCTGCTCCAACGCATTCTGAAGGCAGATCCAGACGACGCCACAGCCCACGAGATGATCGCGACGCTCTATCGCAAAGAGGACGATTGCGTGAAGGCGATCGAGCACTTTGACGCGATTTCACAAGCAATCGAAAGGCACCCAGCCGCCCTTGAGGCAGAAGGATATTGCTTCGTTCAATTGAGACGATACGACGAGGCCGTTCCCGTCTTTGAGAAACTCGCCACTTTGCTGCCAGACCAGGGCTATCCGAAATACGATCTTGCCGTAGTACTTGTCTTGGCGAAGCATTACCAAGCGGCTCTTGATGCGCTGGCTCCGCTTCTGAAAGCGGACCAACAGGACTCTGACGTTCTGAACCTCGGCTCCGAAGCAAATGAGGCCCTCGGAAACACTCCACAAGCAGTGTCCCTCCTGCGGCAGGCAATTGTGTTGAACCCGGCTGTACCCGATTACTACGTTTCGTTCGCCGAAATCTGCTTGGATCACGACTCGTTCCAAGCAGGGGTGGACATGATGAACGTTGGTCTGAATCATGTTCCCAACAGCTCGCAGATTTACTTGTCCCGCGGCCTGCTGCACGCGCAACTTGCGGAATATGCCGCGGCAGAAGCGGATTTCAGGAAATCGGAGCAACTCGACTCGGCCCAAAGCCTGACCTCCTATGCGATCGACCTATCGGAGATGCAGCGCAACAACCCGGACCAGGCGCTTCTCCAGGTTCAATCGCAACTGAAGACACACCCCGAAGACCCCTTACTCAACTATCTGCTCGCAAAGCTCCTGATGAACCAGTCGCCTCCCGCCGACAGCGCCCCGTTCAAGCGGGCAATGGAATCTCTACAGCGTGCGATCAGACTCAAGCCCGACCTGGCTGACGCGCACGATCTGCTGGCCAACATCTACTTGGACGAAGGGCAGTATCAGATGGCGATCGAGCAAAGCCGGATTGCCCTGCAATACGCTCCGTCCGATGAGGCCGCTGCCTACCACCTTGTGATCGCGCTTCGTCACACGGGTCAAAAGGATGAACTCCCCGCGCTGGTGAAACGCCTTGCGCAGTTGCACCAGGACGCGCTGAAAAAGGAAACCGACCGCAAACGCTTCCGTCTGGAATTAGCAGACGGCCCCTAACAGAACAACGAATGCGTAGTTGGACCGTGGATCACGTGATGCTGGAGTCGAGTTTCAAGCGACTTCATTTCGAATTCGAATAGAGATTTGTGCCCCTTGCGGTGGGCACGGTTGGATATGAGACGATGCGCTCTTTGATTGAACTCTTCTTTGCCTATCACTGCTTTCGTCCTTACGTGAAGCCTCTGAGTGTTATGCGGGTCCGTACAGCCTCGCTTATCATGCTTGTCTTGACCATGGCCGCTGGCGCACAAGCCCAGCAAGATTCCAACCGATTCGTGCTTGGGCGCGATGGCAGAACGATCGTTATTGAGCCCTATGGCGCCAGCGTCATTCGCATCACATTGAGCACGGACAAACCCGCTTCGCTTGGCAAGCCGGGGTATGGAATCGTGGGCGCGCCGTCGATAGCTGGATGGACCCACACGCTAAATTCGGAGGGCTACGACGTCATCGGCTCCGGTCAATTGGTTCTCCATGTCGCACCGCAAAACCTCCCCTCGCCGCATGCAATGCCACTCGACACCTTGAACCAGTCGCTCAGAGAACGCTACTTCGGCGGTAACGATCGCAGACATTCGGTCTACAACGACGAGATCTCAATCACGACCTCGGCGGGTAAGCCCCTGCTCACGATGAGTCGCTGGGGCATGTTCCCTAATCATTCGGCCAGTGCGCAAGACGATCCGAAGAACGACACCGCCTTCAGGGTTTCAGCGACATTCATGTCGCCGCAGGATGAGCATTACTATGGGCTCGGCCAGCAGCAGCAGGGATTTCTCGATCTTCGAGACCATCGCATCAACTGCTGGCACGATTACGGCGCAATCGGCGGAGAAAATGTCTGCGTTCCCTTCATGGTGTCAAGCCGGGGCTACGGTCTGGTCTGGGATAATCCTTCAAAAACCACGATCGACCTGGGATTCAACCAACAGAACGTCTGGTCGTCCGAAGTCGGTGACCGCGTCTCGTTCTTTGTAATCGGTGGGGAGAGAAGCGATGACATTTACGAGGGCTATCGTCAACTCACGGGTGTGACGCACCTGTTGCCCAAAGCTGCTTACGGCTATATTCAGAGCAAAGCAATCTATCCTACACAGGAGCAGGCGCTCGACATCGCAAAGGGATATCGCGACCGCAACTTGCCGCTCGATGTTCTAGTCGTTGATTTCCTGAACATGACTCGACAAGGTGAATTAGATCTTGACCCCGCCCGGTGGCCCGACCCGGCCGCAATGAACAGGCGGCTTCACGACGAGGGCGTCACTACTCTGCTAAGCGTGTGGCCGCATTTCGCCCCCGGTACTCAGTTCTATGACATGCTGACTAAGAAGGGCTGGCTCATCCACAGCGCCGATGGAATACCTGATCCTGGCTACTTCTCCAAGGAGATCGGCCCGAACATCGATACAACGAATCCCGAAGCGGCCAAGTGGTGGTGGGAGTCCATCAGAGATCGGTACATCAAGCCTGACGGATTCGACTATCTCTGGCTCGACGAGACCGAACCGGACATCGATCCAGCAAAGGACTTCTTCTACATTGGCTCCGGCACCCGCTACTACAACGTCTATCCTCTCTTCCATACAGCTTCGGTTTATGAAGGCTTCCGGCGCGACTTCGGAGATAGCCGGCGCGTTATGCTCCTCGCTCGTGCATCGTATCTTGGAGCCCAACGAAACGGCACTGTTTTCTGGTCCAGCGACATCGTCTCTACTTGGGACATGCTCAAACGTTCCATCCCTGCCGGACTGAACTTCACGGCGAGCGGAATGCCTTATTGGGATACAGACATTGCAGGCTTCTTCTCGCCACCGATTTATCCCACATACCACGCAGCCCATAAACCATTGCTTGACCCTTCGGATGCGAAAGACAACGTTGATCGCTACGAGGACTATCCCGAGCTCTTCGTCCGCTGGTTCCAGTGGGGTGCTTTCCAGCCCGTCATGCGTGCTCACGGCGAACGAGCCCACAACGAAGTGTGGTCCTACGGCAAAGAGGCCAAGCCGATCCTCGAGAAGTATCTACGCTTGCGATATCAGTTAATGCCCTATATCTACTCGCTGGCTTATCGAACATACCAAACCGGTGCTCCATTCATGCGCGCGCTCTTCATGGATTTTCCCAACGACCCCAACGTAGTAGACATTCGGGACGAGTATATGTTTGGCCCTGCGTTCCTAGTTGCTCCGGTGACTGAGCAGGGAGCCGTCTCTCGCGGCGTCTACTTGCCGGCGGGATCAGATTGGTATAACTACTGGACAAACGAACGACTCAAAGGCGGCCAAACCATTGTTGCTGCCGCGCCTATCGACACGATTCCGCTCTTCGTCCGTGCTGGCTCGATCGTGCCGCTGGGCGCGCCGGTTCTCAGCACGCAGCAGCCACAGGCGATTGTATCTGTGCGTGTCTACCCCGGCGCAGATGCGGATTTCGCGCTGTTCTCCGATGATGGCATCACGTATTCTTACGAAAGGGGCACGACATCTGTCACCACGCTCCACTGGGATGATGCGAAGCATGAGCTGAGGCACACTGGCACTGCTGCCTGGGCCGAACCGGACAGAGAGATCATAGATGTTGTCCATCCGTGAGAAGCTCAATTTCTGTTGCGTAGCGATGACTGCTCGCCACCTTTGGATTGCCCGATGTGTTGTGCCGGTGGACGAGTTAGTGTAGTGCAGTTATCGCTGAGTTAAGATAGCCGCTGTCGTCGGGGGGTGTGGAGAAGTGGGATACGCGCAGCGTTTTCCACTTCTCCATGCCCCTTGTCATTTGCCAACCATGTCTCCGGAGCTGGTGGCTTATAACCCAGCGAGGAGTGAGGGCGAAGTGTACTGAAGTGCACGCGCCAGCGTTCTACCAGGACGCGCAGTTCCTTGATCGAGTAAAAGATCTCGCCGTTGAGGAACTCATCTCTGAGTTTCGAGTTGAACGACTCGCAGTAACCGTTCTCCCGTCCGCCGCTGGTTCGAGCGACTCGGACGCTTGGCGCCGGGGCTGACCTTGACGGTGCAAGATGTGTGGTCAAAGGGTTTTACCCAGGACACCACAATCATCCTGCGATGGTCCGCCCGAGACGCGCCGTTTTGGATTCACCCAAGAATTCACCCAAGATTGAGACGGCTTGCACGTGAATACAGGTGCTTAGGCGGTATTCCGTGTGTAGTTAAGTTGTTGAAAGTAAAGGTTAGATGCAGATTGACACGGAAGAGGTCGTTGGTTCGAATCCAATCGTGCCTACCATTATCCCAGTTCAGAATCAGTCATTTGCAGTCGGATCGACCAACCTGGCCTGATCCCGGCGGAGCAGCTCGGAGATAGAAGGCGGCGTATGCCAGAGACGCCTATACTGTTGCAGTAAATCTGCGCTATGCGCCCTGAACTCATTCAAGCGTCAGATCTATTGCGCCGCAACTCTCCCGAGGCTGTCGCTGAGGCCATTCGCCTTCTGCAGAACACGGTTTTTTCCTTCAGCATGAAAATGTGCGGGCATCGCCAGGACGCCGAAGACACGGCGCAGGAGGTGCTTTTCCGGTCGATGAAGCACCTCACCAAGCTCCAGAACCCCTCTGCTCTCGCGGCGTGGCTTTATACGGTGGCAAAGAACCGGTGTCATCGCATGCGGAGTGTTGCGGGAGCGTCGCCGTCGGCTCGCTTGTCCCTGGACGAGCTGATGCCCGACCAGGACGAACTCCGAGAGCTTTTGTTGGATCGGTCCATATCTCCTGAGGGAAAGCTGCTGCACGCCGAAGAACGACGCCTGCTGCATCAAGCCATTCTCGATGTCCCCACGCCACTGCGGATGGTTTTGGTTCTCCACGACATGGAGGAGCTGAGCACAGACCAGGTAGCACAAATCCTTGACCTCCAGGAAGGGACAGTGCGGGTTCGCCTGCATCGGGCACGTCTTGCTCTTCGAAAGCAGATACCGCTGCGCCTGAAAGCGGCTGCGCTGAAGAGATCTTCGCGAACGAAGAAAGCGGCTCTTCGCAAAAAGCGAGCAGCGGAGCCGCGAAAGCCTAAGGAGTGCCGTGAGCTCTTCGCAAACCTGTCCGAATATCTCGATGGAAGAGTGAAGCCGGAAATGTGCGACAGCATCCAAGCGCATATGGAGCGGTGTCCTGGCTGCGTGGCCTTTCTGCGCGATCTGCGTGCCGCGATCGACCGTTGCCGGTCTCTTGAGGTTGAGTGCGATCCGAACGTTGCCGCGCGTCTTCAAACCATGCTGACGGAAGAGTATTTGCGCATGATGGAGTAGCTTCCGGCGCTCACTGCTGCCTCTGCACGCAATTCACTTCAGACAGAGTTGCGGCTGAAAGCCCAGCGCTGCGTAGTCGGCTCATGCGCTACACCGACGCAGGGATTGGCGCTCGGTCCGGCACGGACAGCTGCGTGAGCGCACAGCAGGCTTTGTTCAGTCTGCTCAAATCGCGCTGCATTTCTTTCTCTTGTCGCAAAACAGACAGCGTCTCGCGCAGAATCCTGGCCGCGCGCGCATCGGCCGGCGACGCAATCTTGTAGTGCATCCATTTGCCCTCGCGCCGCGCAACCACGACGCCTGCTCGTCGCAGGTAGGCAAGGTGCCGCGAAATCTTCGGTTGGCTCTGCCCCAGAATCTCGACGAAATAGCAGACACACACTTCGCGTCCATCCATCAAGTTGAGGAGCCGCAAGCGTGTGCGGTCAGCCAGCGCGGCAAACAACAAGGCCAGATCGTAGGTCTTCGGGGAACGTTCCACATCAACATCATATACGCATTGACAGATATGTCCAGCTGAGAATATATTCGCCTTAGCGTATGTAAGGAGACGCCCGAATGAGTTCGACCACCAGTGTTCAGGATCAGGTAAGGGAGAAGTACGGAAGCGCAGCTCGAGCCGTCGCAAAATCGGGCAGTACGCAGGCATGCTGTGATCCAGGCCTTCGCTGCTGCGACCCCATCACCAGCAATCTCTATAGCGCGGACGAGAAGGGCCTGATCCCGGCGAAGGCAGTACAGGCTTCGCTGGGTTGCGGGAATCCAACTGCCCTCATCGATCTCCGCCCAGGCGAGACGGTACTCGATTTGGGCTCAGGAGGCGGCATCGACGTACTGCTTTCGGCGAAACGCGTCGGGCCAACCGGGAAGGCATACGGCCTCGACATGACCGATGACATGCTCGCTCTTGCTCACGAGAACCAGCGGCAGGCCGGCGTCACCAATGTCGAGTTTCTCCGGGGCGAAATCGAAAACATCCCCCTGCCCGACAACTCCGTGGATGTCATCATCTCCAACTGCGTCATCAATCTGTCAGCAAATAAGGACCGCGTGCTCAGCGAAGCCTTCCGCGTCCTCAAGCCCGGCGGACGTTTCGCCGTTTCGGACGTAGTAGTGCGTGGAGCCGTGCCGGACGAGGTGCGCAAGAGCATGCTCCTCTGGGTCGGCTGCATCGCCGGAGCGATGGAAGAGAAGGAGTATACCGGCAAACTGGCGATGGCCGGATTCGAGGAGATCTCTATGGAACCAACGCGCGAGTATGACGTTGAGGATGCACGGCAGTTTCTCACCGAAGCGGGTGTCGATGTCGATGCGATTGGTCCCCAGGTGAAGGGAAAGTTCTTCAGCGCCTTTATTCGCGCGAACAAGCCGAAGTCTGCCTGTTGCCAGCCTGGATGCTGCACGCCCTCCACGGCCGGTACGAAGGGATAACAGATGGCAGCCCACTACAACGTGTTGTTTCTCTGCACCGGCAACTCGGCGCGCTCTATCATGGCTGAGGCCATCCTCAACCACAAAGGCAGAGGCAGGTTCACGGCCTACAGTGCCGGCAGCCACCCCTCGGGGCAGCCACGGCCCGAGGCCCTCGGGCAGATCGAGTCCGCCGGCATGTCGACGGCGGGACTGCGCAGCAAATCGTGGGATGAGTTCTCTGCTCCTGGGGCACCGAAACTCGACTTCGTCTTCACGGTCTGCGACAACGCCGCCAAGGAACAGTGCCCCTACTGGCCTGGCCAGCCCATGACCGCGCATTGGGGCATTGCCGACCCCGCTGCAGTGAAAGGAACACCGGACGAAATTGCCCGCGCGTTTCGCGAGGCGTTTTTGATCCTCGATCGCCGCATCGGACTGTTCACTTCGCTGCCCCTCGGAACCTTGGAACAGCTCGCGATCAAGCGCGAGATCGACAACATAGGCCGCTCCTGAGAGCGTGCACATCCCCCTTCCTTCTGGAGGACAAGAGTTGAAGAAGAGTCGCCTCTCTTTTCTCGATCGCTACCTCACGGGGTGGATCTTTGCCGCCATGGCGTTTGGTGTGGCCTTGGGGTGGCTTGCGCCCGGCGTGGTTCCGTTTCTGAACCGCTTCAGCGTTGGGACAACTTCCATCCCCATCGCCGCTGGCCTGATCCTGATGATGTACCCGCCCTTCACCCGCGTTCGCTACGAGGAACTGCACGAAGTGTTCCGCAACAAGCGTGTGCTTGCTCTCTCCCTTGCGCAGAACTGGCTGATCGGTCCGATTCTCATGTTCATCCTCGCCATCATTTTCCTGCGCGGCTATCCAGACTACATGGCCGGTCTCATCATGATCGGCTTGGCGCGGTGCATCGCCATGGTGATCGTGTGGAACGAGCTGGCGAAGGGCGACACACAGTATGCCGCCGGGCTGGTCGCCTTCAATTCCCTGTTTCAGGTCTTCTTCTACTCCATCTACTCGTGGGTCTTCATCACCGTACTTCCGGGATGGTTCGGCCTGCGCGGTTCGATCGTCGACGTCTCGATCGGCGCGATTGCCCAGAGCGTCTTCGTATATCTGGGCATTCCATTCGTCGCAGGGTTCCTCACCCGGACAGCTCTGCGCCGCATCAAAGGACGCGAATGGTATGACCAGGGCTTCGTACCGCGAGTCGCGCCGTTAACCCTGGTCGCACTCCTGTTCACCATCGTGGTGATGTTCTCGCTCAAGGGCAATTACATCGTGCGCTTGCCGCTCGACGTGCTCAGAATCGCAGTCCCTCTCCTCGTCTACTTCGTCCTCATGTTTCTTGTGTCGTTTTATATGGGACGAAAGCTTGGAGCAGACTACTCGAAGACGACGACATTGTCGTTCACAGCCGCATCCAACAACTTCGAATTGGCCATTGCGGTTGCGGTTTCCGTCTTCGGGATCAACTCGGGCGCGGCCTTCGCGGCCGTTATCGGCCCGCTCGTCGAAGTGCCCGTTATGATCGCCCTGGTGAACCTTGCCCTCTACTTTCAAAAGAGGTACTTCACAGACCCTCAGTCTGCTGGAATAGACAGCGTCTGCGCTTCGGGCACAAGCTGAACCACTACCCCATTGTTTTTCCGATCGGCGGGCAACAATGACACCGAGTTGAGGCACAAGAATGTGCCACTGGAAAGACACGGCCCAAGACGGATTACCACGCCCAGAGCGTCGCGGTCAGAGACTGCCTTCCTATTGCGCAAATAGCTTCAGGTCGATTCCGTTGCCCATCGCTTTGTAACCTTCGTCGCCCGGATGCAGGTGATCGCCGGAATCGCATTGCGGGCTGAATCGGGCGGGATTCTGTGGGTCGGAGGTGATCTTGTCGAAATCGATCACCCCATCAAAGGTCCGGCTGGTTCGAATCCAATCGTTCACTTCTTTCCGAACCTGCTCGCCTTTGTCGGAAAAGTAGCCGGCTCCGGCATACGGGGTCAGCGTGGCGCCGATGACTTTGATGCCATGTTGATGCGCTGCGTTCGCAATCTGGCTTAGTCCGAGTTCCATCTGCTGTGCTGTGATCTCATCCTCAGGCCCCTGCAGGCGCGCGAAACGCCCGATATCGTTGATGCCTTCCAGCACAATCAGATACGCGACGCCATCCTGCGAGAGCACATCGCGGTCCAAACGGGAGAGCGCACTCGGACCATACCCTTCGTTCAGGACGCGATTGCCCCCGATTCCTTCGTTCAGAACCGATACGTTTTTCAGCTTGCCATCCGCCTGCAGCCGAGCAGCCAGAACATCGGGCCAACGCCGGTTGGCATTGCGTGTCGAATGCGCGCCGTCGGTGATCGAGTCGCCGAGCGCCACGATGGCGTGACCGCCCTCGATGCCCGACACTTCGATGCCATCGAGAAAATACCAGGACGGTAACGCGGTGGCCTGCTGCAGATCGGCCGAACCGGACACGTCGCCGCTTGCAGCAAAGTTGTCCTGGTCGGCAAAATCGTGAAATGTCTCGGCGCGCATGATCTGATTGGGCAGGTAGAAGCTCACGGCCAGATCGCTCAACGGCGCCAGATCCAAAGAAACGGGATCGGCGTAGAGCGCGGCACCGGGCGGAATCCTGACCGAGTTCGCTCCTCCGAACGTGAGCGCATGATCGCTCGCAGCACGAATCGCGGAACCTCCATCGCTGATCGCCACATGCGCGTCGGAGATCGTGAGCGGGTCGGTCCCGAACTCATTTGTGAACCGAACGCGAATGTCCTTGCCCCCGACCGATACATGCACAATCTCGCGCAGAGTCATACCACTCAATGCGCGAACACGAAAGCCCCCCTCCGCCAGCATCGGTGAAGTCGACCACGTGCCGATCCAGCGCTGACCGCCATCTGTCTGCGCCGGGCACGACGGAACCAATGCCAGAGCAACAACGATCAGTAAGGTAAGCAGGATGTGTCTGCAGATTCTCATGTCTGGCTTTCTTTCTTCGAAGATGGTGAGCTTCGGCGAACTGGACCACTAGCTTCAGACAGAATTTGCCAGCAAGGTCCGCTCAGGGATTCTCGGGAAGAGCCCAGCTAAACAGCACCCCGCCGCTGCTGGTGACGATATACTGCCGCCCATCGAGTTCGTAACTGATCGGTGAGCTCTGCATTGACGATCCTGTGCCCGCGTGCCACAGAGTCTTTCCCGTGCTGGTTGCAAGCGCAAGAACGTTGCCGTGCGCGTCCCCGGTGATGGTGAGCCCGGAGTCAGTCGTCATCACGCCCGCACCCGAACCGCCTTCGCCAACCTCATGGCTCCAGCGGATTTTGCCTGTCTGGTAGTCGATGGCCTCGATGACGCCTTTGCCCCAAAGACCGTAATCGGCGCCGGCCCAGCCATAGGTACCGTCAGCTGGCTTGGCGAAGTAAATACTGTAGCTCGGATGGGCATCCACGATGAACAGGCCGGTGGCCGGATCGAAGCTCGGCGAACGGTAATTGGTAAGTCCGCCTTCGTCCGGGGCAATCAGGCGGCCGTCCGGCGCCGGCTCCTTCTCTGGATTGGGAATGGGACGACCCGCCTTGTCCACGCCCAGTGACCAGTTCACCGGACCATAGGGAACAGAAAGAAGGCTCTTGCCATTGGTGCGATCGAGAACGAAGAAATAGCCGTTGCGCGAAGTCTGCATCAGCATCTTGCGCGGCTCGTCGTGGAAGTCGCCGTCGACAAGCACCGGCACCTCGACTGCATCCCAATCATGCGTATCGTGGGGCGATGCGGAAAAGCCCCAGACGAGTTTGCCTGTGTCGGGATTGAGCGCAACGATGCTGCAGGTGTAGAGATTGTCGCCAGGTCGCGGTTTGCCGTTCAGCACAGGCGTGGGATTTCCGGTGCCCCAGTAAAGCAGATTCAGCTCTGGATCGTAGGTGCCGGTGATCCAGGTCATTCCGCCGGTTGTCGAATTCGGCGTGCCCGCAGGCGGCGTAGCGTCCCACTCCCACTGCAGTGCGCCGGTCTCCGGATCGAAGGAGCGCAGAAGACCCGGAAGATTGTCCAGGTCGCCTCCCACGCCGGCGATCACGTGATTCTTGATGACCAGCGGGGCCATCGTACTCCAATAGCCCTTGTCGACGTCGGCGATGATCTTGTCCCAGCGAACCGTGCCATCTTTGGCGTTGAGCGAAATGAGATGGGCGTCCGGCGTGGTAAAGAAGATCCAGCCCTTCAGCATGGCAACGCCGCGATGCCCAATATGGTCGCCCTTGGTGGCGATGCGATTGTAGTGCCAGATCATGTGGCCGGAACGGGCATCGACCGCCCAGATGTTGTCGGGCACGGTGAAGTAGAGGATGCCGTCGACGAGCAGAGGCGACGATTTGATCTCCGCGGTCTGGTTCGTCTGAAAAGCCCATGCCAGGGAAAGGTTGCCGACGTTTTGTGGGGTGATCTGCTTGAAGGAGACATGGCGCCTGCCCGAATAGTCTCCGTGGTACGTGGGCCACGAATCGGGCGAAGGATGGAGCAAACCGGAGTTCTCCAGGTCTTGCGCCGCAAGCGGGGACAACGACGCAAGAAAGAAAAAGAAAGCGGCGAGCAAGCGAAACAATCTGTCATTCGGCAACTTCATCAATAAGAACCTCAAAGACGCTGGCACGCGCCCTCAGCGCAGCGTTTGCAGATAAGCCATCAGGTTGTGAATGTCCTCGTCGGTGTACTTCGGGAACAAATCAACGTGCGCCTCGACAGGCGATTCCACCGTGGAATGAACACGGCTCACAGGCCACGAATGATAGACCCCCTTCGCGTCGCGCAGTCCCACCGTGAATTCGTCACGATACGCGAGCATGCCCGAGACCGTCTTGCCGGAAGGCAGCGTAACCGTGACCCGGCTTGTGGCATTGGGGGGATAGAGCATACGCTCCTCCAAATCCAGTCCCTCATGACGCGAAGCGATACCAGCCAGGTCGCCAGTCGCCGAGTGGCATTTCGTGCATCCGCCCGCGCCCTCAAAATAGTGCTTGCCGGCAGCAGCATTTCCAGTTTGGAGATCGGCAACAGCCACGCCGCGCCGGCCTCCGGGATGAGCAGCAGACTCTGCTTCCCGCTCGCGTATGAAGGCGATGATGCCGCGTACCTCCTGTGGCGAAAAGCTGAAGGGGGGCATCTTGCCGGAACGGCCCTCGCGGATGACCTTGGAGATTTCATCGCCACTACGGTCGCGGCGCACCAGCTTCGATTGCGTAAGGTCGGGACCGGTTTCGCCACCCTGGGCATCGCGCCCGTGGCAGAATGCACAGTTCTGTTGAAAGAGGGCCCCGCCGGCCTCCGAAAGGCTGGTGGGAGCAGCGACGCTTGCATTGACCGGCTGCGCACCTTCCGCCGTACTCAGGAAGTGCAACAGAGATGTCAACTCGCCATCCTCCACGCCGGGAAAGGCAGGCATGCGGCCCTTGCCGGCGTGAATCAGATCCGCGATCTTCTCGTCGGTCATGCGATGAGAGATGCCGAGCAGCGGAGGGAAACCGGGCAGGTTACCCTCACGCTGATCGCCGTGGCAGATGGCGCAATGCTGCGCATAGGCTTGCGCACCGCTGTCATTGGAAGGCTTCGTCGACGACGGCGGAGTTTCGGACTGCCTGGCAGCCCGGGCCGTTGTCTCAAAAGACGACACCGAGCAAAGCCCCGCAATCACCGATGCTAGAAAAAGAGCGACTCGAATCGACTTCACTTTGTTCAACGCGGAAACCCCTGCGGCCCTGATGTGATTTTCTTTGGATCTGCAATCTTCTCTTGTTGACAAGCAGCGGATCGCTAGGTCGCGTACTTGATGAGCTGCATGAATCCATAATCCATGTGCAGTTGCTGGTGGCAGTGCCACAGCGTGTCGCCCGGATTGTCCGCAACAAAATCGACTTCTACTGTGTCGAGCGGCATCACGTTCACCACATCTTTCTTTAGGCCGCTCAGATGCTTGTCGCCGATGCGTGTGACCTCGAAGGTGTGGCGATGCAGATGGAGTGGATGCTGATCGCCGCTGCCATTGCGGAACACGAGGCGGTAGCGCTTGCCTGGCTTGACAATCAATGGGTCGACGTCAGGCCACGACTTGTTGTTGATCGTCCAGGTGTCGAATTGCGATCCATGCTGCGGGCCGATATCGCGGAACGTAAGTACGAAGGACTCGTCGGGTTCGGGCGACGGCGTCGTGCTGGCAAACTGCGTGTAATCCCACTCGGCAGGGGCAGGGTCCTTCCACACCGGCGCGCCCGACTGGCCAGCGTACTCGATCACTATCCCCAGCCCCATCTGGCGGGACTTTTCGAGAGTCGATCCGAGAATCCACACGCCCGGCGTGTTCATTTCGACCAGGGCGTCGACGCGTTCGGCAACAGCAAGCGAGAGCACCTCGACGCTGGTCGGATGCGGCACAGGGTTGCCATCCATGGCAAGAACCGTGAAGCGATGGCCAGGCAGGGCCAGGATCACATTCTCGGTGGCGCTGGCATTGAGCAGGCGCAGCAGCAAGCGCTGTCCCTGCTTGACGCGGATGGGTTCGCCTGTTCCCAACATGCGGTCGTTGACAGTCGCATACTTGTAGCCGACATCGGAACCCGTCGTCAGCGGCATATTCGCCGACTCGACGCGCATGGTCTCGACCATGGGAACAAAGGAGGGCTCCCAGTGGTGGATGGCGAGATTCACCTCCATGTCGTACTGCGGTAACGACTGATTGCCCTCGACGAGCAGAAAACCAAACTGCCCGGTGTACGTGCCCATGGCGAGATTGCCGTAGGCGCCCGCATGGGTGTGATACCAGCGCGTGCCCGCAGGCTTGGGCGTGAAGGTGTAGCGATGCGTCTCGCCGGCGGCGATCATCGGCGATCCCTCTTCCATCGCGCCATCATTGAGCGAATCGATGGCCAGCCCATGCCAGTGAACGATGTCCGCCTGGGCAGAAGTATTCGTGACATCGATGGTGACGGGCGCGCCCTCGCGGAGGCGCAACACCGGTCCAGGCACCTTGCCGTTATAGACGAGCGTTCTCACTGTGACGCCCCTGCCAATCTCGAGATTGCAGGGTTCGATCCGCAGAGTATGGTCGGCCTTGGCAGCCGGTTTCGCCTGCGCGTGCAGACTATGGCCGAGTGACTGTGCTGCAACCAGCATTCCGGCCGAAGCAAGGAAGTCTCTGCGGTTGATGCGTTGTGGTATTTGCGGTTTCAATGCTCTCTTCCCAGGTGTTGGCGCTGGCTGCTCAATCGCGGTTCTGCCAAGCGAGGATGGAAATCATTTTCGCTGGACGATGGTGCAGATGTATACGTCTTCACGCAGAAAAAGAACTCCCGCACCGCATCTTCGAGTCGCACAAAGGTAGGGATGTTTGGTTATTGTGGCGCTGCGGGCCGCGGATGGCTCGCGGTGCTGCCATTCGTCATCCAAAGAGCCCATTTGATGGCCTCGAAATACATTTTGCGAATGTCAGGGTCGTCCCACGATTCTTCGGTATGCCCCAGGGTCGAATAGAAGACGCGCCCCTTGCCGTACATCTTGCTCCAGGCAACGGCAAAGTCGTGGTCGGTGCGATGGATGCGCGGGTTGTTCTCGTAGTTCAGCTTGGCAGGGTCGAGGCTCAGCAGCACGTTGACCTTATCGCGCGACCAGGCTTTGGGCTGGTAGATCTCGTCGTATTTCACGAACGACTTGGGAAAATGACGGACAGCGGGAAAATCCGGATCTTCATTCACGATTGGCGCATTGAAGGTCATCCACGGATGTTGATCGAACCAGCCCCCGATCATCTCGCCGTACTCCGGCCATGTGTAGTTGGTGTCAAGCGCAGCGTGAATGCCCACGAAACCTTTGCCGTCGTCGTGCACAAAGGAGAGAATGTCCTGCTTCTGACTCGCGTCAAGATCGAGCTCGCCGGTCGTACTGGCAAAAACGATCAGATCGAAGTAGTTGAGGTTCTTCGCATTGCGCTGTCCGAGGTCTTTCTTGGTCAGCAGCTCGGTGTCCGTCCGCATGGTCGTGTCCCACAAGCCGCTTTCCTTCCCCATGTTGTAGATCGCCGCCATGGCGTCGGGGACCGAGTCGTGTTCAAAGCCTTTGGTCTGACCGATCACCAGAACGTGCTTCAGGTGAACCTGCTTGGCGTGGGGCGGAGGCGCCGCATCGGCCGAGGACTGAGCACGCGTGGTTTGAGTGCATGAAAAGGCCGCTAACAAACTGCACGAAAGAATGAGCAACTTAAGTCCAAGGCGCAAGTAATTCCTCCTGGCGACCTCTCTGGATCGCGTATGCGGGTGCAGATGCCCCGGCTGCATCCATCCATCGCTTCGGCAGAACTTGGTGGGGAAACGGTCTTCGAGCCCGACCGCGGAGCATTTTCTCACCCGCGTAGCAGTGTAAGACGCGGATGCCCATTGCGCAACGAATCGTCGCGCGACGGGCATGGCCCGTTAGGAGATGTTCTCGAGCGGATGGCTCGATCCTCGGCCTAGTGGTGGTCTTCGTGGCTGTGACGCCAATCCCAGTAAGCTTTCTTGTCGGCGTCCGAACGCTTGTCGAAGTCCCTGTGATCCCGGTGGGTCTCGTGCTCCCATTGGTTGTAGTACACAACCTCACCGCTCCACACATGGCGGTCGTGATAATAAGGATCATCGTAATAACCGGCGTGTACAGTGCACCCGGAAAGCAAGACGGGCAGCGCAGTAGCCGCCACGAGAGCTGTCAGTGTGAGACCTCTGGGAAACCTGCGCATGGTGAATCGTTCCTCCTTGCAATCAACCACTGGGAGCTTGGATGCGGCATTCAAATCATCTGAGATCCGCAGGTGCCAAGTTTATTTTTGAGAGCTGAAGACAATGGTTAAACGAACCCTGAAGACCCCGAAAAAAAGCCCGCCGCTTCTCCTCGGAACCAGTTTCGTGCAGGCAGTCGACTATGCCCGCCACCTGCATATCGAAACCCGCAAGGGCTCGGGCATCCCGGTCATGGCGCATCTGCTGGGTGTCGCCTCACTGGTGATCGGCGAGGCCGGTCACGTCGATTTCCCTGTTACCGAGGACATGGCCATTGCCGCGCTTCTACATGACGCGGTCGAAGATCACGGCGGCGCACTGCGCCTGAAAGACATCGCCCACAATTTCGGCCCCAACGTGGCACGCATAGTCGAAGGACTCTCCGACACCTTCGCTGCCGATCCCAGTGAGAAAGAGCCGTGGGAAGAACGCAAGCGGGCATATATCGAGCAGCTGAAGAGAGAGCCCCTCGACGTTCAACTCATCTCCGCAGCCGACAAGCTCTACAACGCCCGCACCATTCTCGACGACTACCGGAAGATCGGCCCAGAAGTCTGGACGCGCTTCCAACGGGGCCGCGACCTCCAACTCTGGTACTTCCGCGCGCTTCTCGAAGTTTTCGGTAAATCGGCCAACCGCGTCGTGGAGGAACTAGGACGCGTAGTGGGAGAATTGGAACGCATCTCCGCGGGCGAAATCCAGCCTGCGAGCCCCAAGCCGACCCGTTCCTCCAAGCCGCACAAGGCCTGAAAAGCGAAGGACGATCGGCTTTCTCACTCCCCTTCAGCCCAAACTTCCGTTTCTGTCCTTGATGCCCTACCCGCCCTGTGTCGGAACCCCCAAAACGACCGTTGCGTTATCATTGCGTCTATAGAATGTGAGCGGTCTACCCCTACAAGACCTGCTCGGTGGTGCCTGTGTCTCGATCCTTTCAACGTCTTGCCTTCATCCTGGCTGCGGGAATCTTTGCCGTGCTGGGTCTGGGTTTCGGTCTCGGACAGTTTGGTTTCTTTGGCGTGCATGCCGGGGGCGAAGAAGATGGCGCCTACCGCCAAATGCATGTGTACGCAGAAGTTCTGAAGCGTATCCAGAGCGACTATGTCACCGAGCCCAACATTGGGAACGTGACCACGGGCGCGTTGCATGGGCTGCTGGAGTCCCTCGACGCTGACTCAAGCTATCTAACTCCTTCTGAATACAAGATTTACAAAGAGCGCCCGGCGGCTGGCGTGGCTCAGATCGGCGTCACCGTGTCGAAGCGCTTCGGCTACGCCACAATCGTCACCGTGGCCCCCGGTTCGCCGGCTGATAGGGAACATCTGACCGACGGCGACGTCATCGAGTCCATCGGTGACCAGTCGACCCGCGAGCTTTCTCTCGCCGTCATCCGCCTGCTTCTGGAAGGCAAGCCGGGAACCACCGTCTCCATTTCCGTGGTTCGCCCCCGCAAACCCGATCCGGACAAACTGACCTTGACCCGGACGATCGTCGAGACCCCCGGCTTGAACGAGCAGCAATACAGCAATTCGACGATTCTCTACCTCAAGCCGGGCGTGCTGACCGCGCCGCGCGTCGATGAGATTGCCGCGAAGCTGAAGGCGGCAGGCCACAGCCGCAAGGTGATTCTCGATCTGCGCGACTGCTCCGCGGGCGATTCCACCGAGGGCATCCGGCTGGCCAACTTCTTTATCGGTCAGGGCACTCTGGCGACGCTCGAAGGCCAGAAGTTCTCGACCCAGACCTTCACCGCCGACCCTGCGAAGCTCATCACGCTTGCACCTCTCGCTGTTCTGGTGAATCGCGGCACCTATGGCGCAGCCGAGTTGGCCGCTGATGCAATCGAGGGCGCCAAGCGCGGCGACGTGATCGGCGAGCGCACCTTCGGCGAGGGCTCGGTGCAGAAGACGATTGAACTGCCCGACGGCGGCGCGCTGTTGCTGACCGTGGCGAAGTACGAAGGCCCCGACGGCAAGAAGATTCAGGACGAAGCCGTGACACCGACCGTCCAGGCAGGTCAGGCCTCCGATGACGAATTCGAAGACAATGCAGCACCAAAAGAGGACGAGCCGTTGAACAAGGCGCTCGATCTGCTCAAAGCAAAAAATAGCTGATTCGGCAGTGGTTTCCCGATCTTGCATCCGCAGATGCTCAGGGCCGTTGCGTGCCATCCGGCTAAGCAAAACCGTGCTAGCCTTGAGCTAGCGGAGTTCCCAGAAGTTGTAGAGCAATCTTCGCTTGATTTTTTGTCTGGCTGACTTTGTCCAAGCGCCTTGCTCGATGCGAGAGACGCACGCTCGGCCAGTAAGCGGGAACTCGCAACAGGCATTTCTTCATCGCTCTTGTGGAGGATGTGCCAGCGAGGCCTGAACCGTGGCTGTCCCATCCAATCAGCTGTCGCAGCCCCGCGGATTGGGCCGTTCCCATCGGCTCGACCCTGATCCAGTCATCCCGGTTCGCCGCCATAAGCTTGCCGGCCGCGTCGCATTCCTTGCGCTCTTTCTGCTGGCTATCGTTACCGGGGCTCTCGCCGGGGCCACGCTCGTCTACTCCGTTGACCTGCCCCAGATACGGGACCTGGAACGCTATCGCCCCTCCACCACGACCGACCTCTACGACCGCAACGGGCACATCATCGGCTCCTTTGCTTTGCAGCGTCGCGTCGTGGTGAACTACGACGACTTCGCGCCCATCCTTCGCCAGGCCGTCATCTCCATCGAAGACAAAAGCTTCGAGTCGCATTGGGGCATCAATGTGCTGCGCATTGCCGGCGCCCTGATTCACGATCTGCGCACGCATGGCCGCACGCAGGGCGCCTCAACCCTCACCATGCAGCTGGCGCGCAATCTGTTTCTCTCCTCCGAGCGCACGGCAGGGCGCAAGCTGCAGGAGGCCTATCTCGCCATCCAGATCGAGCGCGCCTTCACCAAGCAGCAGATCTTCACGCTCTACGGCAACCAGATCTATCTGGGCAGCGGCATGTACGGATTTGAAGCCGCCTCGGAATTCTATTTCTCAAAACATGCAAAGGATCTGACCCTCACCGAAGCTGCGCTCCTGGCTGGATTGCCCAAGGGCCCCGTGGCCTACTCCCCGCTGCTCAACCCCGACAAGGCTCTGCGCCGGCGCAATCTCGTCATCAGCGAGATGGAGTCGGACGGCGTGATCACCCACCAGCAGGCCGAAGAGGCGCGCGAATCCCCGCTCGGTCTGCACATCTCGCAGCCCGATGCGTCGGTCGCGCCCTGGTTCCAGGAAGAAGTGCGCCGCGAGTTGGAGAAGCGCTTTGGCACCGACGAGGTCCACGAAGATGGCTTGCGCGTCGAGACCACCCTTGACCTGAATTTGCAGCAAGCCGCGAATCATGCCGTCCTCGACGGGTTGGCGACCTACGAACGCCGCCACGGCTGGAAGGGCAAGCTGGAGAACGTCCTCGCCAACGGCTTCACCATCGAGCAATACAAGCATCCCGACTGGGCCGTCGCCAGCGGCCCCGGCGACTACGTTCATGCCGTCGTCACCAGCGCTTCAGCCTCTGCGATCCATGCCCGCATCGGCGACAACCCCATCGTCCTTCTCCCGGCCGACTGGCAGTGGACGGCCCAACGCTCCGGTAGTGCGCTCGTCAAGCCTGGCGACATCATCTACGTTCAGCTGACCAATGCAACCGAAGGAACCGCACGCCGCGCAACACTCGAGCAGGACTCAGGCCCGCAGGGTGCGCTGTTCGCCATGGACAACACCAGCGGCGACGTTCTGGCTATGGTGGGAGGACGCGACTTCGCGCTCTCGCAATTCAACCGCGCCACACAGGCCGAGCGCCAGACCGGCTCCAGCTTTAAGCCCTACGTCTACACCACGGCATTTGAAGAGGGCGCCAAGCCCAGCGACATCATCGTCGACGCCCCCGTGAACTTCGGCGGCTACGCCCCGCATAACTACGAGAACGACTTCAAAGGGCCCATGACCCTGGCCACGGCCTTCGCCGAGTCACGCAACGTTCCCGCGGTCAAGTTGGCCGCACGGGTCGGCATTCGCAAGGTCATCGATACGGTGCATCGATTCGGCGTCACCTCCGACATCCCTGCATACCTCCCCGTTGCGCTGGGCGCGGCCGAGATCACGCTCGAACAGCAGGTCGATTCCTACTCGGTATTTCCCAATGACGGCATTCGCATCACACCGCGCCTGATTCGCAAGGTCGAGAATCGCGATGGCATCACACTGTGGCAAGACAGGCCGGAGATCAACTCCGTCATCTCGCAACAGACGGCACGTGCGATGATGGTTCTCTTCCAGGCCGTCACCGATCGCGGCACGGGCGCGGCAGTTGCAGCACTCAAACATCCTCTGGGCGGCAAAACCGGCACCACGAGCGACTTTACCGACGCATGGTTCCTCGGCTTCTCACCGTCCGTCAGCTGTGGTGTGTGGGTTGGATACGACAGTCGCGAGTCTCTGGGAGAGAAGGAAACCGGCGCGAAGGCAGCGTTGCCCATCTGGATCGACTTCATGCGTGCGGCGATTCAGGGCAAGAATGACGAGCAGTTCCTGGCCGATCAGGATGACACGCTGGACCGAGCCGCCACGGAATCCGAAAAGCCTGCCCCAGCCCCTGCGCCAGTTCAACCTCCGGCCAGAGTTCGGCCCGCTTCGATGGAGACTCGTCCGGGCCGCAGCACAGCAATTCAGGCTGCCGCCATTAACCGTCCGCGAGCAACCGGAGGTACCTCTTCGCCCGCCCGACATCCTTGAAGATCTGCGCCTTTAACGCTTCCGGCGAAGGCCACTCCCTCTCCTGTCGCAGGCGCATCAGGAATTCCAGCTTCAGCGGTGTGTTCTCGTCGAGATCGACGGGCTCGAAGTTCAGGATGTGTGTCTCGACACCAAAGCCCACGCCCTCAAACGTCGGCCGGTCGCCCACATTCGTCACTGCCTGAAAGCAGCGCTCGCCTATCGTCAGCCGCGTGACATAGACGCCAAATGCGGGCAGAAGCTCGTTGTATTGAGCCAGGTTCACGGTGGGCACGAGCAGCCGCGTGCCCACACCTCGCCCACGAACCTGCGTCGAATGCACGGAAAACGGCCGGCCCAGCATCCAGCGCGCACGCTTCATATCGCCCGCAGCCACCAGCCCGCGCACGGTTGAGCTCGAGATCTCGAGTCCATGAACGCGCACCGCAGTGTGCACATGAACCTTGAATCCAAACTCCCCGCCAAAGGCCTGCAGCTCTTTCACGCCGGCCTCCGCGCGATGTCCGAAGCGGAAGTTGCCTCCTTCGTGAAGCGCGCACACATGCAACCGATCCGCGAGAACCTCGCGCACAAAATCGCGGGCCCGCATCTTGGCCAGGGCCGCATCAAAGGGCAGCACCAGCACGGCATCCACACCGGTCGTAGCCAGCAGTTGAACCCGGACAGGAATCGGCGTCAACAGTTTCGGCGCGGCCTTGGGCCGCAGCAGCTTCTCCGGATGTGGATCGAAGGTGATCGCCAGCGAGTGCGCTCCCTTTTCCCGGGCCTCCTGTGCGACCGATGTAAGGATCTCGCGATGCCCGCGATGCACGCCGTCGAAATTGCCCACCGCCGCCACCGTCGCTCCCTCGATCGGAGGTACTTCAGCCAGCGATCGGTACACGGGAATCGTGCTTCCGGCCTTCGTCATAGGATCACCGGAATCGAGAGTCCGTCGTGGGCCAGGGCAATGCCCTTCGGCAAAGATCGGTTGGTCTCGGCGTGGCCCAGATCGTGCGCGATGTGCGTGAACCACGTCTGCCGCGCACCGATTCGCTGCGCCCACTCTACTGCTTGCCCCAGTGTGGCATGGCTGGGATGCGGCTTGTGACGCAGCGCCGAGAGCACCACGCAATCGAGTCCTTGCAGCAGAGCAAAGCTGCTCTCGGGGATCTCACTCACGTCGGTCAGGTAGGCCATCCGACCAAAACGAAATCCAACAATGTCCTGTCTTCCGTGCCGAACAGGAATGCAGTCGAACGTGATGCCGCGAAAAGCATTGCTCTCCCGTAAGGGTTCGATCCGCACGCGGGCGCGGTTGGGGTAGGTCGCCGCCGGAGAAAAAGTGTAGTCATAGACGCGGCGCAGCGTCTCCGCAGTCTCTTCAGAAGCGAAGAGAGAAACCGGTTCTCCTTCGCGGGCCACCGTGAAGCTCAGCGGACGCAGGTCGTCCATGCCCAGGATGTGGTCGGCATGCCCATGGGTATAGAACACGGCATCCACACGAGAGAGCCCGGCGCGCAACGCCTGCTCGCGAAAGTCTGGACCGGTGTCGATCACCACGACGCGCTCGCGCCCCGACTCATGCCAACGCAATAGGGCCGATGGCCTCAATCGCCGGTCGTGCGGATCCGAAGACGTGCAAACAGGACACGCACATCCCAGCGTCGGAACCCCCATCGACGTTCCGGTCCCGAGAAATGTAAACAATCCCTCCATCCGGCTCTAGCGTTTCTTGGTGGGTGGTGGGGGCGGCGCCTGCACTCCCTGCATCGAGATCATGTTTGTCAGCTCGAGAAAAGCCATGCGTACGTCGAATAGCACCGTCTGCAACATGCGATCTTCGGCCTCGGTGAGATTGCCCTTGCTCTTCTCCGCGAGCACGCCCAGCAGGTCGATGGTTTGCCGCGCTCCCATGATGTCGACACGCGCCCGCTGCCCTTCCTGCGTACCGGCGCCCATCTGGATCATCGCCGAAAGATAAAGTTGTTGCACCAGGTGCTCAAAACCGACCGGGGGCGGAGCACCCATACCCGGGTTCTGCGCGCGCACTAAGTCTTCGATCCGCTGCGCCGACGCGTCATAGGCCGTCTTCTGCTGCCGGCTCTCCTCTGCACTTGGGGCCGGCGGCAGTTCTCCCAGCGGCTCCTCTTCCGGTTCGGCGGCCCGCTCTGGCGCGGGCGCCTGTGGCTCCGAGGTCACAAGCCGCGGTCCTGCAGGCGGCTCGCTCGGCGCTGCTTCACGCTCCGGCTTCTTCTCGGGCGCCTGCTCTTTCTCTTCTTCCGCCTTGATCTTGCGGCGGTCAATCACTTCGAATTTCGGTGTATCGCTCATTGTCCTCAGTGTCCCGATTCGATTGCAGTCATCAAAGCTTCGGCGGTGCCGAAAGAATCCGCGCTCTTCCCGTTGCAGAGCCCACCTGGTACGTCAGCGGCTCGTTGCGTGCCTCTGCTTCAGCACGGACCATTCCCATGGCAAACGTGCGCGTGCCGCTCGCCAGCGGCAACTCGGCCGCGCTCGTAATCTGCCCAGCTTGCGCATCGCCCAGCAGGACCTCCGTCCCGGCAGAGGGCAGCGGCCCTTCTAATTCCAACGCCCGCAGATGGCGATGCACATTGCCGCGCGAGCGAATGCGCTCCACAATCTCTTGCCCCAGATAGCAGCCTTTATTAAAGTGCAACGCTCGCGTCTGCGAGGTCTCCTGTGGAAGATCGCGCTCCGCGATGTCCACTCCGTACGCAGGGATCCCCTCGGCAATGCGGAAGGCCTCGAGTGCGGTCGCTCCGACCGGATCTGCGCCGGCGGTCCGCAGACACGACCACAGCTTCCCCAATCCCGCAGCCGGTAGAAAGAACGCATAGTGGGCGGCCAGCACACCGTGGTCGCGCACAATCCGCAGCTGCCATCCATTCCATTCCACAGTGGTTCCTGTCATCGGCTCGCTGAGCGTCGGCAGTCCCACGCGTTCCAGCACCTCGCCGGCCTTCGGGCCCGTCAAGCCAACAACGGTCTCCGGGGTCTCCTGGCCAAGCGGGACCAACTCCACATCGTCCATGATGATGAAGTGCTCAAGATGCGCCAGCAGCCGAGCATATTGGTCGCCTGAAATCTCCAGCACCAGGGCATCGCCTTCGCGCCAGGTCGTCAAGTCGCCTTGAATGCGGCCCTGGGCATTCAGCACCAGGTTCCAGGCTCCGCCGTTTGGCGCCAGATCGTTCACGGTATTCGATACCATGCCGCTCAGCCAGCGGAACCGGTCCTCGCCACGGACAGCAACACGCCGCATCCAACCCAAGTCGTGGATCGCCGTGCCGGCTGTCAGTGCCGCCGTTTCCGTTTTCGGCGCGTCCAACTCACGTGGAGTGTGTGCGGATCGATACTCGACAAGCTGGGGTGGCTTAGGTGTGGCCGCCAGCAAAGCGGCAAGTGGTGTAGCCAGAACGGTCGTTGCAGTAGCCAATTCACTCATAAAAAGAGTACTTTCGCGCCTCGGACAACTCATTTTCCCGTTCCCGGGTTCGCGTCCGGCCGCCTCCTGATTATAGCCTTGAGATTGGATGCCGTTCTCGGGGCCTCGTACCCACATTCACAAGGAGATTGCATGCGTTGCAGTTCGAGCTTGACTGGAAAACAAGGACTTACCTGGGCTCTGCTGCTCGCGGGCTGTCTTCCCGCAGCGATGCATGCCAGCCAACTTCCGGTCGGCCCAACGCCTACTTCCTTCGCCGCGCAGTCCGCTCCCTCTGCGCCCTCGAAAAGCGTCAAAGGCGCAACCCACATCACCCCCGATCAGGCGAAGCAGCTTTTTTCGCTCGTCGATCAGCTGTTGAAGTTTTCCTCCGACGAAACCGGCCTCCCCATCAAGAGCGACGTCAAACGGCAGCTCACCACCCGCGCCGCAGTGGAAAGCTACCTGAGCGAGAAGTTCAATGAGGACGAAGATGCCAAACGCATGCAGCGAAGCGAAATCGTTCTCAAGAAATTCGGCCTGCTCGATCGTGACTTCGATCTCAAGCCCTTCCTGCTTTCGCTTCTAAAAGAGCAGATCGAAGCGTATTACGATCCCAAAGCCAAGACGGTCAACCTGCTCGACTGGGTCTCTGTCGACGATCAGAAGCCTGTGCTGGCGCACGAACTGACCCACGCCCTGCAGGATCAGCACGTCGACCTGGAGAAGTGGAGCGACCAGACGCCGGACGACGTCTCACTGAACGCAGGGGACGACTCCGTCCATCTCGCCAAAGACGAACTCGACACCGCGCGCGAAGCCGTCACCGAGGGCCAGGCGACAGCGGTGATGATAGACAACTATCTCAAGCCGACGGGTCATAGCCTCATCAAAGATCCCGAGGTGGTGGAAGCAATGAAGCAGCAGATGTCTGGATCGGGCGATTCGCCGGTCCTGGCGCGCGCTCCCCTGCTGCTCTCTGAGTCGATGCTGTTTCCCTACCGCGAAGGACTGAGCTTCGAGCAGGATGTCTGGATGGACAAGGGCCAGGCCGCAGCCTTCACCGGCGCGCTCGATCGCCCGCCCACATCGTCCTGGGAAATCATGAATCCCCGCGAATATGAGAAGGGGCATCTGCCAACCGTTCCCCTGCTTCCGGACATTCATCCGCTTGTCGACGGCCTCTATCACCCGTACGACATCGGTCAGGTCGGCCAGCTCGATGTGCATATTCTTACCGGAATCTTCGGCGGCGAAGATGCCGCGCGTGAACTCACGCCGGCCTGGGACGGCGGGCTCTACTGGGCCGGACAACTGCGCAATGCAACCCCGGCGGAACAGGCTTCCACCAAATCCATCGCTCTGCTGTATCTCTCCGCATGGAAGAGCAGCGAGTCTGCGCAGAGATTCGCCACGCTGTACGCATCCGAGCTGGGCCGTAAATACTCCGATCTCAAACCCGAAACACTTTCCAGGCGCTCGTCGAGCGACGGAACCGACGAACAGGTCTACTCCACCGATGAGGGCCCCGTGGTCATCACCCGGCGCGGCAAAATGGTCTTTGTCACCGAGAGCTTCAACCTCGACCTCGCCAGGCGACTTGCCCTGCTGATCCTCGATACGCAGGGGGCAGGAGAGCTGAAGATGGCAGACGGTACCCATCCGCCCGCTTGGAGCGCGCCGGCATTACGCCGGACTGCTCTTGTGTCGAGCCATCCGGGACGCCCCATCGACCTTCCTCGCGCGCCGCTAACTGGCAGCTTCGTGCATTTCTTTTCCGACTGCGGGGTCATGAAGTTCGCCGTCGATGCAGCCTTGCAATCGATCAAATAACTTCCGGCGCTGACAGCCGTCGTCAACGACACGCCTCTGCACCCTTAGTCGACGAGTAGCTCATGCAACGATCTTCTTCACCAGATACTCGTCCACGAGCTCGGCGACAAGAACTGCGGTCGGCACAGACACCATCGCTCCCACCACACCAGCCACAGCGGACCCGATCAGCAGGGCCACGAGAATAGCAAGCCCCGGAAGGCCCACCCGGCTCTTCATGATCCGCGGTACCAGAAACGAGTTCTCGGTCTGCAGATAGATGAAATAGAACACCGCGACGCCCAGCACCCGTCCCCACGAGTCGATCGCCGCCACCAGTAGCGCGAGTGCGATGCACACCGCCGCTCCCACCACCGGGATGATGTTCAGCAGCCCTGTCAGCGCCCCAAGAGCATAGGCATAGCGGACCCCCAGCGAGAGATAAACAATGGTGCTGGTGAGACCCAGAATCAACATCAGGCTTCCCTGCCCCAACAGCCACTGCCCCATCCGAACCTCGGCGCGCTGCAGTGTCCGGTCGAGACGTTCACGGTTCTCCGGCGGGAAGAAAGACAAAAACCAGTGGTACGCGTGATCGCCTTCGAGAATGAAGTAGACCGTCAGGATCAGGCCCATGACCACGCTGAACAACTTGCCCGCCCAATCCTTGATCGACAACAAAAGAGCGGTTGCAGCGCTGCCGGCGAGCCCCTGCACACGCGCGACGATATCGGCGCGATCGATCTGGTCGGCAAACGGAATGCGGTTGAGCTTTTCCAGAAGAATCGGAAGCCGTGTCGGCGCCTCTTTTGAGAACTCCTGCAGGTCGCGGATGACCGGCGGCAACGCCAGAAAGCCGAAGGCAACCACTGCAGCAAGCGCCGCCACCAGGATCACCAGCACTGCGATTCCCTTGAATGGCTGCCACCGGCCGATACGCAGATTCGAGACGCGATGCACTGTTGGCGCAAACACGACCGCAAACAGTGCGCTCACGTAGAGCAGGACCAGCACGTCACGAATGAGCCAGGCGACGTAACATGCCAGAGCCAGCACAAAGACAAAGACGATGTCGCTGCGGCGGCTGCGGTGTATTCGAGTGTCTTCCGTCATCCCGGGGCGTTCGATCTGCCAGATCCTTTCAACTATGCCTATTGGTCCCCGCTCAGGATTGAGCCGACGATCCCGCCCAGCAGAGCACCGCCGGTTGCCGGAGCCACTTGCCGGCTCTCCACCCGCGGCAGGTACTCACTGATCTGATGCGCCAAACGCGAAATAGGCAACGTCTGCAGCCACACCGTGCCCGGCCCAACGAGCACGGCCAGGAACAGCCCATCGCCGCCGAAGATCATGTTCTTGATCCCCGGCACCGTTGTGATCTGAAACGACACCGACGATTGGAAGGCGCCCACATGCCCCGGATGCACACGCAGCATCTCGCCCGGCGCCAGGTTCTTCACAATCAGCTCGCCCGACAGCTCGAGCCAAGCCATGCCAATGCCGCTCAGCTTCTGCAAAAGGAATCCATCGCCGCCAAAGATGCCCGCGCCCAGCGATTGCTGAAAGCCCACGCTGATCGATACCTGCGGCGTAGCACAGAGAAATCCATGCCGATGCACCAGGTATTCCTGCCCAGGACCCACCTGGACCGGCACGATGTGTCCGGGGACCTTCGTGGCAAACGAGACCTCGCCCGGATACTGGTAGGCGCGATACTCGGTCATGAAGATGCTCCCGCCGCCGGCCACGCGCTTCAGCACGCCGAACAGTCCGCCTCCGCCACCCATTTGCGTGTGCGTCGTCATCTGGATCGAAGCGGTCATCCACGAAAGCTCACCGCTTTCAGAAAACACGCTTTCGTTCGGGTCTAGCTGAATGTCCAGCACCGGCATCGTGGTGCCTTGAATCCGGGTCTGCATACGGGGACGTCCTCCTGTTTTCCGCAAGTGTATAAGCTGCCGCTGAAACTGCGCAGATTAAAATCGCCCTGCCCTACAGAACGCAATCTGCAATAGAAAATCCGCTTTCCGGCTTCACCACTCATCAAACGTAAACTGATTCCCGCTGGTTCCATCCCGGCGAAAGATCGAGTGCTTGCGAAAGCGTGCGTCGTTGCGCTTGGGGAAGTCGTTGCGGTAGTGCGCTCCTCGGCTCTCTGTCCGCGCCAGGGCCGAATCCAGGATCGCCCCTGCCACCGCACACAGAGCCTGCGCCTCGACGAGCCTCCTACCGAGTCTCCCGTTTTGCGCCACGCCCTCGACCCTCTCCGCACACGTGGTCCTTACCCGCTGCCCTTCCTGGAGCGAGGGCTCCTCCCGCAACAGCCCGGCATGAACCCACATGGCTCGTTGCAAGTCTGTGACGGCCGTTTCCAGAGTGGCGGCATCACCCGAATCAAGAGGCTCGCATCCCCGCTCCGGCGCATCGGCCTGCCGAAGCGATAGCCCATCCTCCAACATCGCTCTAGCTGCTCGCGTGCCGAAGACCAAGCCCTCGAGCAGTGAGTTCGAAGCCAGTCGGTTCGCTCCATGCACACCAGTGCAGGCGGCCTCGCCCGCTGCATATAACCCTCGCAGACTCGTGCGGCCGTCGATGTCCGTACGAATCCCTCCCATTAGGTAATGGGCGGCGGGTCGCACCGGAATCAAGTCGCACTGCAGGTCGAGGCCATAGCGGCCAAGGAACGCGCTGATCCCCGGAAAACGCTTATGGAGATCGACATCCCGTACATGACGCATATCCAGATGCACCACTCGAGTCGCCCCAGGCCTATCGCCGATGCCTTCCCGCGTGATCGCCCGCGCCACCACATCGCGGGGCGCCAGTTCGAGCAGCGGATGATAGCGCTCCATGAAGCGTTCGCCACGATCGTTCCGCAGATAAGCACCCTCGCCGCGTAGCGCCTCCGACATCAGGAACCGCGGGGCGCCCGGCCGCGAAAAGGCCGTGGGGTGAAACTGGTAGAACTCCATATCGGCCAGTTCAGCGCCGGCCAGCGACGCCAGCGCAATGCCGTCTCCGGTAGCCACAGCGGGATTGGTCGTATCGCTGTAGACCTGGCCCGCGCCACCTGCCGCAATTAGCACCGCTCTCGCAAGGGTCCGCTGAACGCAGTTCTCGCGGTCGAGAAGGTCGGCGCCGACCACCCTTCCATCGTCAACGAGAAGCCCCCGTACCGTCGTCCACTCGGCAAATCGGATGTTCGTGTGCGCCCGCGCAAATGCCGCCAGCGATCGGCTGATCTCTGCGCCGGTAGCATCCCCATTCGCGTGCAGGATTCTCGCCAGCGAATGTGCGCCCTCCCGGGTCCGCACCAGCCGGCCGCCTTCGCGATCGAATTTCGTGCCCCACGCGATCAGCTCTTCGACCCGGGCCGGTCCTTCATCCACAAGGGCTCGCGCAGCTGGCTCATAGACCAAGCCATCTCCTGCGCCCACCGTGTCGTTGAGGTGCAACGCAACGTCTTCGTCACCCTCCATAGCGACGGCGATTCCGCCTTGCGCATAGTGCGTGTTCGATTCTGCAACCGCTTCTTTGGTGACAACCAGAACCTCGCCTTGGTCGGCGAGTTCAATCGCTGCTCTGAGTCCGGCAACGCCAGCTCCCATCACCAGATAATCGACACTGGACACCAATGCCCTGACCCCCAACTTTTGAGGCTATCATCGGCAAGTGGAAACGGAGGCTGGCCTCAGCACCCGGAGCATGAAGGATGTCCCCAATGATTGTGCGTGAACGACGGAGCCGCCCCGCACCCTGGCACGAACGTCGGAAGTCGGCCACCCATCGGTGGATGCTGCCCTTTGCCGCTCTGGAATGGATGTGGGAGTGGGTCGCTTTCGCCCTGAGCAACTGGACCTTTCTCGAGGTCCTCGAATACCTGGGCTCGTTCTCCGTTCTCGTGGCTGTTGTCTTTTACTTCTCCGAGTCGGGTGACCGCATCAAACAGCGTCACTACCAGGCATGGCAGGTCATCAACACCGCGCAAGGCAAAGGTGGAAGCGGCGGCAGAATCGAAGCCCTTCAGGAACTGAACGAAGATAAGGTACCGCTCGTCGGCGTGGACGTTTCCTCAGCCTTTTTACAGGGAATTCGTTTACGGAATGCCAACCTCTTGCGCTCCAACTTCAGCGCGGCCGACCTGCGGAACAGTGATCTCAGCGGATGCAACTTTACGCTCGCGGATTTGGGCTCGGCGAATTTTCGCGGCGCCAGGCTCGACCGCGCCGACCTGGCCCAGGCCGACCTTCGCAACAGCGACCTGAACGGCAGTAGTCTGGCTGGTGCGAACCTCACAGGCGCGGCACTGGACAATAGCGATTTACGCGGCGCCGATCTCGCCAACGTGCAATGGCAGCACCTGGGAAGCATCGCGGGAGCCAACATCGCTGGCGTTCGCAACGCCCCGGCTGGCTTTGCGGACTGGGCTTTGAAGCATGGCGCCGTTAGCGAACCCAGCACCGGTAACTGACTTCAAACCGTCGCCAGCTGTCCAATCTGGTATTCGCGCGCATGCCCCGTCGGCGCCTCGGAGATCTTCACGCTCAGCTTCCCGCTTGAGTCGCAGGAATACTCCTCGCGCACCACTAGTCCGTTGGGAATCGCAATCGGCCTCACTTGCTCCGCCTTCAGATCTCTGCCCCAAAGTTGGGGATCGAACGGAAACTGGATCTGCTCCCAGTTGGTGATCTCACCGATGGGCTGCCCGGCCTCGTTCAACTGCGAGCACTCCAGATAGCGAAAGTGGCCGATGTTGTGCGCGGGTTGGTACACCCGTTCATAGCGCAAAGGCGGTTCGTCCGGCGCCGGCAGTCGCACCCCGCGCGGGAAGATCAGGTCGAAAACAATCGTTCCCCCGGAGTCGGCTTCGCGCCAGATGCCGAAGTTGTGCGTGAACTGATCGCGCAGCGGATCTGCCGCCGCAGCTGCGCGAATTGCAAGTCCCACCGCACTGGCCGAGCGCATGTAGGCCGAACGGCGCACCTTGCGACCGAAGGTCTCGCGCAGTACACGGCCCACGGCAGGCAACTCCGATCCGCCGCCTGTTACATACAGCGTGTCAAGCTCGCCGTTGGTATAGGTCTCCAGAATCCGCTCCACAACCTCGCGCGTCGCCTCGATCAGCGGCCTGCACCGCTCGTAGTACACATCCACTGGGATCGTGACTTCCTTCATTCCCGGGCGAACCCGCTCAAAGTCGATCGTCACTTTACGGGTATTCGGGTTCAGTGATTCTTTCTTTTCGCGGCACTCATCCAACAGCTTTCTGCGCTCGAATGCCGTAAACGGTGGGTTGGGCCCGGCAACGACACTCGCGATGCTGGCGAGAATCTCATCGAAATCGTCGCCACCCAGGTTCGGAATGCCATCCGACGCTTCGACAATATTCTCGCCGTCCTTCAGCGTCACCAGAGACACGTCGAATGTTCCGCCGCCAAGGTCGTAGACCAGCAATCCGCTGCCGGGCTTGCTCTTCCGCTCATCGCTGCTGCGATAGCCGAATTCAATGGCCGCGGCTGATGGCTCGTTCACCACGCCCAGCACTTTGAAGCCGGCGGCCTGCGCTGCTTCCTCGGTCATGAATCTCTGGTTGCTGTTCGCATTCGCCGGGACGCCCATCATCGCTTCCAGGGGTTCGCCGGGATCTGCGCCGAGATTGGAGTGCTCCATCAGCTGGTCGTGCAGTGCGGACATCATCTCCGCCATCAGCAGGCGCAGTGGTACCGATCGTCCCCCGACCTGCAACTCGGTGTGCGGGCCGGAGGTGCGCAGCCATCGCTTCAGCGATCGCACCAGGGTCCAGCTCTCGGAATCCTGCGCAGCAATGGCGTCCCACCCATACACACGCACTCCGTCCTTGGCGGCTAACACCGGTGGGAACCAGTCGCGCATCTGCCCGTCCGGTGTTTCAAAATGCACAAGCGGATAGTTGCCGCGATCCGCGACAGCGACCACGACGCGCGTTGTTCCAAAATCGACTCCGATACGCATAGCACCAGTTTAGCCGCGGTTCAATTCAAGTGGGAGAGAGAGAATACACTGTGCAAATCCCGTAAAATAGTGCCAGCGTGCAAACCATTCGCGTAGAGACTCCTACAGCCAGATACGATGTTTTTGCGGGCACCGGGTTGCTCCGGACTCTCGCTCCCCGGATCGAACGCATCGCCGGCCGCCTCCCGCGTCGCGTCTTCGTCCTCACTTCGCCGGAGATCTGGGCGCTCTGGGGCAAGACCTTTGCCAGTTCGTTCGCCGAGCCGCCCATCGCTCTCTTCCTTCCTGCTGGCGAACAGCACAAAACCATGGTCAGCGTCGAGCGCCTGCTGCGCCAGATGATCGCCGCAGGCGGCGATCGCGGCTCCCTGCTGATCGCCTTTGGGGGCGGCATCGTGGGTGACGTCGGCGGCTTTGTTGCTGCGATCTTCATGCGCGGCATCCCCTACGTGCAGGTTCCAACCACGTTCCTGGCGCAGGTCGACTCCTCGGTCGGCGGCAAAACCGGTGTCAACCTGCGCGAGGGCAAAAACCTCGTCGGTAGCTTTCATCACCCCATCGCCGTCTTTGCCGACGTCGAAGTCCTGGGGACTCTGCCGGAGCGCGAACTCCGCGCTGGCCTCATGGAAAGCATCAAAGCCGGGATCATCCGCGATCGCTCTCTCGTGCGTTATATGGAAGAGAACGCCGACAAGATCCTGCACGGCGAGGTTCGGGCTCTCGAGAAAGTAATCGCCACTTCGATCCAGATCAAGGCGAAAGTCGTCAATCGCGACGAGCGCGAAAGCGGCCTTCGCATGATTCTCAACCTCGGCCACACCGTAGGTCACGCCATCGAGCAGGCCACCCGCTACAAGGCCCTTCTGCATGGCGAAGCCGTGGGGTGGGGCATGATCGCCGCGCTGGCCATCGCAGCTCGCCGCGGCTCAATCTCCGTGCAGCAGTTCCACCGTCTCGAGGACCTGATTCACCTCTACGGTCCGCTACCGCCGCTGAAGCTGCGCACGCAAAAGCTCATAGCCGCTACGGGCTCCGATAAGAAGAACGTTGGCGGGGTTCGCCGCTTCGTATTGCCCATAGGCATCGGCGATGCAGGCATCGTCCAGGACGTCTCGCCCGCCGAATTGGAAGCCGCCGTGACCTACATGCTCTCGCAGGCCCGGGGCCAGCGCGCGCGATGACCACCGCCGGAGCCAAACCCGCAGGCGTTCTCGACGAAGCCGGCGCCGCGCAGTCCGTGCGCACAATGTTCAACTCCATCGCTCCGCGCTACGACTTGCTGAACCATCTCCTCTCCGCCAACATCGACAGGCTCTGGTGGAACAAAGCGGCACGGTCCTTCCGGTCCACTCTTTCCAATCCTGAAGCATCGATCCTCGACATCTGTTGCGGCACGGGCGACATGACGGTCGCCTTGCTCAAGCAGCGTCCTCGAGGCGGCCGTCCCATCCTCGCAGCGGATTTCGCTCGCGCCATGCTGAGCCGTGCGCCAAAAAAGTTCGAGAAGTTTGGCAAGGCCGCAGCAATTCCCCTCGAAGCCGATGCCTTGCATCTCCCCCTCCGCTCCGCCTCGCTCGACCTCGTCGTCACCGCCTTCGGCTTTCGCAACCTCGCTAACTATGAGGCCGGCCTGCATGAGTTTCATCGCGTGCTCAAACCCGGCGGCAAACTAGGCATCCTGGAGTTCAGCCAGCCCGGCGGCATCATCGGCAAGGCCTACGCCGTCTACTTTCACCGCGTCCTTCCTGCTGTCGGGCGATGGATCTGCGGAAAAGACTATCCCTATGCCTACCTGCCTGAATCGGTCGGCGCCTTTCCACCGCCCTCCGAATTCTTGTCCCTGATGCAGTCCACCGGATATCGTGACTGCTCCTGGCAGCCCTACACCTTTGGCATCGCCGGGTTGTATACCGCGACACGCAGCGAGTAGCCTGAAACAGGGGACCCAGGCATGATTGCGCACAGCGACTGGAAACACGACAACGTCTTTGAAGGAACCGCGGAGAACGGCAATACGATCGTGTTCGATGCAGATGCTGCCCACACCCACGGTCCCAGCCCGATGGAAGCCGTACTGATGGCGCTTTGCAGCTGCACCTCGGTCGATGTCGTCAGCATCCTCAAGAAAAAGCGCCAGGCAATCGCCGGCCTGCGCGTGTCGGCCGCGGCCGAGCAGGCGCCGGAGCCACCTCGCGTCTTCACTCACATCAAGCTCACCTATGCGGTTCGTGGCGCACACTTGAGCCGCAAAGCCGTTGAGGATGCCGTCTCGCTCTCCAAGCACAAATACTGTTCGGTCTCGTTGATGCTCGAAAAAGCCCTGCCCATCGAATACGAGATCGTCTATCCCGACGGAGAACCGGAGCCATGAGCAGCCATGGTTTGCTCCGCGCCTTTCGCATGGCTTCGCTGGTGGTGGCATTGCTGGTGGTGGCATTGCTCTCGGCCATCACCACCATGCACTTTGCCATTCACGGGGCTGAGGTGCAGGTGCCCGCTCTCAAAGGGATGACTGTGGCCGACGCACGGAGCCAAACCGCAGGCATGGGTTTGAATCTGAGCGTGGACAATCGCTACTACTCCGGCGATGTCGCCGCGGGGCACATCCTCACCCAATCCCCGGCGCCCGGCACAGTCGTCCGCCGCGAGTGGCATGTGCGCGTCTCGGAGAGCCTGGGCCCGCAAAAGGTCGACGTGCCCAACATCGTCGGCAATGACCAGCGCCTCGCTGCGTTCCAGCTGCGGCGCGCCGGACTTGATGTCGGCGCAGTTGCCAAGCTGCCCGACAACGCAGCACCCGAGGGCACCGTCGTCGCCCAGGATCCGCCGGCCCACGCGCAGGGCATCGAACGGCCCAGCGTAAACCTGCTGGTAGCGGTGGCAGACGATACGCCGCCCGACGGCTACGTGATGCCCGATCTCTTCGGTGTTCCGGTCGTCGCTGCGCAGGCACAGCTGGCCCGGGTCGGCATCAAAACCGCGCAACCCATGTTCATCGATGTGCCCATCCCGCCGGTCGGCACAGGAAACGCTCCGCCGGTTCCGCCTGTCGTTCCCGGCGCTGTGGTCGGGCAAGATCCGCAAGCCGGCGCGCGCGTCAGCCTCGACGCCGAAGTCAAACTCACTGTTGCGAAGTAAACCGCGCCGATTCGTTGTCATGCAGCATCGAAAAGACAGATGACGACCAACCAAGAAAGCCTGCCGCGCACCAGCGTGATCCGCGACTACTCGCATGCCTGGCGAGCTTTGCGGCATCGCAACTTCCGGCTCTTCTTCGGCGGCCAGAGCATCTCCCTGATCGGCACGTGGATGACGCGCGTCGCCACCGCCTGGCTGGTCTATCGCCTTACCAAATCGTCCCTACTTCTCGGTACTGTCAGTTTCGCCGGCCAGATTCCCACCTTCCTCCTCGCGCCGCTCGCCGGCGTCCTGGTCGATCGCATCGACCGCCGCAAAGTTCTCGTCTGGACCCAGACTCTGGCTATGGCCCAATCGTTTGCACTGGCCTGGCTCACGCTCTCCCATCGCATCAACATCGCCGAAGTGCTCGCATTGAGCGCCATGCAGGGCATCATCAATGCATTCGATATGCCGGGTCGCCAGTCCTTCATGGTCAAGATGGTGGAAGATCGCGCGGACCTGAGCAACGCCATCGCCATTAACTCATCGATGGTCAACGCTGCCCGCCTGCTCGGCCCGTCGCTCGCCGGTCTGCTGATCGCAGCGACCAACGAGGGCTGGTGCTTCCTGGTCGACGGCATCAGCTATATCGCCGTCATTGCTTCGCTGCTGATGATGCGCGTCCCACCCGCCGATGAAGCATCGGCCCGCAGCACGATGTTCGTTCAGCTGCGCGAAGGATGGACATATGTGTCCGGCTTCGCGCCCATCCGCACCATCCTTTCGCTCTTTGCGCTTCTCAGCCTGATGGGATGGCCCTTCATGGTGCTCATGCCGGTCTTCGCCGCGCAGGTGCTGCACGGCGGTCCCCATACGCTGGGCTTCCTCATGGGCGCAGTGGGCGTAGGTTCACTCGTCTCGGCACTGAGCCTCGTCGTGCGGCGCTCTGTCCGCGGGCTCGGCAAAATGATTCCCATTGCAGCGGCGGTCTTCGGCACAGGTCTCATCGGCTTCGGCTTCTCCACCAACCTTTGGCTCTCGATGGCCCTGATGCTGGTCACCGGCTTCGGCATGATGCAAGGCCTGACTTCGAGCAACACCATCATCCAAACACTGGTCGACGAGAAGATGCGCGGCCGTGTCATGAGTTACTACACCATGGCCTTCGTCGGCATGGCCCCCTTCGGCAGCCTGCTCGCTGGAACTCTCGCGCACCTGATCGGAGCGCAACGCACCGTCATCGTGAGCGGCATCGCCTGCATTCTTGGCGGCGCCTGGTTCTGGTCGCGGCTGCCGCACATCCGCAAAGACATGCGCCCGATTTACGAGCGGCTGGGCATCATTCCGCAAGCCCCACTGGCCGAAGAGTCCGCCCAGAATTAACTTTCCCGGGGACAATGTAGGATGGCTGTGACCTGAGGACCGTCGAATGGGAATGATCGAAGACCTGGAACGAATCGCCCAGCAGGAGCGCGAGCTCGTGTTGCCGCGCTTCGATGCCGATTTTGCGTGGGAGCTCGGATCAACACTCCACCGGATGGCTGCCGAACGTAAGCTCGCCATCGTGATCGATGTGCGGCGTTTCGGTCAGCCGCTCTTCTATGCCGCCATGGAAGGCACCACGCCGGACAACGTCGAATGGGTGCGCCGCAAGAACAATGTCCTGGCGCGCTTTCACTCGAGCTCGTATGCCGTGGGGCTGAAAGAGAAGCTCAAGAAAGAAACCATCACCGAGAGCCAGGGCCTTGCGATCGCAGACTACGCGACGCACGGCGGGTGCTTTCCACTGCGCGTCGCCGCAGCCGGAATCGTAGGCAGCGTGACGGTCTCCGGCCTTCCCCAGCGCAACGATCACGAGCTGGTCGTCGAGGCCCTGTGCGCGTTGCTCGGCAAGGACTACGAGTCTCTGCGTCTCGCCAAGGACTAAGAGCCGGCCTTCTCCAGCAACGCGACAAAGAAGCCATCCGTGCCGAATGTGCCTGGGAGCAGTCGCAGGTGGCCCTCGGGCGAAATACAACTCGTCAGCCGCTCAGCCGCCTCCTCGACCAGGATTCCCTCAGCACTCATCGCCGCAATCCGGTCCTGCATCGGAAGGATGCGTGCGGCCTGGTGTCCCTTGAGAGCCTTCGCGACAACCGCTTCGTTCTCTTCCGGCTCCAGTGAACACGTGGAGTAGACCACACGCCCGCCTGGCGGCACCGCACGCAGCGCAGCGTGCAGAATCGCCGCCTGCCGCTCCGAGTGCCGCACGAAATCTTCCGGCTTCAGTCGATGCCGAATCTCCGGATTGCGGCCCAGCGTGCCCGTTCCGCTGCAGGGCACATCCGCCAGCACCAGGTCGAATGCATCAACATCCGATAGCGCGGCTGCATCCCCGAGCCGACATTCAATGTGGCCTGCCCGTGCAGTAAGCCGTTCCCGCAGACGAGCCAGCCTCTGCGGGCTTGCTTCGCAAGCGACGATTCTTGCCTTTGGATTGCGCTCCGCGAGGATCAGCGCCTTGCCGCCGGGCGCAGCACAGGCGTCGAGAATCGACGTGCCCGGGCCCGCAATCTCCGCAATCAGCTGCGACCCCTCATCCTGAAAGCGCGCGCGGCCTTCGCGAAAAGCCGCAGTTGCCGAAATATCGCCTCCGGCAACGATGCGTGCGGCGCGCAACAGCCGTCCGGAATTGAGCTCGATCCCTGGCTGCCGCAACTCTTCTTCGACCCGCGAGTCGGTGACGCGAATCGTCGTGACAGGCTCCGTCTGGCCATCCGTGCAAATCAGCCGCGCGGTCTCAGCTCCATAACTCAGCGCCCAGCGATCAACCATCCAATCCGGGTACGCAGCTTCAGGATTCGCGGCGACTCCGCGCGACGCGCCTGCCACCTTGCGTAGCACAGCGTTCACCATACGCGCCGCAAATCGGTGACCTGCCAGCTTCGCCAGTTCCACGCTCTCATCGATCGCTGCATGAGCCGGGATCCGCTCCATCTGAAGCAACTGAAATGCCCCCAGCCGCAAGGCAATCTGAACCTCGGGGTCCAACTTCGCCTTGGGCCGATCGAGATGCGCACGGATTTGCTGATCCAGCCAGATCTGCCAGCGCAACACACCCATCACGAGTGCAGTTGTCAAGTGCCGATCCTGCGCCGACAGAGCGGCCACGGCCTTCCCGCGCAATAAATCGTCGGAGTGCGCTCGACCGCGCTCAACCCCAAGAAGGATCTCGAATGCTGCTTTGCGCGCCGGAGAGACCACCATGGCGCTCAGCTCAGCCGAGTGCCCGACTCGATCCGGGCGCCACGCCAGAATTCGACCGCACTCATGCTGCGCTTGCCCTCGGGCTGAAGCTCGCGCACCTCAAGCCATGTGTTCTGCGCACAGGCGAGGAACAGCCAGTTGGAGACGAAGTGAAGTTCCCCCGGCTGGCCCGCGGGAAGGCCATTCGGATAAGGCGGCGGGGCAACCAACAGACGCGTAAAGGCCAGCTTGCGGCCCTCGAGAAAAGCAAATGCACCCGGCCAGGGTTGGAATCCGCGCCACCGATCGTAGAGCTCCGTCGCAGTGTGTGTTGCAAAATCCATGTGCCCGTCTTCCCGCGTGAGGATGGGCGCCAGCGTCGCCTTTGCGTGATCCTGCGTTTGTGGCTGGAGCGTTCCCGCCTCAAGTCCAGCCAGCGTCTCCACCATCAGTGGCGCACCGCGTTCCGCCAGAATCTCGAACAGATCGGCCGCCGTCTGATCCGGCCCAATCGAAATCTCCTGCTGCAGCAGCATCGGCCCCGTGTCGAGCCCCTCTTCCAGCAGCATCGTCGTATTCCCCGTTACCGTCTCGCCCATCGCAACGGCCCACTGGATCGGCGCGGCGCCGCGATACTTCGGCAGCAAAGACCCGTGCAGATTGATGCAGCCCAGTCGCGGCAACGCCAACATCCATGGCGGAACGATGCGCCCATAGGCCACAACGACGATCGCGTCGGGAGCAATCGCTTCCAGCTGCGCGCGGAACTCGGCATTGTTGCGAATCTTGTCCGGCTGTGTCACCGGCAGGCTTAAGCCAAGCGCAGCCTGCTTCACGGGTGTGGGTTCAACAATCTGCTTGCGCCCCACAGGGCGGTCGGGTTGAGAGACCACCAGAGCGACTTCATGCCCTGCCGCGTGCACTGCCCGCAGAGTCGGTACGGCAAACTGCGGGGTTCCGCAGAAGACCAGCTTCA
>Ga0335069_10001378_pt1 | contig 39397 bp, 37 predicted proteins | sample Lox_Sample_11_FD_206714 | JGI IMG/M metagenome (GOLD analysis project Ga0335069, IMG submission 206714) | Soil microbial communities from Loxahatchee National Wildlife Refuge, Florida, United States - Lox_Sample_1.1 | ecosystem: Environmental > Terrestrial > Soil > Wetlands | place: USA...
CCTTGCCACGTCAATCGGGTCAAAAAGTAGCCGACGGCAGATTCTGATCGGCCGCAGTTTGCCGTTCCGAACCCAGGCTCGAACTGTATGGGGACTTACGCAGAGGGCCTTTGCGACTGCCTGCAGTGGGAGTAGTTGAGGAATGTTACTCATCACTCCTCCCGCGCGTTGCGTCGAGCACTAATCTCGGAGATTGGAATCTTCCAACGCCCGGATTTCTTTTTGGCCTTCAGGCGACCCGAGTGCAGAAGGTCATAAACGTACTTCAACGTGAATCCCAGCAGCCTCGCGGCTTGCGAGACGGAAACCGCTCTGCGGTCTATTGCCATCACATCCTCCGGAACTGATTTTTCTAGAATCATAGTTGTTGTTGGTGTAATATTCAACGGATGAAAGGCTATTACGCACTATCGGTTCAGTTTCGATATTACGGGCCCCTTCCCGAATTCACCGAAGTGAGAAGCGGGCACGTCTTCGCAAGGCTCGGAAACCGAGTCGCCGATGTGACCCGATGGAAGAATCCGCCGCACGAGTGGCTCGCGAACCGCAGGACTTATGAGCGTAACGACGATGGAGCGCTGATTCCGGCATCTTCTGACGGGCTCGTTGATCCGGAAGCCGTCGCTATATTCGTGAAGACGTACGGTGCGCTATTTGGGGCTCCCGCTGAAACAACCAGGGAATTCTGGGAAGACACTGCGAGGTTCGCTGCCGCCGTAGAACGAGTTCGCTCTGCCTGGGGCGGGGACGAGAGTGCGATCTTAGAGATGGAAGAGCAAGTGAAGAGCGCCCTCGAACCATCGCCATCGATCACGGCCCAAGGGATCGAGTTGGTCAGCGAAAATCTGTGGAGTTTCACATGCGCACTCTTCTTGCGAGATCGCAGCCTGGGAAAGACGAAGATCTGCGCGAGTGCGAGCTGCAAGAACCCTTACTTCCTCGAAAGGCGTAAGGGCCAGATCTTCTGCAGCCATGTGTGCGCTGTCAGGGAAAACGTGCGGCGTTTTCGCCAGTCCGCAGCGGGAGGAGCAGATCCTGAACGGAAGAAGTTGATGCACTCCAAACGAGTGAGGAGGCCGAACCATCATGGCGCTGGTAAAACGAGGTAAGACTTGGCACACACACTTTTTCGTGGACGGGCAGCGATTCCGGCAGTCGCTCGACACAACCGATTGGCGAGAAGCACAAGCTCGGCAGAAGGAACTCATCGCCGAAGCAAAAGCCGGAAAACTCACCGCTACGAAGAACGAATTTGCACGGCTTCCCTTTCGTGAGGCCGCCGAGCGTTTCTTGCAAGATCGCATCCCCCAACTCGCTGCCCTCAGTATTCGAACAGAACGCGAACGCGTGAAAGTACTGAATAAGAGATTCGGGGACGTGCAAGTCTCCCGCTTTTCCCCTGAAATCATCCTCGCCCACGTGAGGGAAAGGAAGGTTCACGGAATCGCGAATGCGACGATCAATCGCGAATTGGACATCATTCGCGGAGTGCTAAAGAAAGCGAAGCGCTGGCACCTCTTCGCGGATGAGATTAAACCTCTACCGTTGCGGCAGAATGTTGGTCGTGCCCTAAGCTACGAACAAAAGCTAAAGCTGCTCAAAACGGCGATTCTACGTCCTGAATGGCAGAATGCAGCCTGGGCCGCAACCCTTGCTCTCAATACCACCATGCGGGGGTGCGAGATAAAAAAGCTTCGTTGGCGGGATATCGATGTTATGGAGCGGACCCTGACTATCCGCAACAGCAAGACCGATGCTGGGGAACGGGTCATACCATTGAACAGAGACGCGTGGGACACCGTCCTCTCGCTCTACGAGCGCTCAAAGCGCCTGGGGGAAGTTCGCCCCGAGCACTTCGTCTTCCCTGCTTGCGAATCCTCGCATTTCGACCCTACGAAGCCACAGGCAAGCTGGCGCACAGCATGGCGGAATCTCACAAGGCTGGTGCAGTGCCCTGCCTGCGGGAAACAACAAGGCCCGTCAAAAGTCTGTGCGAACGCGGAATGCAAGGCTGATCTCACCAAGGTGAAGAGTCCCTTGGCAGGACTGCGGTTCCACGATCTGCGGCACCATGCAATTACGGAGCTGGCCGAATCTCAGGCCAGCGATAGCACTGTCATGGCAATTGCCGGGCATGTCTCCCCGAAAATGTTGGCTCATTACTCTCACGTGCGTCTTCAGGCGAAGCGAACTGCTCTGGACTCAATCTCAACTAAGCGCGCTCAAAGTGTCAATTTAGGGGGAAAGCGGGAGGTTACGACACGAACTACGACACAAACCGACAACCGAATGAATCACCTCGCGGACAAGTTGTTGAGTGGATTGGTGGAGCTAGTCGGGATCGAACCGACGACCTCATCGTTGCGAACGATGCGCTCTCCCAGCTGAGCTATAGCCCCACGTGCAAGGTTTTCTGGAGAAGCACGGTTAGTGTAGCAGCCATTCCCTGCTCTCACCAAGTGCCCAACGTCACGCTGCACGCGTCGGCGCACTCCGCCGAAAGGCTTCGCTGGTGCGCTGATTGATGGCGCATGACTGATCGGAGCACGGATTGCTGGCGCACTGATCGAAGATGTTCCCCCACGCGAGCGTTGATCCGCGTGCGCTATCCCGCACCACAAGTTTGCTGGCAGACGCCGAGGTCTCGGTTACCGGAAGCCATGCGCCGCACAACGATCTTGCAACCACCGAGTTCTAACGATTCGAAATCGGAAACCTTGGCCCTTTGACCTCGTGCATCCCGCAAACGGCACTTCACGGTGACAGCGCTCAGTGGCCGAAAATCCGAAACGGTAACGACCGGCATCAGGTCGCGACTGTAGAAAAAACGGGCTGCCGGTTTTTTCGGGCCTCCGGCTACTAATGTTTGCTGCGCTCAAGAGATGAATTAAGAAGTATGACCTTCGCGATTCACTGGAATTCACAGAGCTGTAACAACTTGCAGGAGTTTTCAACACAGCTGTGTGTAAGGCTGTGCAAAAGCCGCCGCCTGTTGCTCTAAATGGTTCATCCGCAAACGCTTCTACAAAGTGCACCGCCACGGGTGCGAGCGGCATCCTCTTTTCGGCGCTGCATTCACCTTCGCTGATCCACTCGCAAGCCACAGTGCTTTAAGATTCGGTCTCGAGACCTTCTCAACGCGTCATGAAAACACGCCTCGACAAATTACTGGTCGAACGCGGCCTGGTGCCTTCGCGTGAACGTGCGCAGGCGCTGATCCTCGCCGGCAAGGTGTTGGTCAACGAGCAAAAGGTCTCCAAGTCCGGCGCACCGGTCGATGCGGAGGCGAACATTCGCCTGCTCGAGCCCGACCTCAAATATGTCAGCCGCGGAGGGCTGAAGCTCGAGAAAGCCCTCGCTCACTGGCGGATCGATGTGCGAGATCAAATCTGTGTCGATGTCGGCGCATCGACGGGAGGATTCACCGATTGCCTGTTGCAGCGCGGCGCCCGGCTTGTTGTTGCCATCGACACGGGTTACGGGCAGCTTGATTTTGGCCTGCGCCAGAACCCCCGCGTCAAGCTGCTCGAAAAAACCAACGCGCGTCACCTGCAGCCGGCGGATCTCTCCACGGCTTTGGCCGAGGACGCCAGTTCCACAGATACCGCGAGCCCTTCGTTCGCCAATCTGATTGTGATGGATGTGTCGTTCATCTCGGCGACGTTGGTGCTTCCGGCTGTGATCGGCGCGGCCTTCCCTGCCGATGCCTCCGCTCGTCAAGGACGTCAACTCGTTGTCCTCGTGAAACCGCAGTTCGAAGCGGGCCGCGAGCACGTCGGTAAAGGCGGGATCGTGCATGAGGAGAAAGCGCAACTTGCCGCCGTCGAACGAGTAAAGGCCACCGTCCTCGCGCTCGGCGCGTCCCGAACTGATTTCATCGACTCGCCCATCCTAGGCGCCGAAGGCAACCGCGAGTTCCTGCTCTACGCGGACTTCTGATCTCGCTACGGTACCCCTCCAATCCCCCTCATTCGCGGCTGAAATCTCGGGTATCATGAGGTCCACCCAGGGGCGCCGCTGCGGAACCCTTCATCGCAGCGAAGTTGAAATCTAAAGGAATCGCGGCGCGCGAGCAGTCAGGAAGCAGGCTGGTAGCCGTCACAGCGATGCCCATGAACCCTCCGCTCACGCCAGATGCAGGATCATCCACCCTATCGCCGGGCACCCGCTTTGGCGCTTACGAAATTCTCCAGCAACTGGGCGCCGGCGGCATGGGCGAAGTCTATCGCGCCCGCGACACGCGGCTCGAGCGCGAGGTTGCGATCAAAACGCTTTCCCTGGAACTCGGCTCCCAACCTGAAGCTTTAACCCGCTTTGAGCGCGAAGCACGTGCCGCCTGCGCTCTCAATCATCCCAACATCGTCACCATCTACGAACTTGGACACGTCCACGGCACGCGCTACATCGCCATGGAGCTGGTGCAAGGCCAGACGCTGCGCCAGATGCTCGCTTCCGGGCCGATTCCCTTCCGCAAGGCAGTCGCGATCGCTGCCCAGATCGCCGACGCTCTAGCCAAGGCCCATGAGATCGGCCTGGTCCATCGCGACTTGAAACCCGAGAATCTAATGGTTTCCGAGAGCGCGACAGCCAAGGTTCTGGATTTCGGCCTGGCCAAACTGCGCGGGCTCGAACAGAGCAAGGGCTCGGACCTCGCTACGACAACCATCACGGAACGCGGAGCCGTGATGGGCACCGTCGGCTATATGTCACCCGAGCAAGCCACCGGCGACGACACGGACTTTCGCTCCGATCAGTTTTCTTTTGGCGCGCTGCTCTACGAAATGGTCAGCGGCGTTCCGGCCTTCCGGAAAAAGAACCACGCGGAAACCGTGGCTGCCATCCTTCGCGATGAACCGGATTGCAGCCGGATGCAAGCGCCGCCGCCGTTTCTTTGGATCGTGGAGCGCTGCCTTGCCAAGGATCCGAAGCAGCGCTACTCCGCAACTCTTGATCTGGCTCGGGATTTGGCCGCGGTGCGCGACCGCCTCGCCGATGCCCCGGTTCTCCACGCGGAGGCTCGCCCCAGCAACCTGCCTTTGCAGCGCACGCCGTTCATTGGCCGCGAGCACGAAGCTGCGGCTCTGCACCAGCTCTTGAGCCGCGCCGACGTAAGGCTCGTGACCCTCATCGGTCCGGGCGGTATCGGGAAGACGCGGCTTGCCTTGCATGTCGCAAGCGAAATCGCGAGCGAATTTCCGGGCGGAGTTTGTTTCGTCGCTCTCTCCGCAGTTAGCGAGCCAGGCTTGATAGCTTCCTCGATCGCACAGGCAGTCGGCTTGCGCGAAGTTGGCAGCCAATCTCCACAAGATAGCCTGCGCGATTTCGTAGCCGGGCTTGAGCGGCCCATGCTTCTCTTGCTGGATAACTTCGAGCACCTTATCGCAGCAGCGCCCGTGGTGTCGCAGCTGCTAACGACCGGCCCGAACCTGAAAGTTGTGGTCACAAGCCAGGCGCCGCTTCATGTTTACGGCGAGCGTGAATTCCCGGTGCCGCCCCTGGCTCTGCCCGATCTCAATTCCATTCCGCCGCTCGACATGCTCTCTCGTCTGCCTGCGGTCGCGCTTTTTGTAGAGCGGGCGCAGGCGGTCAAACATGAATTTTCGTTGACCCGCGAAAATGCCCCGGCGGTTGCGAGCATTTGCGCCAGCCTCGACGGCCTGCCCCTCGCGATTGAACTTGCTGCGGCGCGCATCAAGCTGCTTTCGCCCTCCGCCATGCTGGCGCGCCTCGAAAGCCGCCTGAAGCTGTTGACCGGGGGCGCTCGCGATTTGCCGAGCCGCCAGCAAACCCTCCGCAGTACCGTGGATTGGAGTTACGGTCTGCTCAATCCAGCCGAGCAAACTCTTTTTCGAAGGCTGGCCGTGTTCAGCGGAGGATGCACGCTCGAAGCGATTGAAGCCGTCTGTGACACCAAGGCTGACCTCGGACTCGACGTTTTGGACGGCACGGCTTCCATGGTCGACAAAAGCCTGGCCCAGCAGGTCGAGCAGGAGGGCGAAGAGACGCGCTTCCGACTACTTTCGACAATTCGTGAATACGCTCTCGAACGTCTGCTTGAGAGCCAGGACGAATCTGCCACCCGGCGTGCCCACGCCGCTTACTACCTGGTGCTTGCCGAAGAAGGCGCCGAGGATGTGGCCACCCATCCGGAATGGCTCGACCGCTTTGAGGTCGAGCACGACAACTTCCGCATTGCGCTCGACTACCTGATCAAAACAGGCGATACGGATTGGGGCTTCCGCCTTGGAGCCGCGCTGTTTCGGTTCTGGGAGACGCGGGAACATCTCACCGAGGGCCGCGATGCCATCGGCCGGCTCCTCGCCATGAAGCAAGCGTCGTCACGCCCGAAACTGCGCGCCCGGCTGCTGTTTGCGGCAGCGGTGCTGGCGGGCGAGCAGGGCGATTACGGCGGAGCACGCAAGCTGTTTGAAGACAGTCTCGAAACCTGTCTCGAACTCGAGGACAATCGCGGCGTTGCGGTTGCACTCAACGCCTTGGCCGTCAATGCGCGCGAGCGCGGCGACTTCCCGTCGGCTTCCCTCCTCTTCGAGCGTTGTGTGGCGATCTGGAAAGATCTCGGCGATTCCGCCGACATCGCGCGGGCGCTGAGCAATCTAGCCAACCTGGCCAAGCTGCAAGGCGAATATGCGCGGGCCTCCGAGCTCTTCGACGAGTGCCTCGCGATGTTCCGCAAGGCCGGAGACCAGGCCGGCATCGCCCGAACCCTGAATTACCAGGGCGATCTTGCTCGGGAAAAGACCGACTTTGCCGCCGCGCGCTCGCTCTGCGAACAGAGCCTGGCTGCGTTCCGGCAACTGGGCGACGGCTGGGGAATCGCGAGCGCCCTCTCCGATCTCGCCGGCCTGAGTGTCGATCAGGGCAACAACCCCGAAGCCCGCCGTCTTTACGGCGAGAGCATAAAAATCTACCAGGAACTGGGCTACAAGCGCGGCATCGCGCGCGTGCTCGAATGTCTCGCCTCGAGCGCCGCGGCGCAATCGCACGCCGAACAAGCGCTCCACCTCGCCGGAGCCGCTGCTTCGCTTCGCCAGCGCTTAGGCGCTCCCCTCACTCCCACCGAGCAATCGGTACTTGAAAAAGCCTTGGAATTTTCCCGCAGGACATTAGGCAATACTGCTGGTCTAAAAGCGTGGATGGAAGGCTGGGCGATGCCAATCGAGCAAGCGCTGCAGGAAGCGCTGCACTCAGAGGGCGATCCATCGGCCCGATCATGAATCGCTGTGCATTAGTCGGCGATGCTGGGATCGATCAGACGCCGTACCGCCGAAATGCGGTTCGCTGGAACACCGGCGCGGCGCGCGTGCTCGCGAATCGCCTCTTCATCTGGGGCTAGGTACACGCAATAGACTTTGTCGCCCGTGACATAACTATGCAGCCATTTGATTTCCGCTCCCATATCCTTGATCGCTTTGAGCGACCGCCGCGCGACCTCCTGCAATTCCGCGTCTGTTAGATTACCCGCGCCCGGGATTTCGCGCTCAATCACGTATTGGGGCATAGCCACCTCGTCGAATCGGCATGGTAGCAGGTTCTCGTATGCTCTACACGCCGCTCTGCGGACCATTTACAAATTGAGTTGCGGATGAACTGGATCGAGCGGACGCGCGCAGCCATGAAAAAACCCGGAGCATCTGCTCCGGGCTCTCGAGACCCAACTCGATCCCTACGGCTCATTCTCTCCCCGCGTGACCGCGCTTCCTGACGCCGGCACGACCACGGACTGATAGCCGCGGCCTGCCGCCAGCTTCTGGAAATCCGCAACGTCGGTCTGCTGCATGCTGCGCCACTGTCCAAGCGCCTGATCGACTTGCGCCTTCAATTCTGCGAAGCGCTGCACCGCGGCATCGGTCGGCGCCGAATCCGAATATCCGCCCACGATCATCGCCAGAAACGCCAGCTGGCCATCCAGCCCCGGACGGTAGGCCAGCGAATCTTCGTTCGCGCTGATCTTCAGGTTGATGAGCGGATCGCGCACCGCGACCAGCTTCTTCTCGAGCGTATCCACGGCCGTAAACAAGGACCGATTGCTGTCGTTATCCGGCAGCCGCCGCTTCAAGCCGACGCTCTGCTCGCGCACATCTTCGATCTGGTTGACCGCTTCGTACACGCGGTTCAGTTGCTCGCGGATCGCCATCTGCAGTTCAAACTGCTTTTGCAGGTCGGCCATATCGGTGTGCACGCGCGGATCGAGTTTTATCTCCAATGGGACCGTCTGCGGCTTGCCATCGACCGTGAGCCGGACCTGGTACTGCCCGGGCACCGCCAAGGGGCCACGCGCTCCTTCTTTGTATTCCCAGAGCGAGTAATTGGGCACGCGGTTGGCTTCTTCGTAGCGCACGTCCCATACAAAGCGGTTCAGACCTTTCTCGGGCTTGAGCTGCTTCTCGGGCTTTTTGTCATCGGGATCAAGCGGTTCGTCCGGCACATCCGTCTTCTCGCTTGAATACTTGCGGATGACCTGGCCCGACGAATCGAGGATTTCGATTGTGACTTCGCCTTTCGGCTCCGCCTTCAGCCAATAGTCGATCACCGCGCCTGGTGGCGGATTCAGTCCAACCAGAATCGCCTTCTCGTGCTCGCTCTCCGGATTATGCATGCGGTACGCAACCGCCGGTTTGTACAGATGCACATCCTCCTGAGCGATCTGGTCGCTGAACTGCCGCAATGGACTCAAATCATCGAGCACCCAGAAAGCGCGTCCGTGTGTGGCCACCACCAGGTCGTCATTCTTCACGATCAGGTCGTGCACCGGCGCGCGCGGCAGATTCAACTGCAAGGGGCGCCACTCCGCTCCATCATCGAATGATACAAAGACGCCCATCTCGGTGCCGGCATACAGCAAGCCGCGGCGTTTCGGATCCTCGCGCACGGCGTGTACGAACGTCGTCTCCGGGATCCCGTTGGTGATGGCCCTCCAGGTCTTGCCGTAGTCGCTCGTCTTGTAGATATAAGGTTTCAGATCGTCGTTCATGTGACGATCCACCGCCGCGTAGGCAGTGCCCGCGTCATATGGCGACGCTTCGACCAGACTTACCTTGCTCCACTCCGGCATGCCTTTTGGTGAAACATTCGTCCAGTTCTTGCCGCCATCCTGGGTAAGTTGAATCAGGCCATCGTCCGTGCCGACCCAGATCAGCCCGGCCTTCAGCGGCGACTCTGCCACGGTGAAGATCGTGTCGTAGTATTCGGTCCCGCTGTCATCGATCGTGATGGCGCCCCCCGACGGTCCTTGCTTGCTCTTGTCATTGCGCGTGAGGTCGGGGCTGATCGCCTCCCAGTGCATGCCCCCGTCGGTAGTCTTGAAGAGCCGCTCGCCTGCGTGATAAAGCGTGTTTGGATCGTGGGGCGAGATCAACACCACACTGGTCCACGGAAACCGATGCTCGAGCGCACCGGCCCCGCCCGCGTCGGAGAGGCGCGTCTGGTTCGTGATGTTTTTGAGCTGGCCGTTGTGCTTGTCGAAGCGCGTGATGATGCCTTCGTAGTCGGCCGCGTAGACAATCAGAGGATCGGTGGGCCAGGGCGCGATGTAACCCGCTTCCCCGCCCCCGACATCGTACCAATCCGTCCGGTCGATTGTGCCATCATCGCTGCGGGTCGCGATGGCTACCGTGCCGCTGTCCTGTTGCGCGCCATAGACGAAGTACGGCGTCCGGTTGTCCGCGATCACGTGATAAAACTGCGCCGTGGGCTGGTTGTTTTGCGCCGACCAGGTCTTGCCTCCATCCAGGGTTACGCTGACGCCACCGTCATCCGAGGCAATCATGCGCTTGTTGTCCAGGGGATCGATCCAGAGCCCGTGATCGTCCCCGTGCGGAACTTTGACCTTGTTGAACGTGCGCCCGCCATCGGTGGAGCGGTAGGCATCGACATTCATGATGTAGACCGTCTCCGCATCCTGCGGATCCGCGATCACGTGCATGTAGTACCAGGGACGCTGCACCAGGCTGTGGTTTCCATTCACCAGTTGCCACGTGTCACCGTCATCGTCGGAGCGATACAAGCCGCCCTCGTTTGCCTGGATTAAGGCGTAAATGCGCACGGAGTTCGCCGCGACTGCAACTCCGACGCGGCCCCAAGGTCCTTTCGGGAGACTCTTGTCATCGAGTTTCTTCCAGCTCGTTCCGCCGTCATTCGAGCGGTAGAGCCCGCTCCCCGGGCCGCCATTCGAAAGCGCCCACGGCGTGCGCCGCGTCTCCCAAAGCGTGGCGAAGATGATGTTCGGATTTTTCGGGTCAAACGCAAGGTCGACCGCGCCGGTGTTCTCGTCTTTATAGAGCACCTTTTCCCAAGTCTTGCCGCCGTCCATGGTGCGGAAAACGCCGCGCTCGCTATTGGCGCCAAACGGATGACCCAGGGCAGCGACGAAAGCGATGTCCGGGTTGCGCGGATTTATCAGGATCTTCCCGATCGCACGCGAATCTTTCAGACCAACGTTCTTCCAGGTGCGGCCGGCGTCGACGGACTTGTAGACGCCGTCACCGTGCGAAATATCGCCGCGGATGCAGGCTTCGCCCGTGCCCACGTAAATCGTGTTTGGATCTGAAACTGAAACCGCAAGGCTGCCGATGGCCGAGGTGCCTTCCTTGTCGAACACCGGAGCCCAGGTGAACGCGCCATCGGTCGATTTCCAGACGCCGCCACCGGTCGAGCCGAAGTAGTAGGTCGTCGGGTCGCCCGGAATCCCGCTTGCCGTCAGCGACCGCCCTCCGCGAAAGGGCCCGATCAGCCGGTACTTCATGCCTTTGAAGTTGGGATCTTCGTTTTTCTTCTTCTCTTCTTCGCTGCTGGTGGCCTCTTGCGCCGCGCTCGCGCTCTTGTTCGCCTGCGCCGCCGGCGACGGGTTCGGCTTCTCGGCTTGCTTTTGGGCTGTCGCTGTCGATGCAGTCAGAAACACAACGGCGGTGACCAGAAGCGCAGCCAGAACCCCAGCCGCTTTTGGAAGCTTGCTTTGCATGGGCCCTATTCTCCCCGGGGAAGTACTGGAAATGAAAGCTTTCAAGGATTCTACCGCAGGGCGAAAGACGGATACGAGGGAGAATCGTAAGCAAATTCGACTTGCGGTCGCGCCCCTGGGTGGAGGGCCCCTTTGCATTGACCTTTTCGCGGGCGGGATTGCGCCCCAGACCCGACCCGTACTACTCCTGCAAAGAGGGTACCTGGGCCGCAAATGGAGAATGGAGAGGCGAAACACCCTGTCTTCGCCTCACGAGTTCAGCCCGCACTAAGCTACTGGTTCTCGAGCAATTTTCGAGCTTCCGCGATTTCTTTCTTCTTCTCGTCGCTCACCGTCGGATACGAGAGCTTCAGATCTTCCAGCGTGTCGATGATGGCCGCGGCCACCGCGACGCGCGTGAACCACTTGTTGTCCGCGGGAATGACGTACCACGGCGATTCCTTCGTCGACGTCTCGCGAATCATCTCTTCATACGCCTGCATATAGTCGTCCCAGAAACCCCGCTCCCGAATGTCGGCGTCTGAAAATTTCCAGTGCTTCTCCGGCTCCTCGAGCCGCGCCAGAAAACGCTTCTTCTGTTCTTTCTTCGAAACGTTCAGGAAGAATTTGCGGATCACCGTTCCCTGCCGCGACAAATAGGCTTCCAGGTTCCGAATTTCCTCGTAACGGTTCTCCCAAATCTTCTTCGTGATCAGCTTATCGGGCAGGTGCTGCGACTCGAGAAATTCCGGATGCACCCGCACGACCAGCACTTCCTCGTAGTAAGACCGATTGAAAATCCCGATGCGGCCGCGTTCGGGCAGGCACTTCGAGCTGCGCCAGAGGTAATCGTGATCGAGTTCCTGCGCCGACGGCGACTTGAAGGAGAACACCTGGCACCCCTGCGGATTGACCCCCGACATCACGTGCTTGATCGCCCCATCTTTGCCGGCGGCGTCCATCGCCTGAAAGATCAGCAGCAACGCCCACTTATCGTCCGCATACAGCTTGTCCTGCAGCTTCGCCAGGTGCTCGACCCCTTCCTTCAGAACCCGAGTGGCTCCCTCTTTCGATTTAATGCCCTGCGTATCCCCCGGATCGTGGTCTTTCAAGCGGAAGCGATTCCCCTGATCGATGCGGTACTTCTTCACGAACTTTCCTGCCTGATCCACTCGGGCCATGGCCAACTCCTCGTCCGCTGAATTCGCGCGAAAAACCACGCCGAAAAACGCGCCAGTGTACACCACTCGACCACGCATCCGATATGACGGTCAACCTTTCTGAGGCGAACACCGGAGCAAGGCAGGGCCGCCGGTCCCCTTCCCCACCAGAAGTGCATGAACGATCGCCATCGCAGAGATTCCCCAAAATCACGATACGATCAGCCCACGTCTGCAAATTCCTGCAACAAGGTTGCGCCGGCATCAAACCGGAGGTCCAGAACTTATGAACCGCTTTCGCCTCACCCCTGCTTGGCTCTTTCGCGCCTCTCTGGTCATCACCGCCGTGTTAGTAACCCTTTCGGCTTCCGTACCCGGAGCGTTCGCGCAGAATTGCCCCAAGGTCGTCTACTCCACTCCGACCGCCACCATGAAGAACCTGGTCGCCGCCGTGAATTGCCTCAACGCGAATGGCGCAGCCGAAACCCCCAGGGCTGTCTCTGCCAAGGGATCGATGCAGGTGGACTCGTTCCAGATCGTTGGACCGCAACACAGCCGGCCCTACGCGAACGTGGTGCTTGCGGTATTGTCAGTGCCGGCAGGTGCCGGAACGACCAGGACCGCGGTGGTTACTCCGGACAGCCGCGAAGCCACGATCACCGCCGAAGCCGGCGGCACGTGCTCCGTCAAAATCAATTCGGACAAGACGGTCGACAGTCGCTGCTATATCGCAGGCGGCACCGTCTACGTCGTGTATCGATAGCTTCCGAAGCTTGCAGGTCATCTTGCCTGACCGCCCGCCGGTCCCAGGCAACCCGCTGGCTGCACGCTGCGAAGCGCGCGCGCCCGCCTCGAACCCGCGGCCAAACTGCAAAATCATGGAGTCGGCAGGAACGATTATGCCGGTTTGATGTGATACACCACATCCTGCTTGGATGGGATTGGAACGCCATCGCGCGTGGCAGGACGAAAATGCCAGCGTTCGACCGCCGCCATCACTTCCGTGTCGATCGTCGTCCCCATGCTCTGGACCACCGACGCACTCACCACCGCCCCGGTCTCATCAATCGTTATCTCCACGATGCAATTGCCTTCAACCCCACCCGGCAATTGTGACCGGTCGAGCATTGGCTCAAACGTTGTCAGCGGAAGCGCAGCCCGTACCTCGTGCCCGAGATCGTTACCGGAAGAAAGCGACCCGTATGGATTGCCGGCTGAAGCACCTGCCTGCGGACTTTCTTTCACCGCTAAGTCGCCCGGTTGATCGTTGGCGGCCATCGTATTCAGGGAAGGCAATTGCAGCGAGGCCTTATTCTGTCTGGTCAATCGCGTGTGCGCCGCCATCGCCTTGCTCGCTGGATGCTCGACAGAATTCTCGCCTTCCCCGCTCGCCGTTGGCCAGTAAAGCTCGGTGACGGTCGCGCCATGCACACCGGCCAATCCCGAAGAGGGGGCCACAAAAATCGGCGTGCGCGCGTGGATGATCCATAGAAGAACGGCGCAATGCACCCCGACTGAACTCCACAACGCAGAACGTCGTGGCGGTCGCGGCTCGAGTTGGAAGCTTGGCTGGGACATCGTGAATGCTCTTCGCGATCAGCGATTCTTCCGATGCTGATAGATTTCACTCAGGATCGTCAAATCCGTTTAGTACCTAGCGTTGGACGTTCACATCGAACATTCGTTTCCGAACATGATCCTCTCGGTGCATCATCAGCCACCGCGAATGCCACTTCACCCGGCACAGGTTGGCGAGTTATCTACGGTTAACCCGGAAGTTAATGCTGCGCAAGCAGATAGATTCGTTAGCTGGCGTCCGAAGGCGACCTAAAATTAATTCAATGGTGAGCGCCATGAAATCGCAACGGATGCTGTTCGGGTTGGCTCTGCTCCTGGTCGTGTCTGTCTTCGCTCCGAGCCTCGCCCAAACCTCTTCGGGAGATTTCCAAACGGCTAAGGTTTTGAGCGTGCGCCAGGTGCGCCACGCCGGCTTTCGCAACAGCCGCTACCCGACGCCCCCGCAATACACGATGGACCTCGCCGTTCAGTACAAGGGCGAGACCTATTGCACGGGCTATGAAACCCCGGTCCTCGATGAAGTACGCGATCTCGAAGCAGCCAACGGCAAGGATGTGCAAGTTTCGATGCACGGCAAGCAGATGCAACTTCTGCTCCCGAACGGGAGACATGTTCGGGCGGACCTCGTAAAGTCCACCCAGTGCTAGCGTTTCGTTCCTTCCCCGTATCCAACGATTTTGTCCCTCCCGATCTTATTGAATCGGTCTGAATCCTCGGGGCATCTGTTTTTCTGATTGGCTCGATACAAACTTTCGAGTGCTTGTCTTGAATTCGGCTGTTGACAAGCCTTTCGGGCCGACATACCTTATGCCAGTCATGCCAGTTTCTCGGCCAACCAACGCTGCGTGTTGTTGTTGTACTTGTTGTCGCATGCGTGCGTCGTTTGGCTTCGGGAGGCTGCTGACCTAGTAAGTTCTTAAATATCAGCAATTATCCACCCACCGCCAGACGACCTCTGGCGGTGGGTTTTTGTTTTTACGCCCGAAATCCCGGCACAAAAAAGCCGGTAACAAGACCGGCCACCGGACGGGCGGAAAGAAAACCAGCGGCAGGAAGCAAAGCGAGCAAGCGGGGACCTATGGCGAACGCAGTTCCAGAAACTAAGGCACAACGCGTCGAACGGTTGAAGCGTGAGAAGAATCCCTGGGAGGGATTGGACGAGATTCGGCGCTTCGCGCGGGAAGGTTTTTCCGCGATTCCACCGGAGTGGATCGGGACGTACTTCCGCTGGTGGGGCGTGTACACGCAAGGCGATGGCGCCGGCGTGGTCGGCGGCAAGAACGGCGAAGGCAAAGCGCTTCCCTTCTTCATGGTCCGCATCCGGATCCCGAATGGCCTGCTGCAGGCGCATCAACTTCGCGCGATCGCCGACGTCACCGAAAAGCACGCGCGCAGTACAGCCGACTTCACGGTGCGGCAGAATGTGCAATTGCACTGGGTCACGATCGAGTCTTTACCGGAAGTGCTCGACACATTATGGCGCGCCGGGCTGACCACGATGGGATCGTGCGGCGACGACACGCGCAACATCACCGGCTGCCCGCTCGCCGGAGTCGACGCTGATGAGATTTTCGATGCCTCGTCGCTCGCGCTTGAAGCGAACCGCTACTTCGTCGGCAACGCCGACTTCTACAACCTCCCGCGAAAATTCAAAGTGTGCATCACGGGTTGCCGCGTGTGGTGCGCCTATCCCGAGATCAACGATGTGGGCCTGACCGCAGTGGACCGCACGCTGCGCGGCGAACGCGAAACCGGCTTCTCTCTGCGCATCGGCGGCGGGCTTTCGACCGATCCGCATCTCGCGGTCCGCCTGAATGCCTTTGTAAAACAGAACCAAGTTGTGCCGGTACTGCGTGGCGTGGCCGAGATTTTCCGCGACAGCACAGTGCTGCGCGAGAACCGTGAGCGCGCGCGCCTGAAGTTCTTGTTCCTCAAGCATGGCTGGACGGCTGATTCGTTTCAACAAGAGCTCGAGTCACGGCTGGGCTACAAGCTCGAGCCGGCGGTTGACGAGCAGCTTCCAAACGACGTTTACCGCGATCACGTGGGAATCCATCCGCAGAAGCAGGAGGGTTACTACTACGTGGGTGCGGCCGTGCTGCGCGGGCGCATCTCGTCCGATCAACTGCGCGCTGCGGCGGAACTCGCCGAGGCACATGCCGGCGGCGAAGTCCGTATCACCAACATGCAGAACCTGTTGATCGTGAACGTGCCGCGCACCAACGTCGATGCCTTATCAAAAGGACTCGACGCAATCGGGCTGCCGGTGCAGGGTTCGCCGTTCTGGCGAGGCATCGTGGCCTGCAGCGGCTCGGAATATTGCAAGCTCGCGATCACGGAGACGAAGGCGTTTTCGCGCTGGCTGGTGGAAGAACTGGAAGAGCGCCTGCCCGGCTTTGAGCAGCATTTGAAGCTGCACGTGACGGGCTGCCCGAACAGCTGCGGGCAGCACTGGATCGCCGACCTCGGCCTTGAAGGCAAGAAGGTCAAAGTCGGCGGCGCGATGCAGGACGCTTACTACTTCTGCGTGGGCGGCGCGGTGGGTTTGCATCAGTCGATTGCGCGCCCGGTCGGTTACCGCTGCTCCGCCGGCGAAGTGCCCGAGGCGATCGAACGCTTGCTCACCAGTTACCTCGCCGAACGCGAAGCGGGCGAAAACCTGCGCAGCTTTTTTGCCCGGCATAGCGATATCGAGTTGCGGGCATTGCTCGCCGGCGAATTTGTGCCGCCGGTCGAGCGCGATCTGTCGCCCGGGCGCGTGCCACATGGAGTGGAAGGATGACGGCTGTCTTCAGCAACGGGTTCCAAACGCCTAAACCCTGGAACCTGGAGCCTGCTTTATGAGCTTGTTCCCGATGTTCGCAAAACTCGAAGGGCGACGCGCAGTGGTCGTTGGCGCGGGCCGCATCGGCGAGCCGAAGATCAAGAGCTTGCTGATCGCCGGCGCCCGTGTGCGCGTGATCGCTCCCTGGGCGACATCGGCGGTCGTGGGCTGGGCTCAAGCGGGAGTCATCGCATGGGAGCAGCGGGAATTTCGCGTCGAAGATCTTGACGGCGCGTTCCTGGTGATTGCGGCAACTTCGTCGTCCGCGGTGAACGAGCAGGTCTATCGTGCAGCCCAGGAGCGCGGAATTTTGTGCAATGCGGTCGACGATCCCCAGCATTGCGATTTCTATTACGGATCGATCGTGCGGCGCGGGCAGTTGCAGATTGCTATCTCGAGCGAAGGGCAAAGCCCGGCGCTGGCACAGCGGCTGCGTAAAGAGCTTGAAGCGAAGATTGGTCCGGAGTACGCGGGTTGGGTCGCGGAATTGGGCGCGCAGCGCGAGCAGTGGTTTGCCAGCGAGATGGATTCCGAAGAGCGGCGTCTGCGATTGCATGAGTTGGCGAGTGGAGCGGCTTTTGAGCGGTGGAAGGCAGAACGCGGTGATTCAACTGAGGCTGATCGCAACCAACCGGCGCTCGCCCTTACGCCATTGAGCAGCCGCAAGACTGCTGGCGAATCCGCGCACAAGGACGTGTCTGCCGGCCGTACTGCAAAAGGAAAAGTTTGGTTAGTTGGAGCGGGCCCGGGCGATCCTGATTTGCTTACGTGCAAAGCACTACGTCTGCTGGAGGAGGCGGACGTAGTGCTGCACGACGATCTGGTGAGCCCCGAAATTCTGGCGCTGATCCCGCACACAACCCGCAGGCAAAGTGTCGGCAAACGTTGCGGCAAGAAAGACATTCAGCAGGAAGAAATCAACGCGTTGCTGGTCACTTTCGCGCAGTTCGGTCTCAACGTGGTGCGTCTGAAGAGCGGCGACCCGATGATCTTTGGCCGAGCCGGCGAAGAGATGGAAGCAATGCGCCGCGCGGGCGTGGAGTTCGAAATCGTGCCGGGCGTGACATCGGCGCTGGGCGCGGCAGCCTCCGCCAGGATTTCCCTGACTCATCGCAAGGCCGCTTCGGCAGTGGCCTTCCTCACCAGTCATCAGGCGAAGACCGCGCGGCCGGCGGATTGGCAGGCTTGGGTGCGGGCGCGCGCGACGCTCGTGATTTACATGCCCGGCTACGAATACGGCGAGATCGTTTCCCGTCTCATCGATGCCGGGATGCCCGCGGAGACTGCCTGCGCGGTCGTATCGCGCGCCTCGCGCAAGGACGAACAGATTCTACGGACGACGCTGGGAAACTTGCCGGGCACGACGCGGCTTGCGGCCCCCACTTTGTTGTTCGTCGGCGATGCGGTCGGACTGGCGCACGAAGTGGAACCGGCCATCGACCTGGCATGGCTGGCCGCCCAGCAGGCCATTGCCGAGAACGTGGAAGGCCTCGAGGCTCTTGGATTCCCAGGTTAACGCCAGAGCAACGCGCGATCCGGGGCTGGTGGGAAAGCACGATCAGGACTCAGGGAGATAGGAACGTGACCGAACGATTCGAGCAGTCGCAAGATCCGGCGGAGTTATGGAGTCCGCAGCAGGTGCTGCACTGGGGCTTTGCCACGTTTGGGGACAAGGTCGAGATGGCAACCGGTTTTGGCGCCGAAGGCATGGTGCTGCTCGATATCGCCTTGCGCGTCCGTCCGAACCTGCGCGTGTTCACGACCGACACCGGCTTCCTCTTCTCCGAGACCTACGACTTGAAGGCGCGGGTCGAGGAGCGCTACGGCATCCAGATCGAAGAGATTCGTTCGAAGCTGACTCCCGAAAAGCAAGCGCGGTTGTATGGGCCTGAGTTATGGAAACGCGACGCCGACCAATGCTGCTCTCTGCGCAAAGTCGAGCCCCTGCGCGAGAAGCTCGGCTCGCTGCGGGCCTGGATCACCGCCATCCGTCGCGAGCAGACCCCGGTGCGGGCGACCGCGTCGAAGATCGAATGGGATGAGAAGTTTGGCTTGATGAAGCTCAACCCGATCGCTGACTGGACCCATAAGCAAGTCTGGGACTACATCCACGAGCACGACGTTCCCTATAACCCACTCCATGATCGCGGTTACCCAAGCATCGGATGCACGCATTGCACCCGAGCAGTCCAGCCGGGAGAGGATCTGCGCGCGGGACGCTGGGCAGGTCTGGAAAAAACCGAATGCGGACTGCATTTGCCGGAGCCCGCGCCTCTGGTCAATATCGCGGCGAGGTAGGAGCGGTCGTTGGTCGTTCGCCCTTAGTCGTCGGTCATCGGTCGTCGGCTTTCAGCAGGCTACTTGCAGTAACGAAGCTAGAAGCTAGACGCCAGAAGCTAAAAGCTAGAAACGCGAATGGGGTTCTGCTGGTTGGCAGAACCCCATCGCTTTCACCGCTGCAGTTTGCAGAACTACGGAGCCACCGTGGCAACGAAGCCCGTGTTGAGCGGAGCATTTCCCCAGAACCCGACCAGCATGCCCTTGTCGTTGACGCCGTTCACGACCGTGCTGCCGACTCCGCTCGGATCATCGACCGTCTGCCAGGCCTTGGTCGCGATCGTGTATGTGAAGCCGTGGCTGTTGTTCGACTTGTCCGTGTACGAACCAACCACCATGCCCTTGTTGTTCAACCCGAGCGCCTGCGTTCCGGTCGAACCGGGATAGTTCAGGACGGTGTACTGTCCCTGCACGAGCAGCCAGCCGTGATTCATGCCCTTGCTGTCGATGCTGAAGCCGCAAACACTGCCCGCCTTGTTGATGCCGGTGGCCTGCGCCTGCACCGATAGCGGGATCGTGAAGGTCTCGAACACCCCGCCTTCTTCGTTGTAGATGTAGGCATGATCGGGAGCGGATCCGGCAACATTAGCGCTGTAATAGCCGGCAGCCTGGCTGACGTCGTTCTGCCCGAGCAACTGGTTGAACTTCGTGCCCGGCTGGTCGACCGTAGTGAACGTGCCCTTGTCATCGCGGAAACCGTGCGTCACCTTCTTGCTGTCGATGTAGAAGCCCACGGTGACGCCCAGGTTGTTGATGCCGATCACCTGCGTCTGCGCGGAGCCTGGAAAATTCTCGTTGGTGAAAACGCCCGTCTTGAAGTTGTAGGTGAAGCCTTTGTTGACGTCGGCGCCGTGATAGCCGGCGACGATCTCCGAGTTGTTGATCCCGAGCAACTGGGTAAACGTGTCGCCGGTGTAGTTGACTTCGGTGAAGTTGTACGCGGTCTGCGCCGACAGAGGCAAGCAGGCCAGGAGAGCGATGCCGAGACTCAGGCTGAGTGACTTGCGGTTCATTGGATTTCTCCTCCCTAACGAATCTGAATTTTTGTGGTGCATGAAACTTTTGGTTGCACGCCTTGCATTGCGATTGCGCTGGCCGGCTGCTGAGGTTCTCTGGTCCCTCGCAGACTCTGTGATCCCGCTCACTGATAAAGGCGACGCCAGCGAAGAAATTCCCTCAACCAACCCGATAAATATTTTTGATGTGATCCGAACGCGCGCCGCGGGAAGGGGCTGGACTGGCCTTCGACGAGGGACACGCCTGGCGCAATAAGCCGCTCCTCCCGTACCGTTGACTTCAGGCGCGGTCTTTGTTGTACTGAAACTGGTACGTACGGTGAAGGAGTTCACCGAAACCGCTGTTCCCACCATTGAGCCGGGCACAGCTGATGACTCCTGACGGGTGGAAACCTTGTCGCGGAGTCATGACCCCGGCAAGATTTCCAGAAACACAGGTGACGTAAGAGTCGTGGGAGTGCTTGAGTCTTCCACGCCACTTCAAGGCCATGATCTCGGAATTTATCTTCGATCGTGAAGACGAGCGCACGCGGATCGACCAGTTCCTGGCGAAGAAGCGCCCGTTTCTCGTGTGCGGGCCGTCTGGGGTTGGCAAATCGCTTCTCCTTCGCAGCGGGTTGTGCGGGTCCCGGTCAGTTCTCTATTGCGAAGATTCTTCTACGACGAACGTGGTCTTTCGGAGGCTTGCTCAAAGCCTGCTGCAACGAAACAGCGGCCGAGCGATGAAAGCGTTTCACGATGATGCCGCTATCGCCGCGAAGTCGGCCGTGTCGCTGAAAGGGATCGTGCTGGATGCGCTGCGCGAGGGGAACCCCGGAGCCATCGTCACGATGGTGGACATGGCCGGGTATCGGAAATACCGCTCCAAGCAACACATCAAGATCTCGCCGTTGTACATCGACTATCGAATGCAGGGGGGAGCCGCACGGTGACGGGCGGGCAAAATTCCCTGAACTCGAATCACGAGCGGCGCCTTACCGTCACTTGCCGTCATATCGACAAGCTGCTGGCGGAAATGCAGGGCACGCTCGATGGGTCCGGGGCCAAACTCGCATTTCCGCAATACGTGCCTGACTTAAGCCCAGAGCAACGCCGCGTGATAGAGGACTACATCAGGCGCATTCGAGCGCAGTTGACTCGCGTGCTGGACGGCCAAGGGATCGAGCGCCCAGCCGCCGACATCCCGGTTTCACGATCGCTCCATTCCCACCTCACGTTCGTTGATATCGCCGCTGAGGAATTGAAACCCGAGTACATGCGGGGATACGGTGAGATACCATCCGCGGCCGCAGTAGAGCTCAATGGCATCGCCGGCGAACTGCAGGGCCTGGTGCGGCAGCTCGACCATTCCCTGATGAGCCGAGCAGGAGAGAATCTCGCCGATCGTCTCACGCGCGTTATTCAACGTGATTTGGAGTTTCTTGAAATGCCCGGCTCAAACAAGCGCTGAGCCACGAGGGGAAGCGTTCGAGAGTTTGAGAAGCACCGGGAGCTGGAAAGGGAGAAAGCGCCTTGCTGAAATACGTGATGGTCGGTGTGGGAGGTTGTTTCGGTTCAATTTTGCGTTTCTGGCTGGGCAGCTACATCGGCGGGAGGATGGGAGCGCGGTTTCCCTACGGTACGTTCGCGATTAATGTGAGTGGCTCTTTCCTGATCGGCCTCGTATTCGCCCTTTTGACGGCGAAAAGCCACTGGAGCCCGAACTGGCGGTATCTAATCCCGATTGGCTTCATTGGCGGGTACACGACGTTTTCCAGCTTTGAATTTGAAACGCTACGTACGATCCAGGATGGCCAACTTGGGATTGGGCTTCTCTATGTGGCGCTGAGTGTATGTTTGGGCTTCGTAGCGGTATGGGGAGGAGTTGTGGCCGGGAGGGCGCTTCCATGAGGGCGGCAACGACGCTCGGCAGGAGGCGTCATCGGATCTGCGCTGGCATTGGGAGCGTGCCCGGGTTGCCGATTTCCGGTCACGCAACTTTTCAGGCTGGGCGAGGGCGCAATGGCATGGCAAAATCTCGCGTTCCACACTGGACGAAACTGTGACGACGCCCAGGACGTTCCGAAAACGGTGGCAACCAGGAATGGACGAAGGCAGTTGGCGGTCAGGAATGGGCCGCTGAGTTTTTTGAGTGGCCGAAGAGGACGCTAGTTGCGAGGAGGAGAATGTGCTCACACCAGGGCCGGGTAAGAAGGTGGGAGTTTATGTAGCGGAAGACCAGCAGTACCACGGTGCTGCCGCCTACGCTGCGATTCTGGATTTTCTGTTCTTTCAGGGTGTTTCGGGGGCAACCGTAACCCGCGGTATCGCTGGTTTTGGTGCGGGTCATCATCTTCACACGGACCGCCTGGTGGACCTCGCGACCAGGTTACCCGTGAAAGTCGAATTCATCGAGACTGCCGAGAAGGTGGAAGAGCTTCTTCCCAAGCTGCAGGCAATGGTTGGAACTGGCCTGATTGAAATGCAGGACACCACGATCGTGAAGCCCGCGGAAAAGAAGCAGAAACAGCCCGTGCCCGAATCGCTGCCTTTGAAGCGAGAAGGCAAGGCCAAGATGATGCGTATTTACATCGGGGAAAACGACAAGTGGAACGGGAAGCCTCTTTATGAAGCGATCGTGAGTGGCCTTCGCGCTCATGACATCGCGGGCGTGACAGTGTACCGCGGCATCCTGGGTTACGGGGCGAATCGACGAATCCACAAGGACGCAAAGCTGAGCCTTTCGCATGATCGTCCCATCCTGTTGTCGGTAGTAGACACGGAAGAGAAGCTCCAAGCTTTCATGCCCATCCTCGATCAGATGGTGCAACAGGGTCTGGTCGTGTTGTCGAACGTGGACGTCGTGAAGTACACGCACAACTATCAGAAAGCGGACCGGCGGCAGCAGACACGGATATGAGACTGGAAGGAAAAGCCAAGCTGTTGCGCATCCATTTTGGGGAAGACGACAAATGGCGCGACAAGCCGCTGTATGAGGCCATCGTGATCAAGTGCCGTGAACTGGACATCGCGGGTGCGACAGTCTTTCGCGGCATCGAAGGCTACGGCGCGAGCAGCCTGATCCACAAACAACATTTTCTGCGTTCTTCGGACCGGCCCATCATGGTTTCGGTGATCGACACTGAGGAGAAGATCAAAGCTCTAATTCCAGCGCTGGACGAGATGGTGGACGAAGGCCTGATCGCAATGTCGGAAGTAGAAGTTATCCGCTACGTGCACCAGGATGGAACGCGGTCTTTGGGCTAGGCGACGAGCATGACGACATGAACCGGGACTCGGCGCAAGAGGAAGCAACGGAAACAAAAGAGCAGGCTTTCCGAGAAGCCGGGGACGACGCGGGAAATGGAGCCGCCCGCTTGTTGCGCCTGGCGGCTCTTGCCGGCGAGTTGGGCGCCAAGAATATCTCGGAAGAATCGCGCGAATTGGCGGCCCGGGTTTCCGAAGGGCGTTTCTACGTGGCTTGTGTCGGTCAATTCAAGCGCGGCAAGTCCACGTTGATCAATGCACTTATCGGCCAGCCGATCCTTCCCACCGGGTTCCTTCCAGTGACCGCGGTGCCAACCGTGATCCGCTTCGGGGAAAAAGCAAAGGCGCGTATCCGGACGCGTGAAGCTGAATGGCGAGAAATTCCCATCTCGGACCTGAAGCACTACGTCAGCGAGGAACTGAACCCCGAGAATGAGAAGGGCGTGCAGGGAGCGGAGGTATTTGTTCGCAGCCGCCTGCTTTCCGCGGGCATGTGCCTCGTCGACACACCTGGCCTTGGATCTGTATTCACCGGGAACACGGCAGCGACGCAAGCCTTCGTTCCCCACATCGATGCAGCCCTCGTGGTGGTCGGCGCCGACCCGCCGCTGGCCGGCGAGGAACTGGCCCTGGTCGACGCAGCGGGCAAGCAAGTTCAGAAACTGATACTCGTACTCAACAAAGCCGACCGGACAACCGACGCGGAACGAGAGGCAGCCGCCAAGTTCACCCGCCAGTTGTTGCACAAAAGACTCGGGCGCGAACCAGGGCCAGTGTTCGAAATCAGTGCTCAAGAGCGGGCCGAAAATCGTGGTCCAGAACGTGACTGGAAAAAGCTGGTCGAGGCACTCGAATGCCTGGTCGACGGCGCAGGGCGGCAATTCGTACGGGCGGCGTGTGAGCGAGGGGTTGAGCGTCTAAGCGAGCAAGTACTGGTAATCATCAGCGAGCACTGTGACGCCCTCCGCCGCCCGATCGAAGAGTCGGAGCGACGGATCACCGTGATGAATGAGACGATCGGCGAGGCCGAACGGTCGATGCGTGAACTCAGTTTTCTTTTTCTGGCTGAGCAGCAGCGGCTTTCCGACTTTTTTGTCGACCGGCACAAGGCGTATGTCTCGTCGGTTCTGCCAAAGGCCCTGGTGGAGTTTGAGGAGATGGTTGGATCCGCTCGATGCAGATTCGGGCCGTCGTATCGGCGTCAGCTCATGAAGGCCGCGCAGGAGGTCGCACGCCGGCATGTGGCGCCCTGGCGAAAGGCCGAGCAAGAGGAAGCGGAGCGAGAGTACCGGCATGCGGCCATGCGCTTTGTAGAAATGGGCAATGATTTCTTGAGAAAGCTTGCGACGGCCGGCATCCCGGAACTGGCTCGCATGCCGCATGCACTCGATCCGGAAGCCGGCTTTCGCGTTCGCTCGCAATTCACGTTTATGGAGTTTATCGAGCTCGCTCAACCGGCTTCCCCGTTGCGGTGGCTCGCAGATGTCGCTCTCCCCGTGGTCGGCGCCCGAAGACTGATTCAAAATCATGCCCGCGAATTCCTGATAAAACTGATCGAGACTAACAGTACGCGCGTGCAGAGTGACATCCTGAACCGGGTCCAGGAGAGTCGAGGCCGACTGGAAGTTGAAATCCGCAAACTGCTGCATGAAGTGCGCCGGATTGCGCAGGAAGCGCTCGTCCGTGCGCGCCATGTTAAGGAGGAAGGTGAACCTGCGGTAGAGGCTGAACTGGCGCGGTTGGACGGCTTGCAGAGGCAGGTGCACGCTCTGAGTGACTCTCCGATAGCCGGAGCGCTTCAGCTCTGAGAATCGCCCCAACGCCGCTGCTGGCTGCCCGTCTGCCCGGAAACAAAGAGTTGCTGCCGCAGCGCCGGGGATTGCGGATCCGAATCCCGGTGGGGGAAGCTCAACGATTTCTCGATGCGCACGTTCTGGAGCGTTGGGGGGGAAGACGGTCGCTCGAAACGCTTGCGCATACCAGGAGATCCGCCGGATTATTAGCGGTGGGTTAAGCTAAGCGCAGCCCACAGTGCAGGAAAGGGCGGAACCGCTGTTACACTCGTGGAGCGCGCCCGGGTGGCGAAATTGGCAGACGCACGGGACTTAAAATCCCGAGGCCTTCACGGGCCGTGCGGGTTCGATTCCCGCCCCGGGCACCACGCTGCGCTGAGCTCGCCGCCCGATCCTAATGCCTGAGAATTCAATGGCATAGGGATCAGCATCAAAGTGTTTATCCACTCCGAATGAAACGTATGTTTTAATTTGTAAAAGAGTGATCAGTAGCATGATAGTATCCATAACAATGTCGATGGACATAAATGGGATTCGGCAGACGTTCTACTGCCGCTGTCGCGGAGGGCGCTGCGTTCATCATGCCGAGCTGCAACCCTGCCACAACGATCCGGACGAGAACGCGGCCGATGGGCTATGCGAGGAATGCCGCGAGAACAGCGATGCCATCGGCAATTCCAACCCTGCTCGGCGCCGCCGAGGCTTGCCTTCGGCTTGGCTGAACGGCTAGGTCCAGCCCGACCATCCTGGGGCCGGACTTGTAACTCTCTCTGTTCCCTTCTAAGCAGCCTTGTGCAATCGGGCGTTCTCTTCCTCGGTCTTGATGGACGGTCCTAAGCGACGCGCGAATAGCATCGGGATACACAGCAACCCGGCGACGCCGACGATCACATAAATCAGTCGTGTCAGCACCGTGTTCGCGCCGAAAAAGGTGGCCACCAGGTTGAAGTGGATCCACCCGACGGCGAGCCAATTCAAGGCGCCGATGATGACAACGACCAAAGCGGTTTTGTTTGCTGCGGTCATGGAAAACCTCCCAGGAGAATCATCGCCGGAGGCTTAAGACCGGCGCTTGAGGCGAATCTGGTAGAGCTTGAGGGTTTAACAGGGATGCGAAGGCGGAACGATGGCGCGGACGACGCTGCCCGGCCCGCAACGCTTCAATTTTGGCGGATTCCAAGCCTGGCACGCCGTTGGCGGGAAGATCAGGGGTGGGAATAGAGGCTGTCAACGTGCAAGGAGCATCAGCCCGGGGTAATGAAGCGATAAAGCGCCGGCTGTCCCGCCTCGGCGAAGCGGTTTATCCCGGCGGTTCTTCTAACTGCCGGTTCTTCTAATTCGTTGATTTATCTTGCCTGCGGACAACTCGGGGCCGGGTTGACGACTCTAACGACAGACAGCGACCGGACCCGGCCGCTATTCTGGACTTCCCTATTTCAACTGAGCGAGGGCTACGAACATTCTGGCGCAGTTCTGTAGATTGCAAAGTGTTGGTTTGCGCTTTCGAGCATGGGCTGGCGCGTTGGCGCTGGTGATCCTGACGAGTGCGTGCGCGGCGGCGTCCGATACAACGCTCGTGCCCGAATATCGCCTGAAGTTCTTTCACACGCACACGGGGAAGCACCTGAACATTGTGTACAAGCGCGGCAACGAATATGTTCCGGAAGCGCTCACACAACTTGATGAATTCCTGCGCGACCATCGCACTGGCGATGTGAAGCACTATGACCCGCGCGTGTTTGACCTGCTGCACGATTTGACGGCGAGCGTCGGCGACCCGAACGGAGAGATCAACGTCGTGTGCGGATACCGCACGCCCTGGAGCAATAATTTCCTGCGGACGCACGGGCACGGCGTCGCGCAGCATAGCCTGCATATGCAAGCGATGGCGATCGATATCCGGCTGCCCGGTGTTCCGACGGCGGAGTTACGCGATGCGGCGCTGGCGCTGCACCGCGGCGGGGTTGGATATTACCGTACCTCCGATTTCGTGCATGTGGATGTGGGGCGAGTGCGGCGGTGGTGAGGTTTGGCAGCTGGCAGGAAGCAATTGGCCGTTGATGCTATTTGTAATTTCGGAAATTGTAATTTTGTAATTTGCCGATCAGGTTGCATGAACTCTGGCGATGAATCACGATCCCAGAAAAGCGGCGGCTGCAAGGGCCGGCGCGACTAAAATCGGAAACATAAATTCGTAACCTTCCCAGTATTACGCTTCCCGGTCTTGGTTTATCCCGGATATGGATAGCCTTTTGCCAGCGCCTTCTCGAGCGTGGCGTCGTGGCCGTAAATATCGTCGAAGAACATCACCGTGCCGTCGTCCTCGACCACGGCCGTGCCATAGAGGATCAGCACCGGAATAGGCTGCGCGAGATTCACCTGCACGTTGTCTTTGCTTCCCTGCATGGCAGCCTGCACGCGGGCAAGGTCCCAGCCTTCGTTGTTGCGCAGCGCCCAGGCGGCGAGTTCGGCGGGCTTTTCAACGCGGATGCAGCCGTGACTGAAGTCGCGACGCGTTTGCGAGAACAACTGCGGCGACGGCGTCGAGTGCAGGTAGACGTTGTACTCGTTGGGGAACATAAGCTTCACCAGGCCGAGGGCGTTGGTCGGGCCGGGCTTTTGGCGAACAAATAATTTTCCGGTCTTGAGTTGCTCGAGAACTTCGTCGCTGATGGGACCGGAGGTCACGACCTGGCCGCTGGGAGTTGTGACTTCGTAATTTTTCTGCGCGATATAGTTGCGGTTCTTGGTAACCGCCGGCACGATCTCACCGCGCTGGATACTCATCGGAACATTCCAATAAGGTCGGAACACGATGTATTTCATATCGCGCTCAAACACGGGCGTCTGCGTCCGGAATGATCGACCGACGATGACGTTCATGGTGAGCGGCGGCTGGCCTTCGTTGTTGTACGCGCGCAGCCGGAACTCGGGAATGTTCACGACCACCGGTGGCGAGGTAAACGCGTAGGGCACCCAGCGCCAGCGTTCCAGAGTGAGTTCGAGTTGCTTAGCCCGCTCGGCGAGGGGGATGTTAAGTTGCTTGACGGTTTGCGCGCCGAGCTTGCCGTCGCTCTCCATCCCGTGGCGAGACTGGTAGCGCTTTACGGCATCGACCAGCGGACCCTCATAAACATTCGAGCCAGCGGAAACGCTTGCCGCAGCGGGCAAATCGCCGACCAACCGCAGAAGGCGGGTTAGCCGCGGCACACCGGCATAGTTTTCTCCGGGAGCGACGGCTTTTCCGGGCAGGGGTAATTGCTCGCCGTCGTCCTGTTTTGCCAAAGCGAGGTAGTGTTGCAGGGCTTGCTTGGTCCGGGCATAGCCCGGAAAGGGCGGCTCGACCGAGTCAATTGTGGCGGGAATGCTCGAAGCATCGGCATTCACGATGCGGGTGCGCACGAACTCGGCGAGTTCAAGTTTCTTTGGGCCGACGTTCAGATTGAATTTGAAATGCTGGGGGTTGATTTTGCCGATGTGGAGGTCGGAGATGTAGCGCATCGCGCAGACACTCAGGGCAGCGTCGAAGCGAGCTTGTTGTTCGGGTGAAGAGGATGGGAGTTGGGCGAGGCGCTGATCCCAACGGGACGCGTCATAGTCGTCAGGCGTGAGGCCCTTGAGATCTGAGGTCTTGAGGCCCTGGATGACGGCGAGCGCTTGCGGCGTGGGTTGATGGTTGCTCGTCCAGGCGAGCTGATAATTCGCCGGCTCATAGAAGCTTTGCAGGATCGTCTGATAGTCGGAGAAATCGGGCCAGCGGAGGTCGGTGAGCTTGCCGGCAGAGACAATGGACCGGAGGGTTGCGGGGGCGTCGGAAGATTGCGGGATGGCTGCGGGCGGCGCTGTCAGAAAAAGGCAGACAAGAGCGGCCAGAAGAGTGGGGGGTTGGAGTCGCGAAAAGCGACGGGCGAGCGGCACGCCAAACATGGCGGATATCTTACATGAGCGCGCTGGAGGGGAACGCAATGCCAGCGGCTAGGGAGATTTTGGCTGAATCGAAGAGGAAGGCTGCGACTGCTTGTTGGCCCGGTCACCGACCGAGCAGGATGGGCCGCTTCAAGCGCTTTTTATGCCGAGCTTCGGGAGCAGCCAGCGGGTCAGCACGACCCACGCCGCAATCGCCAAAACCAGAATCAACCACTGGGACATGAACACGCCTCTGCAGTCATTCTATCGAAAAGGTCCGATGCCGGGAAACCCTTCGCCTTCCGATAGTAACGCCGCGCGATCGCAGGTCGTAACCCGTACAAGAAGTTACACGCATGCAGAAACCCGGCAGGTCGCTACACCGGAAGGATGTTTTCTTCGGCAGCGGTCTCCGCATGCGAACGGCGTTGCTTGCGGAGTTCGCCCAGAAAGACTTCGGCCGGAAGCGAGGCCTTGCGATGAAAGAGCTCGAGAAGCGGATCTTCGGTTTCCAACTTCTCGGTCGTCGTCTCGGTTGAAGCTGCCTCCAGGCCTTCAGGCTGAACCAGCAATTCTGGCAATGTTCCATCCGAAGCCATCAGGTGCTGGATGAACTTTTCCACGTGCTGGCGCTGCTCTTCGGTCGCCTGCGTAAACTCCACTCCCATGCCGACCTCGGGATGCATGACTCGCACGACGCCCTCGGCGCGCAATTCAAGTTCTGCGGTCTTCATCGACAGGACGATTCGAGTCCGGACCGGGAAGGGCGACGTCAATTCGAGATAGCATCCGCCCAGGCTCAAGTCGGTCAGCTTGCAACCAACCGGCGGGTCGTCTTGCTCGCTCTCCGGCGAGTTCTCGTTCAGCCAGACACGGAGTGTGTGCGCGAGGTCTACGGTCAGGTCGGTGAAGCGAATGCCGATTTGCCCGTTGGGGTTCTGCCAGGCGGCCTCGCCCTTGATCGAAAACACGTCGGACGAGCCGGGGAGGCTGAAAGTCAACTTCCAGGGGCCGGTTTCTTTCTGTCCTTTTGGTAGCTGGATCGCTAAGCCACCTTCGCTGAAATCGTGGGTAACGGCTTTGCGGGGGTTGCCGGCGGAGTTTTGCAGAGTAACCGGGATCTGGACCGCGACGCGCGAGTTGCGCCGGCGTTCGCGCTTCATCAAGGCCCGCGCGGCGCGGAAGCTCGCTTTGGCACGCTCGGCGGAAACCGGCTTGTAGAGAACGAAATGCGCGCCCATGTCGAAGGCGGTGCGCAGGCCGGTGTGACCGTCCATGATGGCGACCGCGATGGCTCGCTTGTTGCACGGCGCGCTGCGGGCGCTTTTGAGAACCGCGGTGGCGGTTTTCAGGTCGCTGCTGTCGACGATGACGGCTTCGAAGCGAGTGCGAGTCAGCTTGCGGATCGCGCTGTCGGGCTCGAGGCAGTCCTGGATGCCAATCTCGAGCTCGCTGAGCACCCGGCGCAGCACGCGAACGATCTTTTCATCCGAGCACAACACCAACGCATTCAGACTCATAACAGAAGTCGCACCCCAGGGAAACCCGGGCCAACCCAGCGGCGCTCTTAAGCGTGGCTGGCGAGACCCTTCTCGTCCTCTTCTTCGCTATTCAACAAATGCGCCACGTTGCGAAGCTGCTCAGCGGCGTTCTGGAGCGCTTCAATCTGCTTGCCGAGGGCGGCCTGCTCGGCCTGCTTTTTGCGTAAAACCTCATGGATATCCTTCACGAAAGACCTCCTTTCGGCACTCTATGGTCGGCTCTGGTGGGCGTCAATAAAGCCCGGTCCGGGAGCGGTTACGCACGTAACTTCGCGCCTCCGCGTTCCCTTTCCGGCGCATCGGCCCACGCATCGGCAAAGATGCCTTGTAGTTGATCGTCCAAGGCTGCGAAAACGGTTAGCTTGGGACTGGTTACCTCGAGTGGCAATTGGCTTCCAGAAAAACGGAGGCTATACTAAAAATGGAATTAGCGTGAGCTACGCTCGATCCTAAGGAGATCGGCCTCGTCGTGTCAGCGCTTTGGGTAAGTGCTTTATTTCTAATCAAAATGAGACGATCTTTGGAGATTTTAGTTGACTTCAGAGTAAAACTGCCGTATCCTTTCAGGTCTTACGATAATCCATAGGACGTAGTGGGCGGTTGGTCCTTTTTCCTTGGCAATGGCCGGTTTCGCATGAATCCCAGCCAAGGCTCTGTGAATCCAAGCAGTAGGACGTTTTGTTACGAGCGGTTGAATTCATTTTAGGTACGAGGCGGGTTAATTCATGGCAAAGCGACGCGGAAATCCCAACTGGGGCAAGCCTGAGCCCATTGGACCGATCATTCCCACGGTCACCGAGTTCGAGCAGGTGGTCCGCGAGTATAAGCTCTCCCCCGATCAATATTTGCGGTCCACGCGCCTGCGCGAATGGGCACGCCGGAATAAGAACTCGAAGTACATTCCGGAGCCGTTACTCGAGGCTTGGGGCTTCGAGATCGAGTCCACGCTTTAAGTTTGTTCCCGGTTAGGAGAGGGCCGCCCGCATGGGCGGCCCTTTTTCGTTGTTCAAGAAAGCCTCTCGGGTTGGAGTGGTGCGGCTTCGTGAGGGGCTCCGCTTTCTCCGGGAGTGGCCTTTTGGGAGTATCCTAGGCGGTGATCCATGCTGGACGCCGTGAAAATCCCGCCGCAGGAACTGGCCGCCGGGCTGGTCGCAGTGAGCTTCGCCGCCGGACTCAACGTCTACGCGACCGTGGCGACGCTTGGATTGCTGGCGCATTTTGGCGTGCTTCCCCTCCCCTCAGGGCTGGAGATCCTGAATAGCTGGTGGATCATCGGCGCGAGCGGGGTCCTGTTTCTCGTCGAATTCTTTGCCGACAAGGTCCCGGCGTTTGATCTCCTTTGGAATGCCCTGCACACCTTTGTGAGGGTTCCGGTGGCGGCCTTTCTGGCCTACGGCGCGACTTCGCATCTCTCACCCGAGAAACAAATGTTGGCCACGATCGTCGGCGGACTGATTGCCTTGGCCGCTCATGGCGGCAAGACGGCGATCCGGGCTGCGGTGACGCCTTCGCCCGAGCCCATCTCCAATATGTCGCTGAGCCTGGGCGAGGATGCTTTAGCGGTCTTCCTGACCTGGTTCGCAACAACGCACCCATATGCGGCGGCGGCCATCGCGCTGGTCTTTCTCGCGATCATCATTGTGCTGGTTCGCTGGGTGGTAAAGGCGCTGCGCGCGCTCTTCCGCGGCGCCGAAGGCGAATTGATGCACTCCGCCAAAGCCTAAGCCCCGTTCACTGCTAGCGTCTAGTTCCTCCCACCCTCGTCTTTGCTAGACTTTTGCCATGAGCCCCCAGCCTCCATTTACCGATGTGCCCACGGCGGTCGAAGAGATTCGCGCCGGCCGCATGGTGGTCGTGATCGACGACGAGGATCGCGAGAACGAAGGCGATTTGACGCTGGCCGCCGAGAAAGTCACGCCCGAGCTCATCAACTTCATGGCGAAATATGGCCGCGGCCTGGTGTGCCTTGCGATGACGGAAGAGCGACTCGATCACCTTCGCATCGGTCCGATGACGCTCGAGAACACGTCGAACTATGGCACGGCGTTCTGCGAGGCCATCGACGCCCGCGATGGCGTGACGACGGGTATCTCCGCCTACGATCGCGCACGCACCATCCAGGTCGCAATCGATCCGGCAACCAGGCCCGTGGATCTGGCGCGGCCGGGGCACGTGTTTCCGCTGTGCGCGCGCAAGGGCGGCGTGCTGGTGCGCGCGGGACAAACCGAAGCGGCGGTTGACCTGGCACGGCTGGCCGGACTGATTCCTGCCGGCGTCATCTGCGAGATCATGCGCGACGATGGCACCATGGCGCGCGTGCCCGACCTGATCGAGTTCTGCAAGACCCACGATTTAAAGATGCTGACGGTCGCCGAACTCATCCGCTACCGCATGGCGCACGAGCGCTACGTAGTGCGCGTCGGCGAGGCGCTGGTTGGCACGAAGCACGGTGAGTTCCGCCTGATCGCGTATCAAAGCGAAATCGAAGGCGGCGAGTCGCACATGGCGCTGGTTCGCGGAGAATTAAGCGGCGATGCGCCGGTGCTGGTGCGCATGCACTCGCATTGCGTGATGGGCGATGTATTCGGCTCGACCGCGTGCGATTGCCGCGCAACGCTTGAAGGCTCAATGCGAGCGATCGCCGAAGCCGGCCGCGGAGCGATCATTTACTTGCATCAGACCTCGAAAGGATTCTCCGTCGATAAGATCGGCGATCGCAGCGTGATGACCTTCCACCGCGACCGCGCCTTGCCCACGCTGCCCGAGAGCGAGCGCAAGACGCAGCGCGACATCGGCATCGGCGCGCAGATTCTTTCGGACTTAAATTTGAGAAGGATTCGCCTGCTGACCAACCATCCGCGCAGGGTGGCCGCGCTCGAGGGCTTTGATATCGAGATCGTCGAGCAGGTTCCGGTAGCGCTGGAGCGCGTGAAGATCTAAGCGCAACCGCTCAGCGAGCGTAACTTAGATTGAACGACAGCCACCAGCACGCCGTCCCCAAATTGCATTTCGCCCTCTGCTCGCGTAGCATGCCGCCGAGCTTTCTGAACTCTTACTCTCGCCTGAGATTCCCGGAGGTCTGACGATGCCCGCTTCCCGTTGGGCGAAAACGCTGGTTTTGTCTTTGTTCTTCGCGCTGGCCCCTGCGCTGCACGCGCAGTGGGTTCTGGCGGCGCACGCCGCCAAGAACCAGATCAATCGCATGTCGCAGCACTCCGCCAGCGGCGGCTACGACCGGCGACCGTAGTCCTCGACGTCGATCCGAGCAAGGTCTACGACAAGACCATCGAGCTATTGAAAACCCATCCCGACGTGAAAATTACCAAGGAAGACAAATCAGCCGGCAAAATCGAGATCCAGAAAGGCAAGCAGGTCGCCGGCTTTCAGATTTACGCCTTGGATGCCAAAGTCGCGGAGATCATCGTCGCGTCCGAAGTCAGCCGGCAAACCGCGGATGCCACACCCATGGTGGTCGAATCCATTCTGCGCGTCTGCAAAGAGTTCAGCGTGGAATGCACGGTCCATCCCCACTAGGCCGAGGCGTTACCAGGCCTGATGCGTCACGACGACTGAGGCGTTACCAGACGGAAGCCGCAGGGAGTTAGTCGGGTGCCCCAGAGCCTGCCCTGAGCAAGCAAAGCGCGCCGAAGGGTTCGCGACGTTCTGTGTCGCTAACCTGGGATTGAGTATGCTCTTGGTCGCCGATTCGAAGCCCGCAGCGCGAAGCTGGTAGCGCCTAGCTCGCAGCTTTGTTGCGCCAGATCGAGCCCGAGTGTCAGGACAAAAATGTCATGACATTATGTTTCCCATGAAACATATCGTCATGACAGAACTGTCCATATGTTTTCGTCATGACAGTTAACTCTATACATGTCAGCTTCTTATGAGGCCGGGCAGAAGGCGGGGCCCCGGCCTTGCGTTTTTTGCAAGGGCGGGTACGATGCTGCCGGTAGCGTGGAGATGGCGTTGTCCAGCCCTCGGCGAAGATGGTCTGGTGCGAGTAAATATGGGTGGAAGGGTGGGCCACCCGTCCACCCTGAGTGGAGGTCGTTCGGGAAACAACTAAAGGGTGGGCCACCCGCCCAGTTTCAGATTGGGAGAAAAGAATTGGGTACGTCCCGTCTGTCCCCAGGTTTTCCAGGTTTTCCTTTTGCGATGCGCGCAAGTTGTTCGTCAGTAGCAAGCGCGTATGGACTGTCTTTCCAAAGAGCGAGAATAGCTCATGTGGACTTGGCTACTGCGGTAGCCCCACCTTCCGCACCAGTTCAGCAAATCGTGGGTCAGAACGTACGGGGTCGAGTACGCAGTCTGTCCTCAAGCCGTATAGAGCTGAAGCGTGCTCCTCATAAGCGCTGTTCAACCACTTGAAAGCCTGAGCGTTGTCTCCCAAATCGGCATAGAGCCGCGCAATATCGTATGCAGACGCATGCGCAGTTGTCCGTTGCCTTTGTCGCGCCTCAATTCCTCGCGCGACAGCGCCTTTCCACCCTGCTGAACGATATCCTCGCTCCAAGGCGGAAGCGAAATCAATTGTATTCCGGTCGCGCGAGGCTTCGCCATAGGCCTTCCACTCTTGAATAACCTGCGGATACATCTTCTTACCCCAATACGCGAAGAGTAGACAAACGTGCGCAGTCCCGAACGTCGGGTTCTCCCTTGCAACTCGGAGGCAGGCGGAAATGGCGTCGTCGTAATGTCGTGCATAGGCGTAGACCTCGCCTATCTCTGCCCCCATAATCGGCGACAAGGGATCAAGCTGATATGCACGCTTTGCTTCAGCTAAAGCCTCCGCTTCCCTGCCTCCCATCATGCCAATAGACTCCGCGTACCACTGATGAGTCGTCGCGTCGTTCGGGTCGAGTTCCAGCGCCTTCTTCAACTCGGCCTCTCCCCCCGCAAAATCCCAGTCATACTCAATCGCGTTGCCACCTAAGACGGTGTGTGGACGGGCTAATAACGGATCTAGTTCCAGGGCCTTGCGAGCAGCAGCGTTCGCCTTTGGGATGTTTTCGTTGGGATTGCCACCGTATTCGGGCAATATGGAATATGCATCAGCGAGGCCTAAATATGCCAAGGCATAACCGGGATCTTTGGCGATCGCCTGATTGAAATAGGAGATTGCAGTCCAAAGGTCTGCAGCTGTCCGTTGGTTCCACGAGTAGCGCCCCTTCAAATATAATTCGAAGGCGTCCGGATTAACTGGGTGCGACTGCGCCAACTCGGCTTTCTGTTTTGAACTCAGACGCAGCCGGATCTGCTGCACGATAGCCTTGGCTACATCGTCTTCAACATTAAGAATGTCTTTCGCCGGATAGTCGTAATCTTGTGACCACAAGTGAGTCTGGTCCTTCACCTGAATGAGCTGAGTGGTAAGGCGCATGTGGTCTCCACTCTCGCGAAGACTGTTTTCCAGCACATACTGGACCGAAAGATCACGTCCAATCTGGTCGAGGCGTTCTTCCTTCAGGACGCATTAGCAATGACCAATGAAAAGCCCAGCGCTAAGCCAAGCACCACTATGCAGGCTGCGATTCCAACTGGCGCGGAAGGTTTGGCCGGCTGGCCAGATCCGTTTAGCCGCTCTACAGCGGCTATCAGCCGGTACCCACGCTTCGGGATCGTCTGAATGAATTGCGGCTGGCGAGCGTCATCCTGAAACACCCGACGCAGTTCCGAGATGGATCGGCTCAGCACATCGTCGGAGACGAAGGTGCCTTTCCAGACGGCATGTAGAAGGTCATCCTTGGGCAGGGGTTCGCCGGGAGAATGGGCGAGGCACACCAAGACCTCCATGACCTTGGGCTCCACCCGAACGGTGGTGCCATCACGGGAAATGGTATTTAGACTGGGCTGGACCAGCCACGCTCCGACTCGGAAGCTACTTGCCACGCACTCTCCCCAAGCGTCCAAGCGCAGGGATTATAACCCTATTCCGCAACTATTCCTTCCCTTTGCTCCCTCAACCAAACCTCGATGAAGCTTTGGGCTTTCCTCAAGACTTTTCGGGGTCCGTTGGTCCAGGATTGGCCTTCCGCTGGCCCGGAGGGCATCGTGAAAAAAAAGAAGAGAACAGAAGTTAGGAAGGCACTCTCCCTAGGGAGTGTCCTCATTTTAGTGGGGCTGGGGGCATCAGCATCTACGGTGGGATTCAATCCGGCCCAGACCTATACCGTCGGCACGAACCCGGCAGCGGTGGCAGTCGGGGATTTTAATGGGGACGGCCGGATGGATCTCGCTGTGGTCAATTTCGGGGACCCTACCACGGGCAACATCGGTAGCGTAAGTATTCTTTTCGGCAACATGGACGGGACTTTCCAACCCGCGAAGGATGTTCTGATTGGAAAGAACTCCCGCGCCGTTGTCGCGGATGACTTCAACGGCGACGGCAACTGGGACCTCGCACTTGTGCGGTCTGGGGATCCTACGGTCAGCGACGATGGCGACGTTGCGATCTTCCTAGGCAACGGGGATGGCACCTTTCAAGCGGGACCGGTCCTGAAGCCAGGCAAGAATCCGTCCGGCATTGTCGCGGTGGATATGAACGCTGACCAGCGTCTGGATTTGGCAGTTGCGAACCAAAATGACGCCTCGGTGAGCGTTTTTCTTGGCAACGGCGACGGGACTTTCCAGTCGCCAGTGGCCTATGCAACAGGACAAATACCGCGATCAGTCCAAGTAGTGGATTTTGACGGAGATGGAATCAGAGATCTTGTGGTGTTTCGTTCCCTAGGAATCGACGTTCTGCTGAGCAATGGGGACGGTACTTTCCGAAAAGGTCCCAGCGTGGCTTCGGGTGGTGTCTTGGGCACGCTTCAGCCCGCTGGGGACTTTAATAACGACGGTAAGCTCGACCTGATCCATTCGAGCTGTTCGTTCTTCCCTCCGCGCACCTGTGGTACCGAAGTATGGCTAGGAAATGGAGACGGAACGTTCCAGCATATCGGTCCCGCTCCAGCAGCGAATGCCGCAACAGACCTTGACGGCGACGGCAATCTCGATGTTGTCGCCGTCAATACCAGCACGGGAACGGCCCAGGTTCAAGTTTCGGGAGGCAACGGAGACGGCACGTTCCAGCAGCCCGTTAGTTTTGCAGCTGGTGCCTCACCAAAGCCTCTCATCGATTTGGCCGCGGATATCAATGGCGACAAGGCTCCGGATCTAGTGATGATTAACTACGACAGCAGCGGGTCGAATATGAACAGCATTACAGTGATGCTGAATATCGGAACTGACTTTTCGATCTCTGCGTCCCCGCCGGTACCGGCCAGCCTGAGTCCCGGACAAAGCGCCACATCGATACTGACAATGCATCTGCTGACGGCGTTTAACAACCCGGTATCACTGTCCTGTGCGGTTCAACCTGCGCAAGGGGGTTCTCCCACCTGTGCTGTCAATTCGAGTCCATTCGTCTTCGATGCTAATGGCAAGGCCAGCGCGCAGCTGACCATTCGCACGGGGAACTCGAATGTATCACTCGCACGACCATCCTCGGGCATACCCGCGCCCTGGCTTTTGCCTCTGTCACCTGTTGCCGGCTTTGCATTTTTGGGAATGAGTGTTGGTCGTCACAGTGCGAGGAAGAAGCGGCAGATATTCCGTTGGTTAGCATGCTTCGCATTTGCTGTCTTGATTTCTCAAGTCGCATGCGGCGGGGCAAACAGCTCGCCCAAAGAGACTCTCTACACGATCACAATTACGGGTGTGTCTGGGGCAACTCAGCATTCCACGTCGATCCCGATTGCGGTTCGGTAAAGCAGAGCGGCCCCGTCCGCGAGGTCGATATGTCCAAACAGAGAAACCAAAATGAAGTCAAAAACGAGGAAGGAGAATTCACAATGAAATTTATTCTTGCATGGACTTTGGCTGGTGGCCCAGGTTCGCGTCCGTTCTGTGGACGCTAACCTGGGTAGAGGAAGATTCTCTCATTGCCGCCTGTGGCTGGCCGCTCCCGGTCGCTCGCCGTCCACTCCGACTCGATTTCCACCGCTGCTTTCTCCCGCAGGGCGTAGTGCCGAAAGCTGCTCCACTTCCAATCACCCGGTTCCTTGACCAGACCTCGCTTTACAGGATTCCGATGCGTATATCGCAGTTTTTCCTTGAACTCCTGTGCGTTCCGCACATTGCGGTCGTAGTAGCGTTTCTGCCAGAAAACGCCGGTGTGCAGACGCTTCGCGACGGATAGCTTCAGATAGTGAATGGCGTCGGCCAGCAGGTCATGCTCGGGCAATGCATGGTCAGGCTCGCTTACCAGCAGATGCACATGCTCGGGCATGACGACGTATCCGTAGACCCGCAGAGCGAAACGGCGGCGCGTGTTCTCCAGAACCTCGACGAACAGATCCCAGAATCTCGAACGAACAGATCATTGACCGCAGGCGAATCGAAACAGGGATGCCGGTGATAGCAGGTAAAGGTCACGAAATGGCTGGACTGTTGAAAGCGTTTAAGGCCGTGCGGCGTGCTAAGGAGCTTAGTACTACCCCTAGTGTCGATGCAGTGACAACTGACCCAGGTTAACGTCCACAGAACGGACGTGAACCTGGGCCACCAGCCCACAGAACGGACGTGAACCTGGGCCACCAGCCACCAGCCCACAGAACGGACGTGAACCTGGGCCACCAGCGCGGCTTTATGTTAGCCCGCACAAACATCTGCTAAGAAAAATTGATCGCTCTAGATTGATCGCTCTCGGGAGATGCGTGCACTTGTGCCCTAATCTCACTGTAGCCCGGTCCCGCGTACAGGAAATGAGCCATGATGGACGTCAACCGAACCATCGGAGGGAGCGAGTGCATGCAAAGCAACTCCAGCACGAATCGACGCGGTTTTCTTGTCAGCTCGGTGGCGGCAGCTACTTCGGCCCTCGCGATCGGGCCATGCTCCGGGGAAGGCCAAGCCCAAGTGGCGCGTGCACCATCCCAGCAGGTCCCTGCTTCTGTCGCTCTGCCTCAAGACCTTTATGACACCTCCGTGCTGGCCACCAGCCTGCAAGGCGAGGCTGCCGACCGTCTTGCTCTGCGCAGGCTCGTCGATTCCTGG
>Ga0335069_10001379_pt1 | contig 39389 bp, 33 predicted proteins | sample Lox_Sample_11_FD_206714 | JGI IMG/M metagenome (GOLD analysis project Ga0335069, IMG submission 206714) | Soil microbial communities from Loxahatchee National Wildlife Refuge, Florida, United States - Lox_Sample_1.1 | ecosystem: Environmental > Terrestrial > Soil > Wetlands | place: USA...
GCCCCGCCTCGAGCGCAGCACGGACGTACGCGATCCCGTTGGCAAGCGTAAATCCCAGCTCTTCCGCGGCGGTGGCCCCCGCCTCGCGGATGTGGTAGCCGCTGATGGAAATCGTGTTCCAGCGGGGAAGATCCGTGCTGCACCACCGGAACAGGTCCGTCACCAGCCGCATCGACGGCGCCGGGGGGAAGATGTGCGTTCCGCGGGAGACGTACTCCTTCAGGATGTCGTTCTGCACGGTGCCCGAGATCTTCTTCAGGTTCGCCCCCTGCTTTCGCGCGCAGGCGACGTACATGGCCAGCAGCACCGCTGCCGTCGCGTTGATCGTCATGGACGTCGTCACACCCTCCAGGGGGATGCCCCGGAAGAGGATCTCCATGTCCTCCAGCGTGTCGATCGCCACGCCCACCTTCCCCACCTCGCCGCGCGCGAGCTCGTGGTCGGAATCGTAACCCATCTGCGTGGGGAGATCGAATGCGACGGAGAGCCCGGTCGTCCCGTTGTTGAGGAGGTGGTGGTAGCGCTGGTTCGACTCCTCGGCGGTGCCGAACCCGGCGTACTGCCGCATCGTCCAGAATCTCCCCCGGTACATCGTCGGGTAGGGTCCGCGCGTGAACGGGAATTCCCCCGGGAACCCCAGCTCCCGTTCGTACTCCCGCTCCTCGGGAGTGTACAGTCTCTCGACGGGGATCCCGGAGTCGGTCGCGAAGGAACTCTTCCGCTCTCCGCGCGCCGACAGCGCCGGCCGCACCTGCGTTTCCTCCCAGTGCCGCCGGGCGCTGCTGATGTCGTTGTCGCTCATTGTCGTTGTCGTGCTCCCGGAAAAAGCGTGATGCGTGCGTCGTGACGGCCTGTAATAACGATAACACCTCCCAGAGAATCAAGGATGCCCGCTCCGCCGCGCACAGAGGCGGACCCCTGTTCCGTCCGTCTCGAGCACCGCCGCCCCGGCGCAGTCGGTTCGCAGCACACGCGTTCCCCGCGCGGCCAGCCGCATGATGACGTCAGGCGAAGGGTGCCCGTACCCGTTGTTCCGCCCGACGCTCACGAGGGCGAGCCGCGGCTGCACGCGGTCGAGGAACTCCGCGGAGGTGGCGCCCGCGCTCCCGTGATGAGACACCTTGAGCACCGTCGAGCGCAGGAATGCGCCGTAACGGGCCGTCATCGTCCTCTCCGCGCGGACCCCCGCATCACCCGTGAAGAGGAACGACACGCCGCCGAACAGGACGCGCACGACGAGTGACCTGTCGTTGGTTCCCCCGCGCCGGATTTCGCCGGCGTGTGCCGGCCGGGGCGAAACGACATACAGCCTTCCCGGCAGTTGCGTCAGGCACCGCGTCCCGTCACCGACCTCCCGGATGATCGTGCCCGACGACGCGGCGGCGGCGGAGCACTCCTGCGCGACGCGGGAGGACGCCTCCCATCCGCTTCGGATGAGCTCGCGGACGCTCAGTCCCCGGAGGATCGCGGGAGCACCCCCGGCATGGTCGATGTCCGTGTGCGTGATCAGCATCGCGTCGAGCGAGCAGATATTCCTCCGCTTCAACAGGGGGAGCACCCTCTCCTTCCCGGCATCAAACGCCGGCGCGCGGCCCCCGGCGTCGATCAGGATCGTCCCCCCGCCGGGGAACTCGACGAGGAAGGCATCGCCCTGCCCGACGTCGATCATCGTGACGCGGAGACAGCCGCGCGTCCGCGCAGGGAGATCTTCCGGGGGCGCCCACACGCACATGTTCAGCGCGGCCAGCAGCAGCGCCGTGCACGCCGCGAGCCCCCTCTTCCTGCGCCGCATCGGAGGAAGCGCCAGCAGAGCGTACCATGCAACCGTCCATGCCGCCCCGAAGGAGGGGGTGTCCACGGCGGCGAACGGAACCGATGCGGCGCGAAGTGAGAGCCCGATCATCCCTTCGAGCAGGAGCCTGTCGACGGCGGCGTACGCCGCTCCCACGGGAGTGTGCGCCCCCCCGGCGGCGAGCGACGCGATGCCGAGCGCCATGGCCAGACCCGTGGCGGGGACGATGGCGATGTTCGTGATGACGCCGATCAGTGACACGCGGCCGAACGCGGCCGCGGAGAGAGGCACTGTCCCCAGCGTCGCCGCCGCCGACAGGAGCGCGCCCCTCACGGCGGCTCCGGGGAGCGCTCCCCCCTTCGCCTTCACGCGCGCAGCGAGCCGCGCGATCACGCCGGCGTATGCCTGGACGCAGGCGACCGCGGCGAACGAAAGCCGGAACCCCGCGTCAAAAAGCTGCAGGGGATCGGCGACGAGGATCACCAGGGCGGCAAGCCCGAGCGCATTCCGGCCTCCTGATCTCCTGTTGCACGCCGGCCCCAGCATGAAGACGAGCGCCATCACGGTGGCGCGCACGACGGGCGCGCGGGTGCCGGTGAGAACCATATAAAAGAGGAGGAGGGGCGCGGCGATCAGCGCCCGCTTCCCGCGCCCGATGCCGGTCAGCGAGAGGGCGAAGGAGATCATGGCGTTGAGCACGAACACCCTGTACCCCGAGACGGCAAGGATGTGCGCCACGCCGGCGGCCGTCATTGCCTCGCGCGTCGGGCGGGGGATGCCCGAGCGATCCCCCGTGAGCAGGTCCTTGAGCAGTTCTCCGCCGGGTCCCGGGACCGCCCTGGCCGCCTCCCGGTTGATTGCCTCGCGGATGCGCGCGAGGAGCAGATCGGGGTGGAACCCATCCGGTGTGCCGAGCACGCTGAATGCTTCCCCGGACATCAATGCGCTGATGCCGCGGTCCCGCCAGTATTCCCCCTGGTCGAACTCCCCCGGGTTCCCCTCCCCGGGGAGGGACCAGAGGCGTCCCTCCACACGAATGCGCATCCCCGCCTCCGGGTGTGCGCCCCCCGCGGCACGACGGCGCAGCGCCACGCGGACGCACGTCCCGCAGGGGAGCAGGCTTCCGGCTGTCACCGCGGAGTCGGTTTCCAGCGTGAATGCGGCGCTCTGCCTGCGGGCAGAGGCACACTCGATCACGGTCCCCCGGAGCGAAACGCCGGCGCCGGGGCAGGGTGCGGCAATGGCGGGGAGGGAAACCTGTGCGTACCTGAGGGCTCCCGACGCCACGGCGAGTGCCGCAGCGATGATCGAACGGAGCGGCGCGGGATCCCTGCGGAACAGGAGTGCGGCGGGCGTCAGGAGGAGGAGTGTCGCGGCGGCGCAGCATGTGCACGAAGGGTGCGCCCGGCCGGCAAGCGCGATCCCGGCGGCGAAGCACACGGCGATGCCGAAGGCCGGCGCACGGAGGCGCCGCGCCCCGTACGCGTATGTGCCGGTGATCGCCACGTGCGCCTCGTGCGGCAATCCCCCGGTGCAACGCCGGATGTGCCCGGCGGGCTATGTCGGGATTCCCAGGTGGCGCAGTATGAGCGGCACCACGCTGGTGAGGTCGGACTCCGGCTCGAGCCGGGCGGCAGCCTCCGCCGCTCCCGCTCCGTGGAGCACAAGGGGAACGGGATGCCTGGTGTGCGTCTTGACCGTCAGGTCTTCGATGTTGCCGTGGTCGCTCGTGATCAGCAGAAGTCTCGCGGGGTCCGGCGACTCGAGAATGCCCGCAAGCAGGCCGTCGAACGTCTCCAGCACGCTCACCGCCTCACGGGAGTCCATTGCGTGGCCGGCGTGGTCGGTCTTCCAGTATTCGAAGAGGACAAAATCGTGCTCCCGTGAAAGCCGCCCGAGTCTTCTCCCGGCTTCTTCCGGCGGGATCGGGTGGATCTCGTCGTGGCCGAGCGCCTTCCATCCCCGGTTCGTGATGTCCGCGGAAACGCCCTTCCCCCGGGCCAGGTCGCCGGCCCCCAGGAGGGGAACGCCCGATGTCGTGCACGCGAGCGTGGTGACGGTCAGGCGCGCACGCTTCCCCTCCATGTAGTCGAAGAACCGGCGGGGGAAGGCATTGGCGAACAGGGGGGATTTCCCGGCATCCTTCAGCCGCCGGAAAATGCTGTGTGAGGCGATAACGGGCTTGAGCGTGGAATAGGGATGAGGACCGAAATGCTTCCCGGCAATGGCGGCGCCGTTCATCCCCGTGAAGAGCGCCGTCTGGCCGGTGCCGCTTTGCGGGAGCCCGGGGACGCCCAGCGTGGCGTCGAGCGGCACCACCGCGTGCCCCACCCGGCGGTGTCCGAGCGAAGGGAGATCACCCCCGCACAGCGAGCGGAGGGCGGGAAGCTTCGCGGCAAACAGGGGATTGACGGCGGGATCTTTTCTCCCGATCCCGACTCCGTCCATGAACAGCATCATCACCCGCCCCACCGTTCCCCCCTTCAGTATCCCGCTACTTGAACGAGGCCGTGCGGGAGGCGATATACTTCGCCCAGCCCTTCTCGATCGAAGGATACTCGTCCTCGAACACTTTCTTGAAGACCCGCTCAACGGACGAAGCCCCGTCAAATTCCCGGAAGAGGCGGAATGCCCGCTTCTCCCCGTACTTCTGAACGAAGTACGTCATCGTGCTCGAGAGGATGTAGTGGACGTCGTCCCTCTGGGGCGGGTTGGGGTATTCCTGGATGTCCTGGTTGAGATCGGAGAACGCGGTCAGGCGCGCGCCCAGCGGCGGCGTCATGCCCGTGGTTTCCCCCGAGTAGTACGAGGCGAACGACTCGGCAAGCCAGCGCGGGCAGCCTTTCTGCATGCTCGATTCCAGAAAAGCGATTGCCAGCTCGTACGCGACGGCCCGCTCGAAGACCTTCCGCTGGTTCACCACCGCAAGCGGCTGCAGGTGGAGGACGCCTCTCTGGTAGAAGGCCATGCGCCACGGCCGCTTCAGCGGGGTCTCCTCCAGGAACTTCCCGACCGACTCGTAGATGCGCACTTCGGTGCGCGCGGACGGCTCCACTCCCAGGTCCGCCGCCAGCGATTTGTACTCCGTCTGGAGATATTCCAGCACCCTGCGTGCGTCCTCCTGGGGAACACCGCGCTGATACCGGACGTCGAAATGGGCGCTCGAGAGCGAGCTGAAGGCGTCCTGCGCCTCCAGTGCGCGCGGTGCGACAAGGGCGCCGACGAACAGGGCAAGCGCAGCCCTGCATCCACGAACCAGCATGGTCATGACGATGCGCTCCTAGGTTGGTTGTGAGTAGGACTTTCCACAAGGACGGTCACGGGGCCGTCGTTCACAATGGTCACCGACATCATTGCGCGGAACTGGCCGCTCGCCACGCGTTCCGGACCCAGGATGCCGCGCATGCGGGTCAGGAACGCCTCGTACAGCTGCGCCGCCTCCTCCGGCGGCGCCGCCGCCGTGAACGCGGGACGATTTCCCCTCGTCGTGTCGGCGTACAGCGTGAACTGGGAGACGACCAGCGCGCTCCCCTGCACGTCGCGGAGCGCCAGGTTCATTTTCCCTGCCGCATCCTCCATGATGCGGAGCGACGCGCACCGCGCGGCCAGCGCGTGCGCGTCTTCCTCGGTATCTCCCTTCCCCACACCGAGAAGGATGACGTATCCCCTGCCGATGCGGGCGGTTTCCACGCCGTCGATGGCGACGGCTCCCGCACTGACCCGCTGCACGACGGCCTTCATGCGACAGGCTCCCCGCCGGCGAACGCCCGGAGGATCCGGCCGATTCCCGCAAAGTCTTTCTTTACGTCCACACCCGTGAGCCCGGCATCCCGGGCAATCGCCCGCGCGTCCGTTTCCTGCCCGGCGCCGATCTCCAGGAACATGCCTCCGCCCGGCACCAGGAGTCCCCCGGCGCGCGAAGCGATCAACCGGATGAACCTGAGCCCGTCCCCCCCGTCCGTCAGCGCCTCCGCCGGCTCGAAATCCCTCACCTCGGGCTCGAGGCCCGGGAGCTCCGCCGCGCTGACATAGGGCGGATTTGCGATGACCAGGTCGAATGCGGCGGGGGGGCACTCCATCGTGCCGAAATCCGCCGTCAGGCACTCGACGTTCCGCACACCGTTGCGGAGGCAATTGCGCCGCGCGACCTCCGCCGCCGCGGCACTGACCTCCACGGTCGTGACATGCGCTCCCGGGAGCAGGGCGCCGAGCGCGACGGCGATGTTCCCCGAGCCGGTCCCGATTTCCAGTATCCGCGCCTCCTCCCGCCCGCATTCCCTGAGCCAGGCGAGGGCGTCCTCCACAAGTTCCTCCGTCTCGGGCCGCGGGATCAGGACCGCGGGGCTCACATCCAGCACGAATCCCATGAACTCCGTTTCGCCGAGCACGTACTGCAGGGGCTCGTGCGACAGGCGCCTCTTGAAGAGCGTCCGGAATGTCTCCAGCTCTCCGGCTGTCAGCGGCCTGTCGAACTGGAGGTACAGGTCAAGCCGCTTCAGACCAAGGGCGCGTGCCAGGAGCAGCTCCGCGTTCAGCCGGGCTTCATCGAACGACCGGCCGGTCAGGTACTGCTGCGCCCACTCCAGGAGCGGCAGGATCGTCCACGTCCGCCCGGAGCCCGCGCGGGTCGCCTCCGCCGTCGTCATGCCGGCTCCAATATATCACCGCCCGGACCGAAATGCAACGCGCGATCCCCCCTCACGCACGGGCCTCCGCAGGGCCGAGCACGCGCGGGTCCCTGACGCTGCGCGCAAGGTAGGCGATCCCCGCCACGGAGGCGATCCCCCCGGCAACGAACACGGCCCTCAAACCGAGCCATTCGCTCAGTGCGCCGCCGAACATGCCCGTCAGGTAGAACGGCGCCAGCATCGTGTTCATCATCCCGACGTACGTCGAGCGCTTGCGCGACGGGCCGTATTCGATCGACATGTTGTAGCGCGCGTTGATCTCCGTGCCGAGGTTGATACCGAGCAGGAGGAAGACAAGGCGGAACCAGCCGAGCGTGGGAGCCAGGAGCGCGGTCAGCGTCGCCCCGAGGAGGCTCACGGCGGCGACGATCAGCGCCGTCTTGTTCCCGTACCTGTCTGCCATGTAGCCCGTGACCAGTGAGCTGACGACCTGGATGGCCACCATGATCAGCGTGAACTCGCCGATCGCCGATTCGTCCGCATGGAATTCCCCGAGCGCGTACACCGTGTAGAAGCTCATCGGCATCGTGGCCACGGTGAGTATTGCGCATGCCGTGATGAACTTCCTGAACGCGGGGTTGCCCCGGAGCACGCCCGGCAGCTCCCTGAGGAACTCGGCAAACGGCCGCCGCGGCGACACGGCGCTCGGATCCGTCTCCGCGAGCGAGCGGAGCGTCGCCCACGACGCCATCTGGAGGAGGAAGGCCGCGAAGAAGATGACCGCGTAGGAGACCGGGAAGGGCCACGCGGCGAGCACCCACGTCAGGAAAAGTCCGCACGCGAACGCGCACGCTCCCCCGACGGAGTTCCTCAGCCCCACCAGCAGGCCGCGCCTGCGGGCAGGCGTGAGCTTTGCGAAGAGGTCGAACCAGCCGGGCGTGGCCACGCCCATGATCACCTGCATGAGGCCGAACAGGAAGAGAAACAGCCAGAGCGCCGCGCCCGGGCGGTCCGCCCCCAGCAGGAGGACGGCGCATCCCATGACGAGGACAAACGACCTGTGGAGGAGTCCGAACCGCAGCGCCCACGGCTTTTTCCACGCGAGTGTCTCGACATACCGGGCGGCAAACAGCTGGGGGATGAAGACGCCGAGGTACACGATCACCCCGACAGCCCCCACCGCGATGTTGTTCCCCCCGAGACGGTTCACCAGCGCAGGGAGAACCGTTTGCGGGTTGAGGAACGCCGCGGCGGCAACGGCGAGGGCCCCCTCGACGGTGTTCAGGAAGAAGTTTCTTCGTACGACCGGGCTGTCACCCGGCACCCACGCCCACGGATCCTTCACCGCTCCCCGGTCCCGCCGGGGCCGGGGGCCCTGTACACGACGTCCCCCGCGATGATCGTCATGACGACGCCGGTGGTGAGGATCTTCGGGGGATCGATTGTCATGATGTCATCAGTTAGTACAACGATGTCGGCCCATTTTCCGGGCTCGAGCGATCCTTTTTCGTTCTCCTGGAAACCCGCGTACGCCCCCCAGAGCGTGTATGCCCGGAGGGCTTCTTCCCGCGTCATCCTCTCCCCGGGGTTCCACCCCCCGGGAGGGAACCCGGTCCTGTCCTGCCGTGTGACGGCGGCGAAAAAGCCCCTCAGCGGGTCAGGACTCTCCACCGGGAAATCCGACCCGGCTGGTATGATGCAGCCGGTGTTCATGAGCGAGCGCCACGCGTAGGCTCCCCGGAGGCGCTCCGGGCCCAGCCGCGCGGGAGCCCAGGGCATGTCGGACGTGCAGTGTGACGGCTGCATCGAGGGGATGACGCCCAGCGCGTGGAACCGGGGGATGTCGGCGGGCGCCACGACCTGCGCGTGCTCGATGCGGAACCGGAGGTCACCCCCCCGCCGGCCCCGCAGCGCGAACGCGGAATCGTACGCGTCGAGAACAACGGCGTTCGCCCGGTCGCCGATGGCATGCGTGCAGACCTGGAACCCGGCGTCAATGGCCTCGAGCGCCGCTCTCTTCAGCTCATCGCGCGAGGTCAGCGTCAGTCCCCTGTTCCCGGGGTCGTCGCTGTACGGCTCCATGAGCGCCGCCCCCCGGGAGCCGAGCGCGCCGTCGGCGAAGAACTTCACGGCGCGGACGCTCAGGCGCCCGCCCCCCGCATCGGCGAAGGGTCCCGCGCGCCTGGCGGATTCCCACGCCTCGCGCGGGGAACCGGCCGCGGCGGCGTACACGCGGAACGGGAAGTCGTGCGCGGCAATGAGCGACCGGTAGATCGCCACCCCTGTGGAATCCACACCCATGTCGTGCACCTCGGTCAGTCCCGCCGCCACGCACGTGCGGACCGCCCGCCGGATGGCCTCGGTCCGCTCCGCGACCGTCGGGGGGGGCACGGCGGCAAGGATCATGTCAAGCGCGTTGTCCACGAACACGCCGGTGGGATCGCCGGCCGCATCGCGGAGGATCTTCCCCCCCGGCGGATCGGCCGTCCCCCGGCCGACCCCCGCGGCGTCAAGCGCTTTCGAGTTCACCCAGACGGCGTGTCCGTCCACGCGCGTCAGGATCACGGGGAGGGCGGGGCAAGCGCGGTCGAGCGAGGCCCGCGTCGGGAAGGCCCCTCCCGGCCACCGGTTCTGGTCCCATCCCCGCCCCCGGATCCAGACGCCGGCGGCGGTGTCGGATGCGGCGCGGGCCACGAGGGCCGCCGCAGCCTCCTCCGACACGGCCTCGGAGACGTCGAGGTTCATCAGCGAGGCGCCCAGGCTCTCCATGTGCGCGTGCGCGTCGATGAACCCGGGATACACGGGTTTTCCCCCGCAGTCGATAACCTGGTCGGAGCGGAACGTCGAGCGGATCTCGGCGTCCGTCCCGACGGCGGCAATCCGGTCGCCCCGGATCGCCAGCGCCGTCGCGCGCGGCGCGCGATCGTTCAGCGTGTACACGGCACCGTTCACGAGCAGCATGGAAGCATCCCGGGGAGTGGCAAGGAGGTGGTACAGCAGGAGTGCGCATGCGGCGGCCAGCACCGCCAGCACGGTTGTTGTCGTTGCTCGCGTCATCGTCGGTGGGCAATATAGACATCACGCCCGTGAAATTCCAGAGGCGTTGCAACTCAGCCGCCCGATCCCTACGTTGAACGGATTACCGGGAGGCCGCGCACCATGTCACGCACACGCCGTCAACGCCGCCGGGCCCGCCCTGCGATTCCCGGCGCGGAGTTCCGCACATTTGTCGCCATCGTCCGGCGCCTGAGGAGAGAATGCCCGTGGGACAGGAAGCAGACGCACCGCTCACTGCGCGGGAGCCTCCTGGAGGAAACCTACGAGACGCTGGACGCGCTGGACCGGCCCGCCACGGCGGACCTGGGAGGGGAGCTCGGCGACCTCCTCCTCCACATCGCCATGCACGCGACCATCGCCGAGGAAACGGGGGAGTTCACGCTGCGGGACGTGCTCACGGGAATCAGCGCGAAGCTCGTGCGGCGCCACCCCCACGTCTTCGCCCGCGCGCGCGTCCGCACCGCGAGGGCCGTGCTGGCGAACTGGGAAGAGATCAAGATGCAGGAAGGGCGGCGATCGGTGCTCGAGGGGATTCCCCGCCATCTCCCCGCGCTGCAGCGGGCCCTCCGCGTGCAGCAGCGGGCCTCGGCCGTGGGGTTTGACTGGAGATCGCCCGCCGGAGCGCTGGCAAAGGTCGCCGAGGAAGCGCGCGAGGCGTCGCGTGCGCGCAGCGCCCGCGACCGCGAGGACGAGTTCGGCGACCTGCTGTTTGCCGTGGTCAACGCCGCGCGGTTCGCCGGCGTCGATGCGGAGCACGCGCTCCGCACATGCGTGGACCGCTTCAGTGCGCGCTTCCGCTACATCGAGCGGGCGCTGGCGCTGAAGGGGAAGCGGCCCGGGGATGCGACGCTCGCCGTCATGGACGGTCTCTGGGAGGAAGCGAAGCGGCGGGAGCGGCGCCGCCGGAGTACCTGTCGTACGCGTCGATGATGTCCTTCACCAGCCGGTGCCGCACGACGTCGTTCCTGTCGAAGTACACGAATGCGATCCCTTCAACGCCCCGGAGCACCTCCTGGATCTGCACGAGGCCCGAGCTGGTCGTGCCGGGCAGGTCGATCTGCGTGATGTCGCCCGTGATGATGGCGCGCGAGTTGGGCCCGAGACGCGTGAGGAACATCTTCATCTGCATTGCCGAGGCGTTCTGTGCCTCGTCCAGGATCACGAACGCGTTGTTCAGCGTCCGCCCGCGCATGTAGGCCAGGGGGGCGATTTCGATGATGCGCTTTTCGATGTAGCCCCGCAGCTTCTCGGGGGGAAGCATGTCGTCGAGCGCGTCGTACAGCGGGCGCAGGTACGGGTCCACTTTTTCCTTCAGGTCGCCCGGGAGGAATCCCAGGCTCTCCCCCGCCTCCACCGCGGGACGGGTCAGCACGATCTTGGTGATCTCGTTGTTCTTCAGCGCCGCCACCGCCAGGGCCACCGCCATGTAGGTCTTGCCCGTGCCCGCGGGACCGATGGCGAAGACGATATCGTTCGCCCTGACCGCGCGGACGTACGCCCGGGCCCCGGGCGTCTTTGCGCGGATCATCTGGTTCCGCGTGAAGAGGATGAGCGTGTCCAGCTCGTCCGTGGTGAGCGTGCCGGCCACGCCGCGCGGGAGCGCCGGTTCCCCGTTGGCCGTGACCAGGTCGATGACGGCGTCCACATCGTTCGTCGTGAGCGTACCGTTGCGCGTGAGGAGGAACATCAGCTCCTTGAACACGCGCTCAAGCTGGTCCACTTCCTGTGCGTCCCCCCGCAGCGTGATCGCGTCCCCCCGCACGACCACGGTTGCATCGAACCTCTTCTCCACGATCTGGAGGTTCGCGTCGTTCAGTCCCAGCAAGGCGAGCGCGTCCACTCCCTCGATCCTGATCTTTTTCTCGGTCACGTCTGGTGTTCCTCACTGGTGAGAAAACGCACAACCCCCTCCCCTGCGCGAGGCAGGAAAGGGGGCTGTGTGCCGGGCGCACCCTGTGCGGCGGGATGCGCGTGCAACATACGGTCGTTACTTCTCGGCCTTCTTCGCGTAGTACTTTTTCGCCGCGGTTTTCTCTTCGGCGTTCAGCTCGTTTCCCTTGGGGATTTTCAGCTTCTGCCCCTTGTGGATGACATCGGGATCCTTGATCTCGTCCCGGTTCCCCTGCCAGATTTTCGGCCAGAGCCACGCGTTGTCGTAGATGTCCTTTTTCTTGGCGATGTTCCAGAGGCAGTCCCGGTTCTTGGCCCACGTGCCGACCGTGTAGACCTTCACCTGGTTGGCGAGCGTCGCCTGGAGACCCTTGACCTTGTCGTTGAGCGCCGTCAGGCGGTCCCAGAACTCGGGAATCAGGGAGAGCTTGTTCTCCCACAGGCCTTTCACGGTGGCGGCGAGCGCGTCCACGTCCCCGCTCCGCGCCACGAGGTCGGCATCGGAGAGGCGCGACAGCTCGTTGGCTTTGTTTTCCGCCGCCTCGATGTCGGCGCGGTAGGCGGCCGCCTTCGTGGCGTCCGAGCCCACAAGCGCGTAGAGAGCGTCCATGCACTTCTGGTAGTCGGCGTCGAGCTGCGTCGACTGGGCCTGGAGTGAAGTGACATCCTGTCCGAGCGCTTTGGCCTTCGCGCTCAGGTCGTTCCGCATCTGCGTGTACTTGGCGATTTCCTGCTGCCACTGGTCCTTCGTCATCTTTTCATCCTGTGCCGAGGCGGCTCCCAGGGCGACGACGAGAAGCGCGGCAAGCACGACTGACATTGTGTACCGTTTCATGTGTGTTACTCCTGGTCGTTGGATGCGCGTTTACTTGGCGAGCCGCTGTTTCACGATCGCCTGGTCGTCGTTGCACTTCTTGACCTTCGCGTTCTTTTCCGCGATGTCCTTGTTCAGAGCGCCCTTCTGGTCCTCCTTGGCCGCCACATCCTTCTGGAGTGACGCGACCTCGTCTTTCAGGTCGTTCAGCTGCTTCATCTGCGCTTCATCAGGACTTGACGAGCAGCCGACGATCGCAACTGAGCCCGCGAGGAGGAGAGCCATCGCCAGCGCGGTGACCGTCCTGTTGAGCTTGAGCATTGGAACACCTCCTGAGAGTGTTGGGTGTGTGGGAATGCTAGGTGACACGGGGTGTATATCTTTGTGCAGGATACGCAAAAAAGTCCGATTTGTCAATAGATGTGCCCCCGCTCGGCAAGGCTCACGAACGCATTTCCGGCCACGATCAGGTGGTCGTGGAGCGGAATCCCGAGAATTTTCCCTGCATCCGCCAGTTGTCGCGTGATGGCAAGATCCTCCGGGCTCGGCTCGGGATTCCCGCTGGGGTGATTGTGCGCCACCAGCACGGACGCGCCCAGGTGGTCGACCGCCGCCTTGAACACCTCCCGGGGGTGCACGATGCTCGCATTCAGCGTCCCCCGCGAGAGCTCCTCGAGGGCGATCACGGCGCCGGCGGCGTCAAGCACGAGGACGGAGAATACCTCGTGCGTCAGGTCCCGCATCCTGGGAATCACCAGCCGTGCGGCGTCGCCGGGAGTGCGGATGCGGCTCCGCTCTCCCCCCGTATCGGCCTGGAGCCGCCTGCCGAGCTCGAATGCCGCCAGGATGCCGAGCGCACGCGCCCTTCCGATTCCTGAAACACGCATCAGCTCGCTGCAGTTCCTCCGGGCGAGCGCGCCCAGGCCCCGCTCGAGAAGTCCGCAGGCGATGTCCATCGCGCCCCTTCCCCCCCCGCCGGTCATCAGCATGACTGCCAGGAGCTCCGCGTCGCTGAGCGTATGGGCGCCGTGCATGAGGAGCTTTTCGCGCGGCCGCTCGGGCGGCGGCCGGTCGCGCGGCGATGTGCGCACGACGGCGGAACCGCCGTCAGCGGCCGGGCACGCCCTCATGAGCGCCTTCCCCCCCGGCCCCGTCCACTTCGGCAATCCGCACAATCTCATCCTGTTCGTACCGGAGCACCGTCAGCGCCCCGTTCACCCGGTCGGGCCCCATGCTGATCCGGGAATGAAACCCCCGGTAGTCCCGCACGCCGGCCAGGGCTTTCTGCAGCGTTTCCCGCGTCCCGGCCCCGGCGCCAATCAGCGAGAGCACCATGTCGGCGGTGTCGTACCCGAAGAGCGTGTTCTTCGTCGGCTTCTTCCGGAAGCGCGCGGCGAACGCATCGGCAAATGCGCCGTAGGCTCCTCCCGCAGTGTCGATGTAGGTGTCGGACTCGAACACCACCCCCTCGGCGTACCGGCGGTTCGCGTTGAGCTCCGCGAAGCTGTTCCATTCTCCGGAACCGAGCACCTGCGCCTGGAAATGGAAGTAGACGATCTGCGAGGACACGATGCCGATCTCGTCCGCCCCGCTGATGGGAGCATAGATCGCGTCGATCGACTCCACCGGGTATTCCAGACTGTCCACATGCGACTCGTCGTACACGACCGGGATGTCCACCGAATCCAGGAGCGTGCGCGCCCGCGGCCCCAGGAGCAGCCGCGCGCTGACCACGGCGGCGCGGTTCATGAGCGAATCAATCCTCTTCAGGGGGACGCCCAGGGCGACAAATTTCATCAGCGTGGAGGGCTTCACCTTTCCCGCGAACGAGAGCTTCGCGTCCGCGCCCTCCAGCATGCCGGCGCGACGGATCGCCTCCAGCTGGGGCTTGAGGTCCGACGTTCCCCGCTGGTACCACTGCGTGCTCAGGATGCGCGCCCCCAGACGGAGGGCCTCCCGCGCAAAAGCCTCCGCCAGGTACTTTGCGTACGTGTCGGCCGGCGAGAGGACGGCGAGCGTCCTGTAGCCCCGCTGGGTGACCGCGTACCGCGCCATCGCGCGTCCCCGGGCCTCGTAGTCGGGGTTCGCCTGGAAGATCGTGGGACCCGCCGCGGCGATCCCGTTTGCGTTCGCCGTCGGGGAGACGAGCGGCAGGCGGCCGGCGCTCGCGACCGCGGCGGCGGCGGTCGCCTCGGGGGAGAAGACGGGTCCCACGACCGCGACCACGGCGGGGTTGTCCGCAAGCTCCTTCGCCGCGGCGGATGCCGTGTGCGGATCGCGCTCCGTGTCGCGCGTCTCGAGCGTCACCGCGACGCGGTGCGAGGGATCCGACGCATAGCGCTCCACGGCGAACTCGATCCCTTCATACACCTCGTTGCCGACATCCCGGGCCGCGGAGGGCCCGGCGTTCTTCATCAGGGGCACCAGCGCCGCGAGAGTGACCGCCCCCCGCGCCGTGATGCGGGCGCGCACCGCGGCCGCCCTCGCGGCGAACGCGTTGCCGCCGTAGCGGCCCGTGAGCGAGTCCAGGGCGATCCCCGCCCCGGCGGTGTTCCCGGCGGAGGCTTCCCGCTCCGCGGTTTTGAGCCAGAGATACGAACGCTCGGCGGCGGTCCCCGCCTGCGCCAGGAGCTTCTCCAGCGACGCGCGGGGAAGCTTCGTGTCCACTGTCGAATCCATCGCCTCAACGATCGACTGCGCCAGGCGGCGGGGCGGCGAGGGACCCAGCGTGCGGTAGGCTGCCAGAAACGCCTCCATCGCCTCCGCGGGACGCTCGATCCTCACGTAGATCTCGCCGAGCGTCAGGTCCGCGTCCGGGATGTACGCGCTCTGGGGGAAGCGCGCGAGGAACGCCTTGAGCGTCCGCGCGGCATCCAGGCTCTCGCCCAGGCGGGCGAGCGACTTCCCCTTCATGACGTAGGCGGCGGTGATCCGGTGGCCGGACGGGTATTCGGCAATGCAGCGGTCGAAGCCGACCGCCGCTTCGCGGTAGCGGCCCGAGTCGAACCGTGCCACCGCCTCGCGGAAGACGGCTTCGTCCTTCGCGGAAAACTGCAGGCGCTCCTGCGCCCGGAGTGTCCAGAGTGCCGGGAGGAGCCCGGCACACCATGCGATCAGGAAACGGCGTATCATCATGCGGAGGCGCTGAGATGTCTGTGGGCGTGCGCGCAGCGGGGTGGATCCGTTCCGGGCGGGCGTCACGAGTCCCTCCTGAGCGTTGCAAGTCCGACCCCCGTCGCAAGCGCGAACAGGAGGCCCGTCACAATCCCCACGCCGGCGAGCGGGAGCAGGAGCCACCCCGGGGAGGCGGTCCCGCGGATGATCAGGAACTCGTAGTACCTGTTGAGGGGGATGACCAGGATCGCCACCACGGCGCCCAGGTAGACCATCCCGGCCAGGAATGTCAGCGACGCCCCCTGCGACGAAGCGATGCGGATCGGATTCTTCTCCCGGAACGTGGCAAAGTACGCCCCCGCGCCGAGGTTGAGCGCCGTGAGCCCCAGCGCCACCAGGGCCGTGGCGACCGCCCCGGCGGTGATCAGAAGAGGGGAACCCCGCAGCATGGTGGTGGAGGCGATGGAGAGGATTTCCGCGATCGTCACGATGAGTCCGAACGCGACGCCGAACTTCTGCCAGTAGAGCTTCCGCAGGTTCACGGGGGCGGAACGGACGCACCAGAACGCGTCCCCCTCCAGGCTGATCGCCGGAAACACGAAGCGGAGCGAGATCGACGCGATCAGGAACCCGTCGAACAGGAACACGACAAGGTAGGACACCGTCTGCAGGAAGGGCTGCGTCAGGCGGAGCTCCAGTGAGCTCATCGACACCAGGAACACCAGGAGGAGCACGATCATCAGCAGGAGGTGGAGCCACTGGCTGGGCTCCCGGAAGAACGCCCAGAAATCCCTCCGGAGGAGGACGTCAAAGGGGCGGGAAAGATATCCCTCCCTGCCGAAATCCATGACGCGCACCGGGACCATGAGCGGACGGCCCCCGTTCGGCGTGCCCGCCTCCGACGCGCTGACCCAGCTCTTATAGTAGTACGACCGCGCGACGATCCCGGCGCAGAGCAGGAGCGTGGCCAGGATGCAATAGAGCGTCACCAGGTGCCAGGTGGCGCGCGCGGGCTCGCCGTTGACGCTCCAGTAGAGGAACTCCGAGACCCAGTGATTGGGAAGATAGCGCACGAACGGCGGGTCCAGGTAGCCGAAGTAGGCGTTGACGTTCGGGTAGTGCTTCATCACCTCCTGCACCATGCTCACCGGGTTCACCGCCGCAAAATACAGGTAGATCGCCGACAGGTACACGGTCATGATGAATCCCAGGAGCCAGCGGATCCCGACGCGCGACGCCACGCGGACCAGGACCATCAGGATGATGACCGCGATGAGTCCCGCGCAGAGCATGAACGGGAGGAGGACCGCCGCGAACGTGAAGAAATAGAACCAGGCCGACATGCCGAAGTAGGAACCGTAGCCCAGGAGCAGCGCCAGCCCCAGCAGCAGGAGCGTGCTGGAGCTGTAGAAGAAGTTGTCGATGAACTTCGCGGCGAAGATCGTGTGGTGCGCCACCGGGAGCCCCATCAGGAAGGCCACCTCCTCGGACTTGTAGAGCGTGGCGTAGCAGACGATCATGTTCCCGAGGTTCACGGTGATGAAAAACACGTACAGGAGCATCGAGAGAAACCGGTGGAACAGGAAGAGTCCGATGCGGGCCTGCTGGAGGAGGTAGCCGGTCGCGGCGCGCGAGAGGAGGAAGACGCCGAGCGCCACCCCGCCGAAGATCAGGAGCGAGGAGAGGTTCTTCAGCACGCTCTCCGCGCGGGGATCGGTCGCGCTCTTCAGGAACGCGCTCGACTTCACGTTCAGGATCAGGAGAAACGGTCTCATCCGGGCTACTTCGTCAGCTCCAGGAACATCGTCTCCAGCTGGCCGTTGAACCGCCGCGCGGTGGACTGGGTCTCCTGGTAGATGATCCGCCCCGTCTTGATGATCGCGATCCTGTCGCAGAGCTCCTCCACGATCTCCAGGAGGTGCGTCGACATGAACACGGTGAGCCCCGCGGCCGTCCGCTGCTTGAGCGTGTTCTTGACGAGGCGGGCGCTCCGGGGGTCGAGCCCGACCAGCGGCTCGTCGATGATGAGCACGCCCGGGTCGTGGAGCAGGGCGGCGGACAGGACGATCCGCTGCCGCATTCCCTGCGAGTATTCTTCGGCCCGCTTGTCGATGAAGTCGCCGATCTCGAACGTCTCGATGTATTCCAGGATCTTCTCCCGTACGCGCGCCGCCGGCATGTCGAACAGCCCTCCCACGAAATACAGGAACTCCCTCCCCGTGAGACGGTCGTACAGGAACGGCTGGTCCGGCACGTAGCCGATGGCGCGTTTGGCGGGAAGCGGATCGCGGTGAACGTCGAACCCGTTGATCAGGCAGGACCCGGAGGTGGGCGTATACAGACCGGTGAGCATCCGGATCGTCGTGGTCTTGCCGGCCCCGTTGGGGCCGAGGAACCCGAAGAACTCCCCCCTGCCGATCGTCAGATCCAGGTTGTCGACTGCGACGAACGAGCCGAACTTCTTTGTGACGCCGCGGATCTCGATGGTGGGACTCACAGCACTCCTTCGACCGGGGTTGATGCGCGTCTGAATAACTTCAATATTCCCGACAATTTCAATCGCTCCCCGCCGTGCGCGCCGCCAGCGCGCGTGCCGACGCCGCGAGCGCGCGCCGCACCCGCGCGGCGTACGGGTTGTAGCGCCACATGTCCAGGAACAGCTGTTCCGTGTCGCGGAGCGCCGTCCGCACCACAACCTGCAGGTGGCCGTACGATGCGGTGGCGGGGGCCCGGCTGGTGAGTCCCGCGCCGTGCAGGAGGCGCCCGACGTAGTGCGTCACCAGCAGCGTCTCGGCCATCAGCCGGTCGTGCGCGCCGGGGGTCATGACCACGAGCCGCACGCCGCGCGCACGCGCCAGCCGCCTCAACGCCGGGAGGCCCCTCCGCGCGCCGCGCGAGGGACACACCACGATCCTCTGGCCGCGGAGCGAGCCGGTATCGCTGTCGGGACCGAACAGGGGATGCGTGCCCAGAACTGCGACAGAGCGCGGCAGCGCGTCCCGCATCCACTCCAGCGGCTTCGTCTTGACGGAGCAGACATCCGCCACCACGGCGCCGGGCCGCACCAGCGGGGCGATCGAGCGGAGCACGCCGCGCATCGACGAGATCGGGACCGCCAGGATCACCACGGGCCGGGAGGCCGCCTCCGCCAGCGTGCCGGGCCGGATGTGGGCCTCCGCGGCCGGCACCGCGCGCGAATCAAACACCACGACGTCCGCCGCGGCCGCAAGGTACCGCGCGGCGAGCGCCCCGAACCGCCCGTAGCCGATGAGCCCGACGGAGGGCCTCATCGGCCGACGATCCCGCGCTGCGACGCCCGCGCAAGACGGAAGACATCCCTGAAAATCGTCTCCACCAGCGCCTCGTCCAGCCCCAGCACACGCGCCCCTTCCCGCTGCATCTCGAGCACGCTCTCCTCCCGCCCCGCATCGCGCACCACCTTCCCCGTCTTCTTCTTGAGCGCGCCGATCTGGCGCACGAGGCCCTGCCGCTCCGCCAGGAGCAGGAGCACGTTCCTGTCGATCAGGTCGATCGTCTTCCGCAGGCTGGCGAGCTGGCTCCGGGAGGCGAGCAGGCGCTGGCGCATGAGGTGGTCGATGATCGTGAGTGCCACCATCGATTCGGCGACCGGAACGACGCGCGGACAGATGCACGGATCGTGCCGCCCTTCGACGGAGATCGTGGCGGACTTCCCCTCGAGCGTGACGGTCTCCATCTTCTTCCGGATGGAGGAGGGGGGCTTCACGGCGATGCGGACGACGATGTCCTCACCGTTGGAGATGCCGCCGGCAATTCCCCCCGCGTTGTTCGTCCGCGTTCGGACGCGCCCCGTCCGCTTCTCCCGGAACATCGGATCGTTGTTGCGGCTTCCCCTGAGCCGCGCCGCTGCGAAGCCGTTCCCCACCTCGAACCCCCTGATCGCGCCGATCGACATCAGCGCCTTGGCAAGGTCGGCCTCCAGCTTGTCGAACACCGGATCCCCGAGTCCCACGGGCGGATTCTTCACGACGACTTCCACGATTCCGCCGACGGAGTCCCCCTCCTTTTTCATCTTCAGGAGGAGCGCTTCCATGCGTTTCGCCGCCGCCGGATCGGGCGTCCGCAGCGGGTTTTTCTCGATCTGGCTCCTGACGAATTTCCTGGCGCGTATCCCCCCCGCCTCGAGCGTGTAGCCGTAGATATCGATCCCCCGGGCCGCGAGCAGGCGCTTTGCGAATGCCCCGGCGGCGACGCGGGCCGCCGTCTCGCGGCCGGACGAACGTCCCCCGCCCCTGTAGTCGTTCACGCCGAACTTCGCCAGGTAGGTGTACCCCGCGTGACCCGGCCGGAACATGTCCTTGATCTTCTCGTAGGCCTGCGGCCGCTGGTCCCGGTTCCAGATCAGCATGCAGATCGGCGTCCCGGTCGTCTTCCCCTCGAACACGCCGCTCAGGATCTCCACGCTGTCGGCCTCTGCGCGCGACGTGGTGACCCGGCTCTGCCCCGGCCGCCGCCTGTCGAGCTCCCGCTGAATGAATGCCGTGTCCACCGGAAGACCGGGACGGACGCCGTCGATGACCGCGCCGATGGCGCGCCCGTGGCTCTCGCCGAACGTGGTGACGCGGACGTACGAACCGAATGAATTGCCTGCCATGCCCTATCCGAGTGTTGTGCCTGTACCTGTGAGAAGACCGTCCAGCGCGGCCCAGAACGAGGGGAACGATTTCCGGACGCACTCCGTGTCGTCGACCTGCACGCCGGGCACACGGAGCCCGACAAGGGCGAAGGCCATCGCCAGGCGGTGGTCGCCGTGCGGATCGAGGACCGCCCCCCGCAGCGGCGCCGGCCGGATGACGATCGACTCGTCACCGACATCGATGTCCGCCCCGAGCTTCCGCAGCTCCTGCGCCATTCCCTCCATCCGGTTGGATTCCTTGAACCGGAGAATTCCCACGCCGCCGATGCGCGAGGGACCTCCCGCAAAGAGTGTGACCGCAAGGAGCGCCGGCACCGCGTCCGGCATGAGGCGCATCGAGACGTCGATTCCCGCGAGCGGCCCCTGGCGCGCAACGGCGGTTCCCCCGCCGTCCGTGCGCACCGTGCACCCCATCCGCGCGAGGACACCGGCGAACGAGGCATCAGGCTGGTGCGAGGAGGGGAGAATTCCCGGGACAAACACGCTTCCCCCCGCGATGGCGGCCGCGGCAAACGGGTACGTTGCGCCCGATGCGTCAGCCTCCACGGCGTACGCGGCCGGGACATAGGCACGCGGCGCCTGGATCGTGTAGCCCTCGTGCTCGTCCCCCCCGACCCGCACGCCGAATGCCGCCATCACGTCGACGGTCAGGCGGACATAGTGGGACGACGCCAGCGGGCCCGACGGGGAGAGCCGCACCGGAGAGGCGGCGCGGGGGGCGACCATCATGAGCGAAGAGAGAAACTGCGAGCTCCTGTCGCTCCGCACGACGACGTCTCCGCCGGGGAGTGCGCCCCCGGTGACGGAGAATCGCGCCGTTCCGGGGAGGTGCTCCACGCGCACACCCATCGACGAGAGCGCTTCCACGATGTCGTCGTTGGGCCTCTCGGCCATCCTTCCGCCCCCCTCCAGGACCGTGGTCCCCCGTGCCACAGCGGCAAGCGAGAGAAGAAACCGGAGCGTTGTCCCGGCATTTCCCACGGGAACGGGGAACTTCGGGGCAATGAGCACCCCCCCCTGTCCCTCCACCAGCAGTGCCTCCCCCTCCCGCCGGACGAGTATCCCCATCTGGTTCAGGCCGTTCGCCAGGAGATCGCTGTCGTCGCTCGAGGATGCTTCCTCAAGGCGCGACGTCCCGGGCGCAAGCGCCGCGCACACGAGCGCCCTGTTCGTCAGGCTCTTGGACCCCGGCACGCGCATGCGCCCGGAGAGCGGCCCCGATGTCCGCATTGCGCGCATCATGAGGGAGGCATCTCGTAATCGACGGAGCACCTGTCGGACTGGACCGCGCGGAGGAAGGCGACCACCGCCACGTGCGCGGGGTGGTTCTGGTAGGCTTCCAGGTCCGCGCGCGAATCGAACGTCGCCACCAGCGCGAGATCCCACGAGCGGGCGCCGCGCACCGTGTCGATGCCGACTTCCAGTTGGCGGACCTGCGGGACGCTCTCCCTGAGCCCCTGGAGCATCGCCCGTGCCCTGAGGAGATTCTCCCCCCTGTCGCTCCCTTCGGCCTTCTCCAGGAATTTCCAGCAGACAATATGCCTGATCACGACGTCTCCATCGACTGGTCGAGCAGCCGCTTCATCAGCCTGGTGGCGGGGCGCGTCCGGGCGTACAGTGCAAACTGGCGCGCCGCCTGGTTCACATACATCTCCGTTCCGCTGACAACGCGCGCGCCCGAGGCCGCGGCGTCCGCAAGGAGCCTGGTCACGGGCGGGTTGTAGACCGCGTCAAAGACGATCTTCCCCCTGAGCATTGCGCGCGGGAAGGGGGACGCATGCGTGCGCGGCGCCATCCCCACCGGCGTGGCGTTCACCAGTATGTCGGCAGCAATGCCGCTCCAGGCGCCCCGCGGAACGAACGCGACAGCGAATTCCCGGGCGAGCGCCCTGCCGCGCGCGGCGTTTCTCCCCGTCACGATGACGCGCGCGCCGCGCCGGCGGGCCTCGAAGGCGATCGCGCGCGCCGCGCCTCCCGTCCCGGCGATCAGCACGGTCATCCCCCGCACCGCCGCCACCCGCTCGATGGCATCGAGCGCCGCCGGGGCGTCCGTGTTTGTCCCGAGCAGTTTTGTCCCCCTGCGCACCACGGTATTGACGGCGCCGATCGCGCGCGCAACAGGGTCGGTCCCGTCCAGCAGGCGGGCCACGGCCACCTTGTGGGGGTGCGTCACGCTGAATCCCTTCAGGAGCGGAGCCATCCGTGAGAAGAACCTGCCGAGATCCGTGACGGGGAACCGGCAGTAGACGGCGTTGCGGCCCGCCCGTGCGAACAGGGGATTGTGCACGCGGATCCCCTTCGACTGGCGGACAGGATTTCCGATGACGCCGAACACGCCCGTGGCGGGCGTGAGGCGCGGGGCCCGGTACAGCTCAGCAAGCTCCCGCGCAGGAATCTGCCCGGGCGCCGCGGGGGGACCCGACTCGGCGGCCGCATACGTGGCCCACCCCCCGAAGACGCGGTACAGGATCCTGCTCGGTTCCCCCGCCTCCCCCATGGCAATCGCAACGGCGCGCCGCCCGTCGCTCCTGGCGCGGCGCAGAAAGTCGAACGCAATCCGGTTCTCCCATGCGTCGCCGGCATGGAACGCGAACTTCAGGACGTCTGCACCGGTGGAGCGCATGCGCCGGTAAACCGCATCGGGCGAGGGACGCTCCCCCCTGCGGGCGTGATAGGAGAGGATGACGCCGCTCTCCTGACGCCGGCCGAGAAATCCCGCGAGCGCCTGCCGCCCGGCGCGCAGCTCCAGATCGACGAAGTCCGCCCCGAGCAGCGACGCCCGGGCCAGGAGCGCGAGGCGATCGCGCTCGGCGCCGTCGTACGCTCCTCCTTCCCATGTCGGTCTGCACGTGACGATCACGGGACGGCGCGTCAGCAGCATCAGCACCGCGAGCTCGGGCCTGCGTATGAGGTCGAGGCGGAACTCGAACATGTCCGCCCACGGCGACGACGCGCGGACCTGTTCCAGCGCGTCGCTCATCCGCGGCCCGGTGACGGAAACGATGATCACGGGTGCAGGGAGGCCGATGTCGCCCGCTCAGCCATGCGTACTCTTCTTAGCGGGAAAGCCCATCGTTTTCCGAACGAGATCGCCCGGGACGGGAACGCCGTGCGCCGACTCCCCGATCCTGCGCAGCAGCACGAACCTGTTCCCTTCCGCGACCCCCTTTTTGTCGAGCGACATGGAGGCCAGGAACGCCCGCTCGTTGATCCGCCGCGGCGGCGCCACGGGGAGTCCCGACGCCTCCAGGAGCGCCTCGAGCCGCTGGCATTCCGCGCGTGCGAGGAGCCCGAGTTCCAGGGCGATTTTCGCCTCGCAGACCATGCCGATCGCCACCGCCTCCCCGTGCCTGAGCGCGAAGCCCGAGGAGGATTCCAGGGCATGGCCCACCGTGTGGCCGAGGTTGAGAATCCGCCGGAGCCCGGTCTCCCGCTCGTCCTTCTCGACCACGGATGCCTTCAGCGCGACGGCCGTCTCGATGATGCGCGTCAGCAGTGGAGTGTTTTCCTTCCGTATGCGCGCGGCGTTCCGCTCAAGCTGGACGAAGAACGGGGCGTCGAGCGCGGCGGCGATCTTGATGACCTCCGCGAGCCCGGAGCGGAATTCCTCCGGCGGGAGCGTCCTGAGCGCTTCCGGGTCGATGTAGACCGCGGCGGGCTGGTGAAATGCGCCGATCAGGTTCTTCCCCGCAGCATGGTCGATGCCGACCTTTCCTCCCACGCTGGAATCGACCTGCGAGAGGAGCGTCGTCGGGATCTGTACGAGACGCACCCCCCGGAGCGCGGTCGCCGAGAGATAGCCGGCCAGGTCCCCGATGACGCCCCCGCCCAGCGCGATCACGAGGCTGTCCCTGCGGACTCCGCCCCGGAAGAGCTTCGCGTAGAGGCGCGAGAGCGTGCCGCCCGACTTGGAGCGTTCGCCGGCCGGGACGTCCAGGAGCAACGCATCGCAGCCGCCCGAGGCAAGCCTGTCCATGAACGGCCTCCCGTACAGGCGGAGAACATTCTCGTCGGTCACCACGAACATCCGCTTTCTCCCGTCGCTGCGTGAGAGCAGGAGCGGAACCTCGGCCAGGAGTCCGGGGCGGATCTCCACGGTGTACGATCTGTCGCGGGGGGCGTCCAGGCGGACGCGGATACGGGGCATGCGCGCTGCCGTGCTGTAGGGTGTGGGGGAAAACAAAAAGACCTTCACCGCTTCCGGATGAAGGTCACGCTCTCGGCGCTCTGTAAAATTATACACGAATCACGGGCAAATGTCAAGCCGGGATTGCTTCGCCTGAGGAGCGGCTCGCAATGACCGGCGGCCTGACAGGGAATGTTGAACGCGAGAGCAGGAATTCGTATGTTATGAGTCACCAGCGAGATCACCTGTGCAGAAGCAGCTCGTCCGCTCACTCTTCGACGGCATCGCCCACCGGTACGACCTCCTCAACCACCTGTTCAGCGGGGGCGTGGACATGTACTGGCGGGGTAAGGCGATCGCACGGCTGCGCGCCGCCGCACCGGAGAGAATTCTGGACGTGGCCACGGGCACCGGGGATTTCGCGATTGCAGCCGCCCGGCTCTCCCCGCGCGCCATCGTGGGGGTGGACATCGCCGGTGCCATGCTCGAGGTGGGACGCGCGAAGGTGGCCGCCCGGGGTCTGGAAGGGCTGATCACGCTCCGGGAGGCGGACGCGGAGCAGCTCCCGTTCGGGGAGGGGACGTTCGATGCCGCGATCGTGGCGTTCGGCGTCCGCAACTTTGAACACCTGGAGGCGGGACTCGCGGAGATGGCGCGCGTGCTGCGCCCCGGGGGACGGATCGTCGTCCTCGAGTTCTCCCGGCCGCGCGCGTTCCCCTTCCGGCAGCTCTACATGGCCTACTTCCGCGGCCTGATGCCCCTCGCGGGACGCATCATCTCGGGGCACCCCCACGCGTACGCGTACCTCGCCTCCAGCGTCATGGCATTCCCCGAGGGGGACGACTTCTGCGCCATACTCACCCGCGCGGGGTTCGCCGGCGCCTCCGCGGAGCGGCTCACCGGCGGGATTGCCTCAGTGTACACCGCGCAAAGAACCGACGGCATCTCACGGACCACACCCCCGGAGGAGACCACGATGACAGACCGCACGATCACGGTGGGACACAGCCCCGACCCCGACGACGCATTCATGTTCTATGGACTGTCGAGCGGCAGGGTGCGCCTCCCCGGGATCAGGATTGAGCATGTGTTGCAGGACATACAGACGCTGAACGAGCGTGCGATGCGCGGCGAGCTGGAGGTGACCGCCATCTCCGCCCACGCCTTCGCCGCGGTGGCCGACACCTACCGGGTGATGCGCACGGGGGCGAGCATGGGAGAGCGGTACGGTCCCGTCCTGATCTCACGCACCTGCCGGACGCTCGACGAGCTCCGGGGACGGACCGTGGCGACGCCGGGTCCGCTCACCACCGCAACGCTCCTGTTCCGGACGTTCACTGAGGGGATCCGTCACGTGGACATGCCCTTCGACGCCATCATGGCTGCGGTGGACAGGGGGGAGGTGGACGGGGGGCTCCTCATACACGAGGGACAGATCACCTACGCGTCGCTCGGGTATCATAAGGTGGTCGACTTCGGTGAGCTGTGGGACGATCGCACGAAAGGTCTCCCGCTGCCGCTGGGGCTGGACGTCGTCCGGAAGGACCTGGGGGAGGACCTCGCCCACAGGCTCTCCGACGGGCTCCGCGAGAGCATCGCCTACGGGTACGCCCACCAGGATGAGTCGATCCCCTACGCCCTGCAGTGGGGCCGGGGCATCGAGCGGTCGCTCGGGGAGAAGTTCGTCAAGATGTACGTGAGCGCCCTGACGATCGACATGGGGGAGCAGGGGCGCAGGGCGCTTGAGGAGCTCTACCGTGCCGCGCACGAGCGGGGCCTGATCGCGCGCGTCCCGGACCTGGTGCTGTACTAGACCGCCCCCTCTTCCGCGGGCACGGCGGCCCGCTCGAAGACGCGGAGAACGTCGTACAGCGTGGTGCGCTGGACGGCGTCGAACCCCGCCTCGTGGATCAGCCGGATACATTCCCCGGTGCTTGTCCGGTTCACAAAATTCGCGGCTTCGTGCACGTGCTCCTCCTGCAGCGTCCCGCCGAAGTCGTCCGCCCCGAAGTGGAGCGCGATCTGCCCGGTCTTCTTCCCTTCGGAGAACCACGACGCCTGGATGTGGGGCACGTTGTCCAGGTAGACCCGCGCCAGCGCGATCATCTGGAGGTAGCGCACCGGCGTCGCGTAGCGCGGGATGATCTTCTCCAGCGGCGTGTTGCCGGGTTTGAAGCTCCAGGGGATGAACGCGGTGAATCCCCGGGTTTCGTCCTGCAGCGCCCGCACGCTCTCAAGGTGGGCGATGATGTCCTCGTCCGTTTCCAGGTGGCCGTACATCATCGTGGCGGTCGTCCTGTAGCCGATCCGGTGCGCCTCCCGCATCACGCCCAGCCAGTCCTCGCTCGTCCCTTTCAGGTGACTGATCTTCCTCTTGACACGGTCGGAGAGAATCTCCGCTCCCCCGCCCGGAATCGTCCTGAGCCCCGCGTCCCACAGCCGCCTGAGCACATCCGGCACGGAAAGGCGGGCGACGCGCGCCATCCCGAGTATCTCGGACGTCGAGAAGAAATGGGGCGTGACGCCGGGAACTTCGGCCGCCGTCCGCGACACGAGCTCCAGGTAGTAGTCCAGCGGCAGGGCCGGGTTGACGCCCCCCTGCAGGAGTATCGTCGTCACGCCGCCGGCGGCGGCCCGCTTGAACGAGGCGATCATCTCGTCAACCGTGTGGGTGTAGGCCCCCTCGTCGCCGGCATGCCGGTAGAAGGCGCAGAAGATGCAGTCGACGTTGCAGATGTTGCTGTAGTTCGGATTGGTGTCGACATGGAACGTCACCCGCTCACCCGGGTTGTGCCGGTAGCGGATTGCCGAGGCGGCCTCCCCGAGCTCCAGGAGCGACGCACGGGCGATCAGCGTCAGGCCTTCCCCGGCCGTGAGCCGTTCCCCCGCAAGCGCTTTCGCGCATATTTCGGCGGCGGTCACCGGACCTCCTTCGGGCGGCGGGCGCCGTCCGCCCTCCGGCCGGAGGGAAGTGCAAGCCGCCGGAACACGGCGATCGCCTCCCGCTCACGCTCGCCGAGCGAGTAGTTGAACCCTTCGAGGTACTCCTGCGTCTCGCCGTCGGTGAGACCGATCCTCCGCCCGTGCGCTCCCGCGGCAGGGATGAAATCGCTTCCGCAGAGGGCGAGCGACCGGCCCAGCAGCGCGGCGATCTCCTGCCGCGCGTCGGCCGGGACGGCCTTCCGCGCCGCCCAGACGGCGAAGACAAACGGAAGCTTCTGCCACTCGTACCACTCCCGCGCCAGGTCATAGACCAGCTCGAACCCGTTCAGGCCGTACTTGTTCCTCCGGAGCGCCTCGTCGCCGATCAGCAGCACCGCGTCGAAGCCTGCATACGAGTTCACGCCCGGGTGAAGCCGTTCCAGCGTCGCGTGCACGCCGTACTTGTGTTCCAGCAGCACCCGCAGCAGGTGAACCGACGTGGCCGTGTCGTCCGTGATGCCGATCCGCCGCCCTTCCAGGTCGCGCCAGCCGCCGCGGGAAAAGAGCATCACGCTCTTGACCTGGTCGCGCGTCGCGATGCACCAGCCCAGGAGCTCCATCGACTCCTCCTGGGAGAGATAGTCCATGAGCGAAAAGGGACCAGCATCGAGCTCCCCCCGTGCGGCGAGCATGCCCATGCGCCGGGGAACGACGGGGAGGATCCGGAAGCGGCTGTCGCCGAAGGCCGTGTAGAAGGGGACGGAATTGAGATACGGAATCTTTCCCACGACGCCGGCGGCGTGGACGCGGAGGGGGTTGTAGTGGGCGTCCCGCTCCACGGGGATCTTCCCGGCATCCGTGATCAGCCGGGTGAGGCGGTCTGCCGCAAGCGTCATCGGACTCACCGCCCCCGCGTCATGCGCGATCTTCTCGCCCCCCACAGTCCCGTCGATGTCGTCGGCGCCGAAATTGAGCGCCACCGAGGCCACTTCCTCGGTGAGCATCACCCAGTACGCCTTGATGTGGGGAATGTTGTCCAGCATGAGACGCGACACGGCGATCGTGCGCAGATCATCCGTCGCGGACGTGAAGACACCGGGCGGCTTGATCCCGGTCGCGCCGCTCTGGAACGCCAGCGGGATGAACGTCAGGAAGCCTCCCGTTTCGTCCTGCAGCTCGCGCAGGCGGACCATGTGCGTCACGCGCTCACGGAGCGTCTCGATGTGCCCGTACAGCATCGTGCTGTTTGTCGGAATCCCGAGACGGTGCGCCGTGCGGTGGATGTCCAGCCACGCGCGCGCGCCGATCTTCTGCGGAAAGAGGCGGCGGCGCACCCGCTCGGAAAAGATCTCCGCGCCTCCGCCGGGCATGGTCTGCAGGCCGGCCGCCTGCAGCTCGCGCAGGACCTGCTCCACGCTCATCCTGAATTTCTTGTGGAAGAAATCGATCTCCACGGCCGTGAACGCCTTGATGTCCGCATCCGGAACGCGCGCGCGCACCGCGCGCACGATCTCCAGGTAGCGCTCCCACGGCCAGTCCGGCGGCATCCCCCCCGTGATGTGCACCTCGCGGATCTCCGGCGTGAGACGCGCGACGATCTCGTCGGTCGACATCTCGTAGGCGCGCGCATCCCCCTGTTTGGCCGCGAAGTCGCAGAACCTGCACGTGAGCACGCAGACGTTCGTGGGCTCGATTTTCTGGTTCAGGACATAGTAGACCGCGTCGCCGCTCCTGAGCCGCTGGGCTTCCGCGGCCATCGCCCCCACGGCGATCAGGTCCGGCGACGTGAACAGCGCCATGCCGTCGTCCGCCGACAGGCGCTCCGCCCGCCGGACTTTCTCCCACAGGGGGAGCAGGGTTGTGTCACGTATGTGCATTTATGCCTTTCTCTCTGCTGCCACACTAACGCCAGTACGACTCCCATCGTTCCTCAACCCGGCGCGTGATCTCCTCCGTCATCGCGAGCGGCTCGGGGTACCCCCGTTTCCAGGTGGCGTCGATCCCCATGACGCCGCCGTAGAGGGGGCTGATCCCCATCAGCGTCTGCCGGCTGAAGATCACGTCCCGCTCGCAGTCGAACCGCGTGAATATCCCCCAGAGCAGGTTCTCGGGATCGTCCAGGTCGACGTCCTCGCTCACCGCCGCCACGAGCGACAGGTGCGCAAGGTGCGGCTCGCGCACGAGCCTGCGGATCACCTGCATCCCGTCCCGCCGGACGCGGACGACGAGCATGGCGCCCGCCACGAGCCGCGCGCCCAGTATCCGCCTGTCCATCCGCTCCGCGGAGGCGGCCTCCGCCCCCCCGCGACGCGGCGCGCGCCGGGAGGGGCGCGGCCGTTCCTTGGGCGTTGCGTCGATGATCATCTTGCTCCCCAGGTTCATCGTCCTGCTCGTAAAGTCGAGCGTGTCCAGGGGAACCCGCGGGATCATGACGAAATCGAAATGGGGATCGAAGTGCTCGTGCACCGCGTGCAGCACGGCATCGAAATCCCGCACGTCGGTCCCCTCCCCCACGAGGATCATGCACTTGGTCAGCGACAGCTGCGAGAGCCCCATCAGCCCGAGCGCGGTCTTCATGGCTTCCTTCCCGTAGCGACCCTCGAGGGCAACCACCAGCAGGTTATGAAAGCCGGCCTCGTAGTACGCCCAGAGCGCGCGCACCTCCGGGTGGAGGAGCCGCGCCAGCGGCGAGAGGATTTTCTGCGTCGCGTCCCCCAGGAACTTGTCCTCCATGGGGGGAATGCCCACCACGGTCGCCGGGAAGACGGCGTCGCGGCGCCGCGTGATCGCGCTGAGGTGGAACACCGGGAACTCCGCCGCCTGCGAGTAGTGACCGAAGTGATCCCCGAAGGGTCCCTCCATGCGCCGCTCGCCCGGCTGCACGATCCCTTCCAGCACGAATTCGGCGTTTGCCGGCACGGCGATCGAAATCGAATGTCCCCGCACGAATTCCGTCCGCTTCCCGCGGAGGAACCCCGCGAACATCGCCTCGTCGATATTTTCCGGGAGCGGGGCCACGGTGGCCAGCAGCAGGGCCGGGTCGGTCCCCAGGGCGACCGCGAGCTCGAGCGGCCGCCCGAGCTTTTCCGCGCGGTAGTAGTGGAATCCGCCCCCCTTCTGTATCTGCCAGTGCATCCCGGTGGTGCGGCCGTCGAAGACGTGCATCCGGTACATCCCCATGTTGCGCGTCCCCTGCACCGGGTCGTACGTGACCACCTGCGGAAGCGTGATGAATTTCCCCCCGTCCCCCGGCCAGCACGTGAGCACGGGGAGCTCCCCCAGGTCGGCGGGGGCGGTGACTTCCTGCGAGGGGGCGGTCCGCACCATGCGCACCGGCGCGTGCAGGAACCGGCCGGCGGTGGCCCGGTGGGCCAGGAGCGCGCGCGGCCTCGGCGGGATGGCATCGGCAAAGAAGCGGAGGAGGTCCTCGCCGATCTGCTCGGGGTGCGCCTGCAGCGCGAGCTCGCACCGCCTGTCGCTCGCCAGCGCGTTCACGAGCACGGGATAGCCCGATCCCCTGACCCGCTCGAACAGGATCGCCGGGCGCTCTTCGCGGATCGCCCGGGCGGCGATCGCCGTGATCTCCAGGTGCGGATCGACCTCCGCGTGCACCCGGCGGAGCTCCCCCGCGCTTTCCAGGTATCTGGCGAAGTCGCCGATCGTCGTGAACGTCACTCCATCTCCTCCGCCCGCCAGCCGGGGGAGGTCCGCACCCCCAGGACGCCGAGCACCTTGTCCGTGAACGCTCCCACGAAATCGTCCACCGACTTCGGCACAACGTACAGGGGGGGCGACAGGGGCATGATGACGGCGCCGTACGAGGAAAGGCGGGCGCACTGTTCGAGCGTGAGCGTGGACATGGGCGTCTCGCGCACGCAGAGGACCAGCCGGGTGCGCTCCTTGAGGCAGACCTGCGCCGCGCGCGTGATGAGCGTGTCCCCGATGCCGGAGGCGATCTTCCCCACGGTCGATGCCGAGGCGGGGATCACCACCATTGCGTCGTAGGGGTTGGAGCCCGAAGCAGGGGGCGCGGCAAGGTCGTCGTCGGAAAAGACGCCGCTCACCAGCGGCCGGAGGTCTTTTTCCCCCATCCCCAGCTCGTCGCGGAGCAGCACTTTTCCCCAGGCGCTGACAACGAGGAATTTCTTCGCCGGGCACTTCCTCAGAAAATCCAGGGCGAAGAGTGCGCCGGACGACCCCGTGATCGCGACAACCACCTTCATGCGTAGACTCCGATGGCAACCATGGCAAAGACCGCGAAACCCGCCACCGCGTTGATCCGGAAGAAGGCAAGCTGCACGTCGTCCGCTTTCGCCTGCTCCAGGTACAGCAGGTACCCCGTCAGGAGGAGGAGCGGAAGGGCAAGCAGCGAGAAGTAGGAGTACCAGAAGAGCGCCGCCAGCAGCAGGAACGCCGCGCCGTGGAATGCGGCCGAGATGCGGAGCGCGGTGCGCCTGCCGAACCGCGCGGGAAACGAATAGAGCGATTCCTTCCTGTCGAACTCCTCGTCGAGCGTGGCGTAGATGATGTCGAATCCGGCCACCCAGAAGAGCGTGAAGAGGGAGAGGAGCGCGGGGGCCTCCAGGTGCTCGAATGTCGGGGACACCGCGAACCAGCCCCCCAGCGGACCCATCGCGAGCCCGAGACCGACGCCGAAATGGGCCAGCGGCGTGTACCGCTTCATGGTCGGGTACACGATGAACACCGCCAGCGGGAGCGGCGCCATGATCAGGCAGAACGTGGAGATGGAGAAGGCGGACCCGAAATAGAGCGCGCAGCCCGCGATCATCACCCAGGAGGCTTCCCAGAGCGTCATGCGCCCGCTCGGGATGTCGCGCGACGCCGTCCGCGGGTTCCTGGCGTCGATCTGCCGGTCGATGATCCTGTTCAGCGCAAAGGCCACCGTGCGCGCGCCCGTGGCGGCCGTCAGGACCAGGACCAGTATCCGCAGCGGGGGAATGCTCCCCCGGGCGCCCAGAAGCGTGCCGCTGTAGATGAGCGGGAGCGAAAAGAGCGTGTGCTCGATCTTGACAAACGAGAAGTACTTGTTCACACCGACCCCTTTCTCCTCATTCCCACTCGATCGTGGCCGGCGGCTTGGAGCTGACGTCGTACACGACCCGGTTGATCCCCGGAATCTCGTTCGTAATCCTCGACGAAACGGCCGCAAGGACATCGTGCGGCATCCTGAACCAGTCGGCCGTCATGCCGTCCACGCTCGCCACGGCCCTGAGCGCCACGCTCTCGCCGTATGTCCGCCCGTCGCCCATCACACCGACGGAGCGGACCGGGAGCAGGACGACGAACCCCTGCCAGATGTCCCTGTACAGTCCGGCGCGGCGCACCTCCTCGATGAAGATCGCGTCCGCCTCCCGCAGGAGCGCCAGGCGCTCACGCGTCACCGGACCGAGGATCCGCACCGCCAGTCCCGGCCCCGGAAACGGCTGGCGCCAGAGGAGATCATCCGGCAGGCCCAGCTCCCCCCCCACCGCGCGCACCTCGTCCTTGAACAGCTCGCGGAACGGCTCGATCAGCTTCAGGCGCATCGTGGCCGGGAGCCCGCCGACGTTGTGGTGCGATTTGATCGTCACGGAGGGCCCCCGGAAGGACGTCGACTCGATCACGTCGGGGTAGAGCGTCCCCTGCGCCAGGTACTCCACGTCCCCGATCGTTTTCGCCTCCCGTTCGAAGATGTCGATGAACACTTTCCCGATGATCTTCCGCTTCTGCTCCGGGTCCGCCACCCCTTCGAGGGCCCCCAGGAACGTGTCCGTGGCGTCGACGTAGTCCAGTGGTATGGCGAACCGGTCGCGGAACGTGCGGACAACCGATGCCGACTCGTCCTTCCGCATGAGTCCGTTGTTGATGTGGATGCACCGTACCCTGTCGCCGATTGCGCGGTGGAGCAGGAGCGCGGTCACCGAGGAATCGACGCCCCCGCTCAGCGCGCAGAGCACGTTCCCCGCCGGCGCCGCACGGCGGACGCTCTCCACCGCTTCCGCGACGAACGCGGAGGGACTCCACGTCCCTGCGCAGCCGCAGATGGCATAGAGGAAGTTCCTGAGGATCTGCGTCCCCTTCGGCGTGTGCGCCACCTCGGGATGAAACTGGACGCCGTAGATTTTCCTCTCCCTCTGCCGGATGGCGCAGACAGGGGCGTTCGGCGTGTGCGCGATCGCCTCGAACCCGGGGGGCATGCGCGTGATATGGTCGCCGTGGCTCATCCAGACGCTCAGGCCCGCCGGGCTGTCGGGCGTCACGTCGCGGAAGAGATCGGTCGCGTCGTCGATCGTGAGGAATGCGTGTCCGTACTCGCGGCGGGCCGCGGTGTCGACCTCTCCCCCGAGCTGGTAGGCGATAAGCTGGAGGCCGTAGCAGATTCCCAGCACGGGGATGCCGAGGTCGAACACGCCCGGCGAGGAGAGCGGGGCGCCCGGTTCGTACGTGCTGTACGGACTCCCGGAGAGTATGATCCCTTTCGGGCGGAGCGCGGCGATACGATCCAGGGGGAGCGTGCACGGGTGAAGCTCGGAATAGACACCCGCCTCCCGGACGCGGCGGGCGATCAGCTGGGAGTACTGGGCACCGTAGTCAAGAACAAGAACGAGTTCGTTGTGGGCCATCGGGAGGGGTCAGGGGTTCCGTTGCTTCACAATATACATATTTTTGCGCGAATTTTCCAGCACCGGCGCTAGCGGGTGGCGCGACGCCGCGGCCGCCGCGCGATGAACTCCTTCAGTATCGCCGGGAGATCGGGCTGCGTGAGTTCCTCGAGCGCGTAGCGGACGCGCACGGAGGGACGGTTGATGGAGAGCACGCGCCGCAGGTCGATGGGCGTTCCGATCACCACGGCGTCGGAGGGGACGGCGTTGATCGTGGTCTCGAGGTCGCGCACCTGCTCCTCGCCGTATCCCATGGCCGGGAGCACGGTGCCGGTCCCCGGGTACTTTGTGTACGTCGCGGCGATCGATGCGACGGCATAGGGACGCGGGTCGACGATCGACGAGGCCCCGAACATCCGCGCGGCGATCGTCCCCGCGCCGTACTGCATTCCCCCGTGCGTGAGCGTGGGTCCGTCCTCCACGACCAGAACGCTCTTCCCCCTGATCACGCTCTCGTCATCGACGGTGATCGCGGAATTCGCCTTCACGACGACCGCGCGCGGGTTGATCGAGGCGACGTTTGCCAGGACCTGCTCCACGCTCCCCGCCGGGGCGGAGTCGACCTTGTTCACCACGATGACGTCCGCCAGCCGCACGTTGGTTTCACCCGGATAGTAGAGCAGCTCGTGGCCCGCCCTGTGGGGGTCCACCACCGTGATTGTCAGGTCAGCCCGGTAAAACGATGTGTCGTTGTTCCCCCCGTCCCACACGATGACGTCCGCTTCCTTCTCGGCCTGTGCCAGGATCGCACCGTAGTCGACGCCGGCATAGATCACCGTTCCCTCCACGATGTGCGGTTCGTACTCCTCCATCTCTTCCACCGTGCAGCGGAAGCGGCGCAGGTCGTCCAGCGACCCGTACCGCTGCACCCGCTGGCGCACCAGGTCCCCGTACGGCATGGGGTGCCGCACGGCCACGACCCGCTTCCCCATCGCGCGGAGCGAGGCGCAGACCCGGCGGGACGTCTGGCTCTTCCCCGACCCTGTGCGGACTGCGACCACCGCCACGACGGGGACGCGTGCCGCGAGCATCGTCCGCTCCCCCCCCAGGAGGCGGAAATCGGCTCCCAGCGACATCACCAGCGAGGCGCGGTTCATCACGTAGTTGTACGAGACGTCCGAATAGGAGAAGACCGCTTCGTCCACGCGCAGCTTCCGTATCAGCGCAGGCAGCTCGGCTTCCGGATAGATCCTGATTCCCCGCGGGTAGAGCTTCCCGGCGAGCTTTGCGGGATAGCGTCTCCCGTCGATGTTCGGGATCTGCGTTGCCGTGAACGCGACGACCTCGTACGCCCTGTTGTCCCTGTACAGCGTGTTGAAGTTGTGAAAGTCCCTTCCCGCCGCTCCCATGATCAGTACGCGAGTTCTCTTCATACGCTCCCGGTGCTCCTTCGCTTTCTGTCGTTATCGGATGATGTGCGTGCCGCCCCGCCCCGCGAGGGCGTCGACGAGGTGGGCCGAATCGGTGATCACCGCCTCGGGCCCTCCGCGGGACAGGAAGATCATCGCCGCCCGGATCTTTGGTCCCATGCTCCCTTCGGGAAACTGTCCCTCGGCAAGGTACCTCTCGCACTCCGCGCTCGTCAGCCGGGGGAGCTTCCGCTGCGAGGGCCTGCGGTAATCCAGGCAGACCATCTCCTCGTCCGTGTCGATGACGAAGACGTCGGCGCCCAGCTGCGCGGCCAGGATCGCGGAGGTGTGATCCTTGTCGATCACCGCCTCGACCCCCTTTGTGATGTCGTGGTCGTTGAACACGGGAACGCCCCCTCCCCCCGCCGCGATGACCACCAGTCCCCGGTCCACGCAGGCCCGGATGGCCTCCAGCTCCACGATCCCGTGCGGTTCCGGGGACGCCACCACGCGCCGGAATCCCCGGGAGGAGTCCTCCACGATGTCCCAGTTGAAAATGTCCCTGTAGCGCGCCGCTTCGTCGCGCGTGTAGAAGGGTCCGATCGGCTTCGTCGGGCGCGCGAAGGCCGGGTCGTTCTTGTCCACGAGGACCTGTGTCACGAGCGCGACGACGGGGGTCGAGAGTCCCTCCCCCTGCAGCGCCTGCCAGAGCGCGTACTGGAGGACGTAGCCGATCTCTCCCTGCGTCGACGCGACGCAGCAGTCAAGGGGCATCCGGTAGGCGTGCGCGGCGGCGAGCTCGGAGCGGACGAGCGTCGCGCCGACCTGGGGACCGTTGCCGTGCGTGAGCACGACGCGGTACCCCGCCCGGATCAGCCGCACGACGACGGTTGCGGTGTCGACCGCGTTCTGGAACTGCTCCTGGGCGCTCACCGGCACCCCCGCCCTGATGAGGGCGTTTCCTCCCACCGCGATGAGGACGAGCGGACCCACGCCTCAGTTCCTGAGCAGCTCGTACATGATCGCTTTCTGCGCGTGGAGGCGGTTCTCCGCCTGCTGAAAGACGACGGATGCGGGGGAGTCGATAATCTCGTCCGTCACCTCCTCCCCGCGGTGCGCGGGGAGGCAGTGCATGAAGACGGCATGAGGCTCCGCGTGGGCAAAGAGCGATCGGTTGACCTGGTAGGGGGCGAAGACGCGCCGCCGGACGGCCGCTTCCTCCTCCTGCCCCATGCTCGTCCACGTGTCCGTGTACACCACCGCCGCGCCGCGGACCGCCTCCACGGGGTCCTCGCTCCATGCGATCGTTCCCCCCGTCTTGGCCGCGATGGCGCGGCTCCGCGCCACGATCGCCTCGTCGGGACGGTATGCCGCAGGGGTGCCGAGCGCGATCGCCGCCCCGAGCTTCGCGGCGGCCAGCATCAGCGAGTGGGCCACGTTGTTCCCGTCGCCGACGTACGCGATCTTCACGCCCCGGAGCGATTTCTTCGTCTCGAGGATTGTCATGAAGTCCGCCATCGCCTGGCAGGGGTGTTCCCTGTCGGTGAGGCCGTTGATGACGGGGATGCACGCATGGTCCGCCAGCGACGTGCAGATCGCGTGCGCGAACGTCCGGATCATGATGCCGCTCACCATCCGCTCCAGGTTCCTCGCGACGTCCTCGACCGACTCCCGCTTCCCCAGGTTGATGTCCGCCGGCGTCAGGAGTATCGAATCCCCCCCGAGCTGCTTGATCCCCACGGTGAACGTCGTCCGCGTGCGCAGCGAGGGCTTCTCGAAAATGAGCGCCATCATCTTTCCGCTCAGCTTCGTCCTGTACGCACCCGGGCGCGCCTTCATGGCGCGCGCAAGCGCCAGGAGCGAACGAATCTCCTGCTCCGTGCAGTCGTCAATTGACAGAAAGTCCCGTCCCCGCAGTCCCCCCCGCTTCCGCGCTACGGGCCTGGTGGTCACGTGTATGCTCCTGTGGATTCTGTGGGCCTGGTCGTTGTATATTCAAATGTACGGAGAAATGTCCCAATCAGCAACGAAAGGACGTCGATGAACGCTGCATTTCAGGGAGTGCACGGCGCGTACAGCGAACAGGCCGCCCGGGACGTGCTGGGGCGGACCATCACCACGTCCCCCTGCGCCACGTTCGCGGAGGTCTTCGACCGCGTGGAGCGGCGGCAGGCGGACCGCGGCGTCATTCCCATCGAGAACTCGCTTGCCGGCAGCATCCACGAGAACTACGACCTGCTGCTGGCGCGGGACCTCCACATCGTGGCGGAGACGCACCTGAGGATCGAGCATGCGCTGATGGCGCCGAAGGCGGCCACGTTCGAAGCGCTGCGGGCGGTCCGCTCGCACCCGCAGGCGCTCGCGCAGTGCAGCAGGTTCCTCCGCTCGCACCCGTCCCTGCGGCCGGTGTCATACTTCGACACGGCGGGCGCCGCCGAGGCGGTGGCGCGGGAGGGACAGCCCGATGTCGCCGCAATCGCGGGGACGTACGCGGCGAAGCTCTACGGTCTCCGCGTCCTGCGGCGGAACATCGAAAACAGCGTGAGCAACTTCACGCGGTTCCTCGTCCTGGCGCGGGCGCCGTGGAGGTTCGCGCGCGGGACCCCGACACGGTCCAGCATCGTCTTCACCCCGGAGGAGAATCGTCCCGGGATACTCTTCCACATCCTGGGCGTCTTTGCGCTCCGGAACATCGATCTGCTCAAGATCGAATCCCGGCCGGACCCCCGCTCCCCGTTCGCGTACCTGTTCTACGCCGACATCGCCGGGGGTCCCCACGAGGACCGCGTCGCGCGGGCGTTCGATCACCTCCGGGAGATCGTCTCCCATTTCCGTCTCCTGGGCACGTATCCCTCGGCGCGCATCCCGGTCCCCCGGCGCCGCCGCAGGAGATGAGCGCCTGTGGCGCGCAGGATCCGGGGGCGCGGGGCGGCGTACAACCCGCCGAACAGGTTTGAGGAGCTCTCGCGGGAAGTCCTCCCCCCCGGCGAGGGGGAGGAACCGCCGGGGAGCATCCCCACGCGCTATTTCACGGACACATCGCGCACGATACTCGCCCGCAACGACAGTCCCGACATCCCGTTCACGTGGAGCATCAACCCCTACCGGGGGTGCGAGCACGGCTGCATCTACTGTTACGCGCGGCCGTCGCACGAGTATCTCGGATTCTCGGCCGGCGTGGACTTCGAGACGAAGATCCTCGTCAAGCCTGACGCCCCCGCGCTGCTCGCGCGCGCGCTCGGGGCACGCACATGGACGCCGCAGGTCGTCGCCCTCTCGGGAAACACCGATCCCTACCAGAACGTCGAGCGGCGCCTGCGCCTCACGCGCAGGTGCCTGGAGGTGTTCCTGGACTGCCGCAACCCGGTCAGCCTGGTGACAAAAAACGCCCTCGTCGTCCGCGACGCGGACATTCTCCGCGAGATGGCGCGCCTGGATCTCGTCCACGTGATGGTGTCCGTGACGAGCCTGGACGACGACCTCATCCGCATCATGGAACCGCGCGCGTCGTCCCCGGCGCTCCGGCTCCGGGCGATCGCCGAGCTCTCGGCGCAGGGAATTCCCGTGGGCGTGAACGTCGCGCCCGTGATCCCGGGACTCACCGAGCAGGAGATCCCCGCGATCCTCGCGGCGGCCGCCTCGCACGGCGCGCGCGCCGCATCGTACATCCTCGTGCGCCTGCCGGGAAGCGTCGAGCGTCTCTTCACCGAGTGGCTCGAGCGGGAGCTTCCCGCGCGGAGCGCCCGCGTGCTGGGGAGGATCCGCCAGGTGCGCGGCGGCGCCCTGAGCGATTCCCGGTTCCACCTGCGGGGGTCGGGGGAAGGGGAATTTGCCGGGACGATCCGGTCGCTCTTCTCGCTCGCCGCCGCGCGCGCAGGCCTCGGCACGGCGTGGCTCCCGCTGGCCACGCAGCATTTCCGCCGCCCGGGCGGCGGAGGGCAGGACCTGTTCGATCGTTGAATGTCGCGGCCGATCTCCGTATCTTTGTCGTCTGACAACGGAGATCACGATGTATGACACCTGAGACCGCAGACGTCACACGCTTCGCAGACCGGCACATCGGTCCCGGCCCCGCCGCACGGGACGCGATGCTCCGCTCACTGGGCTGTTCCTCGCTCGAAGAATTCATCGCCGGCGCGGTGCCGGCCGCGCTCCGCACGGAGCGCCCCCTGGCACTCGGACCCGGCCGGTCCGAGCAGGAGGTGCTCGCCGAGCTGGGCGCCATTGCCGCGGCGAACACCGTCTGGCGCTCGCTTCTCGGCACGGGCTATCACGACACCGTCACACCCCCCGTCATACTCCGCAACATCCTCGAGAACCCGGGCTGGTACACGGCGTACACGCCCTATCAGGCCGAAAT